>ENA-OYZX01000669-OYZX01000669.1-human-gut-metagenome-genome-assembly--contig:-NODE-669-length-16899-cov-10.110900_pt1 | contig 16899 bp, 11 predicted proteins | sample MGYA00243296_ERZ653489 | MGnify/ENA primary metagenome ERZ653489 (study PRJEB26926, sample SAMN06165098) | human gut metagenome | biome: ENVO:00009003; feature: ENVO:2100002; material: ENVO:00002003... | reverse complement strand
AAGGGTTCTGCTGCCTTATGCAAGAAATAAAAAATGGAATTGATAGAACCCACCTTAAATCTCCTGTACGATATTGTTCCAGTTTTTTGAGGAATGCATCCGGATAACCAAGAGTCCAATACCCTGAACCGCCTAAGATAATTACATAGTTGCCATTTTCAGAGATGTTGATGTCTGTTATTTCAGCATTGCTGCTGTTGGCTTCTTCTATACGTTTTTTAAGCTTGCTGGGAGTACTGCCGGTGTAGGCATATCCACTATTCCCATACACTCCTACTCCTGCTCCATACATAGTGATTGCTCCGGTACGGCATTTCCCCCATTTGTTGATGGCTTCTGTGATGTATGACATGTATGAGCTGGTCGGTAAATTTATATAGCGAACAGTACCGCTATAGGAAAATGGTTTTGAAACGGTTCTGGTTCTGGCTGGAAGAACCGGTTCCGCTTTTTCTTTACAGATATAAGAAGTACCGGCTATCAATTCATTTCCAATCCATTTTCCTGACTGAATGGTGTGTGCCGTAATATCAAAGTAAGCGCCGTATCCATTTCTTTCACCATCCTTCCAAGGGCCGAACCACATATTCCCATTTTCCCAGATATGAATGCCGTATCCGTGGCGTTGTCCATTATAGGTTTCTCCCCAATATTTATTCCCGTTTGTGTAGTTTGTCCGTTCAAATATTTGTCCGGGATATTCTTTGGCTTCTATTTCATAACTGTAGGGGCGGAGCAGCATATACGGTTTTCCGGTGTTTCGGTTGTATTCTACACCATTTTCAGAGCCATTTTTAACTATTATGTCATCTTCTTGAATATAGATGAATAAAGTGAATTCTGAGTTTTTAGTAAAGCCAATTTTAATATTATCTTCTTTGAATTCTACCCTGAATCCATTTATTTCATCATTTTGGGTTTGTCCTAGAGAAGCCTCCCCTCCTATTGTTTTTCCCCACTCTACCGTGCTATTGCGAACAGATTCATGCATGCTTTTCTGTTCACTTTCCGAAGGTGCAGTGTAGAATGGTTTATAGTCCGGTATCATTTTGAGGAGAGTATTCTGTCCGTTGAATCCCGCTTCTTCCAATCTTTCTATGGCAGCTTCTGCTATAGACTTCTGGAGTTCTCTAATGTCTTTGTTGAGAGCAGCCTTTTTGTACCAATATAACGCTGAATTCCCATCTTTTCTCAAGATGTTGTCTATGCCGTATTCATAAGAGATTGCAAGCGAAATCTGTCCGCTTGCATTCCCGTTTTTAGCTGCTCGTTTTGTCCATGCCATTCCGGCGGGGTAATTCTTTGTGACTCCTAACCCGTTTTTCAGTAAATAGGCTAAGCGGCTTTGTGCATAATAAGATTCCGGGCTATTATTGTGTTCGGCGGCTTTTTTATACCAGATAAAAGCCTCTTCATAGTTTTCTTTGTCTTCATATATGCGTCCAAGGTTCTTTTGTGGAAAAGCCCCATTTTTTTCAGCTGCTTTTTTATACCAATAGATGGCCGTTTCTTTATTTTGAGTTAAATTCCCCCAGCCATTACTATAGGCTGCACCCATATTGTTTTGTGCAGCAGGATTTCCTTGCTCAGCCGACTTTCGCCACCAATAAACGGCTTGTATGGTATCAGGTTTTATACCCCATCCCCTAAAGTAGCTCTGTCCGAGATAGAATTGTGCAATCGCGTTTCCATTTATTGCATCTGTCCTATAGTCCGCAGCATTCTTGTGGTTTTGCCCATAAATACTGATGGTAAATACTGCAAGGAATATGCACAATAAGTAATTTTTCATGTTTTTCATAAATTAAGAGTTAATCAATTGCATCCAATAAAATGAATGCAGCCCAGTAAAAGGGATCCTTATATTTTTTTATTTTCTTGAACTCTTTGGGCATAGGCTTTTTGCTCTGTTTTTCTTTTTGCCTGGCTTCTGACTGCCAGCGCTTGTCGGGAGTTGTTTCAATTTCAACTTCGTAGTCACGTACATACTTCTGGGCCTCGCGCAAAGATTCAAATTTGCTCTTTCCTGCGAGCAGATTCTTGTAAAACTGTGTCATCAAGAGTTGAGTAGCATTATCGTCCACTTTCCAGAGACTCATTAATAATGTGTTGGCTCCCGCTTTTTTGAAACCGCGTTGCAAGCCGAATACTCCGTCACCGGTTATTTCTCCCAGTCCGGTTTGGCAGGCAGAAAGTACTACCAGGTCTAACCCTCGTAAATCTAAACCGGCAAGCTCTTTGGCGGTGAGTATGCCGTCTTCTAATCCTTCCGGCAAAGGATTTCCTTTCAGTGCAATATTTGCTCCTGACAATAGCAGTCCTGATCGAGTCAATGCTTTGTCTTCTACGTAGCGTGATTGGTTATTGTCTCCCATCATCAAGAAATCAAGATCCTTTGTCTGTCTGGCTTCTGTTTCTGTCCAATAGAAACCATGAGTGGCGATATGTAGCATACTGATATTCTTACCTGATAAAGCTTTAAAAGATTCTTCTGTACCTCGTAAATCCATATATAAGGCTGGCTGAAGTCTCGTATTCTCTAGTGCTTGTTTAATTTGTTCAGCTTCTATCTTAGTGGCGGGAAGGTATTTGGCTCCGTCACGCAGGTTTAGGGAATCCGGATAGAAGGTATGTTGAATATTCAAGTCTCGAGGAATATCAGTATATTTTTTGTTTTCGACTACTAAAGCTGTTGTATCAGCATCATATTTAAGACCTCCATAGAGAACAGCTTCTTTAATATGGCTTTTGTCTTTTATCATAACCAATTGTCGCGTAGACGACAACCGATAGAAATTTATTTGTTCCGCTATAAAAGTAGAGTCGCTGCTTGGAAGGTGTTCTATGGCGATGTTATGGAGTTGCCCAGCAGGAGCAAAATAAACATTCTTTATTCCTTTTAATTCTTTTTCCAAAGGTTTCCATATTAGTTGACTTAAAGTCGGTGTTGTATAGAAGTCTTTTTTATTAATATTGCTTAATTGTTTTCTTTCAAAGAGCGGAATCATTTTAGGGGATGTTGTTTCTGGTCTTAGTATTAATGCTGCATATATTATACTGTCTTTTCCGGCAGGAAAAGCAAGAAACTCAATTGCTATATCTTCTTTATTGAGTTTCTTTTGTACTTCTTTCCATGTAATTTGTAAATTACGAGTATAATCACCATAAACTTTGGATTTAGTTATTAATTCTTTTTCTTGCTTTCTTACTATTCTATGTATGGAGTCTATGTCTGTTATGTGCTCTTTTTTAGGTTTTTGTAGCATTTTATATAAAATAGTCTTGTTGAATTGTAGGTCTCTATACTCTTGGATAAAAGCTTTATCGTTACTTTCAAGAATTAGTTGGCTCATCTCTCTATCTGCGTTAAGTAAAAGCTCTTTTGCGAGTAATGCTCCATTATAAGTTGCAACAGATAATTCTGGTTCTGATATATAGTAAGAAAACATTGGTAAATAGTAATTATACCAATTTGAATATTTATTCCAGAAAAGAGTTCTTTCGTGAGATGTCAAATCGGTAAAAGTAGAAAATACTATTTTGTTACATTCTTCGGTTGTTAGAATAGCTTGTTGTGCTGTGTTAATATAATCTTTGGAATTAAAATAGTAAAAGGTTAGATCGTTAAGGGCTAGTCTATAATCTGGGTGGTTTTTCCCTATTGTTTTTGCAAATATTTTTAGCACTTCTTTTTCTAGTCTAATGGATTCCGAGAAGTTGTGTTGCAAAGCATTGCATAGTGCTAATTTATGGAGCATAATAGAGTAATTATGACTTTCTTGACCAAACGTTATTTGAAATATTTTTGAGGCTTCCATTATTTGTCTTTTAGCTTCAGCTAGATTTCCTAATGAAATATTGAACATTGAAACATTGGAAAGTGCTTCTGCATAATCAGGATGCTGGGTTCCTAATACTTTTTCTCGAATATTTAATGCTTCATGTCCTAATCTTGAAGCTTCTAAATAATTACCATAATAATAATAATCATTTGCTAAATTTGAAAGAATATTCGCATAGTCAGGGTGGTTCTTACCAAATGTCTGTTCTATTGTATATAATGCTTCGCTGTCTAATCTTATTGCCTCTTCATAATTTCCTAATGCCGAATAGTACGAGGCAAGACATGAAGAGCCCGTTGAGTATGATTTATGGTTTTTGCCTAACGTTTTTTTTATGATATTTAATGATTCTGTTTCATATTTGATAGCTTCTACATAGTTTCCAGTTGAAGAATTTAAAACAGCTAAACTATGAAGTGATACTGAATATGCATCGCTCTCTTTTCCTAGTGCTTTTTCTCTAATGGAAAGCGCCTCTTTTTCTAAGGTAATTGCTTTGCGGTCATCTCCTAATATACTGATACATGTGGCCATATTGTAAAGTATTGTTGCATAAGCAGAATGATTTGGACCTAATGATTTTTTTGCAGTTTCTAATGCTTGTGTAAATAGTTTGGTTGCCATAGGATAGTTACCTATGTGGACTTGTAATTCTGCTAAACGATTTATTGATAGTGAATAGGTCGGGTGTTCCTTTCCTAGCGTTTTTTCGTAAATTTTTAAAGCTTCAGTGTTGAGGCTAATGGCTTCTTGGTAATTCCCCAATATAGAATTGTAGTTTGCAATACTTGACAAGGATCCTGCATAGGTTGGATGATCCTTTCCTAGCGTTTTTTCGTAAATAATTGATGCGTTTTTCTCTAAATCTAAAGCTTCGGAGTATTCTCCAATAGCGCTTTTATAAGCGGCAAGATTGGAAAGGGCAATTGCATAGCTAGGATGCTCATTCCCAAAGATAATTTCATCTAAATTTAAAACTTCAGTTGCTAATCTTATTGCTTCCGCATAATTTCCTGAAAGAGAATAATATCCAGCTAAATTGTTCAGTGATGCAGTGTAATCAGGAGAGGTTTTAGCAACTGTTCTTTCTTGTATACTTATAGCTGCAATTGCTAATTCTATAGCTTTTTTATATTTTCCCAAGTCTGAATAGTAGGTCGATAAGTTGTTAAGTGAGATTGAACTTTCAAATGATTCATTGCCGCAAATGTTGTTTCTTATTGTTAAAGATTTTAATTCTAATTCTATAGCCTTATTGTAATTTGCTAAGCTTTTTTGTAATAAAGCTTCTGTTGTATATGAATTTGCTTTGTTTAAAGAAATGGTATGTCTCAATTTGTTTGAATAATTGTCATTCTGTGTGATTTTGCTTAAATTGCATAAAGCCAAATCATAATAGTCGCGTTCCATTTCTTTATTTTCTTCTTTTAATTGAAATCCTATATGATTATAACATATAGCTGCTTCGCGCAGACATCCATTGCTTTCATATTCCAATTTTAGCGAATCAGCTATTTGATAGGCTTCTAAAAAGAGAGATGCTGCTTTCTCTTTATTATTGTCAAACTTGAAGTCTCTGTATATTGTGGCGACATTCCATGTCTCTGATAGGTTCTGATAAGAAAAATGTCCGTAAACATTCTCTTTGATATCTTTTGCTTCAATTGCAAATTGAAGAGCGCTGATAGAATCTTTCAGTAAAGTCTGCAGTTGGCTACAGTTGCTTAAACTGTTTGCATAATAAGGGTGCTGGTCCCCCAATACTTGTTTTTCGATTTCTGCACAGTTCTGTATATGCAACAAAGCTTTTCTGTATTCATTTTGTTTAAATAGAATCACTCCTATTGCCGCCAGCGAATCTGATTTAACAGTCAGTCTCCTATCGGTGGGTGGGTACATATATTCAAAAGTAGAAATTTCTTTTGCCTTCTCTTCATCCCCCAACTTATAATAGCAACTCCCCAGCCACATTGCCGAATACTCCCTGCGGTTGCTGGTCGAATCAAGTTCTGCTTTGTCTATTTTATCGCTTTCGGTAAACAAAGGAATGGCAGCTTTATAATTCCCTTGATTATAAAGCTCCACCCCCTTGGCAAAGAGAGAATCTGATTTGCTTAACGCTTGCTTATTCTGTGAATGGGCACAGATGCCTATTGATAAACTTAAAATAAGGAAAAATAATCTCATATGCCTACCTGCTTATTTAGGGTTGTATGCTATATTGAGTGCACTTCTGCATGATAGGAAGAAAAAGTCTATGAACTTAATATTCCGTTTCCGCTTCAAACCCCAGCTTGTCTATCACATCTTTGGTAATGATGTCTGCCGGTGCTTTCAGTGTCGTAATAACCCATTGCTTGGTCAATTCATTCCATTGCTGGCTGGAAACAACTTGCCAACTGCGGGTTAATATGTCTTCCGATGGTTCCATTTCTTTTCTGCGCTTCCGGTCTTTCTTCCAATTCTTGCGATACTGTTCTGTTATATCGCAAGTTTCTTTTAATTCCATGGATAACTTGTATTCTCCGGTACCGAAGCTGATTCTGTATTCGTCATTCTCGTCACGGAAGCCCATATAGGAACGGGGAACAATGAAGCTTTCTCCTCTGATTTTATATTTGGGAGTCTCTTTCCCTTTCCGTACGTAACGAAAGAATCCATTTTTGTCGAGCTGGCTCGAATCTACAGGTATTTCCAATGAAAATTCTCCAAGTTCTTGGTCTTTTTGTAATTGTACTATTTCGTTCATCCAGGATGAAGTAAGCTTCATTGTTATGGAAAGGCAGAAGTTTTTTCGTTCTTCAAATGAAAATGGAATATCCAGAATAGAGTTGGGCAAATTGGAACGGGTGGGACAGATTATCAGTGTGTCGAGGGCCAACTCGAATTTGGAATGGTTTATGATACGGTTGATTTTATTCCGGTCTATGTGGCAGGAAATGTAGAAAACAGTATCATTTCCATCTTTTCGCAGGCAGCCTATACCGTCGAATCTCATGCCTTTGGGGTCTAATGCGCCATCGAACGAGGTTTCTTTATAAAAGTCGTTCATTTCTGAAACAGTGCTGATTTTTGTGGTGTAAATGTTTTCGCTCCTGACTGTCTCTTCCCACTCATCTTTTAGTCGCGAATTACGTGTCAACAGTGTGCCTATAGCATTCACTCCCAAATCGATAAAGGATGTTACGTAGCCGGATGCAATGCCTTTGACAGATTCTTTACTGGCATTGAATAAGTCTCCCATATAGCTGCGGGTGGAGTTCCTTTCTTCACAAAGATTCTGAATTTCATCAGCCAAATCATCGCTTGTGTAAATGAATGTCTGATATTCTACAGACTGTGCCAATATTACTATGGAACTTAATAAGAATACTAAAAGGGATAAAGTCTTTTTCATTTTTTTAATTGTATTATTGTATGTGTAGAAGTATAACGTTCTGTAAATATACAAAATATGTGTAGCTCTACAAAACGGTTTTAGATGGCAATGGGCTATTTGCTCTATTTAATGGTTATGTGGCTGCAAAATGGGATTAAGTGGGCAAATATTCTTTCTTTGTTTGGAACGGCAACTTTTTATTCTCAACTTTGCTCATTTAAGAGTCTGTTTAAAAACCAACTGAATAAAAGCTTTTATTACGCCAATGAACCTATTATTAGAGCGATTTTCCCCCTTTTTTAATCCCTACTTCCCTTTTTATTAATACCTTTGGGCGTTGTTTTTAATTCGTTAGACAGATGTCTTCTTTCCGTTAGACAATTGTTGTTCTTTCGTAAGATGGACGTTTAACGAAACAGCAACAATTGTCTAACGAATTAAACTCGGTGCATCAGGACTTGTTCTTGCAGCATTGAATGAATAATATTGCCCAACTGATATTCTAAATTATATGAGTGCTTATTACGATTTATACCAGACCCCCAATCCTTCTCCGGAGGACGGTGAAGAAAAGCTGCTTCACGCCCGTATTCTTCCCAAAGGAACCATTCCTGCCGATAAATTCCGCGAACTGGTTCACAAGGCTACCGGTTTCAGCCCTGCCATTCTCGATGGCACGTTGCAGGCTATAACGGATGAGTTGCACAGTTGGCTGGCAGACGGATGGATAGTTGAAGTGGGCGAATTGGGATTCTTTTCGTTGTCATTGAAGTGCGACAAGGCCGTGGCGAATAAAAAGGATATTCGCTCTCCGTCCGTGCATTTTCAGAATGTAAACTTGCGTATCGGCAGTAAATTCCGTAACCGCTTTCAGACGATGGAGCTGGAACGGAAAGCATCTCCCTATATCTCTCATTCCAAATTGACACTGGAGGAGCGGAGAAAAAAACTGTTGCAGCATTTGAATAAGTATGGCTGCATTACGCGTACTGATTATGAACAGCTGACCGGAAAGGCGAAACATCAGGCGGTGGCCGATTTGAACCTATTTCTGGAAGAAGGTATTATTCGCAAATATGGTAGTGGAAAAACAGTGGTATATCTCAAGCCATGACAAGCAAGAGAGTTAGAGGAGTTATCACTTTGCTCCGCTAGGAGTTACAGCCGATACTCTTGTGTATGTATTCACAGAACTATCGGCTTTAACTCCTAAGCCGACTTGCCGGCTGATGACTCCTTCTGACTCCCGATAACTCCTTTAAACGAAAGAGCCGTGCGTATAAAAAGGGAAGAAACTTTTAGTACTGCCGATTTGTTTTTAACTTTGTCAATTGAAAACTAATAAAAACAAGCGTATGAATATGAAGGTTGTATCTATGTGCCTGATATGTGCCGGAGCTTTGTTGACCGGTTGTGGAAACGGCGGTAAAAAGGAAGCGGAAACTTCGGAGAGAAAGGAAAAAGAGGCCGTGGTTGGTAGTGATAAAGACGAACATGGTTGTATTGCTTCTGCCGGATATACGTGGAGCGAGGTGCAGAAAGATTGCATCCGTTTGTGGGAGAAAGGTGTCCGCATGAATGCAGTGGATGATGCCGGGAAGACTTTGTTCTTGGTGTTCAGTCCGGACTCTACGCAAGTGGAGTTGTTTTTCTCGGAGGAAGGTGTTTCGAACGAAATTCTGGACCGTCGAGGTCTGCCTGCCGGTGGATATGCCTGGAATGTGGAAGATGATGATACGAAAAACGTACGTCTGGAAGACGGTGAGTGGACGGTCAGCCAACGGGGGAGGCTCATTTATCAGGAAGATGCGAATGGTAAATAATATAAGAATATGGAAAATTTGAAGGCGTTGACAGAGGCTGTCTGCTGTGTAGCCCGTGAAGCCGGGCATTTTTTGAAGGAAGAGCGGAAAAGTTTCCGTCGGGAGGTGGTGCAGGAAAAACATGCGCACGATTATGTATCTTATGTGGACAAGGCTTCCGAGAAAAAGGTTGTATCTGCCCTTAGGAAATTGCTTCCCGAAGCCGGATTCATTGCCGAAGAAGGGTCTGCTGCCTATAGTGACGAAACGTATTGCTGGGTAGTGGATCCTTTGGATGGGACAACGAACTATATTCACGACAATGCTCCCTATTGTGTAAGTATTGCCTTGCGTGACAAGCAGTCGCTTTTGCTGGGTGTGGTTTATGAACCCTGCCGAGACGAGTGTTTTTATGCTTGGAAAGGAGGAGGAGCCTATGTGAACGGAGAACGGTTGCGTGTTTCGCTTGTCAGTGAACTGAAAGACGCTTTTGTGGTGACAGAGTTACCCTACAATTTCGAGCAGTATGCCCGTACGGGCGAACATTTGATACACGAACTTTACGGTAAGGTTGCAGGCATTCGCATGAATGGTTCGGCGGCGCTTGCCCTCTGCTATGTGGCTGCCGGACGTTTTGACGCTTGGCTGGAAGCTTTTATCGGTAAGTGGGATTTCTCTGCGGCTGCACTCATGGTGTTGGAAGCCGGCGGTAAGGTAACAGACTTTTTGGGAAACGAGAACTTTATAGAAGGGCATCATATCATAGCCACCAACGGGCCGCTGCATCCGTTGTTTTTGCGGTTGGTACGGGAGGCGCTGCCATTCTGATACGGTTCTTATTGCCTTATTACACTTTTTTATGGAAAACACATTTAAAGCCTGGTTCTTGTCCTTTGTCCATCTCTTCTTCCCGCGTCAGTGTGCTGTATGCGGGAGCTCTTTGCAAGAGGGAGAAGAGGGCATTTGCATCAGGTGTAATATGAATATGCCACGGACAAACTATCATCTTCGCGAAGACAACTCCGTGGAGCGTATGTTTTGGGGGAAGATACCTCTGGAACGCGGCACTTCCTTCTTTTATTATCACAAAGGAAGTGATTTCCGCCACATCCTGCATCAACTGAAGTATGGAGGCCGGAAAGATTTGGGAGAAATAATGGGGCGTTTTATGGCAGCGGAGCTGGCGGCTATCGGTTTTTTCCGTGGTATAGACGTAATTATCCCCGTTCCTCTACATCCCCGCAAACAAAAGTTGCGCGGATACAATCAGAGTGAATGTATAGCGCGCGGCGTTTCTGCCGTAACGGGTATTCCTATTGATGTGTCCTCCGTGCTGCGCAGAAGACATACGGAAACGCAGACCCGAAAGTCTGCTTACGAGCGTTGGGAAAATGTAGACGGTATTTTCCTTCTCCGCTATCCGGAACGCTTTGTGGGGAAACATATCCTTATTGTGGATGATGTACTGACCACCGGAGCCACTACAACTGCATGTGCCGATGCGCTTAAAGATGTGGGAGGCGTACATGTTAGTATCCTGACGCTGGCAGTGGCGGGTTCGTGAATCAGAAGCGGAAACGTCCGCCTGCCACGATTGTTCCCGTATATCCTACGCCGAATTCGGTGAAGAAGGCAAACTGATTTCCATATTCGATACCCAGAAAACTGAACTGATAGGCAAATTCCTTTTTGTGATAAGTGTCTCCTCCAAAGCTGTTCCGGAGGAAATAGGCGCCGAGCCCTGCAGAGGAATATAGGGAGAATTGGGGGCGGGTGAACCAATGCCACCGGAAGGTGGGGAGGATATACAGATAGCGCCGGTCATCGTTCTTATTCTCATCCAAAACTTCATAAAGGCTACTGGCCGTCCCTCTATTACCGGTTATTCCTCCGGTTACGCCTAGGCTGATTTTACGGTTGATTCTATAAATATAACTGATATTCAGAGCGCCGTAATAGCTGGTCTTCTCGCGTGTATAGATTCCAAAACTTGCTGTCGGAGCAATAAACTCTTCGGCTATACTATTGGCGTCGGTAATGGGGAGGAAGCCGTAACTGACGGATATTTCATGGTGGCGGAATTTTTCTCGCGTAGAAACAAGAGAGGTTTGTGCTTTACCAGCGGTACATAGGCTGAATCCTATGACTAAAAAGAATAAAAGAGTTTTCATTGTAGTTTGGTGTTTGGATTAAAATATGTTTTTCTAATAAATAAAGACAGGTGCTTTTATGAAACTCCTTACTTTACATTTGGCAAATGTATGTTAAATCTTTGAATATGAAATAGAAATGTTTGTCTTTTGTGTGGGATAATGTGGGAAAACAAAAAAGGTTCGCCTAATTGACGAACCTTTTCGCTCTTCCTCTTGGACTTGAACCAAGGACCCTCTGATTAACAGTCAGATGCTCTAACCGACTGAGCTAAGGAAGAATGTTGTTTTTTCTCAAATGCGCTGCAAAAGTAATAGGATATTTTGAAATATGCAATATCTTTGCAAAAAAAATATCGAAGATGGATAAAATAATTGGGTTGGGCAATGCTTTGGTCGATGCGCTGGCAATCATTGAAGATGATAATATTTTGACGGAGATGCAGCTCCCGAAAGGAAGTATGACTCTGATTGATGAAGATAAGTTCTTGAAAATTAGTGAGTATTTCAGCCGGATGGAGACGCATCTGGCTAACGGAGGTTCTGCCGGAAACGCAATTCGGGCAATGGCATGCCTTGGTGCGGGTACGGGATTCATCGGAAAAGTAAGCAATGACTTTTACGGTAACTTTTTCCGGGATAGCCTGCTGGAACGTGGGACAGAGGCGAATTTATTGCTTTCCACTACCCTTCCGTCCGGTGTAGCCTCTACTTTCATTTCTCCTGATGGAGAGCGCACTTTCGGCACTTATTTGGGGGCGGCTTCTACATTGAAGGCGGAAGATCTTTCGCTGGATATGTTCAAAGGATATGCTTACCTATTTATAGAGGGGTATCTGGTGCAAGACCATGATATGATTCTCCGTGCCATTGAGCTGGCTAAAGAGGCCGGCTTACAAGTATGTTTGGACATGGCGAGCTACAATATAGTAGAAGGAGACCTTGAATTTTTCTCTTTGTTGGTCAACAAATATGTGGATATTGTTTTTGCCAATGAGGAAGAGGCAAAGGCCTTTACGGGTAAGGAACCGGAGGAAGCATTGGACATCATTGCCAAAATGTGTAGCATAGCCATTGTAAAGGTGGGTGCCCGTGGTTCTCTGATTCGTAAAGGTACAGAGATGGTGCAGGTACAAGCGGCTCCGGTAGAGAAAGTGGTGGACACTACAGGAGCTGGCGACTATTTTGCGGCAGGTTTCTTGTATGGACTGACGTGTGGCTACTCGCTGGAGAAATGTGGCAAGATAGGCTCCCTTCTCTCCAAAGATGTGATACAAGTGGTGGGTACGGAGCTTCAGGCTGCACAATGGGAAAAAATCAAGGAAGAAATTTTATTAATTAATTAATGTGCTGATGTGCCAATGTGCTAATTGGCTGCGCAATATTTGTTTCGCTATTACGCTGCAGGTTATTAGCACATTGGCACATTGGCATATTAGCACATTATCATAATTATGAGAAGAATTTTAAAGATACGCTGGATGGTTACCTTGCTGATTGTAGCGGGAGCCGTTTGTTTTTGGGGATTCAAGAGTGGTGATAGCCGCAGTTTCCAAATAGCAAAGAATCTGGATATATTCAATTCCATTGTGAAAGAGTTGGATATGTTTTACGTGGATACGATTGATCCGAACAAGACTATCCGTGAAGGCATTGATGCCATGCTCTACTCGCTGGATCCCTACACGGAGTATTATCCGGAAGATGACCAAAGCGAATTGGAGCAGATGCTGAAGAATTCCTATGGTGGTATAGGTTCTGTGATTACTTGGAATCCGAAACTGAAACGTTCCATGATATCTGAGCCATACGAGAATATGCCTGCTGCCGATGTAGGCCTGAAAGCCGGAGATATTTTGATGGAAATTGACGGAAAAGACCTTGCCGGAAAGAACAACCAGGAAGTCAGCGAGATGCTTCGCGGACAAGTGGGTACCAGCTTCAAGCTGAAAGTGCAACGTCCCGGTACAGAGAAACCGTTGGATTTCGACATTGTGCGCCGTTCCATCCAATTGCCGTTCATACCTTATTATACGGTGCTGGATAATAATATAGGTTATATCAATCTCAGCACCTTCTCGGGGAATCCTTCCAAGGAGTTCAAGCAGGCTTTTCTGGACTTGAAGAAGCGGGGGATGACTTCGTTGGTGATTGACTTGCGGAACAATGGGGGGGGCTTGCTGGATGAGTCTATAGAGATAGCCAACTTCTTTCTGCCTCGCGGAAAAACACTTGTGACGACAAAGGGTAAGATTAAGCAAGCCAGCAATACCTACAAGACATTGCGTGAACCGTTGGATCTGGAAATTCCTTTGGCTGTTCTGGTCAATGGCGGAACGGCTTCTTCGTCAGAAATCCTTGCAGGCTCTTTGCAGGACCTTGACCGTGCGGTCATTATCGGTAACCGTACTTTCGGTAAGGGATTGGTGCAGACCACCCGTCCGTTGCCATACGGTGGTACCATGAAGCTGACGACTTCCAAATATTATATTCCCAGCGGCCGTTGTGTGCAGGCTATCGACTACAAGCACCGGAATGAAGACGGCAGTGTGGGACGTATTCCGGACAGCCTTACTACCGTGTTCCATACGGCTGCCGGACGTGAAGTGCGTGATGGTGGAGGCGTGACTCCGGACATTGCGGTGAAGCAGGAGAAGCTGCCCAACATTCTGTTCTATCTTGTCAATGACAATCTTATTTTCAATTATGCTACGGACTATTGCTTGAAACATCCTACCATTCCTTCAGCAGAGAAGTTTGAAATTACAGATGCCGATTACGCGGACTTCAAGGCGATGGTGAAAAAGGCGGACTTCAAATACGACCAGCAGACAGAGAAGATGCTGAAGAACCTGAAGGAGATGGCCGAATTTGAGGGCTATCTGACTGATGCTTCGAAAGAGTTTGAAGCGTTGGAGAAAAAATTGTCGCATAATCTGGACCGTGACCTTGACCATTTCTCCAAGGACATCAAGAGCATGATTGCGGTAGAAATCATCAAGCGTTATTATTTCCAGCGTGGAAGCATTATCCAGCAGTTGAAAGATGATGATGATTTGAAAGAGGCTGTAAAGATACTCACTGCTCCGGAAAAATATAAGGAAATGTTGAGTGCTCCGGCAGTGACGTCAATGTCTCTGCAACAAAGAAAGGAGACAGCCCCGGTTTTTCTGAGTACCGCTACGAGAGCAAATGAACATGTTTATGATGAAATAGTATAAGGACACTCTTAAGAGGATTCTTTTATTTGCTCCTTAATTTATACCGGATAGTCTCTGTATAAGCCTTTTATACACGACTATCCGGTTAAGTTGTTTGTAGGGTATTAACTTGTTTTATATTTTTGCAGGTGATAATGAAAATATTGACAAGGTTATGAAACAATTGAATTCTCTGAAAGTATGGCTGTCTGTGGTATTGTTGCTTTGCTTCTCTCTTTCCGGACAAGCCCAGTTCCTGCGCACTTCCTACTTTATGGAAGGAAGTAACCAGCGTATGCAGCTCAATCCGGCCTTGATGCCGGGACGCGGTTATCTGAATATTCCCGTGATAGGTTCGTTGAATGCTACCGTCAACTCCAGTTCCCTGGGGTATAGGGATATTATGGACATTATTGAGAACAGTGATGATAGCGACTATTTCATGAGCAATGACTTTATGAACCGACTGGATGCTACCAATAACTTGAATGTGAATTTGAGTACCGACATTCTGTCTGCCGGATGGTATAAAGGAAAGAACTTCTGGTCAGTCAATGTGGGGTTGCGTAATGATATCGGTGCCGCCATACCGAAAACCATGTTCCAGTTTATGAATAACATGAGCAGCCGGGAGTTCGGTGACAATATTTCTGACTATTTGGGTATTAACGAAACCATTAATGGACAGAAGCTTGAGATAAATTCCTATGCGGAAGTCGGCCTTGGCTTTGCAAGGAATATCACAGACCGACTGGCTGTAGGTGGTAAGGTGAAGATGCTGCTGGGTATCGGTAACTTAAAGCTGAACATCAACCAGATTCATGTGGAAACTCCTTCTGTCGGCTCTTTAGGAGTGACGAGTAAAGCTTCCATTCAAGTGGATGCAACTTTGGAGAACTCGTCAAAGCTGTTAGAACTTCCCGAGAATGAGAATGGTGATTATATCGATGAAATTGATTTTGGCAGTTTTGGTTTTGCCGGATATGGTGGGGCTATTGATTTGGGAGTATCTTACAAGTTACTGGATAAATTGACACTTTCTGCTTCAGTTCTTGATTTGGGCTTTATCAAATGGTCTAAATCGAATACCAGTATAGCGCGAGCCAATGCAGAGCAGACTTATGATCTTCTTGACCCGGCCTCGCAGCAGGAGTTCATGAATATTGTGAACAGCGGCGAGATTCTTAACTATGACATGTTGCAGCTCAAGACGGAGGAGGCTTCTGAGAAGAGCCGTACCCGTGGATTGACTTCTACAATGGTTCTTGGCGCTGAATATGCCTTACTGAATGATTGGCTGGTAGTGGGTGCCTTGTATACCGGTCGTTTTGCCAAACCGAAAACTTTGAATGAGCTGACTTTCTCTGCCTGCATCCGTCCGACGAATGCTTTCAATGTGGCTGCCAGCTATTCCGTACTTCAAGGAGCCGGTAAAACCTTCGGTCTGGCACTGAAACTGGGTTCCTTCTTTGCAGGAACAGATTATATGTTCTTTGGTAAGAATACGAAGAATGTCAATGCTTACTTGGGTGTTTCTATTCCTTGGGGAAAACAGAAAACTGCTGAAAATTAATAAATTGGATTTGAATATTATCGCGGATTATCTTCCAGAAAAAGAGGATAATCTGCGATTTTGTTTTTACGAAAACGCAAAAAGCTTTATCTTTGCTGGTAAATACCTATAAACAGTACTCATGAGAATTGCAATAACGTTTCTCTTGTTTTTGGTTTTCAGTAGTTTGCTGCAAGCTTCACCCATACCTTTTTCTCCTATAGTGAGGAACTATTCGGTGTCGGATTATAATGCCGGTATTCAGAATTGGGCCATTGCTCAAGACGAAAGAGGAGTGATGTATTTCGGTAATAACAGTGGGCTGTTGGAATTTGATGGAAGTGCTTGGCGGCTGTATGAATTACCGACAAAAGGAATTGTGCGTGCTATATATATCAGTGAAGATGGAAGAATTTATATAGGCTCTTACGAAGAATTCGGTTATTTTGTCCGTACTCCTTATAATACCCTTGAATATCACTCGCTAAAAGATGAGGTGAAGGACTTTACTTTTCATAACGACGAAATCTGGAACATTGTTTGCGTTCAAGGGGAAATTGTATTTCAATCGTTTGGTTCTCTCTTTTTTTATAATGGAAATTCTGTGGAAGGTATTCGGGTGAAGAGCCTTCCGCTGAACTTATTTCAGGTTGGAAATACTTTTTATTCTCAAAGAATAAATGGTGGACTTTGTGTCTTTTCCGGCAGGAAAATGGAAGAACTTATTCCCAGAAAGGTATTTGGGAATAGCGATGTCTTGGCTGGGCTTCCTTATGATGATGCCGTTTTAATGCTTACTCGTAATCAGGGAGGTTTTCTCCTCTATCGAGATGGGAGGGTAGAAAAATGGAAAACCGAATGTGATGATATATTCAGGAAGCATACCATTAATCGTGCGGTGATAACCAAGGACAGTTGTTACGTTGTTGGCACAATATCCGATGGCATATATGCGTTGGATAAAAAGGGAAAGC
>ENA-OYZX01000656-OYZX01000656.1-human-gut-metagenome-genome-assembly--contig:-NODE-656-length-17098-cov-4.714487_pt1 | contig 17098 bp, 7 predicted proteins | sample MGYA00243296_ERZ653489 | MGnify/ENA primary metagenome ERZ653489 (study PRJEB26926, sample SAMN06165098) | human gut metagenome | biome: ENVO:00009003; feature: ENVO:2100002; material: ENVO:00002003... | reverse complement strand
ACAATCATCTACGTTACACATGATCAGACAGAGGCTATGACACTTGGAACAAGAATCGTTGTTCTTAAAGATGGTGTTATCATGCAGGTCGACAGCCCACAGAAGCTTTACAATCAGCCAAACAACCTGTTCGTTGCAGGATTCATCGGATCACCACAGATGAACTTTGTAGATGCTCAGTGTGTTGTTGAGGGAGCAAAGGCATTCCTTAAATTCGATAAATACCAGGTTGAGCTTCCAGAGGCAAAGGCTAAGAAGCTTATCGATGGCGGTTATGCAGGAAAGAACGTAGTATTCGGTATCAGACCTGAGGATATCTACGATTCAGCAGAGCATCTTGATAAATTTGCTACATGCAAGATTGATTCAGATGTTACAGGATATGAGTTACTTGGTGCAGAGGTATTATTATACTTCACAGTTGCAGGCGCAAATATGTCAGCAAGAGTTGATTCAGATACAACAGCTCGTTACGGTGATCACATTGAGCTTGCATTTGATCCACACAAGATTCATGTATTTGATAAAGAAACTGAATTGACAATTACCAACTAGTTCGTTAAAATTAAATAGTTGTAAATTGACAGACCGGGTGTATAATTTACACCCGGTTTTCTTTTGCGAATGTATGTGAGGTTCTGAAAAGTTAAGTTACGGTGTTAAATTATAGCAAGGTTACAGCTTATGACTTGTAGAGACTTTTTACTTGTCTGCGTCAGAACAGTAATGAGAGGATAGGAATATGATTACGAATCAGAAACTGAAAAAATCACTTGAGGAAATAAAAAATATTACTTCGTTTGATGCGATTTTATACTCAGCCAAGGGAAAGCATCTGACAGGTACGGTGGAAGAGCCGGAACATAGCGACATTTTTGTGAAGGAGTTTATAGTATCCGAAGAGGATGTTAGGGAAAAAAATGATGCAATAGCATTTGCGGTTGAAATTGATTCAGAGCTTGAGTATGTGCTTGTAATGTTCTGTCAGTATACGAGTGAGAATCTTGTAATAGGCAGGATGGCAGTTTGTCAGCTTCGTACACTTGTGCTTGGTGAGTCAGAGCGATATGACAGAAATAATTTTATTCAGAATATTCTTCTTGGCAATATGCTTGGTTCTGATATAATAAACCGTGCCAAGAAATTACATATAGAAAACAGAAAACGAGTAGTATATGTTATAGATACCGGAAAGAACTGCAATGAGATAGCTGTTGAGCTTGTAAAGAATCTGGCTGATATCAGAAGCGGTGATTTTGTGGTGGCGATGGATGAACATAATGTAGTGCTGGTAAAGGATGTTGAGGACATAGATCAGGCTAAGCTTCAGGAAAAGCTTTCATCTATTGCAGGAAGTCTGGTTGACAATCTGCTTGCAGAGGCTATGATTAAGGTACGGGTGGGCTATGGCAATCCGACGGATGTTCTTCCAAAGATTGCAGAGTCTTATCAGGAGGCAAAAATGGCGCTTGAGGTTGGCAGGCTGTTTTATGTGGAAAAGGAAATTATGGCATATGACAGGCTGGGCATAGGAAGACTTATTTATCAGCTTCCAATGAGCCTGTGTGAGATGTTTATCCGTGAGGTTTTTGGTGACGAGGTGCCACAGATACTTGATGATGATGAGGCAATGTCTACAATCTCCAAGTTCTTCGAGAACAATCTGAACATTTCAGAGACTGCAAGACAGCTTTATGTGCATAGAAATACGCTTGTTTACAGACTTGAGCGTATTGAGAAGGCGATAGGGCTTGATATAAGAACCTTTGATGATGCTATGATATTCAAAATAGCTACGATGGTGTTAGCACATATCAAGGATAGCAGGCAAGGCAGATAATATAATGATTAAAGGGTCAAAAGGTATCATCGATGCATACCTTAGTGACCTGATTAATCATAAATGAGGGGCAAAATACCTTTTGACCCTCATATCATATAATTATTACGCAATTTAAAGAAGTAGGAGACAAGTATGGCCAAGAAGCAAACATACGATGAGAAGAGCATAGCAATTTTAGAAGGACTTGAGGCAGTCAGAAAAAGACCGGGTATGTATATAGGAAGTGTCACAACCAAGGGACTAAACCATCTGATATATGAGATTGTGGACAACTCCGTAGATGAGCATCTGGCAGGTGCCTGTGATACCATAAGGGTAACTCTTGAGAAAAACGGTTCGTGTACGGTGGAGGATAATGGACGTGGAATACCTGTAGGTATGCATGCAAAGGGCGTTTCTGCGGCACGAGTTGTATTTTCTACGCTGCACGCCGGAGGAAAATTCGACAATTCTGTATACAAGACCAGCGGAGGTCTGCACGGAGTTGGTTCGTCGGTTGTAAATGCACTATCCACATATATGGATGTGGAGATAAGCAGAGATGGCTATATCCACCATGACAGATATGAAAAGGGTGTTCCTGTTGTGGAGCTTGAAAATGGCCTGCTTCCTACTATAGGTAAAACCAAAAAGACAGGAACAAGGATTAATTTCCTGCCTGACCCGGAGATTTTTGAGAAGACTAGATTCAAGGAAGAGGATGTAAAGAACAGACTTAAGGAGACTGCGTATCTCAATCCGAAGCTTACAATCATATACGAGGACAAACGAGGCGATGAGACAGAGCATATTGAGTATCATGAGCCTGAGGGTGTTATCGGTTTTGTAAAGGATTTGAATAAAAATATAGAAAAGCTGCATGATGTCATTTACTTTACAGGAGAGAGTGAGAATATAAAGGTTGAGGTGGCTTTTCAGTATACAAGCGAGTTCCATGAGAATATTCTTGGTTTTTGCAACAATATATACAATTCTGAGGGTGGAGCACATATCACAGGCTTTAAGACAGCCTTTACAGGTATTATAAACTCATATGCCAGAGAGCTTGGTATATTAAAGGACAAGGATGCGAATTTCAATGGAGCAGATGTCAGAAACGGCATGACTGCTGTAGTGTCAGTAAAGCATCCTGACCCTAGATTCGAGGGTCAGACAAAGACAAAGCTTGACAATCAGGATGCAAACCGTGCAACTGCCAAGGTGACAAATGATGAGGTACCGCTTTATTTTGACAAGAATCTTGAGGTTTTAAAGACGGTAATATCATGTGCTGAGAAGGCCGCAAAGATTAGAAAAGCGGAGGAGAAGGCAAAGACCAATCTGCTCACAAAGCAGAAGTTTTCCTTTGATTCAAACGGAAAGCTTGCAAACTGTGAGAGCAGGGATGCTTCTAAGTGCGAGATTTTCATAGTCGAGGGAGATTCGGCCGGAGGCTCGGCAAAGATGGCAAGAAACCGTATGTTTCAGGCAATCATGCCGATTCGAGGCAAGATTTTGAATGTTGAAAAGGCAAGTATTGATAAGGTACTGGCAAACGCTGAAATAAAGACAATGATAAATGCGTTTGGCTGCGGATTTTCGGAAGGGTATGGAAATGATTTTGATATAACAAAGCTTCGCTATGACAAAATCATCATTATGGCCGATGCTGATGTGGACGGAGCTCATATCTCCACACTGCTTTTGACTCTGTTCTTCAGGTTTATGCCTGAGCTTATTTTAGAGGGACATGTATATGTTGCCATGCCTCCGCTTTACAAGGCTATTCCGTCAAAGGGCGAGGAAAAATATTTGTATGACGATGCGGAGCTTGACAAGTACAGAAAGACACATACAGGCAAGTTTACGTTGCAAAGATATAAGGGTCTTGGAGAGATGGATGCGGATCAGCTCTGGGATACCACACTAAATCCCGCAACAAGGATGCTAAAGCGTATTGAAATAGAGGATGGGCGCCTGGCAAATGATGTGACATCACTGCTTATGGGTAGTGATGTGCCACCGAGAAAAGAGTTCATATACGAGCATGCGCATGACGCGGAACTGGATGTGTAAGCATGACGCTTCTGCTTTTGGTTCTCAGTGGTTCTGAATAGTGTAAGCAGTATTTATAATCGGAGAAAGACATGGATAGAAATATAGATAACAATGTAGACAACAATATAATTCAGACCGAATATTCGGAGCTGATGCAGAAATCATATATTGACTATGCGATGAGTGTCATTATAGCAAGAGCCCTGCCGGATGTGCGCGATGGGCTTAAGCCTGTACAAAGGCGTACACTTTATGATATGCATGAGCTGGGCATCAGGTACGACAAGCCATACCGAAAGAGTGCGCGTATAGTCGGTGATACAATGGGTAAATATCATCCACACGGCGATTCATCAATCTATGATGCGATGGTTGTTTTGGCACAGGACTTCAAAAAGGGCATGCCGCTTATCGATGGACACGGTAATTTTGGTTCAATCGAGGGAGACGGAGCTGCTGCCATGCGTTATACTGAGGCAAGACTTCAAAAAATCACACAGGAAGCATATCTTGCTGATCTAGACAAAAATGTGGTTGATTTCATTCCAAACTACGACGAGACAGAAAAAGAGCCAGAGGTGCTTCCGGTCAAGGTGCCGAACCTTTTGATAAATGGAGCTGAGGGTATAGCAGTCGGCATGGCGACAAGTATTCCGCCACACAATTTTGGCGAGGTGGTGGACGGTGTGATTGCTTATATGAAAAATCCTGATATTACCACAGCCGAGATGATGCAGTATATAAAGGGGCCTGATTTTCCGACAGGAGGCATTGTTGCAAATCAGGATGATCTTGCAGCAATATATGAGACCGGACAGGGAAAGATAAAAATCCGTGGAAGAATCGAAATAGAGAAGGGCAAGGCAGGAAAGGACAAGCTTGTCATTACGGAAATTCCATACACAATGATTGGTGCCAATATAGGAAAATTCTTAAATGATGTCTATTCACTTGTCGAGTCAAAAGCGACAACGGATATTGTGGATATAACCAACCAGTCATCGAAAGAGGGAATAAGAATTGTCTTAGAGCTTAAAAAAGGTGCTGATGTTGAGGCACTTAAGAACCTTTTGTATAAAAAGACAAAGCTGGAGGACACTTTCGGTGTAAATATGCTGGCCGTCGCAAATGGAAGACCTGAGACGCTTGGTCTTGTACCCATCATAAGGCACCATGTCAATTTCCAGTATGAGATTGCAAAAAGAAAGTATGAGACACTTCTTGCAAAGGAGCAGGAGAAAGAAGAAATACAGCAGGGACTCATAAAGGCCTGTAACGTGATAGATCTGATTATTGAAATATTAAGAGGAAGCCGTGACCAGAAAATGGCAAAGGCATGTCTCATAAACGGAGAGACAGAGGGGATTAAATTCAAGTCAAAGGCTTCAGAAGCCATGGCAGCCCAGCTTTGCTTTACTGAGCGTCAGGCGGTTGCCATCCTTGAAATGCGTCTGTACAAGCTGATTGGACTCGAAATTGAGGCTCTGATTAAGGAGCACGAGGAGACCAGGGCAAAGATTGCAGAGTACAGCGATATTTTAGAGCATCGCTCATCCATGGCAAAGGTCATTATGAAGGAGCTTAAAGCGTTCCGCAAGGAGTATGCAAGGGAAAGACGCACGGAGCTTGACAATCTCGAGGAAGCTGTTGTGGTCAAAAAAGAGCTTGAGGTATCGGATGTAGTGCTGCTTATGGACCGCTTCGGCTATGTGAAGACAGTAGATACTTCAACCTATGATAGAAACAAAGATACAGCTGACGCAGAGAACAAGCTGATATTAAAGGTCAAAAATATAGATAAGCTGTGCATTTTCACAAACAACGGAAACATGCATCTTGTCAAGGTGTTAGACCTGCCTTACGGCAAATTCCGTGACAAGGGCACACCTATTGACAATGTAAGCAACTATGACAGCAGTAAGGAGGATATAGTATTTATAGCACCTCTTATGGATGTTGAAAAGCACAAGCTTATATTTGGAACAAAGTCAGCCATGATAAAGCTCGTGGATGGTGCTGAGTTTGTGGTGACACGAAGGACCTCGCAGGCTACAAAGCTCATGGATGATGATGAGCTGTTATTTGTTGACATGCTTTCAGAGAATGCTACAATGGTAATGCGTTCAAAGAAGGAGATGTTCCTTCGAATCGACTGTGGCACTATTCCTGAAAAGAAAAAGGCAGCAGTAGGTGTCAGGGGAATGAGGCTTGACAGAGAGGATGAGCTTACTGACATTTATCTGCTTAATGACCAGGAGGAAAAAGAGGTCGAGGTAAAGGGTAAGCAGGTGGCGCTTCACAGGCTGCACATTGCAAACCGTGACACTAAGGGCGTGAAGAAATAATATATCGCATGACAATATAACGTAAAGCATAAACTGTGTATGGTTTTGAGTATGTATGGCCTGGAACAGTTAAAATATCTGATATGAAAGGAAGCGATGAGCTTGTTGGACAAATTAAGAGAGCTTGGCATTTCAGAAAATCTGATTAAGGAAATTGAAAAGTTTCGCTCGCAGTATCCAGTGGACAAGGAATATGAGTCAAGAATCCCCGTGCCTACACAGTTTTATTACGGAAGCGATGTGTGGGAGCAGGCTATAACAGCTGTTTTGTGTGGAGAAAATCTGCTTTTAGTCGGAGAAAAGGCCACAGGAAAGAATCTTTTCGCAGAGAATCTGGCAGGTGTATTTAACAGACCACGCTGGGATGTGTCATTTCACGTAAATATGGATGCAGCATCACTTATCGGAACCGATACTTTTCGCGCCGGAGAGGTAACCTTCAGGCCGGGACCTGTGTATACAGCCGCAAAAACAGGCGGCTTTGCGGTGCTTGACGAGATAAATATGGCAAAAAGTGAGGCTATGGCAGTGCTTCATGCCACACTTGATTTCAGACGTACAATAGATGTGCCGGGCTATGACAGACTGTCGCTTCATCCGGCAACAAGATTTATTGCCACGATGAATTACGGCTATGCAGGCACAAAGGAGCTGAATGAGGCTCTTGTATCACGTTTTGCGGTAATCCGGATGCCTATGATTTCAAAAGAGAGCCTTGTGAAGCTTATAAAGGAGCATTATCCTGCAATACGTGAAGCGGGAGCGAATGAGCTTGCGGAGGTATTTCTTGAACTGCATACCAAGTGCAAAAATGGCGAAATATCATCAAAGGCACTTGATCTGCGTGGTCTCATCGGTTCAATTGGTATGATGGAAAAGGGCTTAAATATATATACAGCTCTGGATATGGGTATAACAAACAAGAGCTTTGATGAATATGAGCAGACTCTTATCCGTGATACAATCCGTGCAAGAATCTCAAGGAAGATGAGCGGAGAGCAGCTGTTTTGTTGATATGAGCTTGTGACATATGAAGGAATGGAACATATGGAAGAACAGGATATAAAGGAAGCAAAAAGAGCAAGAAACTTCATATGGATGGCGGCCTGTGATTATGACATAGAGCCGCTTTTTCTGGCATTTGCACCTGATGGATCAGCTGATATTTATCTGAATCTGATTATTGGGCTTGAATACAAGTGGTATGAGCATGACAAGATAGATGACTTATTCAATCAGCTGACAGGAAAAAACGCTACGTTGTATGAGGGCCTTTTATGGATAGGTTTGGAAAATGCCCTGTATGAAAAGGAGAGACAAACGAGGCCTGCCTTATATGATTTAAGGCTTGAGTACGCGAAAAAGAGCCTTGCAGGAGTCAATAAAAACAGGGAGTATTCGAGGATTGATATAATCAGAAATGCACATTGCAGAAGGATACTTGGAAAACCCTTAGGTCTTTGCAAAGAGGATGAAGAGATACTGCATGCTTTTTGTTTTACACCTGATATGACAACGGATGAGATTATAGTGAAAACGAGAGAAAATCTGTGGAAGTATTTCTCGTATAAGCCGATAAAGGTGGTAAAGCCGCAGGGCATATATTTCTTGCAGAAGGTAGCAGGAGCATTTCACTCAATAGGAAAAGTCAGCACACAGTATGTCAGAGCGAATAGCTTTTATGATAAAAATATGGCCTCGGACACAGCAGCTTTGTCTATGGAGCATTCAAAGAGATATCTGCTGCAGTTTGCACTGCAGAAAGATCCAATAGAAGCGAAGCGGTATGTGACAGCCTGCTTTGGAAAAAGCATGTATTCTGACAGGCAGCAGGCCGAGATGGAGAAAAAGCTTTGTGTAGGAAATCACAAAAACTGTCACTTGCTTTTTACCAGAGGTATTTCATCGGAGAAAAAGCAGACTATACCTGATGAGATTGACAACAAAAGAGAGCGCAGGGAAATTCTTGCATTTACAAAAGAGACAGCCATACAATACGACAAGAATAAAGAGCATTTTGAAAAAAACATGGCAGTGTATCAAAACAGTATAAGGAGACTTACAGAAAGCCTTAGAATGCACCTGGAGACAGCAGATGAGACATTTATGGATGCTTCCATACACGGCAGGATAAAGCCTTCGAGAGTATGGAAGGCCCTGTACTTGGACAATCCGCGTGTTTTTGAGCGAAAAGATGAGGTGGAGACGCCGGGCTTTTCTGTCGACATACTGATGGATGCGTCTTCTTCCAGAAAACAGATGCAGCAGAAAATAGCGGCACAGGCATATGTACTGTCAAAGAGCCTGACAAATTGTGGCATACCGGTGCAGATTTACTCATACTGCAGCATAAGAGGCTACACGGTGATGCATATTTTTAAGGAATATGATGATTATGGTGTGGAGGATGAGCTGTTTCATTTTGTTGCGGCAGGAAATAACAGGGATGGCCTTGCGCTGCGCGCGGCATCACATCTGATGGAGCTAAGTCCAAAGCCAAAGAAGTTACTTTTCATGTTTTCGGATGCAAGCCCTCAGGATGATCAGATAGCAGGGGAGGGTGCATTCTATAAGGATAGGGAGTACACTGATGCTCTTGCTGTTAAGGACACCGTAAATGAGGTGCAGAGGCTTAAAAACCATGGAATAGACGTAATTGGCATCTTCATGGGAAGTGCGCATGACAGTGAGCTTGCAACAAAGATATTCGGCAGAAGTCTCGTGAAGATAAAGAGTATCAACGAGTTTGCCGATGCTGTCGGACGAGTGTTAAATGAGATACTGACCTAGCATTTTAATTAAAAGTACAATAAATTTAAAACAATGGAGATAACAAATGAAAGCAATATTATTTGATTTGGACGGAACGCTGATTGACTCATCTGAGGGCATCACAAAGTCGGCACAATATGCACTTTCACACTTTGGCATAGATGAGCCGGACAGAAACAGCCTGTTTTTCTTTATAGGACCGCCACTCATAAACACATTTATGGAGCATTACGGATTTACTAAGGAGAGAGCACTTGAAGCGGTCAAAAAGTACAGAGAGCGCTATAACAAAATAGGTATATTTGAATGTTCGCTTTTTCCGGGAGCCAAGGAATGCATAGAGGCGCTTAAAGCAGCCGGATATAGGATAGGACTTGCATCATCGAAGCCGGAAAAATCGTGTGAGCGTATTTTGGAGCATTTTGGAATACTGGATATGTTTGATGAGGTGGTCGGAGCTACGTTTGACGGCAGGATAGATACAAAGGAAGAGGTGCTTAACGAGGTGATGCGCCGGTGGTCAGACATTCCAAGGGATGAGATGTGTTTAATCGGAGATACTATGTTTGACATTGAAGGGGCAAACCGTGTCGATGTGCCAAGCATAGCGGTAAGCTTTGGCTTCGGCGATGTTAACGAGATGGTGAGTGCAGGAGCAAAAGCTGTTATAGATGATTTAAGGCAGCTTCCGGATGTGATTTCTAAGCTTTTTGATTAGCTTTTATGAAAATGCAATGCATTGAGACCTGAGGTTATAAACTGTAGATAGGAATGGGATTTCATGAATAAGAATTTAAAATTAAGAGCGATAGTGTGGGAAATAATTGTCCCGATTGTGCTTTACTACATTGTTTTTCTAAGTACGATGTACTTTATTTTTGCGTTTATCGGACACACAGCTTCGACATACATGATAGCGCAGATAATATCTGCTGCAATTACAATACCATTTATGTATTTTGCAAGCTATAAGCCGACACAGCAGATGTTTGTTAAAAAACCAAAGATAGACAGGGCACTTTTTATAAATGTGCTCTGGGTGATTGTGATTACACTTTTCATTTCATTTGCACTCAATAATATCATCACCATGTCACCGCTTATCGGGCTCTCAGAAGGATATGCCAGGGCGAATGAGAGCTTTTATGCAAGCACTCTTGTAATTGAGCTGATTGGCTCGGCAATTCTTTCTCCGATTATGGAGGAGCTCGTTTTCAGAGGCATCGTATTTGGAAATATGCGCAAAATAATGAATGTGCCACAGGCTGTATTTTTGTCGGCGCTTTTGTTTGGGCTCATTCATTTTAATATAGTGCAGTTTATCTATGCTTTTTTACTTGGCCTTGTGCTTGCAGCTTTTATGTATAAGTCAGGGCATGTGTATGCGGCTATGATTGGTCATATCACCGCAAATGCGTTTGCAGTCATAAGGACAGAGACCGGTATTTTGAAGTGGACTGTTGATGGCAGTGTAATGGCATGGGTGGTATCTGTCATGTGCCTTGGTATTGGTGCTGTGATATTTTATTATTATGTAAAACACTCAGAGTGAGTTGTTTAGCATGGAGCGAAACGGAGCGCAGACAAAATACGAGTATCGTGCAGTTTTACGAATATGAGCAATGTGATTTAGGATAGTTACTGGATGTTTATAAAAATCAGCTATACAATAAAAGTATAGCTGATTTTTTTATGATATCAGCCAAGAAAAGTTACTGTAAAGTATACACAATTCAGACACAATTTGTTATAAGGACATTTTTTAACATGAGTTATTGAAAAAAGTTTTGGAATTTTAAAAAGTGAATTGTGCGTATGCCCTTATAAAAAAGATAAAAATACGACTATAGTCAGAAAAATAACTTTATAATATTAAGTTATCAAATAATCAGACAATAGCGAGAAAAAAACTATTTACATTGAGCTTTCATCGTTGTAAAATCATAAACAGGAAATGATTCACTTCTTAATAAGTTATCCGTTAACAAATTTACACTAGGAAAGGAAGAACCTATGAGTAAACAATGGAATGAAAGCACAGCCACAGCTAAGGGATTATATGATCCACGCTATGAGCATGATAACTGTGGAATTGGTGCAGTAGTAAATATCAAAGGTATCAAAACACATGAGACAGTCGAGAATGCTTTAAAGATTGTTGAGAACTTAAAGCACAGAGCAGGAAAAGACGCTGATGGTAAGACGGGAGACGGTGTCGGCATCCTGCTTCAGATTTCTCATAAGTTTTTTAAGAAGGTTACAAAGCCACTTGGAATAGATCTTGGAGACGAAAGAGATTACGGTGTGGGAATGTTTTTCTTTCCTAATGATGAGTTCAAGACTATTCAGGCAAAGAAGATGCTTGAAGTTATCGTGGAGAAGGAAGGCCTTGAATTTCTCGGATGGAGAGAAGTGCCTACAGAGCCTGATAAGCTTTCTAAAAAAGCCAGAGACTGTATGCCATGCATCATGCAGTGCTTTGTAAAAAGACCTGAGGATGTTGAGAGAGGACTTGAGTTTGACAGAAAGCTGTATGTTGCAAGACGTGTTTTCGAGCAGTCAAACGACAATACATATGTGGTTTCATTCTCAAGCAGAACAATCGTATATAAGGGAATGTTCCTTGTAGAGCAGCTCAGACAGTTCTTCATGGATTTACAGGATCCTGATTATGAGTCAGCAATCGCCACAGTACATTCAAGATTCTCTACAAATACAAACCCAAGCTGGGAGAGATCTCATCCAAACAGATTTATCGTGCACAATGGTGAGATTAACACTATTCTTGGAAACTCTGACAAGATGTCAGCCCGTGAGGAGAACATGGAGTCTCCAAAGCTTAAAAAAGAGTTCCAGAAGGTTTTGCCGGTTATCAATGCGGCAGGATCTGACTCAGCAATGCTTGATAATGCGCTTGAATTCTTGGTAATGAGTGGTATGGAGCTTCCACTTGCTGTTATGATAATGATTCCTGAGCCATGGGCAAACAATTCAATCATGACTCAGAAGAAGAAGGATTTCTACCAGTATTACGCTACAATGATGGAGCCATGGGATGGTCCGGCTTCAATCGTATTCTCAGATGGTGATTTAGTCGGAGCAGTGCTTGACAGAAACGGACTTCGTCCATCACGTTACTATGTGACAGATGATGATTATCTTATCCTTTCATCTGAGGTCGGAGTACTTGAGATTGACCCTACAAAGATAGTGAAAAAGGATCGTCTCCGTCCGGGAAAGATGCTCCTTGTGGATACTGTTGCAGGAAAAATCATAGATGATGATGAGCTCAAGGAGAGATATGCAGACAAGCAGCCTTATGGTGAGTGGATTGACAGATACATGGTAAATCTTAAGGATTTAAAGATTCCTAACCAGAGAGTACCTGAGTATACAAAGGAAGAGCGCCAGAGAATGCAGAGAGCCTTCGGTTACACATATGAGTCACTCAAGGATTCAATCCTTCCGATGGCTAAAAATGGTGTTGAGGGCACAGCAGCAATGGGTACTGATACACCGCTTGCAGCTTTATCAGGTAACAGGGAGCCGTTATTCAACTACTTTAAGCAGCGCTTCGCACAGGTAACAAACCCGCCTATCGATTCAATCCGTGAGGAGGTTGTCACATCAACCACACTCTATATCGGTGAGGCCGGAAACGTGCTTGAGGAGAAGCCGGAAAATTGCCGTGTACTTAAGATTAACAACCCAATCCTTACAAACACTGACCTTATGAAAATTAAGAATTTAAAGGCCGATGGCTTTAAGGTAGAGGTTTTACCTATTATATATTACAAGAACACAAGTCTTGAGAAAGCAGTAGACAGACTTTATATAGAGGCTGACCGTGCATACAGGGACGGAGCCAATATTATTATCCTTTCAGACAGGGGGGTTGATGAGAACCACGTTGCAATTCCTTCACTGCTTGCAGTTGCTGCATTGCAGCAGTATCTTGTAAAGACAAAAAAGAGAACATCTCTTTCTCTTATTCTTGAGTCAGGAGAGCCGAGAGAGGTTCATCATTTTGCTACACTGCTTGGCTTTGGTGCAAGTGCAATCAACCCTTATCTGGCACAGGATACAGTTAAGCAGCTTGTTGACGAGCATATGCTTGACAAAGATTATTATGCAGCAATCGATGATTACAACCATGCAATCATCACAGGTATCGTAAAAATTGCAGCAAAGATGGGTATTTCAACCATCCAGTCATATCAGGGCTCAAAGATTTTTGAGGCAATCGGTATTGACAAGAGCGTTATTGATAAGTATTTCACAAATACAGTAAGCCGTATCGGTGGAATTACATTACAGGATATCGAGAACGATGTGGATGAGCTTCACTCTGCGGCCTACGATCCGCTCGGACTTGAGACAGATGTTACACTTGACAGCAAGGGCAGACACAAGATGAGAAGCGGAGCTGATGACCATCTGTACAATCCGGCTACAATCCATCTTCTCCAGCAGTCGACACAGCGCGGTGACTACAATCTGTTCAAGCAGTACACAGCACTTGTGGACGAGGAAGAGAAAAATACAAACATCCGTGGACTCATGGATTTCAACTATCCTAAGAAGGGTGTCAAGCTCGAGGAGGTTGAGAGCGTTGACTCAATTGTGACACGTTTCAAGACAGGTGCTATGTCATATGGATCTATTTCCAAGGAAGCACATGAGACACTTGCAATTGCCATGAACCATCTGCACGGAAAATCAAATACCGGTGAGGGTGGAGAGGACAAGGATCGTCTCACAATCGGAAAAGACGGAAAGAACCGCTGCTCAGCGATCAAGCAGGTTGCTTCAGGACGTTTTGGTGTCACAAGCAGATACTTAACAAGCGCACAGGAGATTCAGATTAAGATGGCACAGGGTGCTAAGCCTGGTGAGGGTGGACACTTACCTGGAAAGAAGGTTTATCCTTGGATTGCAAAGACAAGACTTTCAACACCGGGTGTTGCACTCATCTCTCCACCACCACACCACGATATTTATTCTATCGAGGATTTGGAGCAGCTTATTTTCGACTTAAAGAATGCAAACAGAGATGCAAGAATCTCAGTCAAGCTCGTTTCTGAGGCCGGTGTAGGAACTGTTGCGGCAGGCGTTGCAAAGGCCGGAGCACAGGTAGTGCTTATCTCAGGCTACGACGGAGGAACAGGAGCCGCACCTAGCAGCTCAATCCACAATGCGGGACTTCCATGGGAGCTTGGACTTGCAGAGACACACCAGACTCTTCTTATGAATGGTCTTAGAAATAAAGTAAGAATTGAGACAGACGGTAAGCTGATGAGTGGCCGTGATGTGGCAATAGCAGCGTGTCTTGGAGCCGAGGAATTCGGTTTTGCGACAGCTCCGCTTGTAACAATGGGCTGCGTAATGATGAGAGTATGTAACTTAGATACATGTCCGGCAGGAATTGCTACACAAAACCCTGAGCTTCGTAAGCGCTTTGCAGGAAAGCCGGAGTACGTTGAGAACTTCATGCGTTTCATCGCTGAAGAGCTTCGTGAGTATATGGCAAAGCTTGGCGTAAAGACATTGGATGAGCTCGTTGGACGTGGAGATCTCTTAAAGAAGCGTGATAATCTAAGCGAGAAACAGTCAAAGATTGACCTTGACTGCATACTTAATAATCCGTTTGACGGCAAAAAGCAGAGTGTTATCTTCGATCCTAAGCAGGTATATGACTTTGAGCTTTCAAAGACAAAGGATATGACTGAGATCATGACACAGCTTAAGAGCGCACTTGAGAGCGGACAAAAGCGCGCGATTGAGATTGAGGTAACAAATACAAACAGATCTCTCGGAACAATATTTGGTTCTGAGATTACAAAGAAATATGACGATACACTGGATGAAGACACATTTGTTATCAAGTGTAACGGTGCAGGCGGACAGAGCTTTGGAGCATTTATCCCTAAGGGACTTACACTTGAGCTTGTCGGAGATTCAAATGATTACTTCGGAAAGGGTCTTTCAGGTGGAAAGCTCATCGTATATCCACCTGCAGGAGTCAAGTTTGAGAAGGATGATAATATCATCATCGGAAACGTAGCACTTTACGGAGCTACAAGCGGTAAGGCCTTCATAAACGGTGTTGCCGGTGAGCGTTTCTGCGTAAGAAATTCCGGTGCAACAGCAGTAGTTGAGGGTGTCGGCGATCATGGCTGTGAGTACATGACAGGTGGCCGCGTAGTTATCCTTGGAAAGACCGGAAAAAACTTTGCAGCAGGTATGAGCGGTGGAATAGCATATGTGCTTGATGAGGACAATGACCTTTACATGAGAACCAACAAGCAGATGGTATTTACTGAGGAGGTCTCAAACAAGTACGATGTATTAGAGCTTAAGGAAATGATAAAAGAGCATGTAACACTTACAAACTCAGAAAAGGGTAAGGAAATCCTAGATCATTTCAGTGAGTATCTTCCTAAGTTCAAGAAGGTTATTCCTTACGATTACAACCGTATGCAGATGGCTATTGTACAGATGGAAGAAAAGGGTCTTAACGCAGAGCAGGCACAGATTGAGGCATTTTATGCCAGCACAAGAGGCTAAGGAGGACGCAGATAATGGGAAAACCAACAGGATTTATGGAATATGACAGATGCGAAGCAGCGTCTGTAGAGCCAAAGGAGCGTATTAAGAACTTTAACGAGTTCCATGTGTTCCTTTCAAAAGAAAATCAACAGAAACAGGCTGCCCGTTGTATGGACTGCGGAGTTCCTTTCTGCCAGTCAGGAATGACAATAGCAGGCATGACATCAGGCTGTCCTCTGCACAACCTGGTTCCGGAGTGGAACGATCTTGTATATACCGGCAACTGGGAGCAGGCATATAATCGTCTGCATAAGACCAATAATTTCCCTGAGTTTACATCAAGAGTATGCCCGGCACTGTGCGAGAAGGCATGTACATGTGGACACTGGGGCAGCCCGGTGTCAGTCAGGGACAATGAGCATGGTGTAATAGAGACTGCATATGCAAACGGATATGCAGCTCCAAAGCCACCAAAGGTCAGAACCGGCAAGAAGGTGGCAATCATTGGTTCGGGCCCTTCAGGACTTGCGGCAGCAGACCAGCTTAACCAGAGAGGCCATGAGGTTACAGTATATGAGAGAGAGGACCGCGTCGGTGGCCTGCTCATGTATGGTATTCCAAATATGAAGCTTGATAAGAGCATTATTGACAGAAAAGTTAATATAATGAAGGAAGAGGGCATTCATTTTGTCACAGGCTGTGATGTCGGAAAGGATATAAAGCCGGCAGAGCTTTACAAGAAGTATGACAGGGTAATCCTTTGCTGTGGTGCCAAAAATCCAAGAGACATAAAGGCAGACGGAAGAGATGCAAAGGGTATTTACTTTGCTGTTGATTATCTTACACAGAATACAAAGAGTCTTTTAAATTCAAACCTGACAGATGGCAAGTTTGTATCTGCAAAGGGCAAAAATGTAGTCATTATCGGTGGCGGTGACACAGGAAACGACTGTGTCGGAACTGCAATCCGTCAGGGCGCCAAATCAGTCACACAGCTTGAGATGATGCCTTGTCCGCCTACAGAGCGTGGCGCAAACAATCCGTGGCCAGAGTGGCCAAAGGTCTTAAAGACAGACTACGGCCAGGAGGAAGCCATTGCGGTATTCGGACATGATCCACGTATCTACAAGACAACCGTAAAAGAGTTCCACAAGGACAAAAACGGCAACCTAAAGGAGCTTACAATTGTAAGTCTTGAGAGTAAAAAGGACGAGAAGACAGGCAGATTCATGATGGTTCCGGTAGAGGGATCAGAGAAAAAGCTTCCGGCAGAGCTTGTGCTTATAGCAGCAGGCTTCCTTGGAACAGAAAGCTATGTGGCAAAGGCATTTGGTGTAGAGCTCAATGCCAGAACAAACGTAAGTACACAGGAGGGACATTACGCTACAAACGTAAAAAACGTATACGTGGCAGGTGATAACCACCGTGGACAGTCCCTTGTAGTATGGGCTATCAGAGAGGGACGTGAGGCTGCAAGAGAGGTTGATGAGAGTCTCATGGGATATTCATATCTCTCAGTACCTGTCTCTTATACACATCTCCGAGCCCACGA
>ENA-OYZX01000655-OYZX01000655.1-human-gut-metagenome-genome-assembly--contig:-NODE-655-length-17102-cov-7.676072_pt1 | contig 17102 bp, 7 predicted proteins | sample MGYA00243296_ERZ653489 | MGnify/ENA primary metagenome ERZ653489 (study PRJEB26926, sample SAMN06165098) | human gut metagenome | biome: ENVO:00009003; feature: ENVO:2100002; material: ENVO:00002003... | reverse complement strand
GAGATCTGCGCATGTCTCGTGGGCTCGGAGATGTGTATAAGAGACAGGATTTACCAATGGGGTTCTGGTCTACAAATTCTACGTTCCGTAGATTTTGCAGGTCACCACCGATAGAAGCGAATTCACCCGGACGTTCACTGCATTCATCCAGTTCGCGCTTCAGAGCACGGAAGAAAATATCACGTACCAGAGTACTCTTACCGGAACCACTGACTCCAGTTACTACGGTCATCACGTTTAGCGGAAAACGTACATCTACTCCTTTCAGGTTATTCTCGCGGGCTCCGGTCAGTTCTATGTAATTATTCCATGGACGACGGTGTTCCGGAACAGGAATTTCTTCTTCTCCCAGCAGATAACGTACTGTGTAACTATCACTATTCGGTTGTAAATCTTTCATATCTCCCTGGTAGACAATTTGCCCGCCTAGACGTCCGGCTTTTGGCCCGATATCTATAATGTAATCTGCTGCACGGATAATTTCCTCGTCATGCTCCACGATGACAACCGTATTACCCAATTGTTGTAATTGACGTAATACATGGATCAGCTTATCTGTGTCGCGGCTATGTAATCCGATACTTGGTTCATCAAGAATGTAGAGTGAGCCAACCAGGCTACTGCCTAATGAAGTGGCGAGGTTGATACGCTGACTCTCACCACCGGAAAGCGAATTGCTGAGACGGTTTAGTGTCAGATATCCCAATCCTACATCGAGAAGGAAACGAATGCGATTGTTGATTTCTGTTAGGATACGGGTGGCAACATCTGTATCATGCTTATCCAGTTGAAGATTATCGAAGAAAGTTTTCAGTTCCGTAATCGGCAAGTCCACAAGTTCGGAGATATTTCGGCCGCCTACCCGTACATAGCTGGCTTCGGGCTTCAGACGGGTACCGTGGCACTTTGGACAAAGCGTTTTTCCACGATAGCGTGCCAACATCACACGGTATTGTATTTTGTACTGATTTTCCTGTACCATCTTGAAGAAAGCATTGATTCCTTGGAAGTAAGGGGTGCCTTCCCATAACATGCGGCGTTGTTCGTTTGTAAGTTCAAAGTAGGGGGTGAAGATCGGGAAACCGGCTTTTTCAGCACCGCGTATTACCATGTCTTTCCATTCGCCCATCACTTCGCCGCGCCAACATACCACGGCACCGTCGTATACGGATAATGAGCGGTTGGGTATTACCAAGTGTTCATCAATGCCGATTACTTTGCCGAAGCCCTCACACTCAGGACATGCACCAATAGGGGAATTGAAAGAAAACATCTGGTCGCTGGGCTCCTCAAAAGTAATGCCGTCTGCCTCGAATTTAGTGCTGAAGCGGTATAGGCTGGTTGTTCCGTTAGGTTGATAGAATCGCAGCAGGCAAGCACCGTCACCTTCGTACATGGCTGTCTCGGCAGAATCTGTTAACCGGCTGATTGCATCTTTCTCTTTAGATGCTACCATACGGTCTATCAATAAGAAAACAGTATCTTCTTTTTTAGGTTCGTATTCGTCAATACGAACCATTTCTCCGTTTACTTCCAGACGGTTGAAACCTTGTTTCATATCGATATCTAATTGTTGCTTCATCGTTCGGTCTTCGCGGAGTAATATCGGAGCCAGTACGGTGTATCTTGTTCCTTCCGGATATCCTAACATACAGTTTACGATATCTTCTGTGGAATGTTTTTTTACTTCCTCTCCGCTGATGGGACTGAATGTCCGTCCGATGCGTGCATACAGTAAACGTAGGTATTCGTAAATTTCGGTAGAGGTACCGACGGTAGAACGTGGGTTGCGACTACTCACCTTCTGTTCTATGGCAATAGCTGGCGGAATTCCCTTAATAAAGTCACATTCCGGCTTGCTCATACGTCCCAGGAACTGGCGGGCATAGCTGCTCAGACTTTCTACATAACGACGTTGTCCTTCTGCATATAGCGTGTCGAATGCCAGGGATGATTTACCGGAACCGGATAGCCCGGTGATGACGACAAGTTTGTTTCTGGGTATTTCTACGTCTATATTTTTCAGGTTGTTGACGCGTGCGCCTTTGATAAGTATGGAGTTGTTTTTTATCATAATCAGAGTCACTATAGTGAATATCAGTTTGCAAAGATAATCACTGCGGTTCAAATATGTATAATGATTGGCAGGTTAAGATTTGTTATACTTTTAAATAGTTGCTGATATACCAGGAGGAAAAGAGCTATTTTTATGCGCATTTTTAAACGAATCATCCCTATGCGATACCCTCGGATATGCTTGTGTGCCATTTTTGTATGCTTGTTGTCTTGTGTCGAGACAATTACAGGACAAGAGACTGTTGATCTGAAATCACTTGCCGATAGTGTGCGGAAAGCTAATGGCAAGCCGAATTTTCTACCTTTGGGCATGCACTTTCTGGAGCTGGCAAAAGAACGGAAAGATACGGCAAATATCAGTGATGCTTATGCCATCATTACAAATCATTATTATGAGTTGGGTGATACGGATAGCCTGCGTCTGATGACTTATGAATATATGGATTGGGCGGACCGTTGTCATCGCAATACGGATCGCTACCAGGCATGGAGGCAATACATTCAGCGGATGACTGAAAAGGGTATGCAGGAAGAGGCGATGAAAGAGACAGAATTGCTATGTAAAGATGCCGAACAGAGGAAAGATAAATATGGCATGGCATCCGGAGAGATGTGTATAGGCTATAACCACCGTGTGTTCGGGCAGAATATAAAGCTCTGTATTGAATATTATGATAATGCCTTAAAACATTTTGAGGAAGGAAAATACTACCGTGACGCCTACGTCGTTTCTCTTAATATCATTCAAACTTATTTGGCACGTCAGTCGTATAATGAGGCTTTGCCCTATTTGGATCGTTTGGAACAGTTTGGGAAAACAATAGAAGAGAAAAAAATATCTATAGGAGAAGCGCTATATATGCGTTTTTATCAGTTTCGTGTCATTGCTGTCTTAGGGGTGAAAGGAGCGAAGGCGGCGGAACCTTACGTTCGTGAGACGAATGCTTATTATGTCAAACATAAAGGAGACATTTCACAAGAAGGATGGTTCGGTTACAAAATAATGTGCAACCAGATCCTGGGAGATATAAGTAATGCTGTGGTTTATATGGATTCTTTAATTGATTACCAACGTTCGATCGGTAATTATTACCCTGGAAATTATAGGCAGAAAGCCATTATGCTGGAACAAGTAGGTCACTATAAGGAGGCATGCCGTGCTTTTGCAGAATACTCTCAATTGAATGATTCTGTACGTACGGCAGAAATGGATGAACAACTGAACAAATACACTGCCCAGTTTGAAGTTGACCGCCTGAAGATGGAAAAATTGGAATTGAGTGAAAGAATGAGTCGTGAACGGCTTATTACGGTATCTATTGCCGGTTGCCTGATATTTATATTACTTCTGCTGGTTACTTACCTCTACGTTCGCACTTTATCTATGAACCGGAAATTGGATGTTGCCCGCAAGGAATTGCAGAAGATGAGCCGCATCAAGAGTTCATTCATCCAACATGTTACGCATGAGTTGCGTACACCGCTTAATTCTGTAGTGGGCTTTTCTGCTTTGCTTGCCGAGGAAGGGCTGGATGTGGAAGATGCTCGTGAGTACTCCGGTCAGGTAGAGAAGAACAGTACTTATTTGCTGGGATTGATTGATAATATTATTGATATAGCTGACATGGACTCTCAGACGGCAGATATGCCTAAAGAAGTTGTAGATGTCAACGCTTGCTGTCTTGAATGTATAGATGAATTTGGAGGCAAACAAAATGACGGTGTGGAATTGCAGTGGATTCCATCTCCTGATGATCCTGTAATCCTGACTGTGCGTGCCTGGATGAAGCGTGTCCTGTCTTTGTTGCTGGACAATGCTGAGAAGTTTACCGAACAAGGAGTCATTCGTTTACTGTGTGAGGAAGATAAAGCGAATAGTATCATTCGTTTTATTATAGAGGATACAGGTATAGGTATCGATCCGCAATATCAGGATACTATTTTCGAGCGTTTTTTTAAAATAGATAGCTTTAGGCCTGGTACGGGATTGGGACTTTCCATAGCCCGCCAGGTAATGGACATTGTTGATGGCAAAATTTATCTGGATACATCTTACACAGGCGGTACCCGTATGGTGGTAGAATGGCCTGCATAATTAATAAACAACCCTTAATCAGATTTATAAAGAATGAAAGTAAAAACTCTTTTGTGCGTATGCGCTCTGCTCTTTTCTTTAGCTGCGGTGGCACAATCTCCGCAACCCGAAAGATATCCTAAACGTGAATTTCGCGCAGCTTGGATCCAGGCTGTTAACGGACAGTTTCGTGGAATTCCTACCGAGAAGTTAAAACAAACCTTGATTGACCAGTTGAATTCTTTACAAAAGGCAGGTATCAATGCAATCATTTTCCAAGTACGTCCTGAGGCTGACGCTCTTTATGCCTCCAAACTGGAACCGTGGAGCCGTTTTCTGACAGGTGTACAGGGAAAAGCTCCCAATCCTTACTGGGATCCTATGGAGTTTATGATTGAAGAATGCCATAAGCGAGGCATGGAATTTCATGCGTGGATCAATCCCTATCGCGTGAAGACCTCGCTAAAGAATGAATTGGCCCCGAATCATGTTTATAATATCCATCCCGAGTGGTTTGTGACCTATGGTGACCAATTGTATTTTGATCCGGCATTACCGGAAAGCCGTCGTCATATCTGTATGGTGGTAATGGATATTGTTTCCCGCTATGATGTGGATGCCATTCATATGGATGATTATTTCTATCCTTATCCTAAACCAGGAGTGGAATTTCCGGATGATGCTAGCTTTGCCCGTTACGGTGGTGGCTTTTCTAATAAAGCAGACTGGCGGCGCAGCAATGTCAATGTGTTGATAAAGAAAATACATGAGACGGTACGCGAGGTGAAACCCTGGGTTAAATTTGGTGTATCTCCTTTCGGTATCTATCGTAATGAGAAGAGTGATCCGCTGGGTAGCAAGACCAATGGATTACAGAACTATGATGACCTTTATGCCGATGTGCTTCTTTGGGCTCGTGAAGGCTGGGTGGACTATAACATTCCGCAAATATATTGGCATATTGGCCATCCGGCAGCTGATTATGAAACATTGGTGAAATGGTGGGCAAAGCATACGGAGAACCGTCCTTTGTTTATCGGGCAGTCAGTGATGAATACAGTACAGAATGCTGATCCGCAAAATCCCTCTATGAACCAACTTCCCCGCAAGATGGCATTGCAGCGTGCTTATCAGACAATTGGCGGAAGCTGTCAGTGGCCTGCCAGCGCAGTGGTGGAAAATGCCGGGAAATATCGCGATGCTTTGATTGCTGAATATCATAAATATCCTGCTTTACCGCCGGTATTCGATTTCATGGATAATGAAGCACCTGATAAAGTGCGTAAGGTAAAACCAGTGTGGACAGCAGATGGGTATCTTTTGTTCTGGACAGCCCCGAAGTACAAAGATGAAATGAACCGTGCTGTTCAATATGTGATTTACCGCTTCGGTGCAAAAGAGAAAGTGGATATCAGTGATCCTTCCCATATCGTAGCTATTACGCGCGATAATTTTTATAAATTGCCGTATGAGAATGGGAAAACAAAATATCGTTATGTGGTGACGGCACTCGACCGACTGCATAATGAATCGAAAACAGTTGCAAAAAAGGTGAAGCTATAAGCTTCACCTTTTTTATTGATATAATATAAGCCCTGCTATTCCGCAAGCTACAATCATTAGTATAGGATTGATTTTATATTTCCTGGTTCCTACAAAGGCTACTAGGAAAATGAGGCAGCTAATAATAAACGAGTACATATCTTCTTTAGGTGAACTGAAGTTTTCTGCGTTCATCAAGACCAATGCTGCTGATGCCAGCAATCCGACCACTGCTGGACGCAATCCACTGAATACGGCTTCTACAACCGGATGTTTCTGATATTTCAGGAAGAATTTACTGATGGCTAACATCAATATGAATGAGGGAAGCACCACTGCAAGAGTAGCAATGATAGAGCCCCATACACTTCCGGTAGCTGTGAAACCTACATACGTTGCCGAATTGATTCCGATAGGTCCGGGCGTCATTTGACTGATAGCCACAATATCCGTAAATTCTTGTGATGTCAACCAGCCATAGCGGGTGACCACTTCACCCTGTATCATAGAAAGCATGGCATATCCGCCACCAAAGCCAAACAAACCGATTTTGAAGAATGTATAGAATAACTGTAAATAAAGCATGGGAGAATTATGATTTATAATTTATGATTTATGATACGCAGCCAACTTTCAACTTTCAACTTTCGGACGACGCAATTGTCCGTACAAGTATCCTCCCACACCGGCAATGATAATTACCCAAATAGGGGAGAAGTTCAGTAACCAGATGACCAATGCTGACACGACGGGTATCCAGATATTGTATCGGTTTACCTTGGCTGATTTTGCCATACTGAATGTAGGAGCGGCGATCAATGCAACCACTGCCGGACGAATACCTTTAAAGATACGTTCAACAATGACATTGTCTTTGAAGTTATGGAAGAATAACGCAATGGCAAGAATTATGAAGAATGACGGTAATATAGTACCTAAAGTGGTAACTATACTTCCGCGAATTCCCCTTAGCTTATATCCGATGAAAATAGAAATGTTGACTGCAAGAATGCCGGGGGTTGATTGGGAAATAGCAAGTAAGTCAATGAAATCGTCTTTGGCAATCCATTTCCGTTTATCTACAATCTCTTCTTCTATCAATGGCACCATAGCATAGCCGCCTCCTATAGTAAAGAGTCCTATCTTAGAAAAGAGGCCGAATGCCTCGAAGTAAATATTCATGTTATTATATCATCTTACCATTATTATCTTCTTCTTTCTGTTTCGCATATTGGCTTGGGCTGACGTTAAAATGCTTTTTAAATACTTCACGGAAGTACTTTGCATCACTAAATCCCGTCATTTCGGCAACCTCAGTTATACTGTGTTGTTGCTCTTTCAGTAACTGGGCGGCACGTTTCAGGCGTATCAGTCGGATATAATCTGCCGGGGCTTGGTCAGTCAGAGCTTTTATTTTGTTATAAAAGCTGGTGCGACTCATATTCAGTAAGTTACAGAGTACGTCAACTGTAAAGGAACTATTATCCATATTGTCTTCCACACTCTTCTTGACAGTAGAAATAAATTTCCAGTCAATATCGGTGGAACAGTTGATGCAAGCTGTGTCACTCTCTTCATCGTTCAGTTCCAGATTGGCATATTTATGGCGTAATAAGGAACGGTTAGTAAGGATATTAGCTATCGTAGCACGAAGAATTCCAATATTAAATGGTTTCACGATGTATTCGTCTGCTCCTGTCTTCAATCCTTCAATGATATTTCTATCATTATTCAGTGCTGTAAGTAATATGATAGGGATATGTGATGTTTCAATATCATTCTTCAACTTGTGACACAATTCATCTCCACGCATTTCGGGCATCATGATATCCGAAATGATCATATTAGGCATGTATTCTTTAACGATGTCAAGTGCCTGCTTACCGTCACTGCATACTTGTATGGTATAATCATCCGACAGTGTATTGCGCAAATACTCTCTCAGTTCGTCATTATCCTCTACGATTAAGATTTTAGGGAGATCGTCGTTCTGTTGTTGTCTCTGTCTGGCAGTATCGTAAACCGTACTTAAAGAAATATTCTTAGGTACACCTGATTCTGCATAAACCACTTTCTCACTTCCCGGTTTCGGACTGTGAACGGCTTTGCGATAATATTTTTCTTTTTTCGGGAATATAACCTTAATGCAGGAACCTTTACCCTCCGTACTGCTGAAGTTAATTTTACCTTTATGCAGACGGACGAGCTTCCATACTAATAGCAGGCCGATACCACTGCCTGTAACCTTTGAGTTTATGGCATTACTACCCCGAAAATGCATTCTGAAGAGCTTTTTTTGTTCGGAAGCCGGAATGCCGATACCCGTATCCTTTACTTCAACGCTCCAGTTATCTTCAGTTTCAGCTGTAAAAATATGTACGCTACCACCTTCCGGTGTATATTTCAAAGCATTGGAAATCAAATTCTTCAGAATAGAGTCCATTTTATCTTTGTCGAGCCAGACATTCATATAGCGGAAGTTGCTTTCGTATGTCAGGCTGACACGTTTGACATCTGCATAAGCCCGGAAAGCATTGATCATTTCTTCCATATATGTACTCAGTTCGTATTCTGATACATACAAAGCACTGGAATAAGTATCTGCACGTTCAAAGTTGATTAGGTTAGTCGTAAGACGCAGCAGGGCATTCACATTTCGTATGGCAGTATTCATATTACTACGTCCGCCTGGTGTCAGATCTTCCTTTTCGCTGAGTTCTTCCAAAGGAGCTTTGATCAATGTTAACGGAGTACGGATATCGTGCGCTGTATTGATAAAGAAGCGTATCTTTTCATCCGAAGTTTTTCGTTGTTTACGTAAGATGATGACACGTAAAGTTATAGTAACAATTGCTGCAATAACAAGAGCATAAAGTAATAAAGCCCAGATGCTGAGCCATATTGGTTGTTCTATCATAATATCCATGTCACGTTCTTCAAGAACGATTCGCCTGTCTTCACTGGAAATGGCACGTACCCGTAGTGTATACTTTCCGGGATTTAGGTTAGTGAATCGGATCAAACAGTCTTTTTCAGGACGGCTCCATCCGTCATAAAAGCCTTCCAATTTCCAGGAATACAAAATCAGAGACGGGTAATCATAGTTAATGGAAGATATTCGCAAAGAGAATATATTCTGATTATATTTTAGTTTCAATACTTTGGTTTCATCTATGTCAACCTCCAGCGGTGAGCCTTCGTCACCAGGGTAAACGGTCTGATAGAATACACGTAAATCGCTGAATATCATTTGAAATTTGTAATTTCGTGGAATCATCATGTCTTTATGAAATTCTATAGCTCCGTCCGTACTTCCGAGAATGAAGTTTCCATTCTTCCGCAATACACCTGATGCAGAATTGAAATGGTCACTTTTCAATCCTTGCTCCTTAGTCCAGTTATGGAATACTTTTTCACTTGGATAGTAACTTGTAAGACTGTTTTCGGTACTCAACAGAATACTTTGGTCTTCATCTGAAAGAATCGTATATATATTGTTGGAAATCAAAGGGCAATTATCTTTATGAAAGTGCTCGAACGATTTGTTCTCATAATCATAAATGAGTAGTCCGGAATTACTGGTTCCTATATATAGCAAACCGTTGTCCGATTGGTAAAGTGCATTGATATAAAAAGATTCTATCGGCATTGATATATATTGAAATTCACCGCTCTCTTTATCTAATAAATACAGACCTGTGGCAGTACCTATCCACATATGTTTCTCGTCCTTTTCTATAATGTCCGTAATGCCGTTCAGTCCCGGATATGCACGTATGTTCTTACGTGAAATATCAATTTGTTTTAGATTGTAATAGCCGCCGGACCAGATGTTGCCGGCAGAATCTTTCATAATAGAACGTATATATTTGTCTGGGCGGATATCACTGTCACTAAATGTAGAAGGAGTGAAGAATTCCGCTTTCATTTGTTTTTTGTTGATTTGATAAATGCCTGAACTGTATCCGCCTGCCCAAATAATACCCGGTGAAATCTCACATAAAGAAATAAAAACATGATTCTTAGTAACATTCCCATTATCGAATACGCTGAGGAACGAGTACCATTGCTTGGTTTGAGTGGAGTACAGGCTGATACCGTTGTTGGTAGCGAACCATAAGTCACCCTCGTGATCTTCAATGATCGCATTTACCTGATCATTAACAAGTGATTGCCTATTGCCAATGGAATGTTTAATCCATTGATAACTGGCGTATTGATTATTGCGTACCGTGATGCCGATAGGATAATTAGCCATCCAGATACGGTCACCATCAACATAGAGATCATAGATACTGTTGCCGTTCATGGCGTTATAACTGTTATAGTCCGCTACAATGTAAGGATCGCACTTGTAGCTATCCACATTCATTTTATATACGCCTGCACCATCAGTGGCTATCAATATTTCCTTATCGTTGAAAGCTTTTATACGGGTAATACTGACATCTTCCAAACCGGCATTGAGCTTGATAGCTTGATGGATGTTCATGTCGTACAAATAAAGACCTTTTTGGAAGGTACCGATAAAGAGTTTACGACTTTCTTTATGAAAATATAGTTCGTTGACTTGCATTTTCAGGTTATCCAGCCAATGACAAGGAGAAAGATTGAGAACGTTGTCTTTTAATTCGGCATGATGTATACCGACATCCGTACCGATGAAGTAATGTTCAGAATCAATCTGTTCGATATCCGTGATACTTTCACCAATATGATTTTTGATAACGCTGGTTTTGCCGGTGTCGACATCATAGAGGTATAGCGCTTCTTCATTGCAGAGCCATACAATGTTATTACTGTCGATAAAGCCGTAACTTACAGGAGTCGGATTTCCTTTTACCACTTCATCCGGTAATTTGTATACTAACTGGAAGCGGTCATGTTTGGCATCATAGCGGAATACTCTTCCTTTCTTACCTATTTCCCAAAGTGTTCCATCCGTGCCAACATAGAGCCAACTCAGATTTAACATAGAATTGACCTCTATTTCACTGTCTATAAGCCGGTATTGCTTGAAGTTTTTTCCGTCATAGCGGTCGATGCCATTATGCGTAAGAAACCACATATAACCTTTTGGCCCTTTCTGGATGGCGTATACCCTACGGTTACTTAAGCCATCTTCTACGCCGAGATATTTATATGTTTGGGCGATGCATAGGGCAGAAAAATATGTGAATACAAAGAAAAGGACGAGTTTTCTCATAACAGTTACGGTCGTTTGTTGTTGGAAGCTTTTGTGAAATTAACGCAAAAATATGCATTTTGTTTGATAAAAGCAAAACGAATGTAGAAGAATAGTGTCCGATACCTCGTATTGTTTAGACGAAAACAGGCGCAAGTTGTATATTATAACCTGCGCCTGTACATCACTTATAAATTGTAGTCAGAACTACTTTGTCTTTTCTTCTACCCATTTACGTGCATTGACGAAGGCTTCCATCCATGGAGTAATTTGATCACTGTGCAGGCGGTCGGCAGGATAACAACCGTTCTGCCATGGGAATATGGAACGCTCCAAGTGAGGCATGATAGCCAAATGACGTCCGTCGGAACTTGCTATTGCAGCAATGGAGTAGTCCGAACCATTCGGATTGGCAGGATATTCATCATAACTATATTTAGCCACTACGTTGTATTTATCTTCATCGTAAGGCAAAGAGAATTTACCTTCTCCATGGGCTACCCAGATACCGAGTTTGCTTCCGCTTAGCGAACCGAACATTACACTGCGGTTTGTAGGAATAGTAAGTCCCAGGAATCTGGATTCGAATTTATGAGATTCGTTGTGAAGCATCTTGCCATTCTTCTTGTGTTCCGGGTTAATGAGGTTCAGTTCCATCATCAACTGACAGCCATTACAAACACCCAGTGAAAGTGTATCTTCACGAGCGTAATATTTGTCGAGAGCTTCTTTAGCTTTCGGGTTGAAGAGGAAAGCACCTGCCCAACCTTTGGCAGAACCCAGTACGTCGGAGTTGGAGAAACCACCGCAGTAAACAATCATGTTCACATCTTCCAGTGTCTCGCGTCCGCTGATAAGGTCGGTCATTGTAACGTCTTTCACATCGAATCCTGCCAGATACAGTGAGTAGGCCATTTCGCGTTCGCCATTCGTACCCTTCTCGCGGATAATTGCTGCACGGATACCTGTCGGGGTACGACGGTCCGGATCAATACCGTATTGAGAGAGTTTACCTTTGAAATCAGGCATGAAAGCGAATTCCATAGGCTGCATCTTATAGTTTTCGAAGCGTTTTTTAGCGCAGCCGTTCATAGATTGTTTGCGGTCGAGTAGGTAAGAAGTAGAATACCATACATCACGCATATAATCGATACCGAACTGGTAAGTAGCATCATCTTTGGATACGAGGATGTGGCGTTCGTCAGTCGGCTTACCGATTTTCACATAACCCACACCGGCATCTTCCAATATCTGTTTAACCTCTTCTTTGTGCTTGTCGCTTACCTGGATCACGATACCCGGATTCTCGGAAAACAAAATTTTCACAAGATCGTGTTCTTTCATTTTGTCGAGGTTGATCTCCATACCACCTTCTACATTAGCAAAACACATTTCAAGCAGAGTTGTAATCAAACCTCCGGCAGAAATATCATGTCCGGCAAGAATCAATCCTTTGTTTACCAACTCCTGAACAGCAAGGAAAGCATCGCGGAAATATTCGGCATCTTGTACGGTAGGTACTTCGTCACCTACTTTGCCCAATGACTGTGCAAAAGCCGAACCACCCAGTTTCAATGTATCGAAACTGAAATCAATATGATAAATGGTTGTCTTTTCGTTGTTTACCAGTACAGGAGAAACAACTTTCTTCACGTCGGATACTTCACCGCCTGCCGAAACAATAACGGTTCCCGGAGCAATCACCTTGCTACCGTCGGGATATTTCTGAGTCATGGAGAGAGAGTCTTTTCCGGTAGGCACGTTGATTTGCAGTGCACAGCAGAAATCACTTAATGCCTTTACAGCGGTGTAGAGGCGTGCATCTTCACCCTCTTGTGAGCGGCAAGGCCACATCCAGTTGGCAGAGAGGGAAATGCTGTCCATTCCTTCAGCCATAGGAGCCCATACAAGGTTGGTCAACGCTTCGCTTACAGAAAGTACCGAACCGGCTGCCGGATCTGCCAATGCAGCTTGTGGCGCATGTCCCAATGAGGTAGCGATACCTTTTTCGCCACGATAGTCGAGGGCAACCACACCGCAGTCACTCAGCGGTAACTGCAATTCGCCTTGGCATTGCTGGCGGGCAATCTTACCTGTTACGGAACGGTCTACTTTGTTAGTCAACCAGTCTTTGCAGGCAACGGCTTCCAATTGCAATACATTCGTCAGGTATTCATGCAACTTGGACTGTTCGTATTTTGGCATTTCGTAGTGACGCTCTACGGTTTTGTCTATCATGTAAGTCTTGGGAGACGAACCGAACATCTGTTCCACGGCAAGGTCGAACGGACGTACACCGTCAGCTTGTTGGAAGGCAAAACGATGGTCGCCGGTAGTTTCACCTACCACATACATCGGAGCACGTTCGCGTTCAGCTACTTTACGTACATGCTCGATGGCTTCTTCTTCAATCAGCAATCCCATGCGCTCCTGGCTTTCGTTGGCGATGATTTCTTTAGCTGACAAAGTTTGGTCACCTACGGGTAACTTGCTCATGTCGATCAAACCACCACATTCTTCCACCAATTCGGAGAGACAGTTCACGTGTCCTGCCGAACCGTGGTCGTGGATGGACACCACCGGGTTAGTTTCTTCTTCGCAGAGGGCACGTACTACGTTGTAGGCACGTTTCTGCATTTCGGCGTTGGCACGTTGTACGGCGTTCAGTTCAATACCACTGCTGTAACGTCCGGTATCTACTGAAGATACGGAGCCGCCTCCCAAACCGATACGATAATTGTCACCACCGATCACGACGACTTTGTTTCCGGCTTCGGGAGCACCCTTCAAGCAGTCACGTTTTGTACCGTAACCTACACCACCGGCGAGCATGATTACTTTATCGTAACCATAAACTTCGTCGTTCTCTTTATGTTCAAAAGTAAGTACCGAACCGCAAATCAATGGTTGGCCAAACTTATTACCGAAGTCGCTGGCACCATTGGATGCCTTGATCAGAATCTGTTCCGGAGTCTGGTACAGCCATTGGCGTACCGGCAATATTTCTTCCCAAGGACGTCCTTCGTCCGTGCGGGGATAAGAAGTCATATAGACAGCAGTTCCGGCAATCGGCCAGGAACCTTTACCACCGCCCATACGGTCACGGATCTCACCACCTGTACCAGTAGAAGCACCGTTGAACGGTTCCACAGTGGTAGGGAAGTTATGTGTTTCAGCTTTCAGTGAGATAACACTCTGTATATCTTTCACCTGGAAGAAATCAGGCTTGGAGTGATCTGCCGGAGCAAACTGCTCAACTACCGGACCTTCTGCAAAAGCTACGTTGTCTTTGTAGGCTGAAATAATCTTATTCGGATTTTCCTGAGTGGTCTTTTTAATCATCTGGAAGAGGGAAGACTCTTGTTCCACACCGTCGATGATGAACGTTCCACCGAAGATTTTGTGACGGCAGTGCTCGGAGTTGATTTGAGCGAAACCAAACACTTCGGAGTCTGTCAACTTACGTCCGAGGTCTTGCTCTACTTTCTTAAGGTAGTCCATCTCTTCTTTTGAGAGTGCCAGACCTTCTTTCTCATTGTAAGCTTCCAGGTCTTCAATATGGACGATCGGTTCCGGCTTACGGTTAGTGGTGAATACATCCTGGTCCAAACCTTTGTACATGCGTTGCAGCATCGGGTCACGGTCGGCGTTTTCGTCCTTTACGGGGAAATACTCTTCAATACGGGTAATGCCATTCAATCCCATGTTCTGGGTGATTTCTACGGCATTCGTACTCCAAGGAGTAATCATTTCGCGGCGCGGACCAACGAAATGTCCTTTCAGGTTGTCTTCACTTTCGGGGGTGGCTTCTCCAAAAAGCCAGCAGAGTTTGTCGCTTTCTGCCTGGGTGAGTGCGTGGTCACATTCTACGGCTATCACGCTCTTGGATGGGGTCTTGAAAAAAAGAATCATACTGAATATTTATGATTTATAATTTATGATTTATGCTTGAGGTACTCCGAAAAAGGCAAGGAAGCACTTACGGGAGATACCGGCTTTTTTTCTTTGGCGCAAAGATACATAAAATCGTTGGGGGAGAGAAAGAAATGGAAATAAAAAACGCATGCAGATTTGCTTGCATGCGTTTTTATCGGGAATCCTTTATTGTTTTACTTTGTCAGGGAAAGGATGGTTGTACCAATCGTAATCCGGATTGGCAATCCATAGCTCGAAATTCTCAAAAGATTGGCGGAGATTGTTGCCCTCTAGTGGGAAGCTGAATTCACCGGGGATTATCATGACCCAGCAGAAATTACCCTTTGCCCTGAATGGGGTATTGGGGGATGCAACCACTCCGCCAATGGCGGATGTGTCGAACAAGTCGGTTGCTTTTCCATTGATCTGGTGGATTTCCATACGTTTGCCTTGTGTTGCATTGCAAGTGATGAAGAAGTTCAATTTGTTTAAAGCCAATTTGGATTCTTCCACACTGTTCTCTTTGAAATGAATGGTTACGGTGAATTCTTTAGGATTGAATTCAGCGTCCTTATAGGTACCTACGATGGGAGTGCCGTTATAACCTGCAAAAGCATGCGCATGGTCGAACAGAGGTATAACTGCTAAAGTTTGTCCTTGTTCAGTGCCGTTGGCATTGGTTTTGAACATATTTTCTGTGAAGTTATTACTTGTATCATATTGAATACTGCTAATATCGCCGGCAGTGAGTTCGTCCAACTGTACTCCTGCGGAAATGCGTTTGCTTGCTCCGATGGCGGCAAGTTTACACTTCAGTGTGGCTTGGGTTACGTAGTTAGCTGTAGCTTTTAGTGTAACTTTGGTAACCAGTACAATATCATTCATGTCGTAATCGCCAAAGTTGGGCCACAGATCTTCAAAGGCGTAGGTATACTGCCCTAAAGTATATTCTTTATCATTACCGGGTTCTTCCGGGGTACCCCCTTCCTCCGGTTTGTAGGCGGGAGCACAATCGGAGCCTGTTGTTTTCACCCCTGCGTTGGCAGCAGCTTTCGTATTCCCCCATTGGGCACCGTCTTCCAAATAAATGTTTTTCGGCTTTTCCCCATTGTTGTGGTCGCATACGATGAATACTTTATTTTTAATTTGTGGGGTTTTACCGTTGTGTTCGTTTATTACTGTTGCATCCGTTAGTTTGACTACCGCCCATTTGCCATCATCATCTCCCTCTATTTCACAGTCGTTTTTTAACTCTAAAGTTTCCTCAATTTCTAAAAGAGAGTTCTTTTCCATTTCTAAAGTGGCTTTTTGCATCCACATTGTTTTGGAGAAAACGTATCCCCTTTCTTTTATTTCAAGTAATGAGTCATCCTTTCCGTTACCATCCAATTCTATTTTTTCGGCGTGAAGGCATCCATAGTTATCTATTTCACCACCATTTTCAATGGCGAGTGTTCCGTTTACTGTCATTGTACCGTAATTCTCTATTTCAAATTCATTCTTAACAGTGAAGTCGCCAAAGCATTGAAGAATCCCCGCTGCTTCTCCTTTGGACTGTTCCTTGCTTAAGATGATAAATTTGGCATCTTTATGGTTCTGAAATGCGTTCTTTGCTGAAATGTTTAATGTTCCTGCAATATAAATTTTACCGCCTTCCATAATGTTGATGTTATCATTCAAGTTAACCATGTTCCCGGTAGAAACTTTGTATTCTTCGCCCTTATTTATCTCTGTGATGTCAGTTGTTAACTCTTTTGCTTTATTCCAATCTTCCAGGTCATCATCACTACGTGTGGTTATGTTGGGAGAACGGGTGGACGAGACTGTGTTGCCGGACTCTCCCAGATGTAATGTTGCTTTCTTGTTGACTATAGGGACATTGCATTCCAATGTCATTTGGCTACCGTCTGTATAGTGTAATGTTTGGGTTACGGCCACTATCGTATCGCTGGCAGGTAGTGTGATTTCTTTGTTATATGGGTAGTTGAAACTGGCTGTGCCAATGGCTACAGGCAAACTCTCCTCGTCTGCTCCTTGTGGGTAGATGGAGATAGTATAAGTGTGGGGCGTATTATTGCCGATAGTTACGTGAACGGCAACTTGGGCAGTGGTTGACCATAGAAAATCTGAGGGAATAGTAAGATCGGTGACATTTCCATTGTCAGGTTCATTGTCTGGTTTGCTGTCAGGATTGTATACATCATTGTTCATACAACTGGCAAGTGCAAGTAGTGTAATGAATAAGAGATTCCTTAATTGATGAGCCTGTCTCTTATACACATCTCCGAGCCCACGAGACATGCGCAGATC
>ENA-OYZX01000650-OYZX01000650.1-human-gut-metagenome-genome-assembly--contig:-NODE-650-length-17207-cov-5.383162_pt1 | contig 17207 bp, 15 predicted proteins | sample MGYA00243296_ERZ653489 | MGnify/ENA primary metagenome ERZ653489 (study PRJEB26926, sample SAMN06165098) | human gut metagenome | biome: ENVO:00009003; feature: ENVO:2100002; material: ENVO:00002003... | reverse complement strand
TCGCAAAGCGACTGCGTTCATGAGCAAGTAGCGAAAGCGGATTGCGAATGTCCGCATTACTTTTCCATCCTACGGTAGCTCATACTTCTCCTTATACCAATGTACCTTAATCCTGAATTCCTCATTGTCTTTGCTCTTCACATTGTCAAGATACTCATGTGTATCGAAGCCGTCATTTCCTACCACCTGTATCAGGCAGACTGCAATATTCGAGCAGTGGTCGGCGACTCTCTCATAGTTGGTTATAAGGTCGGTGAGCACGAAGCCCAGCTCAATTGTACATTTGCCCTTTCTAAGCCTCCTTACATGTCTGTCCTTCAGCTCCGCCTTGAGATAGTCCATGACCTCCTCAAGCGGCTCGACATTGCCCGCCGCTTCCACATTCTCCGTGGCAAAGGCATCAAATGCCATATTCACAATCTCATGTATCGCAGTCGTGTAGACATTGAGCTCAGCCGCTGCCTTCTCGGAAAAATGAAGCTTCTTGTCTCTCATCTCCTCGGCAGCCTCCTTGATGTTCACGGCGTGGTCGGATATTCTTTCAAAGTCTCCAATCACATGAAGAAGCATTGACACGGTCTGGCTGTCCTTCTTAGTGAGGTCTTTTCCATTGAGCTTTATCAGATATGTTCCAAGCTCATCCTCGTACTTGTCGACGATATCCTCGTAGTGAAGTACCCTCTGTGCCTTATCCTCATCATAGCTTTCAAGAAGCTCCATCGACAGAAACAAGCCATCCCTCGCCACATCAGCCATCTTTACCGCAACATTTTTACACTGCTGTACTGCGAACGCAGGGGACTCAAGGAAACGAGGATCCAGCACCTGTATATCCTTCTCGACGGAACCTGCTTCCGCCTTTTCCTGTGCTTCATCCTTATCCTTGATTGTGAGACAGGCAAGCTTTGCAAGGAAATCGCCGAACGGAAGGAATATGATTGTCGCAGCTATATTAAAGCATGAGTGGACAAGTGCGATAAGCCATGCGTTCGCTGTCATATTAAGTATTTCAAAGTGTAAGAATGCATTCAGAGTGTAAAATACCACCATGAAAATAATTGTTCCGATAAGATTAAAATAGAAGTGTACAAGCGCCGCACGTTTCGCATTTTTGCTCGCTCCCATCGCGGATATGAGTGACGTCACGCAGGTACCGATATTCTGACCCATTATAATAGGAATTGCCGACGCCATCGTGACACCACCGGTTGCACAGAGTGCCTGCAATATACCGACGGAAGCCGATGAACTCTGGATTACCGCTGTCAGCACCGCTCCGACTATCATACCCAGTATCGGGTTGGTGAACATGGTAAACATATTGGTGAACTGTGGAACATCCGCAAGCGGCTTAACTGCTGCGCTCATCGTCTCCATTCCGAACATGAGTATGGCAAAGCCGACTAAAATAGTTCCTATATTCCTTTTCCTGTCCTTCTTGGAAAATAATATGAAGGACGAGCCTATAACCGCAAGTATAGGTGAAAAAGAACTCGGCTTCAACAGCGATACAAAGATATTGTCACTTTGGATTCCCGTGAGTGCAAGTATCCATGACGTGATGGTTGTACCAATGTTCGCCCCCATAATAATTCCGATTGCCTGACCCAGCTTCATAATGCCGGAATTGACAAATCCGACTACCATTACAGTGGTAGCCGAAGAGGACTGGATTACAGCAGTAACCGCAGCCCCTAGAAGCACAGCCATTATTCTTTTCTTTGTAAGCTTCTCAAGCACGCTCTCAAGCCTGCCTCCCGACACCTTGGCGAGTCCGTCCCCCATTGCATTCATGCCATATAGGAAGAGCGCGAGTCCTCCAAGCATATTCAAAACACTGAAAATATCCATTCCTGCCTCCTTTTTTTCCTGAAATAATTTTTACTGAAAAATATAAAAGTTTTTAGTTATTTTTTACAATTACGGTATAAGTACCCGTCTGCCAGAATTTCATAAAAAAATTAAAGATTTTCACGCTGTCCCGGGCAGCAGCTCACCTATGGTGCCGTCCATCAGATATAACAAACACAACATCCAGCACTCTAACCGAGCGAGCAGCTCACCTACGGTGCCGTCCATCAGATACAACAAACCATAAATCCGTCTGCCCCTATTAAATTTTATATATCATGCCGTAACGCATAATGCAATAGCCAAAAGTCCAAAAGCATTTATCAAATACATGCTAAAGCTTATGAACCCTTGACTTAAAGCTATATTGCTCACCTCTCACCGGTTATCGAAAAGATTACCCACTCTGCGATATTTGTCGCATGGTCTCCGATTCTCTCAAAGTACTTTGCAACCATCAGAAGGTCTGTTGCCTGGTCGCCATCATCCGGGCGGTTATGTATAATCTCTATAATCTCTTTTTTTACCGTCATAAACAAGTCATCGACAACATCATCATGTTCAATAACAGCATGCGCCTTATCTAAATCCCTGTCGACGAACGCCTGAAGGCTGTCGATAACCATTATCATTGTCTCTTTTGCCATAGAACGGATATGCTCAAGGTTCTTTATATAAGGCTTCTGTGACATAGCTATCGTCAGCTCCGAAATATCCGCTGCCTGGTCGCCGATTCTCTCCATATCGCTCACCATCTTCAGTGCCGCCGTGATAAGTCTTAAATCACCTGCCACCGGCTGCTGGTGAAGAAGAAGCTTATAGCATATATTCTCTATGTCCTTCTCCTTCTGGTCGACATCCACATCGAAATCAACCGCCCTGTGTGCCTGCTCCACATTCTGGTTCACAAGCGCACCAACCGCATTCTGTATAGCTTCCTCAATAAGCGTTCCCATATTGATGAGCTCACTGTTAAGCTGTGCCAACTCCTTGTCAAATCTGCTTCTCATACTAATCCTCCCTATATCATGATTCGCACCTTCAGTGCTTACCGTTGCTTCGCAACTATCATGAGCCAATTCGCCGTTCGCCAATCATGCAAGCATGTTGACTCTCTTGCGCTCATTATATCACCCGAATCTTCCGGTAATATAATCCTCCGTCCTCTTATCCTTCGGCTGCGAGAATATATTGTCCGTGCTGTCCTTCTCAATCACCTCTCCGACGAGGAAAAATGCTGTATCATCGGATACTCTTGCCGCCTGCTGCATGTTATGTGTCACAACAACAACGGTATATTTTTTCTTAAGCTCCTCCATAAGCTCCTCAACCTTGAGTGTCGATATAGGGTCAAGGGCGCTGGTCGGCTCATCCATGAGAAGCACCTCCGGCGAAACCGCAAGCGCACGCGCGATGCAAAGACGCTGCTGCTGACCGCCTGAAAGACCAAGCGCTGACTTCTTAAGTCTGTCTTTTACCTCATCAAATATAGCCGCACCCTTCAGGCTCTCCTCGACAATCTGGTCAAGCTTGACTTTATTCTTTATTCCATGTATTCTCGGTCCGTAAGCCACATTATCATATATGCTCATAGGAAATGGGTTAGGCTGCTGGAATACCATGCCGATTTTCTTACGGAGCATTGAGGTGTCAACCTTCGGGTCATAGATATCCACACCGTCAAGAAGCACCTGCCCCTCAATACGCACTCCCGGCACAAGGTCATTCATCCTGTTCAGAGTCTTTAAAAATGTCGATTTTCCGCATCCGGAGGGTCCGATGAACGCTGTGATTGCGTTTCTTTTTATCTCCATATTGACATTCTTGAGTGCATGATTCTCACCGTACCACAAATCAAGCTTCTTTATATCCAAAATATTTTCCGGTAAATTCTTTTTTTCATCCATTTATATGTACCTATCCTTTCCTGTTCACATCGAATCGTGCCGCAAGCCATTTTGCGATAAAATTGATACCAAGCACAACCACAAGGAGCACCAGACCAATTCCGAATGCCTGACCGTATTTTCCGTCCGACATACGGAAGTACATCTCTATTGTGAGAGTACCGCCCGCCTCCCTGATTTTCATGAAGAATGCCATAAGGCTCTTCGGAAGCTTGTAGGCTGAACCCGCAGTGAACAGGAGCGCCGCCGACTCGCCGACGATTCTTCCTATCGCAAGAATAATTCCGGTGATTATTCCGGGCATTGCCGAGGGCAGGATGATGGTTCTTATCATGTGCCATTTGCCTGCGCCCATTCCAAGCGCTCCGTCGCGGTAGCTCTTAGTAACCGTCTTTAGAGCCTCCTGCGTGTTTCTTGTTATGAGCGGAAGCACCATGAGTGTGAGTGTGAGCGCTCCGGTGAGGAGCGAATATCCAAGGTGGAAAGCCTGATTGAAGAGCACAAGTCCGAACATACCGAATATGATTGAAGGTATTCCCGCAAGTGTCTCCGTTGTGAACTCAATTATCTTTACAAGCTTTCCCGGCCTGGCATACTCATTCAGGTATATGGCTGAGCCAACACCGATAGGTGTGGCAATGACTATCGTGACAACCACTATGTAGAGTGTGTTCACAATATTTCCAGCAATACCGGTTGTTCCTTTCAATGCGCTTCTCTCTGTGGTGAGAAAAGTCCAGTTTACATTGCTTAAGCCTTTTATTGTAACATAGATGATTATTCCGACAAGGATTCCCACGGATATCAATGCCGACAGATATATAAGCACGTATGCCACATTGTCAAACGGACGCTTTTTCTTTACAAGAATTGAATCAGCCATCTGCCTTTTCCCCCTTCTTCATCATACGGTTCAGAACCAGATTGATAATCATGATAAATACGAAAAGTACAAATCCGATTGTGAAGAGCACCCTTCTGTGTGTATCCGCCGAATATGCCATCTCACTGACTATCGCCGTCGTGAGGAAACGTACCGAATTAAACGGAAGTGGCACATTCACGGCACTTCCGGCAACCAGCGTGATTGCCATTGCCTCACCTATCGCGCGTCCGATTCCAAGTACTATCGCTGTCAATATTCCCGACTTAGCCGCAGGAATAATAACCTTGAATATAGTCTGGATATGTGTGGCTCCCATCGCTAGCGAAGCCGCCTTGTAGTGCTTCGGAACCGCACGAAGCGAAGACTCACTTATATTTATAACTGTCGGAAGTATCATCACCGCGAGCACCAGAACCGCTGATATAAGGTTCGAGCCACCCGTAAACTGATGTGTCTTACTACCGGCAAATATTATTTTCTCAAGCTTGAACATAATAGGATTTAACACCATGATTCCTATAAGTCCATAGACAATTGACGGAATACCTGCAAGCAGTTCGATTGCCGGCTTAACCACCTTAGACAGCTTCTGCGGCGCTACCTCCGCGAGGAAAACCGCTGTCAAAAGTCCTATCGGAACTCCAATAACTATCGCCATCGCTGTACCCACAAGCGAGGTTAGGATAACATATAATATTCCAAAATGTGGCTCCGCCGCTGTAGGCGCCCACACCGTGCCAAACAGGATTTGTGCAATTCCAACCTCCCCAAGAGCCGGAAGACCTTTTATGAACATATATACCGTGATGGAAATTACCGCCACCACAGCCACAAAGGCAAATATTGTGAAGATGACCTTAGCGATAACCTCTATGAGGTTTTTTGTTATTTTTCCTTTAAAAATATTTATCTGTGCGTCACTCTGAAAATTGCTCTTTTCAAACTTATTTTCAGTCATTCTTAACGCTTTATCATTTCTTTTATCAGTATTTACCGGTACATCCCTATCTGTTTTCTTACCTGCTGCCGGCTCTGCAGCAATCTCAATCGCCGGATTCGGACAGTTTATCACTTCAGCTTTCATATTTACCTCATTTCCCAGCCACTATATGGCAGATATACCACATAAGAAATAGACACTTAGCGGCAAAGTGTAATGCTTAGCACCACACTCATGCCGCCGAAAATTTTTTTAATTTCAGGTTATTACAACGAAGGCTTTTTAACTGCTTTTTGTGATAACCTTTTTAAGTAGAAGCGTTCTTATGTATTTTCCAATATTTCTATTAGTCTACTGTGATAAGTCCGACTGCCTTTACTACTGCCTTTCCTTCATCGGACTTGAGGAAATCGAAGAATGCCTGAACGAGCTCATTCTGCTCACTTATCTCACCCTTGGTAGCCATAACAAACGGTCTGCAAAGGAAATATGTACCTGCAACAATGTTGTCCGATGTAGGAGCTACATCATCAAGGTTAAGTGCATTTACGGAATCATCAAGTACATCAAGTGATACATAACCGATTGCGCCCTCTGTCGAAGCAACCTTAGCCATAGCTGCACCTGTTGAATCGCACTCTACAGCGTACTTGCATGTATCCTCAACCTTTAAGATTTCCTCGAATGCTCCTCTTGTACCTGAACCTGCCTCACGACCTACTACAACAATCGGTGTATCTCTTCCGCCAACCTCGCTCCAGTTGGTTACAGCGCCTGTATAGATGTCTGAGAGCTGCTGCTTTGTAAGACCTGCAACAGTGTTATTCTTGTCAACGATAACTGCTATACCATCGATTGCCACGATGTTCTCAACAGCTCCGCCGGACTTCTCGCTGTCCTTTAAGTTTCTTGAAGCATCACCTATATCGCAGCTTCCGTTAAGAAGTGACTCGATACCTGCCGATGAACCTGAATATTCAACCGTAACTGTCACGCCGCTGTTTGCCTCCATGAAGGTCTCTGCAAGTGCATCCGCAAGCTTCTGCATTGATGTTGAACCTGCAAGTGAGATTGTACCGGAAAGCTTCTTATCTGCTTCAGCAGTTTTTGTTGTCTCCTGCTCTGTCTGCTGTGTTGATGCTGCATTTGAACCTGTTGTTGTTCCGTCTGTTGCATTATTTCCTGCTGTATTGCTGTTACAGCCTGTAACCATCATCATCGACATAGCAGCACATGCAACCATTGCTGCACACTTCCTAAATAAATTCTTTCTCATTTCTCTGCCTCTTTCCAGCCGCAACACGGCTTACATTCTTTTTCACATTTTTTCTTTTCTTTTTCATAAACGAAGCTGTGTAAGCTGTGCGTATCATCGCTTCACCTCTCGTTTACAATCAGCAGTCTACTACCCCTGTGTAAAATCCCCAATCATCCGAATGTAAAATCCGCGTAAAAGAAATCTGGGACAGGGGTCAGGTCCCTGTCCCAGATTAGTATAAGTAAAATCTGCGTAATCAGCTATCATGGTTATATGTAATAAATGTAAAATCTATGTAAAAATCACAAAAACGAAACCGGTTTTCGGTTTCATTTTTGTGATTGGCTGTGTGGTTGATTATGTTTTCCGGGTGGCTGGCTGGGACAGGGGTCTGACACCAGTGTCCCACGGCTGGTTTCCGGCTTCCGGTGTTTCCTGGCTTTGGGACACTGGTGTCAGACCCCTGTCCCAGCGATTCACTGCTTGAAATAATTTTCAGAATATTTATACCTCTTAGCCATCACATCGGAGCCTGATGATATGATTGCATCCGCCTCCTCCTTGGTGAGCTGCTTGGCGTTCCCGGAGTAATAATCTCCGTCCCAGTATGTATCCTCATATATATGAAGATAGGTATTGTAGAGCATTTCCGTGTCTGTAAAGCCTGTAAATTCCACATAATACCAGTTTGAGGCACCGCCGGAGCCATTCCATGTAGCATCCGTCTTTAGGTCTAAAAATGCTCTGTAATTGATATCATACACATAGACCTTATCGCCGTCTGTATGGAATATGTAGCACTTCTCAGCGATGACTGCCACTTCGTTAAGACCATCCCCATCAAAGTCAAGCACGCTGAAGCTCTCCGCCTGTATTCTCCTTCCGGTCTGCTCATACTGCATGTCATCCAGGGCATCCACATTCTCTAAGGCTTCTCCCTTATATATAACCTCTTTCGTGCCTGCAAGAGCCTGCTTTACCGGTTCCGGCACGATATTTATGACTTCCCTGTTAACTGTGAGTATGTTTCCTATATGACATCCACTCTCATCAAAGCTGAAATCAAAATCAACATTCCAGTATGTTCCCTCCGCGTCCTGACTGTACCAGTGATAGCACAGTCTCTTTTCCGTGACCACATTCTCGAACATTTCAACACTATCGGCATTGCTTCTGAGACCGAAATAAACTAATTTTTCATCGCCGTTCACATCAGCAAATACACTGTCCTTTCCGATAGCGGTAAAGCCTTCGTTGACCTCCTTCTTAAGCTGCGCGGCATACTCCTCCCTCAGATACGCACTGAAAATATTTGACGCATCTGTGCAGTAATATGGCGACAAATCCTTTTCATTTTTCAAATCATACACAAAGTACAATCCAAGCTCCCTGTCATGCGCCTCTAAAATAAGCTCCTCACTGCCGTCCCATGTCATATCGACAAGCCCTATGCTCATTCCGACTCCACCGCCAAAATGCTGTATCGCCCACGCAACCTCATCTGTCCTGCCATCATACTCAATAGTGAGCTTATTTTCTGCCACGCTGTACACAAGGCTCACATCGCCGACAGTGTATATCTCATCCCAACTGTTGGTATTCTCATTATATCTGTAGTCCGCGCTGTGTTCTATGTCCTGTCCGTACTGACCGCCAATCAGCGGGCAGGTAAGCTCCTCAGTCGGCTTATCCGGTATCCTGCCGGGAGCTTCGCTTGCCGCTTCACCGGTTGAGTTTTGTGTGTTTCCTGTAATTTCTGTTGTCCCACTACTGCCATTTTCCGTCCCGGACTGTACAATATCGGTCTGCATAATGCTCTCCGTCGGTTCCTGCGCCGCCGTATTCCCACTTCCGTCTGCCCTTCCGCACGCAGTCATAAGGACTGTCACTGCCAGCGCACCAAGTGCCAATGTTGTTTTTTTCACCATTTTGTAACCTCCCACGTATGTCTTATGTATATTTGTAAAACTCACCTCTATGCACACTATGTTAGCACTTAACTGCACATCAGTGGTTACAAAATCCTTACATTTTGTTACAAAAATATTAATTTTAGTTACAGGATTGTTACGGATATTTCGCTATTGTTACAAAATGGGACACTGGTGTCAGACCCCTGTCCCAAAAGCTGGGACAGGGGTCTGACACCATGTGTCCCACTAACCTATCGCTTTCTTCATGCTCCTTACATACTCGCCTATGTACTTCGGTGCGTCCTTTCCGTACTGGGCTGCAAGCTTTACTATGGCGCTTCCGACTATTACTCCGTCGGAGACTGCCGCCATCTGCACCGCCTGCTCAGGTGTGGATATTCCGAAGCCTACCGCGCACGGTATGTCCGTGTTTTTCTTAATCATATCGACAATCTCGCCGATATTTGTTGTAATCTTAGAGCGCACGCCTGTGACGCCAAGCGATGACACAAGGTAAATGAATCCGTCCGCCTCGCGCGCAATCATCGCCGCACGTTCATGCGATGTAGGCGCTATGAGTGAAATGAGGTCTACATCATATTTTTTACAGATAGGAAGGAACTCATTTTTCTCCTCGTATGGGGTATCAGGCAGGATAAGTCCGTCGATTCCGATTTCTTTACAGATGGAGATAAATTTCTCACTGCCGTAGGAAAATACAACATTTGCATAGGTCATAAACACCATAGGTGTGCTCACTTCCTTCCTTATCTCCCTCACGAAATCAAAAATCTTGTCGGTGGTCACTCCGCCCGCAAGCGCGCGTATATTAGCCTCCTGAATGACCTGTCCCTCAGCCGTGGGGTCTGAAAAAGGTATTCCAAGCTCTATTATGTCCGCTCCGTTTGCGCACATCTGTTTAACTATCGCCGCCGTGGTTTCAAGGTCGGGATCCCCGCAGGTTATAAATGGTATAAATGCCTTGCCGTCCTTAAATGCTTCCTTTAATCTACTCATTGATATCCTCCCCTCTGTAGCGTGCAATTGCCGCACAGTCCTTGTCTCCTCTGCCTGAAATCGTTATGACTATTATCTGGTTCTTATCCATTGTCGGTGCAAGCTTCTTAGCGTAGGCAACCGCATGTGCCGACTCGATTGCAGGGATGATTCCCTCCATTTTAGACAGATACTCGAACGCGTCGACCGCCTCGTCATCCGTGACAGGAACGTACTCCGCCCTTCCTATATCGTGAAGATATGCGTGCTCAGGTCCTATTCCAGGATAGTCAAGCCCGGCTGAAATAGAGTAAACCGGGGCAATCTGTCCATATTTGTCCTGGCAGAAATATGACTTCATTCCGTGGAAAATGCCTTCCCTTCCGGTATTTACCGTCGCCGCTGTCTCGAAGGTGTCGATTCCTCTTCCTGCTGCCTCACAGCCTATAAGCCTCACGTTCTTGTTATTTATAAAATTGTAAAATGTCCCGATTGCGTTGGAGCCGCCGCCGACACAGGCTATAACCGCATCCGGAAGCCTGCCCTCCTTCTCCATGAGCTGCTCCTTGATTTCCTTTGATATGACCGCCTGGAAATCGCGGACAATCGTAGGGAACGGATGAGGTCCCATAACCGAACCGAGACAGTAATGCGTATCGTCTATTCTGTTCGTCCACTCACGCATAGCCTCTGATACTGCGTCCTTGAGTGTAGCCGTTCCGGACTTTACCGGGATGACCTCAGCGCCTAAAAGCCTCATTCTGTATACATTGAGCGCCTGTCTTTTTGTGTCCTCCTCGCCCATGAACACAACACATTCCATTCCCATGAGAGCTGCTGCCGTTGCAGTCGCAACTCCGTGCTGGCCTGCTCCTGTCTCAGCGATGAGCCTTGTCTTTCCCATCTTTTTTGCAAGAAGCGCCTGTCCAAGCACATTGTTGATCTTATGTGCCCCGGTATGGTTTAAATCCTCCCTCTTAAGATAAATCTTCGCCCCGCCTAAGTCCTCGGTCATCTTCTTTGCAAAATAAAGGCGGCTTGGGCGGTTCGCATACTCATTTAAAAGTGTGTTCAACTCATTGTTAAATTCAGGGTCATCCTTATAGTGATTGTATGCCTTCTCAAGCTCTATAACCGCATTCATAAGTGTTTCCGGAATGTACTGGCCGCCATGCTGCCCGAACCTTCCGTTTCCTGTACTTCCTGTGTAGAAGCTGTCATGTGAATCTGCCATGTGTGTTCTCCTTATCTATTGAAATATTATAATGGAATTGCAAAAATCATTATGTCTATGTATTGTGCCATCTGCATTTCTCCACGAACTGCTGCATTTTATCGTAATCCTTATAGCCATCCGTCTCCACGCCGGAGCTGATATCGACTGCGTAGGGCTGATATTTTTCTATCGCATCGGATACATTGTCAATGGTCAGACCCCCTGCAAGGAAAAATGGTCTTTTCATCCCCAAAATGAGCTGCCAGTCAAAGGTCTGTCCTGTGCCGCAGCCATTGTCAAGCAGGATAAAATCCGCCGGATATGAGTTCGCAAGCTCTATATCCTGTCTGCTTCTTATCTTAAAGGCCTTGATGACAGGTGCATCCGTCATGCCTCTTATCCGCTCAAGATACGCTTCATCCTCATGTCCGTGAAGCTGTATCACTCTTATCGCGCCTCCGCTTACAAGCTGAGCCACCCTCTGCGGCTCTTCATCGACAAACACGCCGACCGGTGTTATGTCCCTGTCAAGCTTAGCCGTAAGCCCTGCCGCCTGCTCTGCTGTGACGTATCTTCTGCTCCTTTGCCAGAAAACATATCCGATATAGTCCGGCATTAACCTGTTCGCATATTCTATATCGCACCCACGCCTCAGACCGCATATCTTTATCTTCGACAATATCACTACCTCCCTTGGGACACGGGGTCAGACCCCTGTCCCACAATCTGGGACAGAGGTCTGGTCCCTGTGTCCCAACCTGGCAAGCATGCCCTTTTTGTCATTTGACAGCATTAGTGTCTCGCCTATAAGGACGCCGTTGACGTTAGCAGCTCTTAGTATGTCTATGTCCGCCGCGGTCTTGATTCCGCTCTCGGCTATGAACATTACATTATCCGGAACAAGTTTTCTGAGCCTTTCGCTGTTATGTATATCAACGGTAAAGTCCTTGAGGTTTCTGTTGTTCACACCGATTATTCTTGCGCCTGCGTCAAGCGCCGCCTCAATCTCATGTCCATCATGTGCCTCGACCAGTGCCGACAGTCCCAAGCTGTCCGCTATAGCTATGTATTCCTTAAGTCTTGCCGTCTCCGTTATCGCGCATATAAGCAGGACTGCCGAAGCTCCAAGCGTCTTAGCCTGATATATCATGTACTCATCGACCGTGAAGTCCTTTCTGAGACACGGAATATTTACATTGGCGGCTATCTCACGCAGATAATCATTGCTTCCCAAAAACCACCTAGGCTCTGTGAGAACTGATATTGCCCCTGCTCCGGCTGCTTCATATTCTCTTGCTATGTCAAGATATGGAAAATCCGGTGCGATAAGTCCCTTCGATGGTGAAGCCTTCTTGCACTCACATATAAACGTGATTTCCGGGCGGACAAGCTCTATTTCAAATGGAAAATGCCCCGCTCCGGCAGCACTCTCCTGCCTATATATCTCCTCCGCCTGCCGCCTCATAGCCTGTGCGGAGATATTCTTTTTTTCCTCTTCTATGCGGTGCTGCGTGTACTCCGCTATTGTGTCAAGTATTGTGCTCATACTTCCTGTGACGCTTTCTTAAGTTCGTTGAGTTTGTCAAGGGCTGCACCGGAATCGATAATCTCACCGGCAAGCTTTACCCCGTCTGCAAGTGTAGCTGTCTTTCCTGCAACAAAAAGTCCTGCACCTGCGTTTAACTGTACAATCTCCCTCTTAGCTCCCTTTATGCTTCCGTCAAGTATCCCCTCCGTAAGCTTTGCATTCTCCTGCGGTGTTCCACCTACAATCTCAGTCCTATCGACTGTCCTGAATCCGAAATCCTCCGGTTTAATCATGTAGGTTCTGTATCTTCCGTTCTCGAAATCACATACCTTGGTCGGTGCACTTATTGAAATCTCATCAAGCTTATCCATGCCGTATACGACAACACCCTTCTTCACGCCAAGCTCCATAAGCACCTGTGCAAGCGGCTCTACAAGCGACTCGTCATACACTCCAAGCACCTGGAATGTCGGATGCGCCGGGTTGGTTAGAGGTCCAAGTATGTTAAATACGGTTCTTATTCCAAGCTCCCTTCTGACAGCGCCGACATACTTCATCGAAGTGTGATATTTCTGTGCAAAAAGGAAGCAGATTCCTACAGTGTCAAGGAGCTTCCTGCACTGCTCCGGCTCAAGATTTATGTTGACGCCAAGCGCTTCAAGACAATCCGCCGTTCCGCTCTTAGATGAAGCCGCGCGGTTGCCGTGCTTTGCCACCTTCACACCCGACGCGGCAATCACCATGGCTGCCGTTGTGGAAATGTTGAAGCTGTGTGCGCCATCGCCACCCGTTCCGACAATCTCAAGCACATCACCCTCATGTTCAACCTTGATGGCATGCTCTCTCATAGCTGCCGCACAGCCCGAAATCTCATCTATCGTCTCAGCCTTGGTGCTCTTTGTGGACAGTGCTGCAAGAAATGCAGCATTCTGTGTCTGTGTTGTCTCACCGTTCATAATCTCATTCATCACCTGATATGCCTCATCGTAGGTCAAATCACCTTTTTCTACAATCTTTACAATAGCTTCCTTAATCATGCCTGAATCCCCGCTTTCTTATATAATTACTTTAAATACAAATTATTTTCTATGCTTATCCAGCCTTTTATAGTGGTAATCTTATTTCCTCCAATTGATATTTCATTTTAACAAGGCAGCTTTTTATATCTAAAACCTTCCAAATTATTAAAACTTATTTTTTTCCCACTACCTTTGTTATATTTTAAACTCCTGCCTTTTCTTCCCCTTCTTATACCTCTTATATTTAGGCTTCTGCCTGCTTCCTTCCCGCCAGCTCAATGAAATTCCTCAACATCTGCTTCCCCTCCGGCGTCATAATCGACTCCGGGTGAAACTGTACTCCGTAGACCGGATATTCCATGTGCTTCACCGCCATAATTTCACCGTCCGCTGTGCGCGCCGTAACCGACAGGCATTCCGGCATAGTCTCCTCAACCGCAGCAAGCGAATGATAACGCGCCACCGGCGTAATCCTCGAACAGCCGTTAAAAAGCTCACAGTCCGTATCAATCGTCGTGTCCGACTGCTTGCCGTGCATAAGCTCCTTAGCGTATGACACCGTTGCCCCGTAGGTCATGCATATTGCCTGATGTCCAAGGCACACACCAAGTATCGGAAATCTGCTTCCAAGCTTTCTTACCACCTCCGGGCAGATTCCTGAATCCTCAGGTCTTCCCGGTCCCGGTGAAATGATAATTCCATCCGGGTTCATTTTCTCAATGTCACCGACTGTCATCGCGTCATTTCTTATAACCTTGATATCAGGCTCAATGCTCCCGACAAGCTGATACAGATTATATGAAAAGCTGTCATAATTATCTATCAGTAAAATCATTTCTGACCTCCTTTTAGAACTCTATATGTATTTTTAACCGCATATTTTTAACATTCAGTACTATTTTTTATCAGATATAAACCTTATCTGTCATTGTTCTAAGCAAAGGTAATTGTATCTGATTTAACACCATCATTCATCTATACTCTGCGCCGCCTCAAGTGCCTTCACAACCGCAGCCGCCTTGTTGATACATTCCTGATACTCCTTCTCAGGAACCGAATCCGCAACGATTCCCGCGCCGCTTCTTACAAAGACCTTTCCGTTTTTTTTGTAGGCAATTCGTATCGCTATGCAGGTGTCAAGGTTTCCTGTGAAATCGATGTAGCCTATCGCACCGCCATATATGCCCCTCTTGTTGTTTTCAAGGTCATTGATTATCTGGCAGGCACGAAGCTTCGGCGCACCTGACAGGGTTCCGGCAGGCAATACCGCGTCGACCGCGTCAAGTGCATCCCTGTCCTCCCTTATCTGTCCTCTCACCGTCGAACCGATATGCATTACATGCGAATACTTCTCTATGCAGTGATACTTCTCAACCTCAACCGTCCCGAACCTGCTTATCTTTCCAAGGTCATTTCTTCCAAGGTCGACTAACATATTGTGCTCCGCAAGCTCCTTCGGGTCGGCTAGAAGCTCCTTTTCAAGTCTGTCATCATCCTCCGCCGTCTTACCTCTCGGTCTTGTCCCGGCAAGCGGAAATGTGTGGAGCACTCCGTTTTCAAGCTTGACAAGTGTCTCCGGCGAAGCTCCTGCGACCTCCACATCTGTTCCCGAAAAATAGAACATGTACGGCGAAGGGTTCAGTGTCCTCAGTACTCTGTAGGTGTTAAGGAGGCTTCCTTCATACTCCGCCTCAAGACGGTTTGACAGGACTATCTGGAAAATATCGCCCTCGAATATATGGTGCTTAGCCTTTTCCACCATGCTGCAATATTCTTCCCTGGAAAACAAAGGCTTAATCCCACTTGTCATGTGTCCTCCTGTATCCTTTACCGGCTCACCATGTCTTATAAGCTCCTCCATCCTCTCTAACTCTGCCACAGCCTGCACATAACCGGTCTCAATGTCCGCGGTCGGAACATTTGCAATCAGTATTATCCTGCTTTTTAAATTGTCAAAGGCAATGACCTTATCAAACAGCATCAGGTCAACATCCTTGAAGCCCTCCGTGTCCTTCGCGTCCAGTCTTAACGTCGGTTCCGAATATTTTAAATAATCGTAGGAAAAATATCCGACCAGCCCGCCTGTGAAGGTCGGCATCCCCTGTATCACCGGGCTCCTATACCTTGACAGCACCTCTCTTATATGACTATCCGGGTCATATGTCTGAAATTCTTCGTCCCCGACTCTCATCCTTCCGTTACTGCAGGTTATGATAAACTTAGGTTCAAACCCAAGGAATGAATAGCGTCCCCATCGTTCATTGTCATCAACACTCTCAAGCATATAACAATGCTCTGAGACATTCATAAGGCTTCGCAGAACCTGAACAGGTGTCTTGATATCCGACAGCAGCTCCGAACATATAGGTACGATGTCATAGTCACCTTCTGCGGCTATTCTCTTAACTTCATCCAAAGAAATGTTAATTTTCATTGTGTTCTCCCTTCGTCTATAACAAAAAAGTCCTTGGCAGAGAATCTCTTCTCTGCCAAGGACGAATCTACAAATCCGCGGTACCACCTTGCTTCACAGCCACGCTGTGCACTTATCAGGATACAGTCATATCCCCGGCAACTCACGTATGCCTGCACGTCACGAAATACTCGGCAATATGTACATTCTGTTATGCTGCACACGATATAAGCCTTTGTTCCGTGCCCTCTGCGATCCACTTGATAACCTGTGTTCTACCCACTCTCAGCAACGTGGGCTCTCTGTAGGAGCATAATTACCTTTACCTTCGCTTCAACGGTTTAGCCTGTTAAATTTATAAAGAATATAACACTCATATATTCCAATGTCAAGTGGGGATTTTAACTTTTTTCAATCCTTTTTGATTAATATTCCACACCCCAGATATCATTCCACACCTCTAGCTGCTCCGCGGTCAATTCATTGTACTTTTCAACAAACTCCTCATAAGTCAGGTCACCCATGTTGACCGTGTCATCTGCAGCTTCCTTAGCCCATTCAAGCTGTTCGCCGGAAAGCTTGATTGACTTCTTACCATCAAAATATTCATCCGATATCTTGTCCGAAAGAACATTTCCATCTGTATCAATAAAATAATTCTGCACAAGACAGCGGATATTCTTGGAATTCATGTCCTTGACCTTGACATCCCTTGCAACCTGCCTTGGATCATTCTCATTAAATGCAAGTATCTTCATGCCCTCCTTCGTGCGGGTTGTTCCCCTCTGCGCTCCTAAGTACATTCCGGAGAGCATATTCCTTGGTCTGCTATCCTGTGCCGCAACAGTCGCAAGCACTTCCTCCGCCAGACCCGCATAGTCATCGAAGATACTAATATGATTCCTGTCATCAAAATACCCCGAATACTGCGCATCGGTAATCACATATTGATAGGTCGCGTAGCCATCCTTGGTAATCATGTTCGACGTGTACATGTCCGCGACAAGCTCCACCTTGTCGGATATCTCCGGCACATCACAGCTGCCGGCATGCTGCTTCACCCCATTGGCATCAGTCGGACAATCGCAGCTCTCAAGATACTTGTGCTGCATTTCTGTTGACAGCTCTGCACCGCTTCCGTTCTGACTGCCAGCTCCCTTTGAGCATGCAGCAAGTGAAAGTATTGTCATACATGTTATCGGTATCAGACATAATTTTCTCATATTGTACTCCTGTCTCTTATACACATCTCCGAGCCCACGAGACATGCGCAGATCTCG
>ENA-OYZX01000640-OYZX01000640.1-human-gut-metagenome-genome-assembly--contig:-NODE-640-length-17351-cov-10.840830_pt1 | contig 17351 bp, 10 predicted proteins | sample MGYA00243296_ERZ653489 | MGnify/ENA primary metagenome ERZ653489 (study PRJEB26926, sample SAMN06165098) | human gut metagenome | biome: ENVO:00009003; feature: ENVO:2100002; material: ENVO:00002003... | reverse complement strand
TGCAAAGGTAAGAACTTTAAAGCATATCTTCCAAATATTTTCGGAAGTTTTTTTTATTTTTCTTTTTTCTCTTTCCTCGTCGTCTCTCTTGTCGAAAGGGAGGCAAAAAGAAAAAAGGAAGAAAAACCCGGTCACCGTTTCTTGAAAGAAGAATGTCAACTCGCGCTGCTTTCGTTTTCAAAAGCGGGTGCAAAGGTAAGGACTTTAAAGCATAACTTCCAAATGTTTCGGAAGTTTTTTTTCACTTTTCTTTTCCAAGGCCGAAGTTCCGAAAGGAACCTATGGCAAAGAAGAGAAAAATGGAAGCTTACCGCTCCGTTTTACTGTCAGAATGTCAAAACATCGCCGCCTTCGTTCCCGAAAGCGGATGCAAAAGTAGGGCTTTTACGGACATCTGCAAAATATATACAAGCTTTTTTTGAGGGTTTACGTGAACTTTTTCATAACTAGCTGATTGATAGATATGTTTTAAAGCATGTTTTTTAAAGGGAAAGAAAGGCAGGAAGGAAGGGGACACATTATATATATACGCGCGCGCATCGGAATATACTAAGTTCACCCCTTGACATAGACCACTGAACGGCCGGCACCACGCTTGAGGAGCCCAAAGAGAACTGACAATAAACCTGCGAAAGGCTACATCCGGAAAGCCCGGATACTAAACGAGAACTACTGAACAACTTTTCTCACTACAGATATGTTTCTTTCTTACCACACCCGCGTTTCTTTCTTTCCACAGCTGTGGTAAGAAAAGAGCATTGCTGTGGTAAGATTAGTTTTTAGAGAAAAACAAGGTAGTACATCGCAGTTTTTTTCCTAACTCTTAGGTGTCATCTACGCACCATACTGCGACAATCAGTAGAAGCCTTTATCAAATCCACTTCTGTGCCCTACCCAAAGAACGCACAACGGCAGCAAACTCTTCCCGAGGAATGATAGCCTTATTACGTGTTTTCAAACGATTATTATAAACGGTCTGAGGTGAATAATGCAAGAATTCGGCAATCTTCACACTATCAGTGATACCTAAACGCACCAAAGCATAAATGCGCAATTCCGTATTCAGTAACTCACCATCTTTTAGCACAATCTGCTCGTCAGGATGGAGCAAGGCATTGAAGTCACTTACAAAATCCGGATAAATGTGCAAGAAGATAGCATCAAAGTTATGATAGAACTCTTTCAACTCATTCTGTGCCATAGAATGAGTATCGGTTAATGCTTTCACATCCTCCAACTGGTTTGCCTTAAGCTTACGATTGATATTTTTCCGATACTCATCCAGCTTACTGATATAATTGGAACAAATGGAAAAGACATAACCTATGTATTCCTCCTTCACATAGTTGGATTCACGAAGCTGATTATTGGTATCTCTCAACTGTTCATTCAAAGAAGTCAGCTGCACATTCGTTTCTGCCACTTGTCCGTGCATTTTCGAAAGTTCTTCCACATGCTTATTCAGGCGGTTGTTTGCCTCATTCAGCTGTTGGCGCGACTGCTTCAACCGCTTCATCTGCTTGTATATATATAGGAAGGCAAACAAGGATATCAAAGACAAGACACTGACCAGTACCAAATACATACGTAACCGCGCTTCTTGCCTCTGATTACGTTCCTGATAGATCTGATGAATGGTGTCCTGCACCGCAGAGATGCCCACTACCCTCACCCGGTTCCGATATGCCAAGGCATTCTGCAAGCAGTAACTCATGTAGACATAGGCATGGTCAATATCACCCAAACTAAAAAGTACCCCCGCCAGCTCTTCCAACGAAGCAATATCTTTATTGGAGATACGTACATCGGCCATAGCAGAATATATCAGGTAAGTCAGATAATTTTCCTGCTCATCGGACTCGCGATAAAAGCAGGCCAGCACGTAAGCATTCATGGCATCGCGCCGAGTGTCGAATGCAGAATTAAGAATTCCCTTCTGCAAACGTTCTTTAAAAACATACATACTGTCCGTACCTTGTACTACCTGCCCTTTATACCACAAGAACAAGGGGTCTTCAGGGGTAAGAACCATATTCAAAGAGTCCTTGTAAACACGCTCCAACTGTGCATAATGTTCATGCAAAGTACCCATTTCACTACCGGTATACTGATTGAAATGCGAATACAGATACAGCATTTGCCCGTAATAATCCACTAACAATTCTTTGGGGAGCGAACCGCCCGAGACTCCGTCCAACTCATCCTGGGCTTCTTTCAACAGACCGGTGGCAGCCAACAGAAAAGACTTTTTTATCTTCCACTCCATCTGCCGGTATTTATCATTCTGCTTATAAACTATGTCCAAATTGCCTGCCACATAATTCATTGCAGAATCGGCATTATAGACACAATACTCATCATAAAGATTTTTATTCAGCCAATATCTCTCCTCCAAAGTACGCACATCCTTTCGCAACTTGTGCAACTGGGCAATCTTCGCCTCTTTAAGCATAGCAAACGTGTTTTTTTGCGCAATCAGAGAGTCAAGGCGCACCAGCAGTTCTTTTATCTTTTCACTGTAAGGTGCCGCATTCAGAAAGGTACACCCCATCAGCAAAAATAGTAAAGCTATGATTTTTCTTTTCATTTCTATTATCTATATAAGGCTGAGAGCACAAAGATAAATTAATCTATCTAAACATAAACTACCTCCACCCTAAAAAGTACATGAAATTTAAGAGATATTTCGACCGCTCAAAGCGACAAAACAGTATATACAGACCTCCTTCCATAGTGGCCGACCTTTACTTTACACAGTAATCAGCAAGAATACAACTTATTATATATCTGATATTTACATTTCACACAGACTTACTTCTCCATATTACCTGCCTATCGGACGAATAGGGTTGTCCGCTATCTTTGCAGCACAGAAAGAAAAGTGTACTATGGAAAACCACCAATCTCTATTAGGACATACTTTTCTAATAATAAATTAAATCTTTCAATTAAAGTACTATGAGAATGATTACAAGAAATCTTCTTACGCGGAGTTACAAGCTCCTTTTGACATTACTCGTACTGCTAATGTCAACAAATGCATTTGCCCAACGATTGACAGCTACGGGTAAAGTAACAGATGCTGCAGGCCTGGAGGTCATTGGCGCATCCGTATTGGAAAAGGGTACCGCCAACGGTGTTGTTACCAATCTGGACGGGGAGTTTTCCCTGAGTGTAGGACAGAATGCCACACTGGTAATATCCTTCATCGGCTACAAAACGATAGAGGTAAAAGCAGCCACCAACATGAATATCACATTGCAGGAAGATAACGAACTGCTGGACGAAGTGGTAGTTATCGGTTATGGAAGTGTGAAGCGTAAAGACGTAACCACAGCCGTATCCACGGTTTCTACAAAGGATTTGGACCAACGCCCCATTGTATCGGCAGCCCAAGCCCTACAAGGTAAAGCAGCCGGTGTGTCGGTTATGCAGCCCAGCGGCGAACCGGGCGGTGGTATGAGTATCCGCGTACGTGGTACCACCTCATTCAATGGTAGCAACGACCCGCTCTACGTAGTGGATGGTGTACCTGTAGACAATATCAACTTTCTCTCTCCCAACGACATTGAAAACCTCTCTATTCTGAAGGATGCCTCATCAGCAGCCATCTACGGTTCGCGCGCAGCCAACGGTGTGGTATTGATTACTACCAAGAGCGGCTCGGCAGGCAACGCCAAAGTAGCATTGAACGTACAATATGGCATGACAAAAGTAGGCAAGAGCATGGAAGCACTGAATACAGAACAGTACCGCGAATTGCAAGAAGAAATCGGGGCTGTAAATCCAACTGCTCTTGAAGGGCTGACCGACCAGACAGACTGGTTTGACGAGGTTTACAAGACCGGACAAACCCAGAATTACCAAGTGTCCGTATCAAACGGAAATGAAAAGATGAAATACTTCCTCTCTGCCGGTTATCTGGATGAAAAAGGTATTTTGGAAGGAACATACTTCAAGCGGTATAGCTTCCGCGCCAATATCGACAACCAAATACGCAGCTGGCTGAATGTAAGTGCCAATATCTCCTACTCCGACAACATCGGAAACACCGGCATCATCTCCGGTACGGGTGCCAACCGTGGTGGTGTAGTCCTCTCGGTCATCAACACTCCGACCTATGCTCCTATTTGGGATCCTGAAAAACCGAATCAATACAATAAGAACTTCTATGGAGTGAACATCATGAACCCGATGGAAAACCTGGCCCGCCAGAAAAACAACAAGAACAAGGAAAACCGCCTCATCGCATCCGGAGCCGCTACCATCAGCTTCCTGCCCAACCTAAAGTTGAAATCATCTGTAGCCCTGGACCGCCGTAACGGTGTAAGCACCACATTCCTCGATCCAATATCGACCACCGACGGACGCAACAGCTTCGGTACAGCTTCCGACAACCGAAACATGAATACCGTATTGGTTTTCGACAATATATTGACTTACAACACCAACATCAAGAAACATGGTATCGACGTCATGGCAGGTTCTTCCTATACCAAATCGGACTATACCAACAGCTGGATAAACGGCTCACATTTCCGGGACGATAAAATACAGACCCTGAACGCTGCCAATAAAATTTCATGGGACGGTACCGGAACAGGAGCTTCACAGTGGGCTATCTCTTCCTATTTCGCCCGCGTGTCCTACAATTATGACAGCAAGTACATGCTTACCATGAACATGCGTGCCGACGGTTCATCCAAGCTGCATCCCGACCATCGCTGGGGTATTTTCCCCTCCTTCTCGGCTGCATGGCGCATTTCGTCGGAAAAGTTCATGAAAGACATCGCTTGGATTGATGACTTGAAGCTCCGCGGTGGCTGGGGACAGACCGGTAACCAAAGCGGTATAGGCGATTACTCGTATCTGCAACGTTACAACATCAACCGCATACCCTGGTTTGAAGAAGGTAACGACCATGCAGTTCCCGGTATCAGCCAGGCCAACCTGAGAACAAGTGACCTGAAATGGGAAACTACCAACCAGACGAACATCGGTCTTGACTTGACTGTACTGAACAACAGACTAACCTTCAGCATGGACTACTATTACAAGAAAACTACAGACATGTTGATGAATGTAAGTCTGCCTGCTGGTGCGGCAGCAACCACCAGCATCACCCGTAACGAAGGCGAGATGACCAACAAGGGATTCGAGTTCGCCATCAACTCCCACAACCTGACCGGCGAGTTTTCCTGGGATACAGACTTCAACATTTCTTTCAATAAGAACAAGCTGACCAAGCTGTCATTGCAGAAAATCTATACCGCAGCAAGCAGTGCCGAGGTGGTGAAAGAAAATATCGTACGCAATGAGCCCGGACGTCCTTTGGGTGGTTTCTACGGTTACATCAGCGACGGCGTAGACCCTGAAACCGGTAACCTGATCTATCGCGACCTTAACGAAGACGGCAAGATTTCCACTTCTGACCGTACCTATATCGGCGACCCGAATCCCGACTTCATCTACGGATTGACAAACACCTTTACATGGAAAGACCTCAGCCTGAGCATCTTCATCCAAGGAAGCTACGGAAACGACATCTTCAATGTGTCCCGTATGGAAACCGAAGGCATGTACGACGGCAAAAACCAGTCAACGGAAGTATTGAAACGCTGGAGAATCCCCGGACAGATTACGAATGTCCCGAAAGCCAACTTCAACATCAAGAATTCCACTTACTTTGTGGAAGACGGCAGCTACCTGCGTGTAAAAGACATTTCACTCTCTTACAACATCCGTTGCCGCCAGTTCAAGAAATGGGGCATCAGCCGCGTACAGCCTTATTTTACCGCCAGCAATTTGCTGACCTGGACCAGCTATTCAGGTATGGACCCTGAAGTGAACCAATACGGCAACAGCGGTTCTGTACAGGGCATCGACTATGGAACTTACCCGCAGAGCAAATCATTCGTTTTCGGTATCAATGTTGAATTCTAAAAAAGGAAGAAATAACTTATGAAACTAAACCATATATATAAAAGTATAGCTTGCGGTGTATTGTTGGCAATGACCGCAACCTCATGTGACTTGGACTATAATCCGGTAGACACCTACTCGGATGTAACGGAAGGAGTGAACAAAACTGATGAAAAGCCTATTTTCAACAGTGTGCAAGACGTGGAAACTTCAATGGTAACCCTTCACAAAAAATTTCGTGACCAGCAGGAGCACTGGTATGTCGACAAACTGCTTATCGGTGACGCTCATTCCGATAATGCCTACGCCGGAACAACGGGGGCCGAAGTGGTGCCTTACGAAACCAACTCCATTGAAGGCTCTAATTCTGTACTAAAACGTGACTGGGACCGTTTCTTAGGCGACATTGCCGTTGCCAACCGCATCATCGTGGGCTGTGACCAGCTCAAGGCACTCAGTGAAAGTGAACGCGGCAAGTATCAGTCACAAGCCAAGATATTCCGTGCCATGGTCATGTTCGATATGGTACGCTTATGGGGTAACTTCCCGGTCATCACTACCGTGGGCGGTGACATTACCGAAGACAACGTAGAAGAAATGTACCCGACCTATTTTCCTCCACAGAATACGGCTGAAGAGGCTTACGCCCAAATAGAGAAAGACCTGACTGAAGCAGTGGAAAACCCCAACACACCGACAAACGACACATCAGACAAGAGCATACTTACCAAATCGGTGGCACGTGCCATGCTTGCCAAGGTCTATGCAGAAAAACCTCTGCGCGATTATGCAAAGGTTATCAAATATGCCGATGAACTTGCTGCCGACGGCTTCGACCTCGTGGAAGACTTCAGCGACCTTTGGGCGTATGATACGGAAAAAAAAGACTGCCGGGTACGCAATACCAAGGAGGCAATTCTCGAAGCCCACTTTCCTCCCGGCTCCGGCAACTGGTGTACTTGGATGTTCGGCCGTAACTTGAGCAACTGGGATGAAAGTTTCACCTGGGCCAAATGGATTACCCCTTCCCGTGACCTTATCCGCCTCTATGAAGAGCAAGGAGACACGAAACGTTACAATGAATCTGTTGTATGGTATGACTGCGGATGGAGCAACTATTATCCGGCAGACCATTATGCCTTCATGTACAAATGCCGCTCTGCGTTCAACAGCATTATCTATCTGCGATATGCCGATATCCTGCTCCTCAAAGCCGAAGCAAAAATTATGGGAGAGGCTCCCGACCTGAACGGTGCAGCCGACATCATCGACCGCATCCGCAACCGCGCCGGACTGGGCAAACTTCCACAAAGCACCCGCAGCAGTAAAGAAGCATTGCTCCAAGCTTATATGGACGAACGCCGCATGGAGCTTGCCTTTGAAGGACAGCGCTGGTACGACCTTTGCCGCCTCAATAAGGTAGAAGAAGTGATGAACGCCGTTTACGCCAAAGACAGCGGCCGCCATGCACAAGAAAATCTGTTCAATGAGAACTCCTATCTGCTGGCTATTCCCCAAGGAGCCATCGACCAGAACGAAAATCTGATACAGAACCCGGGCTATTAATACTAATGAGTAATATAAAAATCAATTGAATATGAATTTAAGAAATATATTCACTACCGCATTAGGCTGCTTCACCATACTGGCAGCCTGCGGCAATGACAATGACAGTAACATCACCCCTACACCGGAACCCAAGCCAGACCAACCCACGGAAGAGGCAAAGGATGTTACCCTCTATGTAACGAACACCAGTCGTACTTATGATTTGACAAAGTCCGGGCTGGCCTTCGGCACCGGAAGCAACATGTCACCTTCTACCGTGACACTTGACCCTGCCACCCGCTATCAGGAAATGGACGGTTTCGGTGCAGCCATCACCGGCTCTACCGGTTACAACCTGATGCAGATGACACAAGAGAACCGCACGAAGTTTCTGACTGAAACATTCTCGGACAAAGAAGGCTATGGCTTCAGCTATGTACGTATTGCCATCGGTTGTTCCGACTTCTCATTCAGTGAATTCACTTGCTGTGACGAAAAGGGGCTTGAGCACTTTGCCCTTCCGATGGAAGACACCAAATATGTGATTCCTATATTGAAGGAAATTCTGGCAATCAATCCTGCCGTCAAAATAATTGCCGCTCCCTGGACATGTCCGAAGTGGATGAAAGTGAAAAGCCTGGAGAAACGTGTACCCTTTGACTCATGGACCAGCGGACACTTGAACCCCGAATATTACAGAACGTATGGCGACTATTTCGTAAAATGGATACAAGCTTTCGAAAAGGAAGGCATCAAAATCCACGCTGTGACTCCGCAGAACGAACCGCTGAACCACGGTAACTCAGCATCCTTGTTCATGGGATGGGAAGAAGCCCGTGACTTCATCAAGACCGGCCTGGGCCCTGCCTTCAAAGAAGCCGGAGTTACTACAAAGATTTATGTTTTCGACCATAACTACAACTACGACAATCTGGCCGACCAAAAAAGTTACCCTACCAAGATTTATGATGATGCGGAAGCCTCACAATACATTGCGGGCGCTGCCTACCATAATTATGGCGGTAACCGTTCTGAGTTGCTGAATATCCACAAACTCTATCCCAACAAGGAACTGCTTTTTACGGAAACCTCCATCGGTACTTGGAACTCCGGTCGCGATTTGGAAGCACGCCTGCTTAACGATATGGAAGAAATAGCATTGGGAACAGCCAACAACTGGTGCCGCGGCACCATTGTGTGGAATCTGATGTTAGACAGTGACCTGGGACCGGTAAGTCCCTCAGATGGTTCTTGCAAGACCTGCTACGGTGCAGTGGATATTGACAATACAAACTATTCTAAAATTGTCCGTAATTCCCATTATTACCTTATCGGGCACATGTCTTCAGTCGTGAAACCGGGAGCTGTACGTATCGGAACGACCGGTTACACAGCCAACGGAATCACCTACTCCGCCTTCGAGAATACGGACGGTACCTATGCATTCGTATTGGCAAACAACAATGCAGATGCCAAGCGAATCACCGTAAGCGACGGCACACACTACTTTTCCTACGAAGTTCCGGCCAAAGCAGTCGTTTCTTACCGTTGGAAAAAATAAAACTAATAATTTAAACAGAAGATTATAATGAAAAGCTTAAAATACTATCTAATGGCATTGGCAGGCATAGCCATGCTGAATGCTTGCAGCGATGACGATCCGGTTCCCGGCAACCCGACAATGGACTTTCAGGCAGAACCTTCTTCAGCCTTGTTCGGAGACAGTCTGCCTTTTACAATCAAGGCATCGGACGCAGATGTACCCCTTTCCACGTTAAAAGCGCGGTTATACTTCAGCGACGAAATGGTGTCAGAGACTATAATCCGTACAAAAGTAAACGGTCAAGACTATACCGGGAAAATATATGTTCCCTATCTGGCAAATATTCCCAACGGAACAGCTACATTGAAGTTCATTCTGCAGAACATCAATTTCACAATTACAGAAAAAAGCTATGACGTGGCGCTGAGTCGTCCGGACTTCCCCTACCTAACTCTGATTTCCGGAGACCAAGAATACCGCATGGAAAAAGTCGCAGCCAATCAGTATAGCGTGACCGGTGAATTTGCACAAAAAGTGAAAGGTTACATCAAAGCTCCTAAAGTAGGCGCCAACGGGAATGAAATCAACTTCGGATGGAGCAACGGTGCCATTACACAAGGTACCTCCAGTGAAATTACCTTCTCCAATCTGTCAGCTGGAGAATATTCCATCTCCTTCAATACGTTGACTTATGCAGCCGCTCCTTTCGTGAAACTACTGCTGAACGGTTCTGAAATGGAGATGGTGGATGATGACCATTACAGCATCGACCTCAATCTGAAGCAAGGGGACAACATCACTGCAGACATTCCCAACTTCGACCAATATTGGATAGACCCCGACTTCTTCGAAAAGAATGAAGACGGTTCGCTGAAGTTCCTGCCCATCGATGGAACTTATCGCGTCATTGCCAACCTGGCCCTGAATTATCTGGAAGTATTGAAAATGAACGGAACAAGCACCGCCACTCTGAACGATGACGGAACCGGCGCCCTTTGGATTATCGGTGACGGTATCGGTAAACCTTCCGTAGCGACCAATGCCGTAGGTTGGACTACAGAAAAAGGTCTCTGCATGTCACAGATTGAAGCGAAGAAGTATCAGGTAACAGTAGTAGCGGGAGAGCAAATCAAATCTGATGACATCAACTTCAAGTTCTTCCACCAGCAAGGTTGGGGAGGTGAATATAAAAACGATGCCTTGTCTACCACCAGTGACTTAGTATTTATAGGTGACGGTACCAACGGACGTGATGCCGGCAACTTGGGCCTCGTAGAAGGCAAAAGCCTGGAAAACGGTGTCGCTTACCGGTTCACAGTTGACGTAACGGCAGGTGTCTCTTCGGCAGTTCTGACAGTAGAAAAGGTAGAAAGATAGACGGATAACGCAGAAGATTAACTAAATGAGAAAGGGGCTGGCTCTATAAAAGAGTTCAGCCCCTCTTGTTTATGCAGAATATATGTTCCGGATTTAGCTTAAACCTTCTTTCGCCTCTTCTTGTGGAATACGTACCGAAGTGTAAAGCTCAAGAATGGCGGCTATCGTCAGAGACACAATCCATTCATTGCCCCTTGTAAAGAGCATGAATGCCCCCGTAAGCACCAGCAAAAGCGCACCGAATATTTGCTGTCGGCGCAGGCGTTTGACAGTGGGACTTTTACATTTGGACGGAGAATTAATTTGGGCCAAAGCAACCATCGTAGCGCCGATAGTATATATATAAGGTGAAAGAGGCCAGCCCGTGATATAAACGGCAGCTCCTGCCAAGAGCATCACGGCCCCTACTGCGAAAAGGGCGGGTATCAGTTGTTTCATTCTTCTATATCTTCTTCAAATACATAAATATCCTCATTGGGCTTTTTCATCAGATACTTCTCACGGGCAATCCGTTCGATGGCACCGGAGTCGACGGCAAGCTCATTGAGCCGTTCGGTATTCTCCTCGTATTCCTTGCGGTACTTTTCTATTTCATCGCGCAGACGGCTTTCTTCCCGGGCGTAACCCAAACGGCGTACAACACTGTTCTCATCCAGGAACCCGATAATTACAGCAAACAACGCAAGCGTAATCAGATATTTATGCTTGCGGACAAAAGACCAAAGAGAAGCAAGTTTATCCATCTCGTTATCTACTATTTAGCAATTTATCATTCATGATGGAGCTTGTCCATCATATAACTTCACGTCACAAAGATAAGAGGAATAACCGAAAGATTTCTTTTTTTTGTGTACATTTGCACAAAAAGCAAAGAATATCCCAAATATGGAAAACTATATCGTATCTGCACGGAAATATCGTCCCTCGACCTTTGAGTCCGTAGTAGGCCAACGTGCACTGACCACTACCTTGAAGAATGCCATTGCCACCGGAAAACTGGCGCATGCCTATCTTTTTTGCGGTCCAAGAGGCGTGGGAAAAACAACTTGTGCCCGTATCTTTGCTAAAACAATCAACTGCATGAGCCCCACAGCAGACGGCGAGGCATGCAACCAATGTGAATCCTGCACTGCCTTCAATGAGCAGCGCTCCTACAATATCCATGAGCTGGATGCCGCCTCAAACAACTCTGTGGATGACATCCGCCAATTGGTGGAGCAGGTACGCATTCCACCTCAGATAGGCAAATACAAAGTATATATCATTGATGAGGTACATATGCTGTCCGCCTCGGCTTTCAATGCTTTCCTGAAAACACTGGAAGAGCCGCCACGCCATGCCATATTCATCCTTGCCACTACCGAGAAGCACAAGATATTGCCCACCATCCTTTCACGCTGCCAAATATATGATTTCAGCCGGATTGGTGTGGAAGATACCGTAGCACACCTCGCATATGTCGCCTCCAAAGAAGGTATCACTGCTGAACCGGAAGCGTTGAATGTCATTGCCCTCAAAGCAGACGGCGGTATGCGCGACGCACTATCCATCTTCGACCAGGTGGTAAGCTTCACCGGAGGACACATCACCTATAAGAGCGTGATTGAAAACCTCAATGTGCTGGACTATGAATACTACTTCAAACTAACCGGATTCTTTCTTGAGAACAAAATCAGTGACGCGTTGCTATTACTGAATGATGTGCTCAACAAAGGCTTCGACGGCAGCCACTTCATCACCGGACTTTCATCCCACCTGCGCGACTTGCTTGTCAGCAAAGACCCGGCGACACTGCCGTTGCTTGAAGTGGGCGCAAGCATCCGCGAACGTTACCAAGCACAAGCACAGCAATGCCCCCTCCCTTTTCTTTACCGTGCCATGAAGCTCTGCAACGATTGTGACCTGAACTACCGTGCCAGTAAAAACAAACGGCTACTGGTAGAGCTCACTCTGATACAAGTGGCACAACTGACCGCCGAGGAGGACGACGGTGCCAATGGGCGCAGCCCTAAACAAGCTATAAAACCCATATTCACGCAGCCTGCCGCCGCTCAGCAGCCACAGGCCACTGCTGCCACGCCCCAACAAACCGTACAGCCGGCAGTACAGACAAACAGCACTCCCCAACCTGCTGCCACGCAGCATAGTAATGCAACAACTCCACATGCTACACCTACTGCCGTATTAATGGCGCAAGGGAGAGAAGAGAAAAAAATTCCGGTCATGAAAATGTCCGGATTAGGGGTCTCCATCAAACGCCCCCATATAGAAGAGGAACAAAGAAACCCTTCATCTAACCCTACTGCCGCCCACCAAGCAGCACAACCGGAAGAAGACTACATCTTCAATGAAAGGGATTTGAACTATTACTGGCAGGAGTATGCCGGACGTATGCCCAAGGAGCAAGTAGCCATAGCCAAGCGCATGCAGAACATGCGCATCACTTTAATAAATGACACAACTTTTGAGGCTGTGGTAGACAATGAAATCGTTGCCAAGGAATTTACCGGCATGATACCCACTCTGCAAAATTACCTACGTACCCGGCTAAAGAACCGCAAAGTCACCATGACTGTCCGGATTAGTGCTCCTACCGAAAAGGTACGTGCCTATGGACGCGTTGAAAAATTCCAGATGATGGCACAAAAGAACAGTGCACTGTTACAACTAAAAGAAGAGTTTGGTTTGGAACTCTATTAATCCCTTCCAATCTCCTGCATAAAGTTGCTAACAAATTGACTATAAAGGAGAAAAAAAGCATCTATTTAATTTTTTATTTACTCGTTTATATTTATTTTTGCCAATAATAAACAAAAGAGGCAAACAAACATTTGAGAACAAAAACAATTATATGGATGCTATTGGGGCAGATACTGTATACTTCTGTCTTATCGGCACATACAATAGCCAATCAAGAAAAGCAGAGTATTCTGCAATCATTGGTCAAAAGACAAGTTCTCTATGATGACTCTATATCCATAGACAGTGTCATTGCGTGGAGTGAGCAACTTCTTCCCACCCTACAATCAAATGAAGATAGAACGACGTATTTTCTATTACAACTTCAATTGGCCAATGCCTACACATTGCGCGGCGATATCAGCTTAGCAACGAACCGGGCACAACTTATGTACGAAGAAGCTAAAGCAACAGACTACCAATTTGGTATGGTAGTGGCCAACCAGGCCATTGGAGACGCCTATAATACAATAGCCAACATGGGGGATAAAGCCTTGGAATCATACCAAGATGCTTTGACTGAACTATCCAACATTTCAGGCCAGCATCCATATAGGGCACAGCTTCTTTTAAAAATGTCCAACGTTCTGCAACGGAAAGGACGTCTGGAAGAAGCGGAAAAAATCCTGGAAGAACTGGAGAAAATATTATATCAGGAGCCTGACTACCCGACAGACTTCTTTTTCTGCATCGAAAAGACGAATTTTGCCATTTCCCATGGACACCTCTCACAAGACTATCTTAATGAAGCAAACATCTGGCTCCACAAAATGGATTCCATCTACCAACTGCACCCAGAGAAGTTCTACCGGTTTCACTTGGATTATACCACTGCCGCCTACTATAGAGCCATGGGAAATTGGGACAAACAATACTGGAAACAAGCTCTGGACATCTACTCCAAATTGCAAGCAGAATACTCCGGTAATAAGCGCTCCACGTATTACCGCTGGACTTCGCTGGAAAAAATCTATCTCTGTAAAATACAAGGCATGGCCATGGAAGCCTGCCGAATCTACCAGGAATTGTATCCTCCTATAGATACACTGGCTTCACAAAGCTATATCCGGCAAATCAATACGATAAAGGCAAAATACCAGGTAGATAAGGCAGAGACGGCCAGCAATAACGAATACAATAAAATCATAACCAGCATATTGGTAGGAACGATGGCATTAGTAACGTTATTTGTTCTACTTGCCATCCTACTCAAAAGGCAGCGGGAAAAGGTGAAGCTCTCCACCCAAAAACTGGCAACATCACGGATAAATGCCGAAAATGCCATGCGTGCAAAGAGCGTGTTCCTCTCGAACATGAGCCACGAAATCCGTACCCCGCTCAATGCATTATCGGGCTTTTCATCCCTATTGACGGAAGAGGGACTGGACGATGAGACACGCCGTCAGTGCAATGAAGTTATCCAACAGAACTCAGAACTATTGCTGAAGCTTATTAACGACGTGATAGATCTATCGAGTCTTGAATTCGGCAAACTGCAATTCTGTATTGCACAACATGATGCCGTAAGCATCTGCAGAAACGTGATAGATACCGTGAACAAAGTGAAACAGACACAAGCTGAACTTACATTCACCACCGAGCTGGAAGAAATGCCCATCGAGACTGACGACTCACGCCTGCAGCAAGTCCTGATTAACCTACTGATAAATGCTACCAAATTTACCCCACAAGGCAGCATTGTCCTAAAGCTGGAAAAAGAAACGGACGACACCGTACTATTCACCGTAACAGATACCGGTTGCGGCATTCCCAAAGACAAGCAAGCCAACATTTTCCAACGTTTTGAAAAGCTGAATGAGAATGCTCAAGGCAGTGGGTTGGGGCTCTCCATATGCCAACTTATCATAGAGCATATCGGCGGACAAATATGGATTGATTCAGAGTATGCCGAAGGCTCACGCTTCTGCTTCACCCACCCCATAAGCCAGACAGGCAGAAAGGAGAATAAGAAATGAAACAGATATTTACATTGCTCATTGCCTTATGCTGGCTGTTACCGTCCGCACACGCAGATGTGCGACGGACAGAAGCCAAGGATAGCCTGCTACGTATATATCTTGCCTCCCCAGCCGATACCACCAGATTGGAAACCCTATATCAGATAGCACTGCTTGACCAACTGTCACCGACATTCATCTATTACGAGAACAAATTACTGGAAGAGGCCATCGCCCAGAAAAATATACTTTACCAGAGTGCGGCCATATATGCACACATTATTTATTATTACAACCTACTGGACCAAAAACATGCAGAACAATGGCTGAGGAGGCTCGAACAGTTGTCTGAAGAGCACAACTACTACCGTCATTACTTCAGAGGCAAAAAGATGATGATAGAATTCTATGTCATCAGCCAGAAGATTGAATTAGCCCTCAAACAAGCACAAGACATGTACGACAAGGCTCAAAGTCTTGGCAACCATGACGGTATGCGCGAAGCATGCCTATGCCTGATGACTGGATATTTCAATACCTTACGTTACAAAGAAGGAATCATCTACCTGAACAAGGCTTTTGAACTGACAAGTCCGGATTCCTCCCTTGCCACTCAGATTGATTTATTGACAAAAGCGGTACTGGCTTACTCATATCTCCATGACAACGACAACATGTTCCGGTATCTGGAGGAACTCAACAATGCAAAAAACAGATTGCAGGAAGAAGGCACCACCGTACTGACAAACGGCTATACCAATTTGTATCTGCTCATAGATTTACAATACGCCCTTTACTATACCCGCCTTCAACGTCCTGCGGAAGCATGGGAATATTTGCAGAAAGCAGAGCGGCATCTCAGTACATCTTCATTTCTTCCTTATCGGTTGATACGTTTGGCAGCATATGCCGAATATTACCAACTGACAAAAGAATACGACAAAGCTTTGGTTTATTTAGAAGACGCCATTGAACTTGTAACCCCTATTTCACTGGATAATGCCATGATTTATGGACTTCAGAAAGCGGATATATTAGTAAAGATGGGGTTTCCGGACGACGCACTTCCTGTCTATAAACAAATAACCAAGGCAAAAGATTCGTTATATACAGTATTCTCCACCTCACAGATAGAACAGATACAAAGCCTATATAATATGGACCAACTGCTTTTCCAAAAAGAACAGCGGCAAGCCACTTTTCACCGTATCTGTCTCGTTACCTCCATCATCATCATTATAGCCTTGTTACTTTTCAACCTACATATGTATAGAAGCAGGAAGCGGCTGCAACAAGATGAGAAGGAAATGCGTAAATTGGCAATTATTGCCGAAGAAGCCAACGAAGTAAAAAGCCGTTTCCTTGCCAATATGAGTTATAATATCCGTATTCCACTGAACAATGTAGTCGGTTTCTCCCAACTGCTTTCCACCGACAACGAACTGGATGAAGAAGAGCGAAAAGAGTATTCCGGTATTATCCAGACCAATTCGGGTGAGCTTATCCAACTGGTAAACGACGTATTGGACCTCTCACGCCTGGAAGCGAATATGATGAAATTTCAATTGCAGGATTGTAATGTAAAAGAATGGTGCAACGAACTAGGTTGTCTAATACAAATGCGTAGTGAAGGCCGTATCCTCCTGGAACTACAAGTGGAGGTGGGAGATGTGCGTATCCATACCGACGTCAACCGCCTTACACAAATAGTGACAAGTATGCTGCTTTATCCGAACGACTGCAAAGAAACGCGCAAAGTCAGCATGTTCTTGGTCAACCATCCGGACAAACACATCATCGCATGCCGGATAGAGAACAGTCCTATAGCCGATTCCAGGTTTGCCTCTCAAAAAGTATCAGTGCAACAGAAAATCAACCAGTTGTTCTTTGAACATTTCAAAGGTACCTATCAAACCGAGAATGTCGAAGAAGGAGAAATCGCAGTGATTACTTTTACCTATCCGACTCTTTCTTAAAAGTTGAAAATCGGCTTAAGCTCCAGCTAAAGCCAATAGTATCAGAGCAATTCGTTTACGAAATTCAAAAACGAACATTTTTCAGTCTCTGCGGTATGCTGTGTCGCTTTCTCGACTCCTTATTTAGACGACATACAAATTATACGTTTTTAATCAAGATTGATAGCAAGTAATAAAGAAAACCACTATTTTTGCCGAACGAATTAGTACTAATAATAATTTAAATCTAAAAGAAAATGGCTTACGTAATTAGTGACGATTGTATTGCTTGCGGAACTTGTATCGACG
>ENA-OYZX01000604-OYZX01000604.1-human-gut-metagenome-genome-assembly--contig:-NODE-604-length-17951-cov-6.822754_pt1 | contig 17951 bp, 14 predicted proteins | sample MGYA00243296_ERZ653489 | MGnify/ENA primary metagenome ERZ653489 (study PRJEB26926, sample SAMN06165098) | human gut metagenome | biome: ENVO:00009003; feature: ENVO:2100002; material: ENVO:00002003... | reverse complement strand
GGACAACGGAGCTGATATGCATAAATATAATACGTTATACACTCGTACATTAAATTTGCATGTTTTGTCCCACCACCATACTATGGAGCTATTATAAGACATACCGCCTGTTTTGCAAAGCTCTATTTTATCCCACTCCTTACAGCACCTTGCTCCCGTTAGCCGTGAGCTTGAACCTGGCTCCGAAAAGCTCCGCAGCATGTCTGCACATCTGCATACGTCCAAGAAATATATCGAAGTAATCGTACATTGTACATATACTTTCATCAATCTGGAGATTCAACGATATGAGCTTCTTCTCCGGCGATATTTTGAGTGTGGATTCTGTGACTGCATAATTTACACGGTCATGAATATCATACCTAGCTCTGTCCTTAGCTCTCACCCTGTCTCTTCGCACATCGGTCTTATCCGCTATGACAAGTGCGGCCGATATTATGTCCACCGCACCACCCGTAGATTCATCATGATTGGCAATCGCGGACACCACTGTCACTCTGTCCTCAAGGCTCATATCCGTCTGCCTTAAAAGCTCATTTGCCAGAAGTGCGCCATACTCCGCATGGTGCCTGCGGTTAATACTGTTTCCGATATCATGCATATAACCTGCAATCTTTGCAAGCTCAGTCTCATGTTCGCCGTAACCGAATTTTTCAAGTATCAACGCAGCTCTTTCCGCAACAAGGCTGCAATGAACCTGTGAATGGTCGGTGTAACCAAGTACGCCAAGATTATCATTTCCCTTCTTTATGTACGCATTTATTTCTTTATTTTTCTTTATCTCTCTGTATGTCATATTTTCCTCATTTCCGGGTCCAGCACCCTTTATATATTAGAATTGCAAGGTTATCCTATTTTGATAAGAGTATAACTCAGCCAATATAAAAAGTATTATCATTGTATTGTAAAAATCATGTAAAATATTCTGCAGAACAAAACAATTTCCAAAATAATCCGTACTCACTTGAATAAATATCAATTCAATGATACACTGAATCGATAAAACCATTTTGATTGCAGGATAATTCCAAGATTTTCAATATAAAGCCACATGGGAGGTCACAATATGCTTCGTGAAGGAGATTTAAACGAAATATCAGATGGAAGATTATACACATTAAACGATCTTGTACGCGCAGACTGTCAGGACTGCACAGGTTGTTCGGCGTGCTGCCACGGTATGGGCAATTCCATTGTCCTCACACCTTATGATGTATGTCTGCTCACCAACAACCTCTCATGCAGCTTCGAACAGCTCATAACCGGCCGTGTCGAATTAAGTGTAATCGACGGACTTATTCTTCCAAGCCTTAAGATGACCGGTGACATGGAGCAATGCTCATTTCTTGATGAGAACGGCAGGTGCAGCATACACTCCTTCAGACCGGGAATATGCAGGCTGTTCCCACTCGGACGCATATACGATGAAAACGGCTTCAAATATTTTCTACAGACAGGTGAGTGCCTTAACAACCACCGCACAAAAATCAAGGTAGAAAAGTGGCTGGACACTCCCGATATAGAGAAGAATGAAAGGTTTATATGGGAATGGCATGAGCTTTTGAAAAAGCTGCGAAACGCAACAAAGGCTGACCCGGATTACGAATCAGCCAAGAAGCGCAACATAATGCTGCTTCAGATATTTTATTTTACACCATACAGTATTGAAGCTTTCTATTCGCAGATAGAGGAGCGCATGGCACTTATCTAATCAGAAATTTTTTCCATGAAGTAAAGCCTTGAGGCAAAATCAGGGAAATGCCTTACCTCCTCAGAAAAACCCGTGGCGGCAAAGGCCTGCTTCAGCCTGACACCGCAATTCATCAGCATGCTTCCGCTCAGCTCATACTTTTCCGTCTCCCCCGGCATGGTTACGAATTTTGCGACCATGCCATGAAGAAGTGAGCCCTGTCTTATATGAATCGGTGCGACCGTATTTATCAAATCTCCGAATTCTTTTACATTATGCTTTAACGGTCTGTTATAAAAGCTATAGACAGCCTCAGGGTCAAGTCCTGCAGCATAGTATTCCTCATTCTGTGTGTTTGCACGGACAAGCTCCTGCATTATCAGCCCTGCCGCCCTGCCTGCCTCCTCATCCACAACCGTCCACTGATGAATATTACCGGTGCGCTGGCGATAGAAGCTGCCAAACTGCATAGTGTGTCTCCATTTTTTGTAAATATCTATCTGTGTCTTTATCTCGCTCCTTTCAGCCCTGCTCATATCCACAAGATTACACTCGTAACCGCATATTCCAAAAGCCGCCACGTTAAAGCGTGTTGACAGCGGTGTAACGCGGAGCGTCTGATGATTCGGACATGCTGAGACATGAGCCGAAACAGTTGACATTGGATAGCCGTAGCTCAGCCCCTCCTGTATATAGGCTCTGCTCACCGCATCCGTGTTATCGCTCGCCCATATCTGTGGGAAATAGCATAATATACCAAGGTCAAAGCGGTTGCCCCCGGCTGCACAGCCTTCAAAAAGTATGTGCGGAAAACGCTCAGTCAACGTCCTCATAATCCTGCCGAGTGCCATCACATAGCGGTGCGCTGTCTCGCCCTGTGGTCTTCCCTGCGCCTTGAGATATTTAGAGTAATAATCGGAAAAAATCCTGTTCATATCCCATTTTACATAAGCAATATTCGCCGATGAAAACACCTTGGTCATACTGTCAATTATATATTCCGAAACCTCGGGATTACACAGGTCAAGTATTCTCTGATTGCGTCCTTCTGAGTGCGCACAGCCCGGAATATCCATCGCCCAGTCCGGGTGCAGCCTGTACAGGTCGCTGTTTACATTGAGCATCTCCGGCTCAACCCATATTCCGAATGACATTCCGAGTGCATTTATCTTGTCACATATACCCTTAAGCCCATTCGGAAGCTTCTTCTTATTCACATACCAGTCTCCAAGTGAGCTGCTGTCATCGTCCCTGTTTCCAAACCAGCCATCATCCATGACAAAAAGCTCAATACCCACATCATGTCCCGCCTTTGCAAGCTCATATAGCTTTCTCTCGCTTATATCAAAATATGCTGCCTCCCAACTGTTAAGCAGCACAGGGCGTTCCTTATACTGCCACTGTCCTCGCACTATGTGCTTTCTCACGAAGTCATGCATATTCCTGCTCATGGCATTGAAGCCCTTGTCCGAATAGGTCATTACCGCCTCCGGCGCTTCAAAGGTCTCCCCTGCGTCCAATATATAAGAAAATGACTGAGGATTTATACCGGCCACTATGCGCGTGCTGTCACACATGCCAGCCTCCACAGTCTCATAGTGATTACCGCTGTAGATGAGATTAAGCCCGATACAGCTTCCCTGATCCTGCGTGGTATCCTTCTTAGATATCATCACAAACGGATTTGCTCTGCTCGAAGATGTCCCGGTATAGGAGGAGTTGACATGCTTTCCTGCCGTGACAACTGTATCATGCCTTTCCATCTCCCGCGCCCACGCTCCGTTAAAGGTCGTGAATACATACCCTGTTCCGTCAATGTCCATCAGCATGCTCATAACACGTCTGATATCAACCCTCACATCGCTGTCATTTATGAGCCGGCAGCTTCTTCCTATCACGTCACAATTCTCATATACATAATAGTACAGCTCCAATGTAAGCCCATAATTCTTATCCTTTAACACCAGCTTAAGCTGTGACACCTCAGCCTCACTTCCGTATGAGCACGGCAGAGTTGTAAGCTCATCCCTGCCGCTCTTTATCTCGAAGCTGTCATACAGAAAATCTGAGGTAAACGAACCATCAGCATGCACAATCTCCAGGAACGGCTCTCTTATATCACCTTTTCCGTAGGATGACATCTCAAGTCTCGCCGCCTCAAGCGAAAATGACACATTTTCATCTGAATAGCTCACAGTATTTCCGACAGGTGTTGTCTGTTTGTGTGAGAGCGCCTCACCATGTCCTGCAATGGCTATCTTTTTTCCATAGTATAAATGCTCAGGATGTCCTGTAGGCAGCACCATAAAAGCGTAGGTTGTGTTTCTTGTATCAAGAGTAAATAAGCCTTTATTTTCTGATATCATACTTATCCCTTCGTCTTAGTCTCACGGTTGAATGCCAGCTCCCTGGAAATCTCCTCAAGCTTCGCGTCGGTGAGTTTATATTTATTAACAAATATAATGAGTGCGGCGCACAGACCGAATATCGGAATCATCGCCATGGTTGTCCTTAACACCATTCTTGAACTATCTGAGAGTGCGGCTGCCGCAGCTGCCTCTGTGGTATCCTTGCTTATCTTTCCTACCGAAATACATATACTTGCAGCAAGTACCGCAACTCCGCTCGCAAGCTTTACTACAAATGTCTGCATTGAAAAGATAATGCTCTCATCCCTGCGGCTGTTTTTGAGTTCTCCATAGTCAACCGTATTTGCAAGAAACACTGTGGTGAGCACAGTCAGCATGCCAAATGCGGCAAATATGAAAAAGCCCGGTACAAGGAGCACATACACGCTCGACACCCCAATGCACATCATCACAAACAACGCGAGATAACCCGTTATCGCCATCGCGAAGCTGACATAGAATACCTTGATTGAACTCATAAATTTTCTGAGCAGAGGGTAGAACAGCATCATTGAGATTATCTGCACAGCGCCTCCGACTGTGTTAAAGAGCACATAATTGGCATTCCAGTCTGAACCACCTATGTCATACTTGAAGAAATATATCAACAGATTGGATGTGATGTACAATGAGCAGTTGATAAGCACGATTGTCACAACCACAGTAACCGCCTGGTCATTGGAAAAGAGAGCCTTGAACATCTGGCTGACTGTCGGTGACTGCATATTCACCGTGGATTTTTCCTTAATGCAGATACAGGTAATGGTGATAAATACGATAAAAAGTATGGCAACTATAAGTGTAAACCACTTAAAGCCGTCCCTCTCAATAAGCTTGCCTGCCTCAAGCCCGGCAAGCTTTACTGCATCGGAAGCTTCTGCGGCATTTCCCGCATCGACAAGCACTGCCTTATCGGAATTTCCGATTCTGCCAAGCATAGGTACACATATCATCGTTATAACCGTGATTATCGCTGAGCCAACCCCTGCGCATGAGCGCGCAAGTGTTGAAAGGTTCTCTCTCTCCTTGCCGCCCTCTGTAAAAGCCGGAATCATTGACCAGAATGGAATATCCATCATCGTATAGGTTATTCCCCATGTGATATAAAGCACTGCCGCGTAAGCGACCAGTCCCCCACCCGTGACCGATTTAGGCACTGCAAACATGAAAAACAGGACAACGGCATTTAATACCGTTCCTATAAGCAGCCATGGTCTGAACTTCCCCCACTTAGTCTGTGTCTTTGCAACGATAACTCCCATTATCGGGTCATTGAATGCATCGAATATTCGCGCCGCCATGAGTATGACACCCATAACCCATGAGCTCACGCCCAGTAAATCCTGATAATAATACAGAATATAGCTTGCAGAAAGCATATACACCATATCCTTTCCTACAGCTCCAAGCCCGTAGGACGCTTTTTCCTTTGCTGAAAGCTTCATAGTACATCTCCTTTTCAATGTGTTATTTTCTACTCTGCATTGCAAGTTCGACCACCTTGTAGGCGCCATCGTAAATTCCCATCTGCTTGTTTCTCACGATGTTACCGCACATGTCGGCAAGGAGGTTGTCATCGTTTATGAAAAGCTCCACCATCTGAAGGGTGTGTGCTGTGTCCTGACACTCAAGGGTTCCGTCACCTATCTCAGCGGAATGGATTGCGCCCCAGCGCTCATGTCCGCCGACTCTCTTTATGAAGAGCTTGGGCACCGGATAGAAGGCAAGCTCACTTGGCTTTGTGACAAGTACGTCACAGCTTCGCAGTAACAGGTTGGTGCAGTAGACCGCCTCAAAAATGTTGGAGTGATAGAAGCCGTGGATTCCTCTTACTTCGCCTTCAAGCGCCTTTGCCGCAAACCTCTTTGTCTCATCCCAATCGTCAAAGTGCTCATGGGCTATGTGTCCAAGCTGTGGTATTTCCGTCACAAGCTGTTCCCACACATTCTTGTAATCGCCCACATTCACATAGAGTGCCGCTTTTCCTGCCTTGATTGCCGGAAGAAGCTTCTTTATTATCGCTGCGAATATCTCCTTCTGTGCGCCTGCTCCGCCGATGGTGAGCAAAAAACGCATCGGCTGCCCGCTCTTTTTTCTGGCAACTCTGGCAGCACAGTCTGCCTCAATATTGGACACAAGCTCATGGTCAATATAATGTCCGGTATACACAAGGCTGTCGGCAGGCATTGGCTTTAGTACCTTCCTGCCATCCATGCCGTTCAATATCCTGTAGCCCAGGTAGGAGTTGTGTGTCTGTATCGTGTGTATGCTTCCCTCCGAAAGATGAAGCGCCATAGGCCAGTTATCCGGAATAGCATTCACAACATGCTTCATCCCGGCATGAACCGCAGCCTGTGCCGGCCACACATGCGTGCCTACAACCGGTATGTCCTTCGGAACCTTTCTGTAAACAGGTGCCATAAGCTCTGCATTCTTCTGGTCACAGGCATTGTAGGAGAGCTTTCTGAAGCCCTCATAGTTCACCGGCTCCCACACAAGCTTGTTAAAAAGTCTGCTTTTCTGTGATATTCTTGAACCTAATGAGTACAAATCATTCTGCGCGCTGATTACCTTCGTGCAGGTTGTATCAGGAAAAGAGTTTAAATCCATCCAGTACGGCGTGTACCCCATGCTGTGTGCCACTGAGGCTATCGCCATGGATATTCTGTAATGTCCGAAGCCCATCCTGATGTTTCCGACAATCAGTCCCTTCTCCATGTCAAAATCCGGCTTTTCGGTCTGTGCGCCTTTATTTTTCCCAGACCTTGCAACCACTATGTCCTTCACGCCGAGAATATCTCCTATGTGCTTGTTGTCTCTTATCATAAGCTCATAGTCAACATTGCTGTCATCCCCGAATTTCTTTACATAGCCCTTCTTACCGCGGACGGCTTTCTTATACGTCGCCCTGCTCATCTTATTACCAAAAATAACCTTCGACTTATCCATGCCGCATCTCCTTCTCTATATTCTTAGCTAATTGCAAAACATAAATTTGTCAATACACAACGTCCGGATTTCGCAAACTTCGTTTCGCAATTACCTGATTTTTATCCCATTACATATAATGTCCACCACCTCAGCCAGCGCATCACTGTAGCTTATATGATTCTTTACAAGTACATCCCTCTTAAAGAACTGCTCAAGCGCCGCCTCGAAAATCACCTTCACGATCACGGTGTCTATCTTCCTCACCACGCCTTCATCCATGCCCCGCTTTAGAAGCTCTATGGTCATATCCCACCCGCTCTCTAAGCGTTCTTCAACTCTGGTATAGATTCTTGGATACTTATCCTTCAGTATATACAGCTGGGCAAAATCTATATCCTTATATCCCTCCGGCAAAACCCCAAGAATTGCCTGAAGCTTTTCCATTGTCGTAAGTCCGGCATTTTTCATCACCCGCTCCTCGCTCTCCTTAATTGAGTCGAAGCAGTAATCAACCATACAAAAGACCAGCTCCTGCTTATCAGAAAACACTGCATATATGGTCTTTTTGCTCATGCCCGCTTCCTTGGCGACATCATCCATTGTAAATTTCATGCCTTTTTTGTTAAAAACCGTTATTGTGGCATTAAGTATCTCATTCTTTATATTTGTCTGTGCCATCTCGTATAATCCCCATTTCCCGGCGGCTTTTCATTAAAAAAAACATTGTAAATACTGTTAACGCAATTTATTTCCGCCCATAAACAAACTGCGGCTTTCTCCATCGGTCATGCCACAACCGGAAACTATTTTCATTGTTTCAGTTTCCTAAATTGTAGCATATTATCCGTGTCACGGCAAGAAACTCATTTTACAATTTTAGTTTCCTGTTTTTATGCACTTTTCACAAATATATCCACTTTATTCATTTTTTATTAGCTGTTTTTGGCATTTGCGCTCACTTTTAGTACTTTATATGATATACTACCTGGAATTTTCTTAAAAATAATGGTTAAATAATGCAAGTTATAATCAAACCGCAAAAAAGAGCATGCCGGCCGGCACGCTCTTTTTTAATGTCAGATATTTAATTTACCTGCACAACATTGTATTTGTCTTCAAACTCATGTATAGGAATAGGCTTCGAGAAATAATACCCCTGAAATACACGGCAGCCCATATCTGTAAGCATGTCCACCTGCTCTCTTGTCTCGACTCCCTCTGTGATTACGGTCATATTCATTCTGTTGGAGAGTCTTATAATCTCTTCAAGAATATCCCTGCTTCTGACAGCATTCTCAGTTTCGCGCAGGAACTCACGGTCAATCTTAAGCACATCACTGCATATATCCTTCAACATATTAAGTGATGAATATCCGCTTCCGAAATCATCTATCTCAATAATAAATCCCGCATCATGCAGCTTGCGTATAACCTCCATGTTGTCATTTTCATTGACAACAGCCGTCTCCGTAAGCTCGAGACGGAGATTTTTTATGTCGACCTTATACTTTTCCACAAGACCCATGATAACTTCATATACATCCAGATAGAAAAAATCCTTTGCGGAAATATTTATGGAAATATGCAGATCAGAGCGCCCCAGCTCCGTCCAGCGTCTTAAGGTCTTAACGGCCTCCTCCCATACATACTCGTCAAGCCTGTGTATCAGGCCGCATCTCTCGTAACAGTCCACGAACGAGCCCGGAGACATAAGCCCGCTCTTAGGATGTGCCCATCTGACAAGAGCCTCCGCACCATGGCACAATCCATCCGCATCTGTCTGTGGCTGTAGATAAACACAGAACTCATTATTCTCAAGCGCACGGTCGAACTCGGCAATAAGCTTCTTCTGCTCCAGCTCCTTCTCAAGAATCGCCTCATCATAGTAAGCAACAGCCATCTGATAATTTCCCTTCATGCACTTAATAGCCATGTTTGCCTTGTCACACATATTGCCTACCGGTTCATTTCTGTCCTTTATGTCATATACGCCTATATATATGAACATCTGGTAATATCCTGTAGAGAATTCCTTCTTCATCTCTACAATATTATCTATAAACTGTGACTCATCAAAATGCTCCTTCGGCATACATAATGCGAATCTGTCACCGCCTATTCTTCCGGCCACCGACCCCGGTCCCGCAAAGCTTGTAATAAGCTCTGCTTCCTTTATAAGAACCCTGTCGCCTACCTCGTCACCATATATGTCATTTATCATCTTGAAATCTTTAACATCCGAACATACCATGATATATTCCGTATCAGGATTGTTCTTCAGCATTTTTCCCGCCCTATTTATAAAGCCATCCCTGTTAAGCACACCTGTGAGCATATCATAGTCTGCCCTATAGGCAAGATGCTTTGTCTTGCTGTGTATTTCCGATATGAACCTGCTGCAGTAAAAAATCAGCACAGCTATCGAAAATAAAGCGTTTGCCATAAAAATTCCAAGAACATATTTCTCCTCTATATACGGAACCAGATTACATTCTCCGCCAATAAATGCCGTTGATGTCACAACAAGCAGATCTATAACCGCAATACAATGGGGCACATACGTCTTCTGTGTCTGATTGTCAAGGTAAAAGAAATAGTACACTATAGGAACCAGCATCATTCCATATAGTATATATCCATATCCCCAGCCAAGCACAAGCTGACCCAGCACAGCATCGAGAAGAATCTCAATGACAAACATAATGATCCATCTTCTTGTATGTCTGGAATAGCATATTCCAAACGCTCCGATCAGATAGAATACCGCAGCAGCAGCACTCTCATACAGCATGATATTTATCTCCAGCTTCATAAAGCATAGCGCCATCACCGCATGCAGCACAGCACATGCCAGATAAAGAATCCTGCATTCCCTTTGTATATCTGTTACACCTACATATCTGTAAGCATCTTCTTTTACGTCACTTCTATTACCAGACGTCATTCTTTCATCCTCCGCACCCTCTAGGCAGGTTAAAATTATTATATTCAAAATATCTATATATTAAACTTATATCCACATTTCGGGCATTCTTTCATATTTTTATACACATAGCCGCATCTGAAGCAGCATATTACATCATGGCTCTCCTTAGCCAGATACTTCTCCTTTCTCGAAAACGGTTTTTGTTTCAGATATATGACAAAATCATTCAAGGTCATGGCGTATGCTTCAAGCTCATCCTTAGCAATCACACTTGAAAGCCGGATTTTTGAACCATCGTCAAGATATACTATCACATACCTGCCCATAAATCCAGTGTATGACCCAATTCTTTCAATATTTTCTGCCATTATATGTCCATACGTGTAAAAATTACCATAATATATGGCATCCGGTGTTATAAACATACCCCGTTTTCCATTCTGTTTTCCAGTCGTATCCTCCATAATAACAGGATATTCATACTTTCCAAGACCAGGTGCATATGAATCCACTGCGCATTCAAGATGGTCTTTAACATGTGTATCCGCTCTTCCTTCAAGTATCTCCATTGCCGGATAAAAATATAACGCATGATTCTCAGACACACCATTTTCGCATAGACTCTTTTTAATGCGCTTTACAAGAAGCTCTGCCTCCTCGTTTCTGATTTTCCATAATCTTCCGGCTACACTGTCAAGTGCTGCTGCCTTAATCTCCGGCAGGAACTCTTCTTCCTCTATCATACTATAAAGCTTCTCAAGCTCTTCACCATTATAGTCAAGGTATCCCTTGCAGGCTTCATCTATACGTCTCCTGTCAAGCGCTGCTATGTCCTCCTGCAATTTACTGGCATATTCCATCTGCACAGTCTTGTCAAAATGACCTGCCTTTACCTTATCAAGCAAATCAACAATATCTTTTCTTGTGGCATTTCCTGTTTTCTCCAGAAGCTCATCAAGCTTCCTTCTCTGAGCCGGAGCGCTTTCAGCCTCCTCTCTCATGGTGTACCCTGCCTTTCCATCAGAAGCCGTCACTGCACCCGGAGCACTTATACGTTCGGCATTCCTATATGGCTCTTTGTCGGAATTCTCCTCCGATGCTTTCCCATAGCCCTTACGTCTGAACCATTTAACTATGCTGAATGACTTAAATAACACAGCCAGCCTTCGTATCCTTAATTTACGTCTGCTTGACTTTATTGCGTCTTTGCACCGTACATGTGAAGCATCCTTCCTGTATGTATGAAGCTCCCCGGTTCCGTCTATATCTGTCATTACAGCAGCTTTCTCATGTACAATGTCAAAAACCTCCTCTTTGTCCGGATTGCCGGAAACCTTATCTGATATCTGTTCATTCTCATCATCGAATTTTCTTACACCGTTAAGACTTCTGCGGTCATCGCTTATTCCCTTATCGATTCCGTTAAGGTCACTTCTGTCATCCTTTATCCCCTTGTCGATTCCGTTAAGGCTCCTTCTGTCATCCTTTATCCCCTTGTCGACTCCGTTAAGGCTTCTTCTGTCATCCTTTATTCCCTTGTCGATTCCGTTAAGGCTTCTCCGCTCATCGCTTATTCCCTTGTCGACTCCGTTAAGTGACTGTCTGGTTGTTGTTCTGCCTTCATCATTGACGCGGTCAACGTATTTGTTGAAATCACCGTTGACCTCCCGTGTTCCCAGCCTTCCAAGCATCTCCATGTAGTCATTCCCGGCGGTCTTATCGCCATCAAAATCCAGATAATAAACCTCCTCATCCTCAAGCCCGGCTTCCGGAAGTGGTGTATAGAATATGACACAGGACGGACAGAAGAAGGCGCGCGCAAGCTGTACACGTCCCTCCACTGTGTCGATAACGGGCTTTTCCCTGCCGGAAAAGGATGCCATGTACAGCTTCTCACCGCAATGAGGGCAGGCATAGCCTACCTTATAAAAGTTATGTCCTATTCTTCCTTTTCTGCGCTGTGCCATCGGCAGCTTCTCGAATATGAAGCTCTGGTTATCAAGCTTCCAGGTTGTGCTGTGCCACAGACCTGTCTCCTCCTCTATATCCTCCTCAGACTCAGGCTGTCTGTGTTCGCTCTCAATCGCAAGCTGGATTACATCCTCATACGTGATTCTTGTTCCAGCTTTATACCAGAAGCAGTGCTGTTCAGTATAGTCGGCTGACACACCATAGGCACCGAACACCGCACCAAAAAGCGTGTTTATCTTCTTATAATCCTTCTCAACCGTTATACCTTTAAGTGCTCCCCACTTTCCGAATGCATAGAGCACAAGGTTAAAAATATTTATAAGACCAGAGCCTTCCCTTATAGGCTCCGGCACTTTCCGGCTGAGCTTATCATCCGAAAGATTGGTAGTCACCCTTCTTGTATCATAATTGAATATAACCGAGCGCTCCTTTCCTGGAAGTATCAGAAAATTACCGGAAATGACAAAATTTCCATTCCACTCAACGGGAACAGAAAGCGTCTTTATCAATTTATTAAAAACAAGGTGCAGCTCTGCCGTGCTCTTTAGTACAATCATTATCTGCCTGCCCTTCCTTCAACCCTTAATATATACAATCTACCGTAATCCTTAAAATACTATAATATGATGTTGGGGTCAAAACATGTGCTATAAACTTAGCATGTATAACGTATTATATTTATGCATATCACGACTTTTGGAAGAAGCTTAGATGTTCTTAGAACATCTTGCTTCGTACAACGGAGCTGATATGCATAAATATAATACGTTATACACTCGTAAATTAAGTTGGCATGTTTTGACCCCCACATCATAACATTTCAGTATTATTTTCTCTCCCACATAATATTTTAGCCACGGCTTCACCCTATAATCAGGTAAAACCGTGGCTTCCTCTTAATTTCAAGCTCTAAAATATCTGTCCATACTCATCAACATAGTATGATATATCAGCGCTTCCAATTTCATTTTTTCCATTGCTCAGAATAATCTTGAACAATATTGTGCGTCCTGTTGTCTTAATGTGGCGCACCTCCACCGTCAAGCCATCCACCTCAGAATCGACCTCCGCGTAGCCGCTTCCCGATGTGAACTCCGAATCGTAGCCCTCATCCCACTGATACTTAAGCTTTATCGTACCGCTCACATCAATATCAGCCTGCCTGCCGTAGCCTACTATTGAGGTTATGCTCTTGTCAAACTGCACCTCACAGCTTGAGCGCTGTCCATACCCGCCGAATACGACATGTCCATCCTCTGAGGCTGCCGCCGCGGACACATTCACAGGGGTGGTCGCGGTTACAAGACCTGCAAGCAGCACAGCCATAACCTTTTTAAGTGTTTTTGCCATGTGAAATTCCTCCTCTTCTTTGCATTTTTGTTATGTGCTTCATTCCCAATACATTACTTTAATCGTAATTTTATATTACCATAATATACTGTCAATTTCCATGACATTTTACTCATTTTCTCAGGTAAGCAATGTCATAAATTTGGCTGGTCATGCATATTATATTTTCCATGATTTTAGGTTTATGAACAATGTAATTTCAATGCAATATTACACTATAAAACTCTCCGTGTCTAAGCATGGTTATGGGCAATGAATTTTTGTATAATTCTTGATATTTTTTTCTCTAAATGATAGACTGTCAATATATGTAACTGTATAATCTACAGCAGAATAATATTCTTCTATAGATTACAGGGTCTGTAAGCACATGTAGCGGTAAAACGAACACCGCTCAGAAATGAGGATTGTTATGGGCAGGTTTTTAAACCCAGGAAATAGTGCTTTTTTAGTTGCACTGAATTCAAAAATATACGTTGATAAAACTAATCTTCTTGACATCACCAACGATGTCATAGATACGGATGATGCCTTTATTTGTAACAGCAGACCACGCCGCTTCGGTAAGTCCATAACAGCCAATATGCTGTCGGCATATTACAGCAAAGGTTGTGATTCTGCAGCGATGTTTGAAAAGCTGGACATAGGAAAAAAGCCTTCCTTCAGAAAGTATTTGAATAAATATAATGTGATACATTTTGATGTACAGTGGTGTATGATGGACGCCAAATCTGCGGAGCAGACGGTTTCCTACATCAATAGGCACCTGCTTGATGAGCTCAGGGCTGAATATCCTTCCATCATTCCCGATAATACTGAGACTGCCTATGGCGCGATGTCATGTATAAATGCTGCATGCGGCGATAAATTCATTGTTATTATAGATGAATGGGATGTGCTTATAAGAGAAGCTTCCTCTAATCTTAAAGTTCAGAATGAATATATCAATTTTTTGAGAGGAATGTTTAAGGGAACAGAACCTACGAAATACATCCACCTTGCCTACCTTACAGGTATCCTTCCTATCAAAAAGTTAAAGACCCAGTCCGCACTCAATAATTTTGAGGAATATACCATGCTCGATGCCGGCAGCTTCGCACCATATATCGGTTTTACCGACAATGAGGTTCAGAGCTTGTGCAAATGCTATAATATCGACTATACCTCCGTAAAACGCTGGTATGACGGCTACCTGCTCTCCGATTACCAGGTCTATAATCCCAAGGCAGTAGTAAGTGTTATGAAAAGAAGGGAATTTACAAGCTATTGGTCTGATACCGGAACCTATGAAGCGATAAAGCCACTCATTAACATGGATTTTGACGGTCTTAGAACCGCGATTATTACCATGATGTCCGGTGATGGTATTGTGATAAATACCAAATCCTTTCAGAATGATATGTCCACCTTCAAAAATAAAGATGATGTGATAACCGCACTTATTCATCTTGGCTACCTTGCGTACCATTCCAGAACACGCATGGCATTTATTCCTAACGAAGAAATCAGGAGCGAATTTGCGTCTGTTCTTGAGGAATCAAAATGGAGTGAATTTATTGAATACCAGAAAGCATCAAAGGAATTGCTTGAAGCAACTCTGGATATGGACGGCGGCACGGTTGCCGAATATATTGAAAAAATACATTCCGAATATGTGTCCACCATTGAATACAATGATGAAAATTCTCTCAGCAGTGTGCTCACAATAGCATACCTAAGCTCCATGGAATATTATTTTAAGCCGATACGTGAGCTTCCTTCGGGACGCGGCTTTGCAGATTTCGTATTTATTCCTAAGCCGATGTACTCTACAACGTACCCGGCACTACTCGTAGAGCTTAAATGGAATCATAATGCCTATACTGCAATTAATCAGATTAAAGAAAAAAAATTTCCTTCTGCAATTAAAAGCTATACCGATAATATCCTTTTAGTAGGTATCAGCTATGACAAAAAAACCAAGACCCACTCATGCATAATAGAAAAATAACTTGATCACCTCCATACTTTAAAGTACCTTTAGAGTATGGAGGTGTTTAATTTGATGTATAAGGATTACAATATCGGAACCATTGCAAAGCCGCTTAAGATGAGCGCTTAACCATTTCAAGCACTCTCTCAAACTCATGCGTCCATATACAATAGCTTCCCGGCGCGTACACATCCTTTTCCCCTGCTGCCTCCCGCGCATCCTGCCGCCTAAGAATCGCAAGAACCTCCTCTGCATCCTTCCAGCACAGTCCTTGTATCTCCTCTCTCTGAAAAGCCAGCGTCCCGATATCGACATGCTTTCTCAGAAGGTACACAAAATTGACCTCATTGTTGTCAAACCTCTCACCGTAAAAGATATATTCGCCGCCTACGCGCTGCTTGAAAAGAAATTCAAGCTCAGCCTCATCCGCCTTGACGGACAGTTCCTCCGAAAGCTCCCTCACCGCTGTGCTTATAAAGCTCTCGCCCGCATCGACATGCCCGGCACATGAGCAGTCATAACAGCCCGGAAACGAATCCTTGTCATCGCTTCTCTTCTGCAGGAGCACACGTATGCGTCCCTCATGCCTTTCCATTATCCATATATGCGACCCACCATGCAAATCGCCATCGCGGTGCACCGCACTTCTCTCCTTAAGCTCACCTGTAAAATTGCCCTCCTCATCGCAGAGAGGGAACATTTCCTTAATCTTTTCTCCCATAACATATACTCCGTTTCTTGTCAGGTGGTTGGGACAGGGGTGATGGGACAGGGGTCAGGTACGTGTCCCAGAACTGGGACACGTACCTGACCCCTGTCCCAAAGCTCTGTCCCACCGGCTTCCGCCCGGCATAGGACAGTCCATCTGTTTTTTTCTGGCCCGCGCAAGCACGAAGCAGCCGCAATGGCTGCATGTAAGTCCACCGACAAGGTCATCGCACCTGCTGCATATCGCCAGCCGTCTTTCATATTCATCATCATTCACAATGCTCTCCGCAGGCAGAGACGCCACATAAGCCGCAATGCTCTCCGTCATCATATCCTTCTGCAGATTGGCCGGTATATTGCAATTACATATCTTTTTCATTTGAAAATGCCTCCATAAGAATCTTCGTGCCCCTCACTATCTCATCCTCATTAAGTCTCGCATAGCCAAGGATAATCGTGCTCCTTTTTCCGGTGAGCTTTCTTATATCACACTCTATATCTTCGCCTAAAAAATGCTCCGACAACGGATACACCCTTACACCGCACTGTGCCGCACGCAGCACAAGCTCATCCTCCGGCATTTTGTCGGTGGATAACAGCACATGAAGCCCTGCGCTCTCGCCTGCAATCCTGTATTCCGCTCCGAATTTTTTGAGTTCGCCAAGAAGGACATCATGCTTAGCCTTATAAATACCCCTCATTCTATTCAGATGCCGCTCATAATATCCCTCTTTTATGAATAGATTGACGATATTCTGGTCAATACGCGACACTGTGTTGGAATATCTTTTTCCGACACTTATATAGCTGTCCATCAGGCTGTCCGGCAGAACCATGTAGCTCATTCTAAGCCCCGGAGCAATCGACTTTGAAAATGTTCCGATATAGATGACCTTGCCGTTCTTGTCAAGGCCCTGAAGTGCCGGTATCGGTTTTCCCCTGTATCTGAACTCAGAATCATAGTCATCCTCTATAATGTATCTGTCAGAGCCCTCCCCGGCCCACGAAAGAAGCTCCATTCTCCTTCCTATGCTCATCACAATACCCATCGGATACTGATGCGATGGGGTGACATATGCAACATTGGCTTCACATTCTCCCAGCATGTCGCAGCTCATACCATATTCGTCAAGCCTCACCGGGCACACCTTGCGCCCGATACCGTTAAGCACAAAATATGCCTTGCGGTATGCAGGATTCTCCATGGCATAGCTCATCTGTTTCCCATGCGCAAAGCACAGGAGCTGGTCAAGCAGCATAAGCAGGTATTCATCCCCGGCACCGACTATTATATTATCCGGACTGCACTTGACGCCGCGCGATTCATGTAGATAATCCGCTATCGTCTCACGAAATACCATGTCCCCCTGCGGCTCTCCCATATTGAACAGTCCTGCTTCCTCACCGATTACCGTCCTGCTCACCTTTCGCCATGAATTATAAGGAAAATTGTCAAGCTCAATACCGCTCGGCGAAAAATCTATCTCATATTCTTTATTTACCTCAACCCGCTTTGCCGTTTTCTTATGCTCCACCGTCTCAAGGTCATACAATCCATCAAGCTTCAAGACATAATAGCCCCTGCACGGCCGCGCTTCTATATAGCCCTCGCTTAATAGCTGGTCATAGGCAAGCTGCACCGTGCTCCTGCTCACATTGAGATGTACACATAGCGCCCTTGTCGACGGAAGCTTCGCTTCAGCCCGAAGATTTTTATCCCTTATCTCTTTTTTTATATAATCATATATCTGCTCATAGATAGGCTTCCTCGAACCCACCTCAAGCGGCACCGACAATTCCTTCACAACGCACCTCACGCTTATTATCCAATCAGGATACTTGTTCCGATTTTATGCAATATTTTTCTAATAAAAATTCGTATGTCAAAACATGTTATATATTTTTAACTATGTATAACTTATCACATTTATATATACACAGATGTATGCCTGTCTCTTATACACATCTCCGAGCCCACGAGACATGCGCAGATCT
>ENA-OYZX01000601-OYZX01000601.1-human-gut-metagenome-genome-assembly--contig:-NODE-601-length-18002-cov-15.943556_pt1 | contig 18002 bp, 14 predicted proteins | sample MGYA00243296_ERZ653489 | MGnify/ENA primary metagenome ERZ653489 (study PRJEB26926, sample SAMN06165098) | human gut metagenome | biome: ENVO:00009003; feature: ENVO:2100002; material: ENVO:00002003... | reverse complement strand
CTACACCCTAGAGTTCGTCGGCAGCGTCAGATGTGTATAAGAGACAGTCACAAAGATAATCATTATTTCTATGATTTATTACTCCTTCTGCACCCATTTACTATCAATTTTTAAATATTCATATATTTAGAATGGTATTTTCAAGCATCATCGTACAAACAATTTACCAAACAAAGCATATTAACAGAATACCTAAGGTTCTTATCACAGTCTCAAATATAGACAAATTACAGGCATTTCTCTGCTTTATTAAGCTTCTTGTTATTCGTTTTTAAAGAATAACAGGAACGTTTTTAAAGAATGTGCTCAACGTTTATTAAAAACGTAAAAAGCCTCTTTTAAGTCCGAATCCAATAAATATCAACAAAAAAGGCGATAACTTCCTATTGAAATTACCGCCTTTCTTATTTTTTGTCTGTTATTATCTTAGAAAACAAGTCGTATGAATTCTCTATTATCAACTACCCTGCAAAGATACGACATCCGAAAGGCGAAGTCAAGTATTCGGGCCGGTTTTTCCGACTTTTCTTTTTTTTTATTTTTTAATTCTTCCATTTTGTTTTTGTCCGATACCATTTTTCTAATTTTGAGAATTAGAAATTAGGAACTTACGTTAACTTAACACACAACAAAGATGAAATATAAAAGGACTCTCCACTCCAATCCACACTAAGATAGTGTCAAAACAGAATAAAAGAACGCGAACTACACAAATCTGTCATTCAATAATCCACTTCTCTATATTCCTTGTTTTATTACTGAAGTTCACACCTATTTTGAATAATTTCCTCGGGTCTGCCTCAAAAGGAAGAGCATACTGTTTTTCTTCTATTTGCTGCAAAGCTTCTTCTGCAGTACCTTCCAGTTTGAATTCCATGACGTAAATGTAATCGGCAGTCTTCACTACCAGATCCACCCTCCCTTCCGAAGTGTGATACTCCGCCTGTGTGTAGAAACCCACCAGTTTGAAGACGATAAACAGCACATTTTGGTAATGTAATTCCAAGTCTTTCACCAATTCATAAGGTGTGTCGGCAAAAAAGCTTTGCAGCCTCTTAAAGAAAGCGTTAGGTTGGCCGGAACGTATCTCACGAACAAATCTTTGTATCTCAAACGGTGCTTCTAACTGATTGAAGCGGGTATAAAACGGCATCAGAAATCTGATAAAGCCCTCTTCCACTTCCCGGTTAGGGAAACCGAGACGGTATAGACCGAATTCCTTATCATACCCCTTTATCGTGAGATAACCACTTTGGAAAATAACCGGTATGGGTTCGTTGTCGCCATAAATACAGTTCAGCACATCAGCATCCGTTTCTTCATGCGCCATGCGTTCCAAATTGTAATGATTGCGTCTCAGCAACTCCACAAGGTAAGTAGGCGTTCCGGTTTCAAACCAATAGTTGCCGAATTTCATCTTAAAGAATGTATTCAGCAAACTGAAAGGATTGTAGATGCCGTCCGTATTTTCTGTAAAGTGATAACCGTCATAGCACGCTTTCAGTTCATTGCACACTTCCTGATACGTCATTTTCTGCGCGGCTGCCAATTCGTGCAGGTCTTCTTCAAAATTAAGATGTATCTCCTTTTCAGTAATTCCACAGATGGAAATAAACGGCTCGTCCATGGAGATGTCATTCAGATTGTTCAGGTCACTGAACACACTGACTTTGCCAAACTTGGTCACTCCCGTCAGCAAGGCAAACTTGATGCAGCCGTCCATGGTTTTCAGTACGCCATAGAAAGGTTTCAGAGTGTTGCGGAATTCGCGTTGCAGTTCCTCGTTGCCGATAGCTTGGAGCAAGGGTTTGTCATATTCGTCGATGAGAATGGCTACACGCTCACCACTTTGCTCATAGGCCCGTCCCACAACTCCTGCAAAGCGCAAGGCAAGGGTCGTTTCGGCAGAACGCGTTCCATAAAGTGACTCCCAGTAATCAAGCGTTTCATTCAGTATCTTGTCCAGACTATCCGGCGTATCATATTTCCCGATATTCAAGTCCAGATGGAACACGGGACGTTTCACCCAGTCTTTTTCCAAAGTTTCCACCGCCAAGCCTTCAAACAAGTCCCGTTTCGCTTCAAAATAGGCTTCGAGCGTGGAAATCAGCAAACTCTTCCCAAAACGGCGGGGGCGGGAAAGGAAAAAGTAACTGCCACTCTTCACCAACTTATACATCAATGCAGTTTTATCCACATAAACGTATCCTTCTTTACGAATCTTCTCGAAGTTTTGTATCCCGATAGGATATATTCTGTTACCCATGTCCTTGCCTCCTTCTACTATAATAGTATTCATTAATGCTACAAAGATAATGTAAACCGAGAACAGTATAAAATGAACTCGTTCATTTTTTTATGCCGAGGTGCAGCTTATCTTCTTCAAAGATAATGCAAATCGAAGGCAGCACTTTCATTTTCCCAATTTATTCCCTACCTTTGTACCCGCTTTTTTAGAAAGGCAGAATTCGTTCTATTAGTTTTAGGTTAAACACTTAATAACGCTTATGCAAAAGTCTGACTGCATCATCGGTGTAGAGCACGTATCGAAATACTTCGGAGACAAAGCCGTACTGAATGATGTAAACCTCTCTGTCCGTAAGGGCGAATTTGTAACGATATTGGGCCCCTCCGGCTGCGGCAAGACTACTTTGTTGCGCCTGATAGCCGGTTTCCAGACCGCCTCGGAAGGTATCATCACCATCGCCGGAAAAGACATCACGCAAACACCGCCACACCAACGTCCGGTGAATACCGTCTTTCAGAAGTATGCCCTTTTCCCCCACCTCAACGTGTACAACAACATCGCTTTCGGACTGAAGCTCAAAAAGATGCCCGAAGCCACCATTGGCAAGAAAGTGAAACAAGCCCTCCGCATGGTAGGTATGACGGATTACGAAGACCGTGACGTTGATTCCCTCTCCGGCGGACAGCAACAACGTGTTGCCATTGCCCGTGCCATCGTCAACGAACCCGAAGTGCTGTTACTGGATGAGCCCCTTGCCGCCCTCGACCTCAAAATGCGTAAAGACATGCAGATGGAGTTGAAAGAGATGCACCAGAAGCTTGGAATCACCTTCGTCTACGTTACCCACGACCAGGAAGAAGCCCTTACTCTGAGCGACACCATCGTCGTGATGAGCGAAGGCCGCATCCAGCAGATAGGTACGCCGACAGACATCTACAACGAACCCATCAATTCTTTCGTTGCCGATTTCATCGGAGAAAGTAACATCCTGAACGGCCTCATGCTTCAGGACAAAGCCGTATCCTTTGCCGGACACGAATTTGAATGTGTCGACAAGGGCTTTGGCGAAAACACTCCCGTCGATGTAGTCATCCGTCCCGAAGACATCTATATATTCGAACCTTCTGCCGCTGCCCAACTGATGGGTACTGTCACCTCCTGCATCTTCAAAGGCGTGCATTACGAAATGATGGTACAGACTAACGAGGGCTACGAATTCATGGTGCAAGACTATCACAGTTTCGAAGCCGGACGGGAAGTCGGTCTGCTCGTGAAACCTTTCGACATTCACGTAATGAAGAAAGAACGCACCTGCAACACCTTCGAAGGCAAGCTCATAGACGCCACACACGTCGAATTCCTCGGTTACACCTTTGAGTGTGCCGAAGTGCAGGACATCGAACCGGGCAGTTCCGTCCTCGTAGAAATAGATTTCCGGAACGTCATCCTCGAAGATAACGAAGAAGACGGCCATCTGACGGGTGAAGTGAAATTCATCCTTTACAAAGGGAATCATTACCATCTCACCGTGTTTACCGATTGGGACGAGGATATCTTTGTAGACACCACTGACGTCTGGGACGACGGTGACCGTGTCGGCATCACCATCGCACCCGAAAATATACGAATTGTTGCGCCGGCACAGACCACCGGTTCTATCCCTATTGTCGAATCTGCTAATAAGAAAGGAAGTGCTCAGTAATATATCCCGTTTCTTCATGCGCCGCCGGAACTGGACAGTTCCCTACGCATTGTTTCTCATCATCTTCGTTGTGATGCCTCTGTTGCTCATTGTGGTTTATGCCTTCACCGATGCTGAAGGCGCATTCACGTTTGCCAACTTCCGCAAATTCATGATGCATCCCGAATCTATCAACACATTCGTCTACTCCATCGGAATAGCTGTCATCACGACTCTGGTATGCCTCCTGCTCGGTTATCCGGCTGCTTATATTCTCAGTCAGAAGCGCTTCAACACTTCCCAGACCATGGTTGTACTGTTCATCCTGCCTATGTGGGTGAACATCCTGATACGTACACTTGCCACGGTGGCATTGTTTGATTTCCTCAACTTGCCGCTGGGCGAAGGAGCTTTGGTATTCGGTATGGTCTACAACTTCCTGCCGTTCATGATATACCCTATCTACAATACGTTGCAGAAGATGGATGGCAGTCTGATAGAAGCAGCCCAAGACCTGGGAGCTACGCCTGTACAGGTATTCGGTAAAGTGATCCTCCCTCTTTCGATGCCCGGCATCATGAGTGGTGTGGTGATGGTTTTCATGCCCACGGTTTCTACCTTTGCCATTGCCGAGTTGCTGACGATGAACAACATCAAACTGTTCGGTACTACCGTACAAGAGAATATATATAACGGAATGTGGAACTATGGCGCTGCCTTGTCGCTCATCATGCTGTTGCTGATTGGCGTCACCGCCCTCTTTACCAACGAGGACGACAGTGCACAAAATGAAAGCGGAGGTGTGATATGATGACACGTATTCTGGCGAAAGGCTATCTTTGGTTTCTGCTTGCCCTGCTCTATTCGCCCATCCTGATTATTATGATCTTCTCTTTCACCGAGGCCAAGGTACTGGGTAACTGGACAGGGTTCTCCACCAAGTTATACAGTTCACTATTTACAGGCGGCATGCACCACTCACTGATGAATGCCATTTGGAACACATTCGCGATTGCTACGATTGCTGCCACAGCCTCTACCCTGCTGGGAAGCCTGGCAGCTATCGGCATCTTTAACTTGCGCTCCCGGGCACGTCAGGTGATGAATTTCACCAATGCTATTCCGATGATGAATGCGGATATCATTACGGGTGTATCCCTGTTCCTGCTGTTTGTCAGCTTTGGCATTTCGCAGGGATTTACTACGGTGGTATTGGCACACATCACTTTTTGTACCCCTTATGTGGTACTTAGCGTGATGCCCCGTCTGAAGAAAATGAATCAGAATGTATACGAAGCAGCTCTCGACCTCGGAGCTACCCCTTTCCAGGCGCTTCGCAAAGTCATCTTCCCGGAAATACTGCCGGGAATGATCAGCGGTTTCATCCTCGCTTTCACACTTTCCATCGATGACTTCGCAGTAACGATCTTCACTATCGGAAATGAAGGATTGGAAACGTTGTCGACATACATCTATGCGGACGCACGTAAGGGTGGATTGACTCCTGAACTGCGCCCACTGTCAACAATCATTTTTGTAACGGTGTTAGTATTGCTGATTGTGATTAATAAGAGAGCAGAAAGAAACAAGAAAGAATGAAAAATAATAATTTAGCGGAGCGAAAATGAAAGACTAAAGTATCTCAAATTCTCCTCCTCCTGGGAGGAGGAGTACCCGCAGGGGGAGGTGGTAGGTAAAACAATAAAATACCTATGAATAATAAAATTAAGGAATTTCTTTACCTACCACCCCGCCCTTTGGGCACCCCTCCTCCCAGGAGGAGGGGAATTGAGATAGTCCGAACATAAATAGCTACACCACTAAATTATCATTTACCTACTATATACCCCTATAAACAATGAAGAAATACATACCCCTCTTCCTCTGCATTCTTCTCCTTGCCTCCTGTACCGGTGCCAGTGAGAAGCGCAGCCGTGTACTGAAAGTATACAACTGGGCAGATTACATTGACGAAGAAGTCCTCGCCGAATTTCCTGCCTGGTACAAAGAGCAGACAGGCGAAGATATCCGCATCATCTACCAGGTATTCGATATCAACGAAATCATGCTCACTAAGATAGAGCGCGGACAGGAAGATTTCGACCTTGTATGCCCATCGGAATACATCATCGAACGAATGTTGAAGAAAGATCTCCTCCTCCCTATCAACCGCAATTTTGGGAAGACTCCGGACTATATCCCCAACATTTCCCCGTATATTCAGAAAGAGTTGGAGAAGATCAGCCAGCCCGGTCGCCACACCAATGATTACGTTGTTCCCTACATGTGGGGTACCGCCGGAATACTCTATAACAAGAAGTTCAAGACCCTTGAAGAAGTCAGCTCCTGGGGATGCCTTTGGGATGCCGTCAACCGTGGTAAGATTCTGATGAAAGACAGTTACCGCGATGCCTACGGCACTGCCATCATCTATGCCCATGCCCGGCAACTTGCCGACAGCACCACCACCGTGGAGCAACTGATGAACGACAATTCCCCTGAAGCCATTGCCCTTGCAGAGCAATACCTGAAAGATATGAAACCCAACATTGCCGGGTGGGAAGCCGACTTCGGCAAAGAAATGATGACCAAAAACAAAGCATGGCTCAACCTTACCTGGAGTGGCGACGCCGTCTGGGCCATTGACGAAGCGGAAGCCGTAGGTGTGGACCTGGACTATGTAGTTCCTCGTGAAGGCAGCAACATTTGGTACGATGGCTGGGCCATCCCCAAGTATGCCCGTAACGTAAAAGCTGCCAGCTACTTCATCAATTATCTTTGCCAGCCGGATATTGCTCTGCGCAATATGGATGCCATCGGCTACGTCAGTGCCGTAGCAACACCCGAGATTATGGAGGCAAAGATCGACACGACTATTGAACAGTTCTCCGACCTCAGTTATTTCTTCGGTCCAGGTGCAGACAGCGTTCAGATCAATCCGATACAATACCCTGACCGTAAAGTCGTGGAGCGTTGCGCCATGATCCGTGATTTCGGTGACCGCACAGAGCTTGTTCTCGAAATGTGGAGCCGCGTCAAAGGTGATAATCTGAATACGGGTATCGTGCTTCTCATCTTTGCAGTCTTCGGAATACTGTTTGTGTGGATTGTCTGGAAACGGATCAGCATTTATAAGCAGAAGAAACGTCACCACAGACGCAGACGCCGTATACGCAGGTAATAGGAGGTAAAGGAGATAACACCTTTATCTCCTGATTCGCATTAATAACATAAATGAAACATCACTTTTCAGACATATTTTGTACCTTGCGGCAGAATTATAAATAAGGAACTATGAAACTGAAAAAACTTTTATTTGCCTCCGCTATGTCTCTTGCCGCATGCGGCATCCTACAAGCCCAAAACACCCAAGTCATCGCCCACCGTGGTTTCTGGAAGACCGACGGTTCTGCCCAGAATAGTATTGCCGCCCTGGTGAAAGCTGACTCCATTCATTGCTACGGCTCCGAGTTCGATGTCTGGCTCACTGCCGACAATAAACTTATCGTAGACCACGATGGTGTATTCAAAGGTGTCCGCATGGAAACATCTACCGAGAAAGACTGTACCTCTATCACCCTCGACAACGGTGAGAACCTCCCTACCCTTCAGCAATACCTCGATAAAGCCAAAGGATTGAAAACCCGCCTTATCCTGGAACTCAAAGCACACAAGACTCCCGAACGGGAAACGCTCGCCGTAGAGCAAATTGTGAAAATGATTAAGGATATGGGACTGGAAAAGCGTACCGAATACATCACTTTCTCACGCCATGCGACCAAAGAATTCATTCGCCTGGCTCCTAAAGGTACTCCCGTATATTATCTGGAAGGTGACCTCAATCCGCAGGAACTGAAAGACATGGGTTGTGCCGGTCCTGATTACCATTTCTCCGTCTTCAAAAAACATCCCGAGTGGATCAAAGAATGTCACGACCTTGGCATGAAGGTTAACGCCTGGACAGTAAATGATGCCAAAGATATGGAATGGCTCATCAGCCAGGGAGTGGATTTCATCACCACCAACGAACCGGTATTATTGCAGGAGATATTGAAAAAGAAGTAATGCAGAAGGGAAAGTTGACAAGGGGACAAGGTTCCATGCGGCACAGAAGCATTGCGCAGCCCCTTGTTCCCTTGTTAACTCGTCCCCTTGTCAACTTCCTTTCTTTCCCAATCTGTACCAATGCCCCACTTTAACTCCCCCAATGCCACACCTCAACAATTCAAACGCCACACTTCGATGGCTCAAATGAATGGCATTACGGAAGCTAAAGTGTGGCATTTGGCTTGTAATAGTGTGGCATTATGCAAAAGATCATTTAGTCATCAAAAAGAAGAAAACGATTTCATTCTGTCATATACAAATCTTCATTTTCACCCCATAAACTCCATTTTTTCACTTAAAACACGTATTTACGCCACTATCTACATAGAATGAATATGCGGAAATAATTCCATAAATAACAATTTATACAAATATGCACCCGCAAACTTTTAATTTGAAACTTGAATACCGTATATTTGCAGCGACTGAAAGAATGAATAAAAACAATAGAAATAAGATATGTATTCTACAAATAATTTAGCAAAACGTCGTATCTTTGCAGTGTGATAAAACAAAAAGAAAGATTAATCCACCAACAGAGTACAAAATGACAAGAGTTATAAAATTCACTAAGATGCACGGAGCAGGCAACGATTACATTTATGTAAACACCCTGAAATATCCCATCGAAAGCCCTGAAAAACTTTCGGTTGAATGGAGCGCCCCGCATACAGGAATTGGAAGCGACGGCTTGGTACTCATCGGCAGTTCGGACAAGGCAGATTTCAGTATGCGCATCTTCAATGCAGATGGTTCCGAAGCCAAAATGTGCGGCAACGCCAGTCGTTGCATCGGTAAATACTTATATGAATACGGTCTGACTTCCCAAACAGCCGTTACCCTTGATACCCTGTCGGGCATCAAAATACTGAAGCTCCATGTAGAAGACGGAAAAGTGAACACCGTAACCGTGGATATGGGACGTCCCGCCGATATGAAAGAACAACCCATTGAAGCCAACGGACAGAAATTCACCGGAACCACCGTATCAATGGGAAATCCTCACCTGGTAATCTTTGTAGAAGATATTAAAGATATCAACCTCGAAAGCATCGGTCCGAAACTGGAAAATCATCCGTTGTTTCCCGACCGCATCAATGTAGAGTTTGCCCAGGTGTTGGAGCATGGGAAAATCAGGATGAGAGTTTGGGAAAGAGGTTCGGGCATCACCCAAGCTTGCGGAACCGGAGCCTGTGCCACCGCAGTAGCTGCCGCACTGACCGGAAAATCCGGAAGAAAAACAGACATCATCATGGATGGAGGCTCACTTACCATCGAATGGGACGAAAAAACGGATCACGTATGGATGACGGGAGGAGCAGTCCGGGTGTTCGACGGAGAAAAGATAATTAGTGATTAACGTTTAGTGATTAGTGATTACACTGGATGCTGAATAGAGTTAATCACTAAACATTAATCACTAACCTAAATAACGCTTAAAACAACAAGAAAGTATGGCATTAGTAAACGAACATTTTTTGAAACTACCGGGAAGTTACTTATTTTCAGACATAGCTAAAAAGGTGAATACTTTCAGGATAACGCACCCTAAACAAGAGGTCATCCGCCTGGGTATCGGAGACGTTACCCGGCCACTGCCACCGGCTTGCATCGAGGCGATGCACAGGGCAGTGGATGAGATGACAAATGCCAGTACCTTCCACGGATACGGTCCCGAGCAGGGATATGACTTTTTGATTGAAGCGATCATCAAACATGATTATGCTCCGAGAGGCATTCATTTTAGCCCTACGGAAGTATTCGTAAACGATGGAGCCAAAAGCGATACGGGCAACATAGGCGATATCCTCCGCCACGACAACAGCGTAGGAGTGACAGACCCCATTTACCCGGTATATATAGACAGCAACGTAATGTGTGGCCGTGCCGGAGTATTGGAAGAAGACGGCAAATGGAGCAACGTGACTTACATGCCCTGCACCGCCGAAAACAACTTTGTTCCCGAAATACCGGACAAACGGATTGACATCGTCTACCTTTGCTACCCGAACAATCCGACGGGAACAACGCTGACCAAGTCGCAACTGAAAAAATGGGTGGACTACGCACTTGCCAACGACACTCTGATTCTGTTCGATGCCGCTTATGAGGCGTTTATACAGGAAGAAGACGTTCCCCACTCCATTTACGAAATAAAAGGTGCCAAGAAATGTGCCATAGAGTTCCGCAGCTTCTCGAAGACAGCCGGATTCACCGGAGTCCGTTGCGGATACACCGTAGTTCCGAAAGAGCTGACAGCCGCCACCCTGACCGGTGAACGCATTCCACTGAACCGTCTCTGGAACCGCCGTCAATGCACCAAATTTAATGGTACCAGTTACATCACCCAACGGGCTGCCGAAGCCATCTACACCCCGGCAGGCAAGCAGCAGATAAAGGAAAACATCGACTACTATATGAACAACGCACGAACCATGAAAGAGGGTCTGGAAGCAGCCGGACTGAAAGTGTATGGCGGCGTGAATGCTCCTTACATCTGGCTAAAAGCACCGAATGGCATCGGTTCTTGGCGCTTCTTCGAACAGATGTTATATGAAGCCAATGTAGTAGGAACACCCGGTGTAGGTTTCGGCCCCAGCGGAGAAGGCTACATCCGCCTGACCGCTTTCGGGAATCACGAGGATTGTGTGGAAGCCATGAGGCGAATCAGAAAATGGCTGGCATGAAAATGAAAAAGATAACAACTAAAATAAAACTATAGTTTCACCGGACTGATCATCCGCAATTTGTCTAAACTTAAAAGGTAAAATAGGTATGAAAATGAAAAGCGTAAAATTCCGAATGATAGCCATCGCGCTATTATCAGCAACAATGCCTTTCACGGCAAAGGCACAGGATAAAGTGGAAGCCTCAGTCGGTGCAGATTTTGTAAGCAACTACATCTGGCGTGGAACAGACTGCGGTGGTGTAAGCATCCAGCCCAGCATGGGAGTCAGCTACAAGGGCTTGTCACTGACTGCTTGGGGCTCGGTAGGCATCGACAAGGAAGATGCCAGAGAGATCGACCTCACACTAGGTTACAATACAGGCGGTTTCAGCGTATCCGTTACAGATTACTGGTTCTCCTACCACAAAGAGGATGGCGGATATACGGGAGATTATTTCAAGTATGGCGCACATAGCACGGTACACATCTTCGAAGCCACTCTGGGATATGATTTCGGTCCGCTGGCACTGAGTTGGAACACTTACTTTGCCGGAGATGATTATACAAAGGAGAACGGTGACAGAGCTTATTCCACGTATGTAGGCATCAGCGCACCTTTTAAACTCGGTGGCCTGGACTGGTCGGCAGAAGTTGGTCTTACCCCATGGGAAGGTGCGTATGCCAACAAGTTCAACGTAACCAACCTCACACTGAAAGCAGAAAAAGAAATCAAATTCACAAATTCTTTTTCGCTGCCCACCTTTGCACAAGTGACGTTCAATCCACACACGCAGGGTGCATACTTCGTATTCGGAGTTAGTTTTTGAGAGAGAGTAAAAATAGGGAACGAGGGGACGAGGGAACAAGGAGACAAGGATAAGAAACGGACACCCCGAAAGGTCCTTGTCAACTCGTCAACTAAAAAACCTCGTCAACTAAAAAAAACGTAAATGTATTAAGGTATGAAAAAGATTGAAGCAATTATCCGCAAGACAAAATTCGAGGATGTAAAGGACGCATTGCTCGAAGCGGACATCGAATGGTTCTCCTACTACGACGTCCGGGGAATAGGAAAATCCCGTCAGGCACGCATCTACCGCGGTGTAATGTACGACACCAGTTCCATTGAGCGTATCCTGATCTCTATCGTGGTACGCGACAAGAACGCCGAAAAGACCGTGCAGGCCATCATCAGGTCCGCACAGACCGGAGAAATCGGCGACGGGCGTATCTTCATCATCCCCATAGAAGACGCTATCCGCATCCGCACCGCCGAACGTGGCGACATCGCCCTCTACAATGCTGAACAGGAAAGATAGTCCAGGCAGCACCAAACCGCAACTGTTAAGAGCATCTTCCAGAGAGCTGTAAGAGCTACTTAACAAAACTAAGAATACAAGTACAACTAAAAGCAAAAAGATTTTATGGATAAATATAGTAAACGCAGCATTGCCAGGCTGTGGATAGCTCTTGCTGTCCTTATGGCGCTCTGCACAACAACAGAAACTTTTGCACAAACTTCCGCAACAACGGATAGTATATCAGCTACAACAACCGCTGTTATAGCTACATTAGAAGAGACTACTGTAGAATCATCAGCCCCCTCCACCGTCGGAGAACTGGTAAACGGACTCAACACAGTATGGATGTTACTCGCCGCTATGCTGGTATTTTTCATGCAACCGGGCTTTGCATTGGTAGAAGCCGGTTTCACCCGGGTTAAGAACACTGCCAATATCCTGATGAAGAACTTCGTAGACTTCATGTTCGGTTCCCTACTCTATTGGTTCATCGGTTTCGGACTGATGTTCGGCGTAGGTGGTTTCGTGGGAATGCCCCACTTCTTCAACCTCTCGTTCTATGATGGAGGAGGATTACCAACAGAAGGCTTTCTGGTATTCCAAACTGTATTCTGTGCCACAGCAGCTACTATCGTATCAGGAGCCATGGCCGAACGTACCAAATTCTCCATGTATTTGATTTACACCATCTTCATCAGCGTACTGATCTATCCGATTTCCGGTCACTGGACCTGGGGCGGCGGCTGGTTGATGAACGGCGAAGAAGGTTCGTTCATGATGAATCTGTTCGGCACCACGTTTCACGACTTCGCAGGTTCCACCATTGTTCACTCCGTCGGTGGCTGGATTGCGCTGGTAGGTGCAGCCATCCTTGGCCCACGCATTGGTAAATACAGTAAAGATGGCAAGTCCAGAGCTATTCCGGGACACAACCTCACCATAGCGGCACTGGGTGTATTCATTTTATGGTTCGGCTGGTTCGGATTTAACCCCGGTTCACAGTTGGCAGCAGCCTCTACGGACGATGCAATGGCTATCTCACACGTCTTCCTCACCACGAATCTTGCAGCTTGTGCCGGAGGTTTCTTCGCGCTGGTGGTCAGTTGGTTAAAATTCAGCAAACCATCTTTATCCTTGACTCTGAATGGTATCCTGGCAGGTTTGGTAGGTATCACGGCAGGCTGTGATATGGTTTCTCCGCTGGGTGCTGTCATCATCGGTACAATCTGTGGCATCCTGATGATATTCTCGGTAGAGTTCATCGATAAAGTGCTGAAGATTGACGATCCCGTTGGTGCAAGTTCCGTACACGGGGTCTGCGGTTTCACAGGTACCATTCTCACAGGTTTCTTGTCTACCAGCGAAGGACTCTTTTATGGTGCAGGCTGGGGATTCCTCGGAGCACAAGTATTTGGCGCCCTCGTAGTAGGTGCATGGGCAGCCGGCATGGGATTTCTCATCTTCAAAGGACTCGATAGGATACACGGTCTCCGCGTTTCAAAACGTGTTGAAGAAGAAGGGCTCGACATCTACGAGCATGGTGAATCAGCTTATAACGGATAAAGAGAAAAAGTTTTTTTACTCTAACAAATAGTTTTTATAAACCAACAATTACAAGGTATGTCTAAATTGAGATTCAGAGTAGTAGAAACGGCGTTTAAAAAGAAACCCGTTGCAGTGGCAGCCCCTGCGGAACGTCCGTCGGAATATTATGCCAAGTATGTGTTCAACAAGGAAAAGATGTTCAGGTATCTGCCGAGCAAGGTATATGCCAAACTGATTGACGTGATCGACAATGGTGCTCCGCTGGATCGCAGCATTGCTGATGAAGTGGCAGCCGGTATGAAGAAATGGGCACTCGAAATGGGTGTTACCCACTATACCCACTGGTTCCACCCATTGACTGAGGGTACAGCCGAGAAGCATGACGCTTTCATCGAGCACGATGGCAAAGGCGGTGTGATGGAAGAATTCACAGGCAAACTGCTCGTTCAGCAGGAACCGGATGCATCCAGCTTCCCTAACGGTGGCATCCGCAATACGTTCGAGGCACGCGGTTACAGCGCATGGGACCCCTCTTCTCCGGCTTTCATCGTCGATGATACACTCTGTATACCGACCATTTTCATTGCATACACCGGTGAGTCACTGGACTACAAAGCACCGTTGCTGAAAGCCCTGCGTGCCGTAGACAAAGCTGCCGTAGACGTATGCCGTTACTTCAATCCGGAAGTGAAGAAGGTAGTTGCCTACCTGGGTTGGGAACAGGAATATTTCCTGATCGACGAAGGTCTGTATGCCGCCCGTCCCGACTTGCTGATGACAGGCCGCACGCTGATGGGACACGACAGTGCCAAGAACCAACAGTTGGAAGACCATTATTTCGGTGCCATCCCTACCCGCGTAGCAGCTTTCATGAAGGAATTGGAAATCGAAGCATTGAAGCTCGGTATCCCCGTTAAAACGCGTCACAATGAGGTAGCCCCCAACCAGTTCGAGCTGGCTCCCATCTTCGAAGAATGTAACCTGGCTGTAGACCATAACATGCTCGTCATGGCACTGATGCGTAAAGTAGCCCGTAACCACGGCTTCCGCGTACTGCTGCACGAAAAGCCTTTCAAAGGCGTCAACGGTAGCGGTAAGCACAACAACTGGTCGTTGGGTACGGATACAGGCATCGGACTGATGGGACCGGGTAAATTACCCGAAGAAAACCTGCGCTTCATCACTTTCGTAGTGAACACCCTGATGGCAGTCTACAAGCACAATGGATTGTTGAAAGCCGCTATTTCCAGTGCCACGAACGCACACCGCCTGGGTGCCAACGAAGCACCTCCCGCAATCATTTCCAGCTTCCTGGGCAAACAGTTGTCGCAGGTATTGGAACACATTGAAGAGAGTACAAAGGATGATCTCGTAAGCCTTAGCGGCAAGCAAGGTATGAAACTGGATATTCCACAGATTCCGGAATTGTTGATTGACAATACCGACCGTAACCGCACCAGTCCGTTCGCCTTCACCGGAAACCGTTTTGAGTTCCGCGCCGTAGGTTCGGAAGCAAACTGCGCCTGTGCCATGATTGCCCTGAACGCCGCCGTAGCCGAGCAACTGGTAGAATTCAAAAAAGATGTGGACGAACTCATCGAAAGAGGCGAACCCAAGATTTCGGCTATCCTTGAGGTTATCCGCAAATACATCAAGATTTGTAAGCCCATCCATTTCGATGGCAACGGCTACAGTGACGAATGGAAAGAAGAGGCCAAGAAACGCGGTCTGGATTGCGAAACCAGTGTGCCTCTCATCTTCGACAGCTATCTGAAGCCGGAAAGTATCCGCATGTTCGAAAATACCGGTGTACTGACTCAGAAAGAACTGGAAGCCCGCAACGAAGTGAAATGGGAAACTTACACTAAGAAAATCCAAATTGAAGCTCGTGTATTAGGTGATTTGGCCATGAACCACATCATCCCGGTAGCCACGCAGTATCAAACGGATCTCATTGATAACGTTTACAAGATGAAGGAGCTGTTCCCAAGCGACAAAGCTGCAAAACTGTCTGCCAAGAACCTGGAACTCATCGAAGAGATTGCCGACCGCACCGCCTTCATCAAAGAGCATGTAGATGCCATGATCGAAGCCCGCAAAGTGGCCAACAAGATCGAAAGTGAACGTGAGAAAGCCATTGCCTACCACGACACCATCGTACCGGCAATGGAAGAGATCCGTTATCATATCGACAAGCTGGAACTGATTGTCGACAACCAGATGTGGACGCTGCCAAAATACAGGGAACTCTTGTTTATAAGATAAGTGAAGAAGTGATTAAAGATCACTAATAAAATCATTCTATTTCTTTTGTTGGTTGTTTTAAGTTTGCAGGGGGAGAGGTGCCGGGAGGTAGTTCTCTCTCTTTTTTTGAAAACTAAAATATCATCGTAATTTATTTTCCAGCATATCACTTTTTCGTACCTTTGTCAATATTTACAAAACCAGATGATAAATTAAAAACGATTCATTATGAAGAACATGCACATTCGCTATGCAGCACTCCTACTCTTTGTTTTGCTGTCAGCATCGGCCTCTTCTTTCGCACAGACCGTTCTGGAGCAAAAAATCAACGCGATTTCCGCCATTAAAGAAATCCGCCCACTGGAAACTTCTGAGTTTTCAGAGAAATACGTGACCTATTTTACCCAACCGCTGGATCACCGCCATCCGGAGAAAGGCAGTTTTCGCCAACGCGTTATCGTTTCTCATGTCGGCTTCGACCGCCCCACAGTGATCGTTACCGAAGGCTATGGCGCCGCTTACGCCCTCCGTTCCCAATATCGTGAAGAGCTTTCAAAACTTCTCAATGCCAACATGATATTCGTGGAATATCGCTACTTCCTTGAGTCTACCCCCGAACCCAAAGACTGGCAATACCTGACAGCCGAGAACTCTGCGGACGACTTACATGCCATCACCACCGCATTCAAAAACATTTATCCGGGTAAATGGATCGCCACCGGCATCAGCAAAGGAGGACAGACTACCCTTCTTTACCGCACTTTCTATCCGGATGATGTAGATATTTCCGTTCCTTACGTAGCTCCGCTTTGTTATGGAGTAGAAGATGGACGTCATGAGCCTTTCCTGCATAAAGTTTCAACACCGGAAAACCGCAAGAAAATTGAAGATTTCCAATTGGAAGCATTGAAACGGAAAGCAACTTTACTTCCCCGTTTTGAAAAGTATTGCACTGAAAAGAATTATTCATTCCGTGCACCGATTGAAGAAATTTACGATTACTCGGTATTGGAATATTCTTTCGCTTTGTGGCAGTGGGGTACTCCTATCAGCTCCATACCCGCTACTACAGCCTCTGATGATGAAATTTTCTCTCATCTGCTTGCCATCAGTGAACCGGGATATTTCACCGCCGACAGTCCCAATGCTTCTTTTTTTGTACAAGCTGCCCGTGAATTGGGATACTATGGTTATGACGTCCAACCGTTCAAGCAGTATCTCTCCATCCAGTCCAGTGAAGGCTATCTGCACCGTCTGATGCTTCCCGAAGAGTTGAAAGATATGCCTTTCGACAAAACTTTAAGTAAGAAAATAACAAAGTTTCTAAAGAAACAGGACCCGAAGATGATCTTCATTTACGGTCAGAACGACCCATGGACAGCCGCAGGCGTCACCTGGCTGAAGAACAAGAAGAATATTCATGTATTTATCCAACCGAATGGCAGCCATCTGGCACGTATCAGTACATTGCCCGAAGCCGAAAAGGCAGAAGTTATGGAGTTAATAAACGAATGGTTGAAATAATAAAAAACGGATGGTCCGTTCACACTCAACAGACCATCCGTTTCTACTCGACAGATCGTCTGTTTTAGCTCAACAGACGATCTGTTTTTTTATTCTATAATTTCCGCGTCCTCAATATTGTCTACAGCCTTTGAAGAAGCCCCCGGCGTACCCGGTGCCTTCGGCCGTTTGCGAGTGAATGTGAACCAATTTATCAATTCGGAAACTGCATATACTATGCTGGTGATACCGATAATGATAAATGCCGTGGAACGTACCCCCGTCGGATTGAACAAGGCAACCAGCCCTGCTATCAGAATGAGCACCGGAATGATATAAAATCCCACACGAACCGGCATCCAGCGACGGGCGGCAGAAAGCGACGCAATCTGTTGCACACCACCCAGTACAAGGATGAATCCCAATACAAACGTCAGCAAATCCGCAAAGAAACCGGGCATAATGATCAGCCACAGCCCAAACAGCAGGCTACCGATTCCTTCGATAGGAAGGCGACGTCTCTCTTCGGCACTCATGGCAAAATACCCGATGATACTTAATAATGCCGGTATCAGAAACACAACACCGATCGTTATTACAAAATAGTCTCCGGCCTCATTGGGAAACATCACCAATACCAAACCGATTATCAGCGCACATATCGTACGCAAAAATGAGTTACTTATTCCTTTCATGAGCTTATGA
>ENA-OYZX01000587-OYZX01000587.1-human-gut-metagenome-genome-assembly--contig:-NODE-587-length-18213-cov-5.733010_pt1 | contig 18213 bp, 14 predicted proteins | sample MGYA00243296_ERZ653489 | MGnify/ENA primary metagenome ERZ653489 (study PRJEB26926, sample SAMN06165098) | human gut metagenome | biome: ENVO:00009003; feature: ENVO:2100002; material: ENVO:00002003... | reverse complement strand
GCGATCAGCAGGGGACGGGTGCCGTCCTCCCGGGTCAGCCCTTCCAGCGCAGCCTTCATCATGGCGGTGGTACCGGCGGCGTGGAGGTTGGTGATGTCCACGTCCAGATTCCGCAGGACGGACATGGCCTTTTTCACGGTGTTGGGGATGTCGTGGAGCTTTAAGTCCAGAAAAATCTTGTGCCCCCGGGCTTTGATCTCCCGGACGATGGCGGGGCCTTCCGCGTAGTACAGCTCCATGCCGATCTTCACGAAGGGCTTGCGGCCGGTGAATTTGTCAAGAAAAGCGAAGGTTGCCTCGGCGGATGAAAAATCGCAGGCAACAATGACGTCCTTACCCATTATTTCGCGCCTCCTATAATGTCTTTCAGATTCTCAATTTTGTATTTTTCCATGACGGCGGGAAGCTCCCGGATGATGTCCCGGCAGGCGTAGGGATTTACAAGATTGGCCGCGCCTACCTCTACGGCGGAAGCGCCTGCCAGCATCATTTCCACCACATCTTCGGCGCTGCTGACGCCGCCCATGCCCACGATGGGAATGTCCACGGCCTCGTAGACCTGATACACCATCCGCACCGCCAGCGGGAGCATTCCCGGGCCGGACATACCGCCGGTGGTGTTGGCCAGCAGCGGACGGCGGCGTTTCAGGTCGATGCGCATCCCCGGCAGGGTGTTGATAAGGCTCACGCCGTCGGCCCCCGCGTCCTCGCAGGCCTTGGCAACGGCGGCAATATCAGCCGCCGTGGGGGACAACTTCAAAATGATGGGCTTTTTCGTCACCGCCCGGACAGCCTTCGTCACCTCGGCGGCGGACTTGGGATCCGCGCCGAAGGCGGCCCCGCCGCCGTGGACGTTGGGACAGGAGATGTTGACCTCCAACCAGCCCACCTGCTCCTGCGCGTCTAACTTCTCGCAGACCTCGGCGTATTCCGCCACGGAAAAGCCGCTGACATTCGCCATCACCGGCTTGTGAAATACCTGCTTGAGCTTTGGCAGCTCCGTTTCGATCACCGCGTCCACGCCGGGGTTTTGCAGCCCCACCGCGTTCAGAAGACCGCCCGCGTACTCCGCGATGCGGGGGGTGGGGTTTCCAAAGCGGGGCTCCCGGGTCGTGCCCTTGAAAGAGAAGGTGCCCAGCACATTGATGTCGTACAGCTCCGCGAACTCATAGCCAAAGCCGAAGGTGCCGCTGGCGGGGATGATGGGGTTGTCCATCTCAATGCCGCAGAGGATCACTTTTGTGTTCACCATACGATCTCCTCCTTTTCCAGCACGGGGCCGTCCTTGCAGATGCGCTTATTGCCGTATTTCGTCTCGCAGGAGCAGCCCATGCAGGCCCCGAAACCGCAGCCCATCCGCTCCTCAAAGCTGAACTGGCCGGAGGTCTTGCAAGCGTCGTACACCGCCTTGAGCATCGGCTCCGGGCCGCAGGTGTAGAGATAGGTGTAGTCGGACACGGCGGCCATGCCGTCGGTCACAAGGCCGTGGATGCCCGCGCTGCCGTCGGCGGTGGCGATGACGACCTCCGCCCCCAGCGCCCGAAATTCCTCCGCTAAAAAGATCTCGGATGCCCGGTTAAAGCCCAGAACGGCGGTGACACGCTTGCCTTGGGCGGTCAGCCGCTTGGCAAGGCTGTACAGCGGCGGGATCCCCACGCCGCCGCCCACCAGCAGGGGGTGTTCCCCGCCGCGGGACACGTCAAAGCCGTTGCCAAGGCCCGTCAGCACATCCAACTCCGTGCCGACAGCCATGCCCGTCATGGCCTCGGTGCCGTGGCCCAAGACTTTATAAATAAGCGTCAATTCTCCGTTCTCCCAATCGCACACGGAGATGGGGCGGCGGAGGAAAAAGCCGGAGAGTTTCAGGTTCACGAACTGCCCCGGCGCGGTGATGGCGGAGGTGTCCCCCGCCAGCCGCAGACGGTAGATCCCATCAGCCAGCCTTGTGTTTTCAGTCACTATCAAGGTTGTTTGCTTCACAATCATTCTCCTTTCAGCAGACGGTTTTTGTCATACCAGACCGCCGTTTCGCCCGTCGCTGTCAGCAGGCAGCGGCCTTGAACCTCCCAGCCTGTAAAGGGCGTTGCCTTACCCATGGAGAGGAAGTCCGTCGGGTCGACGCGGTAGCTGTCATTCAGGTCGAACACGGTAAAGCCGGTGTCCGTGGGGATGTTGAAACGGCGGCAGGGCGCGTCGTGGAGCAGCTCCATGAGCCGTTCCATGGAAATGACACCGGGCTTTACAAGGTAGGTGTAGAGCAGCGGGAAGGCCGTTTCCAGTCCCACGATGCCCATGGCGCTTTTTTCCAGCCCCCTTCCCTTTTCCTCGGCGCTGTGGGGGGCGTGATCCGTGGCGATCATGTCGATGGTGCCGTCCGCCAGACCCTCCAGCAACGCCTCCCGGTCGGCATTGTCCCGGAGAGGCGGGTTCATCTTGAAGCGGCCGTCCTCCTGCAAGCAGGAATCGTCCAGCAGCAGGTAGTGGGGGCCGGTCTCGCAGGTGACATTCAGGCCCTCGGCCTTGGCCTTGCGGATCATGTCTACGCTCTCCTTGGTGGAGATGTGGCAGACGTGATAGCCGCAGCCCGTCTCCCGCACCAGCTCCAGATCCCGCTGGATGGGCCGCCACTCGCTCTCGGAGCATATGCCCCGATGTCCGTGGGCGCGGGCATAAGCGCCGTCGTGGATGTAGCCGCCCCGCAGCAGGGAATTGTCCTCGCAGTGGGCCACGATCAGCTTGCCGAGGCGCTTGGCCTCCAGCATGGCGCGGCGCATCATATCACGATCCTGAACGCCCTTTCCGTCGTCGGAGAAGGCCACCGCGTAGGGGGCCATTGCATCTAAGTCCGCCAGTTCCCTGCCCTGCTCGCCTTTCGTGATGGCCCCGTAGGGCAGAACGCGGATCACGGCGTCCTTTTGAATGGCGTCCAGCTCCATTTGCAGCGTCTCCATGCTGTCCGGCACCGGATTCAGATTCGGCATGGCGCATACGGCGGTATAGCCGCCGTGGGCCGCCGCCAGCGTACCGGTGCGGATGGTCTCCTTATAAGAAAAACCCGGCTCCCGAAGATGTACATGCACATCAACGAAACCGGGTAATATGGTAAAGGAAGAAACATTCAGGGACGAAGGAAAAACAATGTCCTTGCAAAAAACACAATCCCCAAAGGAAACGGAAACATCACCGCCGCTGAAAGCACCTCGGTGGAACACCTGCGCGTCCTTCAAAATCACGGTCACGGTCATCGCCTCTCTTTCCTCAAATTTTTGATAGAATACCACGCGAGGATTGCCTTGTCAAGACAAAAAATGGTTTTTCGACGATAAGTTTTTCCAAGGCAAAGTATAAGCGTATCTTATGAATTGTCATAACGATATAAATATAGCTAAGATTTTCTATCTTCTTTCTCCTTTTTGCGGAATGGACGAAAAGCAGGGCGTATGGTACACTAAAAGCAAGTTGAGCTCTTTGTAACTGACGGAATGTGGGCTACCACGGGGGAGCAGGGAGCATCGCTCTGAGGCGGCGCGTTTCAGAGGCCGACCGTCTGGGCACTCCAACTGCAAAGGGCAGCGGAGCGCCTATTTTTATGTTTGAGGGAGGGAACGCAGATGAGAAAGGTTGCGATCGTTATGGGCAGCAAGAGTGATCTGCCCGTCGCGGAGAAGGCCGTAGGCGTATTGCGAGACTACGGCGTCCAGATGGAAGTGCGCGTATTATCCGCTCACCGGTGTCCGAATGAAGCAAGGGAATTTGCCGCGTCGGCTCGGGAGGGCGGATTTTCTGTTATCCTCGCGTTCGCCGGCATGGCAGCGCATCTTGCCGGTGCGATGGCGGCAAACACCACGCTGCCGGTGATCGGCGTGCCGTGCAGCGGGACGAAGCTTGACGGCGTGGACGCGCTGCTCTCCACCGTGCAGATGCCGAGCGGCATCCCTGTGGCGACGGTGGCAGTGGACGGCGGGAAGAACGCCGCGCTGCTGGCGGTGCAGATCATGGCGGTCTCCGACGCGGAGCTCGCCCAAAAGCTAGACGAGGCGCGGACGCGGGAGCGGGACGCCGTGCTGCGCGCGGACGAAGAGGTTCGGGCGCTCTATCAGTAAATCAGGAAAATACACTTCAAAAAACATAAAGGAGAGCACAAGAAGATGAAACTCGTATATACCGGAAAGACCAAGGACGTATTCGCATTGGAGAACGGCAACTACCTCCTCAAGTTCAAGGATGACTGCACGGGCAAGGACGGCGTGTTTGACCCCGGCGAGAACAGCGTGGGCCTGACCATCGAGGGCGTGGGCAATGTCAACCTGCGCATGACCAAGCACTTTTTTGAAAAGATCAACGCCGCCGGCATCCGCACGCACTATGTCTCCGCGGATCTGAAGGAGACCACGATGGAGGTCCTGCCCGCGAAGGTCTTCGGCCACGGGCTGGAGGTCATCTGCCGTCTCAAGGCGGTGGGGAGCTTCCGCCGCCGCTACGGTGAGTACATTGAAGAGGGCGCCGACCTGCCCGCCTATGTGGAGACGACCTTCAAAAATGACGCGCTGGGCGATCCGCTGGTGACGAAGGACGGTCTTGTGGCGCTGGGCGTGATGACCGAGCAGCAGTATGACGACATCAAGGCCATGACGCAGAAGATCACCGAGATTGTCGCGGATGACCTGCGCGAAAAGGGCCTTGTCCTCTACGACATCAAGTTTGAGTACGGCTACGCGCCGGATGGCAGCGTGATGCTGATCGACGAGATCTCCTCCGGCAATATGCGCGTCTATCGGGACGGAAAGTACATCGACCCCATGACGCTCTCTGAGCTGTTCTTTGCGTAATGGGGGGCTTTTTCGGCGCGGTCTCGGACCGCGATGTCGCGCTGGATGTCTTCTTCGGCACGGACTATCATTCTCACCTCGGCACGCGCCGCGGCGGAATGGTGCTCTTTGACAAGAAGGAGGGCTTCCAGCGCCAGATACACAACATTGAAAATACGCCCTTTCGGACGAAGTTTGAGCGGGACCTCGCGGACTTCCGCGGCCACGCGGGGCTCGGCTGCATCAGCGACAGCGACCCTCAGCCGCTGCTCGTGCGCTCCCATCTGGGCTTGTACGCCATCGTGACGGTCGGCATCATCAACAACACCGACGAGCTGGTGAAGGCTTATCTCTCCGACAAGGGCCAGCAATTTCTGACGCTGAGCAGCGGCCGCGTGAATGTCACCGAGTTGACCGCCGCGCTCATCAATCAGGAAAACGACCTTGTCTCCGGCATCCTCCACGCGATGGAGGTCATCGACGGCTCCATGACGATCCTGATTTTGACCGAGGAAGGAGAGCTGATCGCCGCGCGTGACAGCATGGGGCGCCTCCCTGTGCTGATCGGACAGCGCGAGGACGGCTACTGCGTATCGTTCGAGTCCTTCGCCTATCATAAGCTCGACTATCAGGATGCCTATGAGCTGGGGCCGCGGGAGATCGTCCGGCTGAACGCCAAGGGCTTCCAAACACTCTCTCCCGCGGGGAAGCAGATGAAGATCTGCGCCTTTTTGTGGACCTATTACGGCTACCCGAACTCCAACTACGAGGGTGTGAACGTGGAGCTGATGCGCTATCGCAACGGCGCGATCATGGCGCGGGATGAGGCGGAGCGCGGCGGCGTGCCCGATGTGGATTTTGTCGCCGGCGTGCCGGATTCCGGCGTGCCGCACGCCATGGGCTATGCCAACCACAGCGGCAAGCCCCTTGCGCGCCCCTTTGTGAAATACACCCCGACCTGGCCGCGCTCCTTCATGCCGGAGGATCAGCAGGTGCGCAGCAGAGTGGCGCGCATGAAGCAGATCCCCGTGCCGGAGCTGATCGAGGGGAAGAAGCTGCTGTTTGTGGATGACTCCATCGTGCGCGGCACGCAGCTGCGCGAGACCGTGGATTTTTTATACAGCACCGGCGCGGCGGAGGTCCATATGCGCTCGGCCTGCCCGCCCATCATGTACCCCTGCCGCTACCTGAACTTTTCGCGCGGCAACAGCGCCATGGACCTGCTCGCGCGCCGCATGGTGCAGGAGCTGGAGGGCAACGAGGGCCAAAAGCATCTGGAGGAATACGCCGACAGCCGCACCGAGCGCGGAAAATGCCTGCTGCATGAGATCTGCGCGCAGTTTGGCTTTGATTCACTCTCCTATCAGTCCCTTGACGGGCTGCTGGAGGCGATCGGTATTGACAGGGACAAGGTCTGCACCTACTGCTGGACCGGAAAGGAATGACATTATGGGCATCTCTCACTCGGAAGCATACGCGGCCGCCGGCGTTGACATCGAGGCGGGCTATCAGGGCGTAAAAATGATGAACCGCTATGTGCAGCGCACGCTCACAGCCGATGTGATCTCCGATCTCGGCGGCTTCGGCGGGCTTTTCTCGCTGGATCTGCACGGGCTTGAAAAGCCGGTGCTGGTCTCCGGCACGGACGGCGTGGGCACCAAACAGCGCATCGCGCAGCTCATGGATCGTCACAACACCGTCGGCATCGACTGCGTGGCGATGTGCGTCAACGACATCATCTGCTGCGGGGCGAAGCCGCTGTTCTTCCTTGACTACATCGCCATCGGCAAGAACATCCCGGAAAAGGTCGTGTCGCTGGTCTCGGGCGTATCCGAGGGCTGCGTACGCGCGGGCTGTGCGCTCATCGGCGGCGAGACCGCCGAGCACCCCGGCACGATGAAGCCGGACGATTACGACCTTGCGGGCTTTGCCGTGGGCGTCGTGGACCGTGGCAAAATTCTGGACAAGAACAAAATGCAGCCGGGAGACGTGGTCATCGCGCTGCCCTCCAGCGGGCTGCACTCCAACGGCTACTCGCTCGTGCGCAAGGTGTTCGATGTGGAGAACGCCGACCTCGGGCAGTATTACGGTGAGCTGGGCTGCGCGCTGGGCGAGGAGCTGCTGCGCCCGACAAAGATCTATGTCCGTCCTGTGTTAGCGGCCATCGAAGCCGCCGATATCCGCGGCATCAGTCACATCACCGGCGGCGGCTTCTATGAGAACATTCCGCGCTGCATTCCCGACGGCCTGTGCGCGAAGATTGAAAAGAAAGCGCTGCGCATCCCGCCGATCTTCCCCCTGCTCTCGCGCATGGGCGGCATCTCGGAGCGCGATATGTTCAACACCTTCAACATGGGCACAGGCATGGTGCTCGTCGCTGCAAAGGACAGCGCCGTCAAGGCGCTCGCCGCGCTGCATTCTCTCGGTCAGGAGGCCGGCGTCATCGGTGAGATCGTATTGGGCGAGGAAAAGGTGGAGCTATGCTGACACCCGCCCGCATCGCCGTGCTGGTCTCCGGCGGCGGCACGAATTTGCAGGCGCTGCTCGACGCGCAGCGTGACGGAAAAATGCCGCACGGCGAGATCGTGCTGGTCGTTTCTTCCCGCGCGGGGGCCTATGCGCTCACGCGGGCGGAAAACGCGGGTGTTGCGGCGCGCGTGCTCACGCCCTCCTGTGGGCAGGAGCCGTTTGAAAACGAGCTTTCCGTGCTGCTGCGCGAGCAGGAGATCGACCTCATTCTCCTCGCAGGCTTTACGGTCATCCTCAGCGCAGAATTTACAAAGCAGTGGCCGCGGCGCATCCTGAATGTCCATCCGTCCCTGATCCCCGCCTTCTGCGGCAAGGGCATGTATGGCCTGCGGGTGCATGAGGCCGCGCTCGCGCGCGGCGTGAAGGTCACGGGCGCGACGGTGCACTTTGTCAACGAAATTCCCGACGGCGGCGAGATCCTGCTGCAAAAGGCGGTGGAGATCGCGCCGGACGACACGCCCGAAACGTTACAGCGGCGCGTGATGGAGCAGGCGGAATGGCAGATGCTGCCGCTTGCGGCAGAGCGCGTCTGCGCAGAGATCGTAAGAGAGAAGGAGCAGAAAAATGACTGATTTTCTGGAGTTTTTAAGGGCGACCTCTTATCCCGGCCGCGGCATCCTTGTCGGACGCCGCTGTGTGTATTATTTCATCATGGGGCGCAGCGAGAACAGCCGCAACCGCGTCTTTGTCAAGACCGAGGACGGCATCCGCACCGAGGCGTACGACCCCGCCAAGCTCTCTGACCCCAGCCTCATCATCTATCATCCCGTGCGCACGATGGGGCGCGACCTCGTCGTGACGAACGGCGACCAGACCGACACCATCTGCGAGCACGGCGACTTTCGCCGCGGCCTCATGACGCGCGAATACGAGCCCGACGAGCCAAACTGGACGCCGCGCATCTCCGCCATCATGCACGAGGACGGCTCCTTCGAGCTGTCCATCCTCAAGCGTAAGGATGGGCGCTGTCTGCGCGAGTTCTTCTGCTACGAAGGCTGCGACGAGGGCAAGGGCTATTTCATCAGCACCTATCAGGGGGACGGAAACCCCCTGCCCACCTTTGCGGGCGAGCCGATGGAGGCGAGCGTCCCCTCGCCCGAAGAAGTCTGGGCGGCGCTCAACGCGGACAACAAGGTCTCCCTTTATACGAACATGAACGGCGAGGTAAAGCTGTTCAACAAAAACTTAGGCGACTGAGGAGGACGATATGAACGAGCTGGAACTCAAATACGGCTGCAACCCCAACCAGAAGCCCGCGCGTGTTTTCATGAAAAACGGCGCAGCCCTTCCCTTTACGGTTCTCAACGGCAAGCCCGGCTACATCAACCTGCTCGACGCCTTCAACTCCTGGCAGCTCGTGCGCGAGCTGAAGGAGGCGACGGGCCAGCCCGCCGCGGCAAGCTTCAAGCATGTCTCTCCCGCGGGCGCGGCGCTCGGCCTGCCGCTCGACGAGGTGGACAAAAGGGTCTATTTCGTCGCGCCTGACGCGGCGCTCTCCCCCATCGCCTGTGCCTACATCCGCGCCCGCGGCGCGGACCGCCTCTGCTCCTACGGCGACTGGGCGGCGCTCTCCGACGAGTGCGACGCCGCCACCGCCGCATATCTGAAAAACGAGGTCTCCGACGGCATCATTGCCCCCTCGTTCAGCGAGGAGGCACTTGTCATCCTGAAGACGAAAAAGGGCGGCAAGTACAACATCGTGCAGATCGACCCCGCCTATGTTCCCGCGCCGCTGGAGCAGAAGGATGTTTTCGGCATCACCTTCGAGCAGGGGCACAACGACTGCAAAATCGATGAAAGCCTGCTCACGAACATCGTCACCGAAAATAAAGACCTGCCCAAGGGTGCAAAGCGCGATATGCTCCTTGCCCTCATCACGCTCAAATACACCCAGTCCAACTCCGTCTGCTATGTGAAGGACGCTCAGACCGTCGGCGTGGGCGCGGGCCAGCAAAGCCGCATCCACTGCACCCGTCTGGCGGGGCAGAAGGCGGACAACTGGTATCTCCGCCGCCATCCGAAGGTGCTCGCTCTCTCGTTCGTGGACGGCATCCGCCGTCCTGACCGCGACAACGCCATCGATGTCTACCTCTCCGACGAGTGCGACGATGTGCTCGCCGACGGCGCGTGGCAGCGCGTCTTTCAGGAGCGCCCCGAGGCGCTCACGGGCGAGGAAAAGCGCGCTTGGCTCGCGCAGCAGCGCGGCGTGACCGTCGGCTCGGACGCCTTTTTCCCCTTCGGCGACAATGTCGAGCGCGCGCGCAAGAGCGGCGCTTCCTACATCGTCGAGCCGGGCGGCTCGATCCGCGACGACAATGTCATCAAGACGGCGAACAAACACGGCATCACTATGGCGTTCACGGGTATGCGCCTGTTCCATCATTAAGCAAGGAGGAATTTCTCCATGAAGCTCATGGTCATCGGCGGCGGCGGCCGCGAACACGCCATCATTAAAAAGCTGAAGGAAAATCCCGCGGTCGAGAAAATTTACTGTCTGCCCGGCAACGGCGGCATCGCCGCCGACGCAGTCTGCGTCAGTGAGATCGGTGCGAAGGACATCCCCGCGCAGGTCGAATTTGCCAAGGCGCACGGCATTGATTATGCCGTTGTCGCGCCGGACGATCCCCTCGCCCTCGGCGCGGTGGACGCGCTGAGCGCGGCGGGCATCCCCTGCTTCGGCCCTGACAAAAAGGCCGCCGTCATCGAGGCGAGCAAGGCGTTTGCAAAGAACTTGATGCAAAAATACAACATCCCCACCGCAAAATACCGCGTCTTTACCGACGCGCCCTCCGCCTGTGCCTACATCGACGCCGAGGGTGCGCCCATCGTCGTCAAGGCGGACGGTCTCGCGCTCGGCAAGGGCGTCGTCGTCGCGCAGACAGTCGAGGAGGCGAAGGCCGCCGTGCGCGCGATGATCGAGGATAAGACCTTCGGTCAGAGCGGCGCGCGCGTCGTCATCGAGGAATATATGGAGGGGCCCGAGGTCTCGGTGCTGAGCTTCACCGACGGCGAAGCGCTCGTGCCGATGGTCTCCTCCATGGACCACAAGCGTGCGCTCGACGGCGACAAAGGTCCCAACACCGGCGGCATGGGCGCGGTCGCGCCGAACCCGTATTATACAAAGGAGCTTGCGGCGGAGTGCATGGAGAATATCTTCCTGCCGACGATCCGCGCGATGCGCGCCGAGGGCCGCCCCTTCCGCGGCTGCCTCTACTTCGGGCTGATGCTCACCAAGAGCGGCCCGAAGGTCGTGGAGTACAACTGCCGCTTCGGCGACCCCGAAACGCAGGCGGTGCTGCCGCTGCTCAAAAGCGACCTGCTCACCGTCATGCAGGCGACGACGAACGGTACGCTCGCGGACGCGAGCGTGGAATTTTCGACCGGTTCCGCCTGCTGCGTCGTGCTCGCGTCCGAGGGCTACCCCAAAAAGTATGAGAGCGGCTTTCCCATCACGATGAGCGAGGAGGCCGCTGCGCACTGCTATGTCGCGGGCGCAAAAAAGGACGGCGATACGCTCCTGACCGCGGGCGGGCGCGTGCTCGGCATCACCGCCGCCGCCCCCACGCTGAGGGCCGCCGTCGAGGAGGCGTACCGGCTGGCGGAGGGCGTAGCTTTTGCCAACAAATACTGCCGCGGCGACATCGGCAGCGCCGCGCTCGCGGCGCGGGAGGAGAGAGGATAAAATGGTATTTCGGACCTATGTGGAAAAGCGGCAAGGTCTCGCGCCCGAGTGCGAGGCGCTGCTGACGGACTGCCACGATTTTCTCGGCGTGCAGGGCCTGCGCGCCGCGCGTATCTGGAACCGCTATGATGTGGATGGGATCGAGGCCCCTCTCTTTGAAAATGCCTGCAGGAGCGTGTTCTCCGAGCCGCCGCTGGACCTTGTGTCCGACGCGGCGGACACGCAGGACGCCTGCGCGGTCTTTGCCGTCGAGCCCCTGCCCGGTCAGTTCGACCAGCGCGCAGACAGCGCAGCGCAGTGCATCCAGCTTTTGAGCCAAGGCGAGCGCCCGCGCATCCGCACAGCAAAGGTCTACGCGCTCTATGGGATGCTGACGGATGCCGATGTCGAGGCGGTCAAGCGCTATGTCATCAACCCCGTCGAAAGCCGCGAGGCGAGCCTTGCAAAGCCCGAAACGCTCGCCGAGGAGCTTGCCGAGCCAAAGCGCGTTGCGTCCGTCGAGGGCTTCACCGCCATGGACGAGGCCGCGCTCTCCGCGCTGCTCTCCTCCATGGGGCTTGCCATGGATATTGCCGACCTCAAGACGCTGCAAGACTATTTCCGCGAGACCGAGCGCCGCGACCCCACCGTGACCGAGCTGCGCGTGGTCGATACCTACTGGTCCGACCACTGCCGCCACACGACCTTCTCCACACACCTTGACGAGATCCGCATCGACGATGACGCCGTCAAGGGCGCCTATGCGCGCTATCTCGCCGCGCGCGAGGAGGTCTACGGCGCGGAGAAGGCCGCCCAGCGCCCGCAGACGCTTATGGATATTGCGACCATCGGCACAAAGACGCTCAAGGTCCGCGGTCTGCTCCCCGAGCTCGACGAGAGCGAGGAGATCAACGCCTGCTCCATTCATGTGCCCGCCGTGGTGAACGGCAAGGAGCAGGACTGGCTTTTGATGTTCAAAAACGAAACGCATAACCACCCCACCGAGATCGAGCCCTTCGGCGGCGCGGCCACCTGCATCGGCGGCTGCATCCGCGACCCGCTCTCCGGCCGCGCCTATGTCCATCAGGCAATGCGTGTGACGGGCGGCGGCGACCCGAGAAAGGCGCTTGCCGAAACGCTTTCAGGCAAGCTCCCGCAGCGCAAGCTCGCCCAGACCGCCGCGGCGGGCTACTCCTCCTACGGCAACCAGATCGGCCTTGCCACCGGCCATGTCGCGGAGCTGTATCACGAGGGCTATGTCGCCAAGCGCCTTGAGTGCGGCGCGGTCGTCGCCGCCGCGCCTGCGAGCAATGTCGTGCGCGAGCGTCCCGCGCCGGGTGATGTGGTCATCCTGCTCGGCGGGCGCACGGGGCGCGACGGTATCGGCGGCGCGACCGGCTCCTCCAAGAGCCACGATATGAAATCGCTTTCCACGATGGCGAGCGAGGTGCAAAAGGGCAATGCGCCCGAGGAGCGCAAGATCCAGCGTCTGTTCCGCGACGGCGCGGTCACGCGCCTCATCAAGCGCTGCAACGACTTCGGCGCGGGCGGCGTGTCCGTCGCGGTCGGCGAGCTGGCGGACGGACTCATCATCGACCTCGACGCCGTGCGCAAGAAGTACGAGGGCCTCGACGGCACGGAACTTGCGATCTCCGAATCGCAGGAGCGCATGGCGGTCGTCGTCGCACCGGAGAACGAGGCGAAATTCATCGCCGCTGCCGCGGCGGAAAACTTAGAGGCCTACCGCGTGGCGGTCGTGACCGAAAGCCCCCGCATGGTCATGCGCTGGCGCGGACAGACGATCGCCGACCTCTCCCGCGCCTTCCTCGACACCAACGGCGCGACGAAGCACGCCTCCATCGCCGTCCCCGCGAGGGAATGTGCCGCTCCCGCCGCAGCTCAAACGCTGCGCGGCATGGCAGGCAGCCTCAAGAGCGCGTCCCGCCGTGGTCTTGTCGAGCGCTTCGACTCCACCGTCGGCGCGGGGACGCTCCTCTTGCCCTTTGGCGGCAGGACGCAGCGCAGCCCCGCGCAGGCGATGGCGGCGCTCCTGCCCGTCCTCCCCGGCGAGAAGACCGCGCAGGGCAGCGTGATGGCCTGGGGCTGCGACCCCGACGCGCTGAGCGCCGACCCCTATCGCGGTGCGCACGACGCGGTCTATACCTCGGTCGCCAAGCTCGTCGCCGCAGGCGCAGACTATCATAAGGCGTACCTTTCCTTACAGGAATTTTTTGAAAAGCTCCGCAATGAGCCCGCGCGTTGGGGCAAGCCCTTCGCGGCGCTGCTCGGCGCGCTGGACGCGCAGCTGGAGCTGAGCGCCGCCGCCATCGGCGGCAAGGACTCCATGTCCGGCAGCTTTCTTGACCGCGATGTGCCGCCGACGCTCATCTCCTTCGCCATCGCGCCGCTGCTCGAAGGCGAGCTGCTGACGACCGACCTGAAGGCGGTGGGCCACGGTGTCTACCTCTTCGCAGGCAAAACGCCCGAGCAGCAGGCCGCCGCGTGGGAGCGTTTCACCGCGCTTGCGCGCGCGGGCAAGGTCGTGAGTGCGTGGGCGGTCGAAAACGGCCTTGCCGAGGCGGTGATGAAGATGTCCTTCGGCAACGAGATCGGCTTCGCCGCGGAAAATACGGTGCTTGACTGGTTCGCCCCCATGCCAGGCGCGATTGTCGCCGAGCTGAGCGATGAAGTCTCCGACGCCGTGCGCATCGGCGTCACCACAGCGGAAAAGGCCATTGCCCTCGGCGCGGACAGTGCCTCCATCGAAGAGCTTGCCGCGCTGAACGACGCTGTGCTCGAAGCCGTCTACCCGACAAAGACGCGGGACAGCGGCACGGTCGAGAGCTTTTCCCATGAAACGAAGACGCGCGTCGCCCCCGCCGTCAAGCAGGCGCGTCCGAAGGCGCTCATCCCCGTTTTCCCCGGCACGAACTGCGAGTACGACACGCAGCGCGCGCTTTCGGAGGCAGGCGCGGACGCCGAGCAATTCATCGTCCGCAACCTCACGAGCGCCGATGTCGCAGACAGCGTCGAGCGCTTTGCAGCTACCGTCAGGACCGCACAGATGATCGTCATTCCCGGCGGCTTCTCCGGCGGCGACGAGCCGGACGGCAGCGCCAAGCTCATCACCGCGTTTTTCCGCAGCGCCGCCGTCCGCGAGCAGGTGACGGCGCTGCTCGAGCAGCGCGACGGCTTGATGCTCGGCATCTGCAACGGCTTCCAGGCGCTCATCAAGCTCGGCCTCGTGCCCTACGGAAGGATCATGGATACCGACGAGTCCTTCCCGACACTCACCTACAATGTCATCGGCCGCCACCAGTCCAAGCTCGTGCGCACGCGCGTGTGCTCGACGCGATCTCCGTGGCTTGCGGGAACAGAGGTGGGAGATATTTACACCGTTCCCATCTCGCACGGCGAGGGGCGTTTTCTCGCCTCGCGGGAGCTGATCGAACAGCTTGCCGCAAACGGCCAGATCGCCACGCAGTATGCAGGCCTTGACGGATATGCTACAATGGATACTGCTTTCAATCCCAACGGCTCCGTCTGCGCCATCGAGGGCATCACCTCCCCCGATGGGCGGGTGTTTGGCAAAATGGGGCACAGCGAGCGCATCGGCCCCGCGCTTTACCGAAACGTGCCGGGGACTTACAATATGCACCTGTTCGCCTCGGCGGTGCGTTACTTCAAAAAATAGGAGGGCAAGTCATGGCCTATTACTATCCCGATCCGTCTCATACCTTCAGCGAGTACCTGCTCGTACCGGGCTACACCTCGGAGGAGTGCGTGCCCGACCGCGTTTCGCTCAAAACGCCGCTGGTCAAATACCGCAAGGGGCAGGAGGACTGCCCCATCAGCCTGAATATCCCGATGGTCTCGGCGATCATGCAGTCGGTGTCGAACGACACGCTCGCCGTCGCGCTTGCCAAGGAGGGCGGACTTTCGTTCATCTTCGGCTCGCAGTCCATCGAAAGCGAGACGGAGATGGTGCGCCGCGTGAAGAGCAGCAAGGCGGGTTTCGTCGTCAGCGCCTCGAATCTCACGCCTGAGCACACGCTGGCCGATGTGCTCGCGCTCAAGGAGAAAAACGGCTTCTCCACCGTCGCCATCACTGAGGACGCCATGCCCAACGGGAAACTCCTCGGCATCGTCACGAGCCGTGACTACCGCGTCAGCCGCATGAGCACAGACCTCAAGGTGCGCGATTTTATGACGCCGCGCGAAAAGCTCATCACTGCTCCCTCCTCCACCACGCTCAAGGAGGCCAACGACATCATTTGGGAGCACAAGCTCAACGCCCTGCCCATTGTGGATGAGAACGACTGCCTGCGCTACTTCGTTTTCCGCAAGGACTACGCCGAGCACAAGGAGCACCCCCTCGCCCTCCAGGACGCGCAGAAGCGCTATCTGGTCGGCGCAGGCATCAACTCCCGCGACTACCACGAGCGCATCCCCGCGCTCGTTGAGGCGGGCGCGGATATTCTCTGCATCGACTCGTCCGAGGGCTACTCTGTCTGGCAGAAGAAGGTCATTGACTTCGTGCGTGAGAACTACGGCAATACCGTGAAGATCGGCGCGGGCAATGTGGTCGACCGCGACGGCTTCCGCTTCCTCGCCGAGTGCGGCGCAGACTTTGTCAAGGTCGGCATCGGCGGCGGTTCCATCTGCATCACGCGCGAGACCAAGGGCATCGGCCGCGGTCAGGCGACCTCTCTCATCGAGGTCTCCGCCGCGCGCGACGAATATTTCCGCGAGACGGGCGTTTATGTTCCCATCTGCTCCGACGGCGGCATCGTCCACGACTATCACATGACGCTCGCCCTCGCCATGGGCGCGGACTTTCTGATGCTCGGCCGCTACTTCGCCCGCTTTGACGAATCGCCCACGAATAAGCTCCTTGTCAACGGCGTGTATGTCAAGGAATACTGGGGCGAGGGCTCGAACCGCGCGCGCAACTGGCAGCGCTACGACCTCGGCGGCAAGACGGGTCTTGCCTTTGAGGAGGGCGTGGATTCCTATGTCACCTACGCAGGCTCTTTGCAGGATAATGTCGCGCGTAGCCTTTATAAGGTCAAATCCACCATGTGCAACTGCGGCGTGACCACGATCCCCGATCTTCAGAAGAACGCGAAGCTCACGCTCGTCTCCGCCACCAGCATCGTCGAGGGCGGCTATCACGATGTGATGCTCCGCTCCACCGGCAAGGGGAATGACTGAGCAGGGGCGCGCCAATTGACAGCGCAAAGCGCATCCAGCTTATCGCTTATTGGGCGTAGATTTTCAGAAATTCGCGGATCTGCGCCGCGTTCAGTTTTTTTCGCAGGGTCGTCCCCCTCCCCCGCCGCCCGCGCGGGGCGGCGGACGCGGCAGGGCAAAAAAACGGCGGCTCGAAAGCCGCTGCACATAACGCTTATCAAAAACAACGATGACCCTTGGCCGATCTCCTGCGTTTCACGGCCAAGGGTCATCCATGGTTCTTAATATCTAACATCATTGACTACCTCTCTTTCTGCGGAGTCACGGCATACAAGATCTTTCCTGTGCTGGGGTACTCTCTGCTATGCAATGCACCGTTGCGCGGTTCTCATGATGCGGGGAACATTGGAGTGTTTTTCTCAGATCCCTTGCAGCCGTCTTCCCCGTGCCGCCACGGCTCGGGGGTATCCTCACTGTACATTGGACTCACCTTTTTTTGTACTTAAAGGATAGCATCTTTTTGTGGGGACTGCAATTCGCAAAACAGCAGAAAAAAGCAGCGAAAAACTGTTTGAGCTAATGAAATTCCGCACGATCCCGAATTTTCGCTTGACCGATTTATCGCTTTATCATATGATAGTATTGTTGGGGCACAGAGCCTTTGTTCTCCGCGCACGGACGCCATCCCTCCATCAGCGTGTCGTTCTCCATGATAAAGGGCCGGGCGGTGTCCTGCCTCCACGAGATGTCATACTTGCCCATGAGATAATCGCTCAGCGCCGTTCGGTCAGTAAAGCGCAGCGGTCGGTAAGGCTCCTGGAACGCCACCTTTTTGATGAAATAGAGCGTCCCGTCCTCCGCGCACAGCAGCACGCCCACATGCCCGACAAACAGCAGATATCCCTCCTCGGTCGACTTATCATGGAAGAATACCGTGATGAGGCGTATCCTCTCGCTGTCGCGGAAGCTCACGCCGCGTTTTCTCCACTGCGCCTGCACGGTACGCACATGGCGCCCGACCTCCGTGCTGTCCTCCGCTTTCATGGAGGCATACAGCGCGCGGAAATCGTTCAGACTGCTCCCGCCCAGCGCCCCCCGGATCGGCCTTCAGCGTTTCCTTGTCCACGAACAGCACATCCTCGTCCGCGTCAAGGTCAGTGTTCTAACCATATAATTCCTATATTTCTCTTTGACAATCACTGTTGATTTCTTAAATACCGACGCAGGCGCCGTGTGTATCCGAAAAGAGTTGTCCCTTGCTTCCGTGCGGGATCGCTCGACAAAAACATATTGCCAAATTCTGTTGTATCCTCTATAATAACAGCATTCCATACATAATACAACAACAGGAGAGTACACACGATGAACAAAACCGAATTGATTGCCGCCATGGCTGAAATCAGCAGTCTTTCTAAGAAGGACTGTGAAGCCGCATTGACCGCTTTTGTCGCCGCTACGGAGAATGCCTTAAAAGCGGGCGACAAGGTGCAACTGGTGGGCTTTGGCACCTTTGAGGCCAAGGTACGCGCTGCCCATATTGGGCGTAATCCCGCTACCGGTGCCGAGATCAAAATTCCCGCTTCCAAAGCTCCCGCCTTTAAGGCTGGCAAGACCTTCAAGGATTCTGTCCAGTAAATCAAGGATATGTCCACGAGAGCGAAACGCTCCGCGAGGACTTCATCTGCCCGATCTGCCGCGCCACGGCGGACAAATTCATCCGGCAGGGCTGAAGCAATCAGAGAGCGCCTGCCGTTCCAGCTAAGGACGCGCGTCCGGGAGCATTGCCATCACCGACGCGGAAACGCAGATATTTCAAAAAACGGTCTTGCAACCCAAGCGGGCTGCAAGACCGTTTTTTGATTCCCGTGCGGCAAGGTCACCGCCGCGAAGGCTCACCTCAAAGGTCGTCCGTCAGTGCAGTGCTCTTGGCGTAGGCGGTACTGCGTGCCTCAAAGAAATCGGTCTTAACCATGTTGGCGTCGGCGTACTGGCTGACCCATTCCATGCTCTCCGGTTCGCTCT
>ENA-OYZX01000577-OYZX01000577.1-human-gut-metagenome-genome-assembly--contig:-NODE-577-length-18345-cov-7.821050_pt1 | contig 18345 bp, 17 predicted proteins | sample MGYA00243296_ERZ653489 | MGnify/ENA primary metagenome ERZ653489 (study PRJEB26926, sample SAMN06165098) | human gut metagenome | biome: ENVO:00009003; feature: ENVO:2100002; material: ENVO:00002003... | reverse complement strand
ATGCGAGACAATGTGAGATCGTTGGGTCCTACCGTGCAATTACCGACCGCATTGCTTTGAAGAGAGCGGAAAATGATAATTTAGCGGCTTGAAGACATCATTTTTGCTACCGCAATCGGAATTAGCTCTTTGAGTTTGCGGATTTCAAGATGATTTTCCTCAATTTTTTGCAACAAAGGTTCGACCTTTCTGCAAAAGCTATCAATTACTTCGTTTGGGGGGCAAATGAACTCGAAGTCTAATGATGATGCTGGCTTTACGCGCATACGACTGTTTGTAGAACCCGTAGCGTTGCTTACTAAGAAGTCTATGAAACTACCAGTGTTGAACAGGAGATAGTAAAACGCTCTGTGGGTAGGTTCTTTGGTGGAAAAAACGATAAACTCTGTTGAACAGATAGCATTCTCGAAGCATGGTACAGAACGCCAAATTCGTTTTGTATCAGGGTTCAGCTTTGAAACCAAGATTGCATTTTGGGGAACAATGTATTTATTACTCAAAATGCTTGATGGAGTGTCTTTTGAGGGCAATTTCTCATTGTCGTAGGCAGGAATACTATAATGCCAGACAAAATCACAGTCCATTTTCTGAGGGTTTATGCTTTGTGTAGATGTAGACAACTTATCATTAAGTTTTTCTTTACACCACCCGACAGGCAATCCCTCATCATCAAGATCAAATGGCTCATAGTCGATGAACCATGATTTATAAAGTGACATTGCAGTCGCTTCTAAATTATCATTTTCCGCTCTCCTCAAAGCAATGCGGTTGGTAATTGTACGGTAGGACTCGACGATCTCACATTGTCTCATATAGGAGGGGACAGGGAGCTTTATACGGCAAAGATCATCCCATGTAATTCCGCCTCGAACACTGCCGTCCGTCATGAACCAACATTCACGATCAAACTCCGGTCTGCGAAACCACATCATCAAATACTCTTCATTCAAGATGGCGTGGTCAATAATCTCAAACATGAAATACGCCGGAGAAACTATTGCGGCGTTGTCTTTCTCATAGAGCGCAATCGGAAGACGTTCATCGCGTCCAACGTGCATTGGGTTACAGGCAAATAGCCCCTTGCTGATCAGTTTATACCGACTCAAATCTGTGCCAATTACATTTGCGACGGAAGGCATAAACTCTTTGTCGATGCTTATGCCAAGAACAGTGCTGGTGACTTCCTCGGAGTTTCGATAATCAACAAGCCGAATGTGTTTACCAAGAGGTTCATAATTCGATTTCATAGCCCAACTCCTTAAACACGGTCAACAGGTCTGCCTTCGACTTTTCTTCTGCGACGAGCAGATCACGAAGCTCGCTTTGCAGCGTCTTCATTTTCGTATCAAAGTCGATGTTCTCATCACGGTTTACAAACTCAATGTAACGGCTCGGAACAAGGGTAAAGCCCTTTTCAGCAACCTCATCGAAGGATGCGCTGTAACAAAATTCAGGCACATTCTGATAAGTTTCTTCATAGCCTTCCTGCTGCCATGCGTGATAGACGCCCGTGACTTTTGCACGGTCTTCTTCTGTCAGTTCAATGTACTTCTTTTCATAGGGGCTTCCCATTTGCCGCAAGTCCATGAAAAGGATCTCACGCTCACGGTTACGGAAGCGTTTTACCTCACCGTTTTCTTCAACCACACGAGCCTTTTTATTCTTGTTCAGAATCCAAAGCGTAACGCTGATGTCGGTTGTGTAGAAGAGGTTGCGGGGAAGGATGATGATTGCTTCGACGAGATTGTTCTCGATGAGCTGACGGCGGATTTTTAACTCTGTACCATCGTCAGATAGTGCGCCGTTTGCAAGCAGGAAACCGGCAACACCGTTCTGAGAGAGCTTTGAAACAATATTCAGAATCCAGCCATAGTTTGCGTTACTCGTGGGCGGAACTTCATAGCCGTCCCAGCGCGGATCATCAATCAGCTCATTATCACCACGCCATTCTTTCTGATTAAAAGGCGGGTTTGCCATAATGTAATCTGCCTTGAGGTCCTTGTGCTGGTCATTGGTGAATGTGTTCGCTGCCATTTCTCCGAGGTTTGCAGAGATGCCGCGAATAGCCAGATTCATTTTGCACAGCTTGTACGTCGTGTTTGTATATTCCTGACCATAGATAGAGACCTTCTTCTTGTTGCCGTGATGTGCCTCCACGAACTTCATTGACTGCACGAACATACCGCCAGAACCGCAGCAAGGGTCGTACAGAATGCCATCATACGGTTCAATCATTTCTGCAATCAAATTGACAATACACTTCGGCGTATAGAACTCGCCCTTGCCTTTGCCTTCCGCAAGTGCAAACTTGCTCAGGAAGTATTCGTAGACCCGCCCGATAATGTCATTCTCTTTATCGCCCGTGTTGATCTTATCAATCTCGTCCAGCAGTGATGCCAGCTTTGCTGTGTCGATGTGAAGACGTGAGTAGTAGTTGTCCGGCAGTGCGCCTTTCAGTGCGGGATTCGCCTTCTCAATCGTATAGAGGGCGGTGTCGATTTTCAGCGCAATGTCATCCTGTTTCGCATTCTCCATGATGAAAGACCAACGGCTGATCTCAGGCAGGAAGAACACGTTGTCCTTCGTATAGAAGGCAACATTGTCAACAAACTTTTCGCCGTATTTTTCAGCAATGGCTTTTCTTTGCGTCTCAAACTTATCACTGGCAAACTTCAAGAAGAAAAGACTGAGAACGACGTGTTTGTATTCTGCCGGCTCAACTGAACCACGAAGTTTATCTGCGGACTTCCATAGAGCTTCTTCCATAGAAATCTCTTTTTTCGGTTTATTGGCGGCTCGTGCCATATTGATTCCTCCTGATTTTATAACGCTTCAATGCATCCTACTGTAATGGGCGCCGCACTATAGATTCGTATTCTTTCACATTAGAGTGAAATGTGAAAATACTGCTCTAAATGCTCTTTAAAGGCAAGATATAATTTTTTGCTGGCATCTACATGGAATTTTGCCATACGAGGCCAATCAATATCTTTAGAAATATCAACACCGGGCAAAAAAGTATGTATCTTGCTTGCCTTATTGTCGTCCATGCGGCTCCAAATCAATTGTGTTCCTATAACTTTCTCAATATTATCTTTCCTGGCAAATAGGAAACCAAATAGTTCCTTGTTTTTCTCTTTTGATGCCATGCCCAAATAGAGTTCGACACGGGATTCATCGAAGTTTGCAACACAGTCGATATGGATGCCAGGAATACCCACAAAACCGGCAATCCAGTTACTCGTTACAGGGTTCACATTCCCGAAAAGTCCATTTTCGCTAAAAGCATTTTTGAGCTGCGGAAGTGTGTATTCCCAATATTTTTTGCGGATTTCATAACGATTTCCAGCAACTGTCTCAGAATTATCCTCATCTTTGAGGTAAAATACAAGCTCACTCTCGGGAACATCAAATATAGCGAATATCTTTCGCAGATTATTGATTTTGTACTGTGTATCAGTTCCCGTCCACACATACAGATCCGTATCGATTTGCCGGCAGGAATTAAAAGATGTCGGGCTCATACTGAAATGTAGCGACAAATCTACTGCGGGGTCTTGCGATACCGCCAGTTTTGTCAAGACGGCCTTATTCTCAGAATGAAGCATTGTGATGACTTGTTGATACATATCTGCCCAGCTTGCCACTGGCTGTTCGGCACCCTTGAAACTATACTTGGAGAGAACGCGCCCCGTGAGAATGACATCTTCATCCAAAGCGATAGCATCCATCTGCTTTTTCTGAGGGTGGTAATTTGATGTGGGATAGGGCCAAATTCCGATAACCGTATTTTTTAAGAGCTGGTCACGTTCCTCAAGTTCAGGCAACCCCCACTGTTCCTTCCGGCCGACCCACTGATTGATTCGAAGGCCAGAATCTTTAAAGCCATGAGGCATATCGCGCTTCTCTGCAAACGGGCTATTGGAATAGCGCGAATTATACGCAGTTAGGGTTAGATTTGCCAAACGGTGGAGCCAATTTGTGTGAATCGCTTCATAATTATCCCCAAGGCTCACTATCCATGCGGCAGTAAGATGCTGTGGCATAATGTGCTCAATAGAGTACTCTCCACGATCCAAGTGCCCCCAGACATCTTTGGTCTCGCTGGTTTCTGAATTCTCCAAACGCTCAAAGAGGTACAGCTTGTTTTTGGGATTCATCCCATAGATATTGCGCGTAGACATACACTCTGCGAACTCCTCATCAGAGGGAAACCGAGTACGTTCTCTCTTGCTGAGAAGTGCATATTTGAACTTCTCAACATAATGGCTTTCATCTCCATCAAACCGAATGATTTCACGATGAAGCAGAAGAAAGATTTTATTCAACGCATTGGTGGGCAAGTCGCAAATAGCTCGGCGGAACAAGTAGCTTTCTGTGAAATGGAATACTTCAATTAGCTCATCGGCGGTCAAAGCACCACTTTCGCTAAGGCGAATTACTTCCAGCAAAAACGGACGTGTGACCGATGTGGACAGTCGATTGAGACGATAGATACAACTATTGAGCCGCTCGTCAGAATGACCGCCTTTAATGAGAAATGCGTATCGCTTTGCATACTCGAGTAAATCTTTAAGCAAAGGTTCAATATCCGCCACCTCTGCATCCTCGACATATTTCTTAAATGTTGGGTAGACACTATTCATATTAGGGGTGCTCTGCTGTTTGATGCTTAAGTAGTCACGAACAAAGGAACTAACATCATAGTCGGTATAGCTTTCAATGCGATTCCAGTATTTTTCATAGAACTTCGTTTGCTGATCATTTGGAAGTCCCATCAAGATGTAATTGCGTATCTTATCGCCTTCGCTAAGGTTAAGTCCCGTGGAGTTTAAGCTTTCAAAGATAAGCTGTGGATTATCCTCATGGTTAAGCGATATGTTGATGATCTCCAACTTGCAGATAGCATCAAATAGCTCGTCAATATCTAATTCGCCGTGTTGAATACGGTCGTAAAAATATCGATAATTTATCGTAAGATTAGAGTCCGGGATATATTCTTCATCTTGGTCAAAGAGAATACCGAATGCCTTCTGATCATTTTTAATAGGCTTTAATTTAATGCGTTTTTCTTCTGGCTCATATTCATCGATCAGATATTTTTTGAGGATTTTGTCCGTGAGTTGATGATCGCGAGATACCATTTTCCCAGATGAAAGCAAATGATAAATAGCCAAAAGAAGCAAAGATATGGTAGTCAAGCGCTGTTGACCATCAATGATAAGAAACTCCTCCATTGTGCCTGATTCGCTTTGGACAGAGACGATGCTCCCAAAGAAATGGCTCTTTCGATTCTGCCGGATGATCTTTACCAGATCGTCATAGAGCTGCTTGCAGTGTTCCATTTTCCAATCATAATTCCGTTGGTATACCGGAATGATAAATCGTTTAGAAGCGCCATCTAAGTATTTGATTAGTTTTTGTGCGTTACCATTCATACACTTTCTCCCTTAGAATCAAATTACCGCAAATCTTACAAGCACCTTTCTAACGCTTCGATTTCATAAACTGATAGGCATCGATTTATCAATTCCCGGTTTCGTATAATAGCAGCAACTACCTGGTCTTCTGTCAACCCTTTTAGATGATGCCCATATCGATCAAGTATCTTTCTAATTGCAGAACTCGGTATGCCAAATTCAGTCAAAATTTGAATATTAGCGGCAGTAAACTCATTTTCGATTGCTTCAGCAATAAATGAATAGTCACCAGCTTCCATACCTAACTCAGCCGCAATATACTTCTGAAGAGAATCAACAACATTCAGCCACTTAGGAATTTTGTATTGTAGCCAATTTTTCTGAAACTTGAATATAGTTTCGACTGCCTCGTCTGCGAATTGCCGAGCCATTTCAGGATACTCCACCAGGAATTGTTGCGACGAAAAATGCATATCTGCAGAATTTGGTACATTTTAAAATACATTTTTGAAATAAGCGGAATCGTGTTCTTGAATTCCTTTAAAAACATGTGTAGTACAATTTCTCCCAATACTCCCTTTTTCTCGTACCACCGTAAAAATGCTGGTTCCCAATCTTCTTCCGGCACATCGTGTTCAAGATAATATCTAAGTTTTTCAATCTCATGTAACTTAAGTAGACTCTGCGCAGCTTCTCTCTGTTTTTTCGTAATTTGATTTCTGGGTATATCAGCGTAGGCAAACGCATACTCCAAGATATTTTCTGAAAAAGCATCCGCAAAATTGTCATATGCGTATTTAAGAGAGCCGTCGTTTTCGATATCCGTATTCATTAATACAGTATTTACATCATCTTCATCGACTTTTAAAACCAAGACACCGCTACGGCCAGTATTGCTTACTGCCTGCACAAGTCAACACCTCGTTTCTCCATTTGCACTATATTTTTCATCCGGCACGATCTCCACGATATCCTCTATCCGGCAATCCAGCGCTGCGCAAATCTTTACGAGTATTTCTGTAGTGACATGTCCGTTCCGTCCCATTTTGGTGACGGATGCTGGGCTGATACCAGCCCTCTCGCACAGGTCTTTTTTCTTCATGTCCTTATCGATGAGCAACTTCCAGAGTTTTTTATAACTCACAGACATAAAATATCTCCTCCGTACCGATATACAAAAAATGCTCTGCCGCTTGGCAGAGCATTCGGTCTATTGCAGCCATACTGCCAAGGCCTATTCCAACACTTGACAGCGTTGTTTATAATGATAGCACATTTGGGTAGGAAAAGCAAGAAAATGATAAATCCGCACGAATTCCGACTCTATTCAATTTCTTTTCAAGCCGCGAAAGAAACGGTTGAACCTCCGGACAGTCAGAGCTACAATGCCAACACCTCATAACGAGGACAAACTGATTGGAGGTCAAATGATGAATTATGAAGTAAACTCATTTCAGAACTACGAATCGATCACCATTGACGAACTGAAGGATCAAGCTAACAGCCTACTGAATCTGGTAACGGAAGAACAGCGACCGCTGCGCGTATGCATGAATAATGGCAAAGAGGTTCTGCTGTTCCCTCAGGATCTGCTCGCCCCGATCTGCGACTCTGACTTTCGCTTGATCCTGCTGTCGGCAATGCGGTATGCGATGGGCAGAAACACATGCATGCCCGTGGTGGTTTCCGATTATATCAAACGTCACGTTCAGCTTCTGGATGATAAGTTTCTCGTACTGGCTGCCGATGATATCCGGCGGCACCTTGAAGACTATGCAGAGCATGAAATGAATCCGAATCTTTGGCATGGCCTTTTAGGTGCACTTGAGACAGAGCAGAGAGAGCGTGCCACTCGTAAGACAAGGAAAATCAGACCTTGCCCAGCCTGCGGAAAGCCATTGGAAATCATGAGCATTGCTGACAACAGGCATTCACCTGGCGGATTTGATGTAATTGCTCACTGCCAGAACTGTCTCGCTGATTACGAATGGTTCTGTGATAAAGATGGCAGTGTCTCAGATATGAAGCAGTATTTCTTCGGGTAAGGCGAGTGTGTGTTCCAGCAGGAGACTTTGGGTGTATTCCTTGTTTATAGCGGCTCAACCCTTAAACTGTGCGCCAACTACTATAAGGCGACTAAAAGGGCCGCACCTGCTCGTATGAACAGGTGCGGCCCTCTAATTTGACAGAAATTTAATTCAGTCTGAAGTAACAGGTATTCTTCCCACGACCTTCTTTTTTCAACTCACCGGCTGCGACCAACTTGCGGAGGGCCCCCTCTATGGAACTGTCGCTAAGCGTCGGGCAAAGCTCCCGGATGTCCTGCTTATTGAACCGTCCGATTCTATTCTTGCTTGCTCTGCGAACCATTTCCAGTGCAGGCAGTTTGGCTTCCACAAGCGCCACGCGATCCTCGAAGTCTTTGTAGGCGGCAAGGATCGTCCCGAGCAGGTACTTGATGAAGGGCACTACATCCTCAATTCCTTCGTGCCAGCCGGTTTGCGCCTGTGCAAGTGCATCGTAGTACAGATCCTTGTTCTTGGCGATTTTGGCTTCCAAGGAGATATACTTGCCGACATAAAATCCGCTCCGGTACAAAAGCAGCGTCGTGAGTAGCCGACTCATTCTTCCGTTTCCGTCATTGAATGGGTGGATGCACAGAAAATCATGGATGAAAACCGGGATTGCAATCAACGGCTCCAGTTCCATATTCCCAATCACACGGTTGTATTCCTCGCAGATTCTGTCCAACGCTTCCGGCGTTTCATAAGGGGCAAGCGGCGTGAACAGCGTTTCCACATGACCGTCCGGATAGGTGGCAGTGATATAATTCTGCACACTTTTTGTGCGGCCCGCAAGCGGGTTGTTCATGTGACTGTACAGGTTTTTATGAAGCTGCAGGATATAGTTCTGCGTAATTGGAATCGCATCAAAGCTCTCGTGAATGATACTCAGCACATCGCGGTATCCGGCAATTTCCTGCTCGTCACGGTTCCTCGGCGTAGTTTTCTCTTCGACGAGCTGCCGGATTCGGGTACTCGTGGTGACGATGCCCTCAATGGCATTCGATGCCTCGGTGCTCTGTATCTTGGCAATTTCCACGAGCTTTTCGAGTTCCTCCGGACGCTGCTTCAAATACAGTTCCTGCTTGCCGGCTTCCTTGTATATGGCCGCAATCAGGCCAAGAACATCCGAGTCCCACTTCTGCTCCTTGATTGCGGAGTAATTGAAGGTTCTCATTCCCTCACCTCCATTTGTTTTCCCTTAAATAATAATATAAAATAAGGGAATAGTCAATGGGCTGTGCCATAAATCCCTTACTATTATGCCTGTATTAAGGGATTTATACTCAGGGAGCAAGAAAAGTATCTCTGCCTATTCTTTGTCTATAGCGCCGCAACTGCTGAGCCGCCACCCTTACAGAAACAACTTGTATAACTGCCTGCTCAGAGTTACAATGCAGACGACCTAAAACGAGAAACGCTCCCCGTCCGGCATCGGTGAACATTCACCGGAAACCGGGCGGGAAGCGTTTTTGACCACATAGATTACCACAGACGGCGCTGGAGCACCCGGAAACAGTGGATATAAGAGCGTCAAAGAGTAAGTAAAACAAATAGGAAACGGCTAAAAACCGCTATAACCAAGCGAAAAAAGTGTTCTCAATAAGTTTGGGAGCAGGAGGCCCGGGGTTCGAGTCCCCGCACTCCGACCACCTTTGGCAGAAAAATCGCCTGAAAAGGCGGTTTTTCTGCGTTTTTTGTTCTGCTTTTTCGGTTTAGACGATTACTGTTCAGCGACGGTTCAAGGGGCAGAAAAGCGGCGGGAGCACGATTGAGGATGGCTGCTGAAACCACCAAATCCCTAACCCATCCCTAACTGGTGTGACTGCTGTAATATCATCGTCAATCCGACAAATTCTTGTGTTTTCCATCATTCTCCTTTATAATGATTTTACGGTGAGCCTTTGGGCCACCAAGGTAGCCGTGTGGGTGTATTCCCATGCGGCTTTTATTTTGAAGGGGAGGTAGTACGATGATTGTTCTGCGTCAGGGAAAGGCAAAAAACATCTTGGAGAATTCGATCAATAGTGCGTTAACCGCAGTTGAAACATACAATCGCCCACGTGTGCAATTTAGAATTGAAAATTATATTATTCTCATGATTATCGCATGGACTAAATTATTTCACGCTTACTTCCAAAGCGAAATTGGAGAACGCTATTTTTATAAAGAAAAAAATGGTCGCTATAAGAAAATCGACGGAGAGCGAAAGGCATGGGAACTTACTGAGTGCATTAAGGAATACCAGAAAATGAGGAAACCCTATCCGAATCTTACCGACCCTGTTGTTGCAAATTTACGCTTTTTCATTGGCATCCGAAACAAAATAGAACATAGATACTGGGATAGTTCTTCTTTAGATATTTTACTATTCGGCGAATGTCAGGCACTGCTTTTTAATTATGAATCCTTTTTGGTTACACTGTTTGGTGAGGATTATTCAATCAACACATGTCTTGCATATGCGTTGCAGTTCTCTCATCTAAGAGCCAAGGAGCAGTTGCAGGCTCAGCGTGACTTACTGTCCAAAGATATGCTGGATATAAAAAAATACATCGATAAGTATAAAACAGATCTTCCCCAGGAAATCTATGATAGTCAGGAATATAGCATCAAATTATTGCAAATTCCCAAAATCAGCAATACCAATCGTCATGATCTGGCAGTTGAATTTGTGCACTGGAATAGCCTTAGTGAGGAAGATCGAGCTAACTATCAGCGAATCAGCACCATAATTAAAGATAAAATTGTAGTACAGCGTGTTTCTAATGCAAATTTACTTAAGCCAAGCGCTGTTATTCGATCTGTTGAGGACAAAACAGGGGTAAAGCTTTCTCAAAGCGATCATACGCTACTTTGGAAATCCTTTCGTGTTCGTCCTACAGCATCGTCTGAAGCTAAATTCGATACCATATCAAAATTCTGTATTTATGACGAGCCACACAATGACTACCTGTATACTGACGCATGGGTTACATTCATTGCTGGCTTGTTTGAAAAGCATGGTTTTACGAAAGAAAATATTCGCACCAACTGCGTACAGGAGTTAAAGGTCACTGATTATGAGGAATGATGAGTGATCTACCATATTCAGTTGAAATAATTCAGTAGGAGATCCCTTGTTTAAAAGGGATCTCCTACTATTTTACCCTACTCTCTCAAACGGTATCACCTTGCACCGGCTCTCCTCCGGCGGGTCAGGCGGCTCGGGTTCCGGCTTGGCTGTGGCCGTTTCCATGAAGCCGCCGATTTTCTCCGCTGCACCTCTTTGCATATCGTTGGTGATGTGCGTATAGGTGTCGAGGGTAAATCCGGCGCTGTAGTGGCCCAGCATGCTGGACAGCGTCTTCACATCCACGCCGCTGGAGAGGGCCATAGTAGCGAAAGTATGGCGCAGATCATGGAAGCGAACATGCTCCTCGATGCCCGCCTTCGCCAGCAGCTTCCGGTTGATCCTGGACACCGCATCTGGGCTCCAGTAGCCACCGGTGCGGGGCGACGGAAACAGGATGGGGTTGTCCGGATGCTGTTCATGCTCCTGCACCAGCAAGGCCACCGCCTGCTGGGACAGTGCCACCTTACGGACGGAGTTCTTCGTTTTTGGCTCCGTCACCACCAACTCCCCGTCGATGCGGGTGACCTGCTTGCTCACTGAGAGGATACGGTCCTTCACATTCAGGTCATCCCACCGGAGGGCCAGCAGCTCCCCCCGCCGCAGGCCGCTGGACAGCTCCAGGAAGAACATGGGCAGCACGCCGTACTTCTCCGCCTCGCTGAGATATACCCCCAGTTTCTCCGGTGGGATGATGGTCATCTCCTTTTTCTCCTTGGGCGGAATGCGGCAGTTGTCACAGGGGTTATACGGAATGATCCGCTCCTTGACCGCCTGCTTCAGCGCTGAGGACAGCACCATGTGGATGCGCCGCACTGTGCTTCCAGACAGAGTCGTGTCGGTCTTTTTCTCGAACCGCTGCACCCGCCCTTTGGTCTTGGAATCGTTGTACATCTTCTGGATCTGGATGGCGGTAAGCTGTTTGAGTTTCACTCCTCCGATAGCCGGTATGATGTGGTTTTCGATCATGTTCTCATAGGTCTTTGCGGTGTTGGGCCGGATCACCGGCTTGCTGTAGGTTTCAAACCACAGCCTGCACCACTCCGCTACCGTGTAGTCCTCGTTGTGGTTCACCGGGATGCCCCGGTTGTCCCGGATGGCTTTCGCCAGCTTTTCCTTGCACTCGGCCTGCGTCCGGGCGGACACGCTTTTCTGAACGGCGCGGCCGGTGTTGGGGTCGATGCCCTGGGTGTATCGGCCCTCCCAGCGGCCGTTGGGCTTTTTCCGGATGCTGCCCTCACCGTTTGCTCGTTTCTTTGCCATTGTTCATCCCTCCTTTTGCAACACAAACAAATACCACAGAATTTTTGAAATAGCCACTAAAATATTTCCGTCTTTTTGGCTGCCTGCTCGTCGATCCACGCCATGAACTTATCACGGGGGACGATGATCCGGCTGCCCAGGGTGATAGTGGGGAAATCCTGCCGGTGGGCAACCTCGTAGGCGTGGGCCAGTCCAATGCCCAGCACATCGGCCACATCCTGCACGGTCAGCATTAGAGGGAGTTCATTGAAAGAGTTGTACTTGGATCGTTTCATTGGGTTCCTTTCTACCCTTCTCGCGGAAGGGGTTTTATTCTTTGTTTTGCGGCTCATATTCTGCGCCGCTTACATGGTCATTTCAGGCCACTGCTCCTCATGGTCATCCGGTTTGTGGCCCATAGCAATCTTCTTCTCCTGGATCTTCCGCCTGAGTTTTCGATCCACCTGCTGGCCCATTGGGACGGCGGGCGGCACAGAGTTGTCTTGGAAGATCCGACTCATGTGATAGAGCAACTGAGTGACCGCCAGCATCACGGAGGGCGGGCGGAGGTCGTCTCTCTGCTCCAGGAAAAACTGAGCATACTGATTTCCCTGGGCGGCGGAACGGCTGAACCACACCATTGCCTGGGCCTGGTCCTGAGAAAGCCCTTGTCCCGTCAGGTGCAGTTTCCCCAGCATGTACTGGGCGTACTGATTGCCAGCCTCCGCCGATTTGGTAAACCAATCCGCCGCTCTGACGGTGTCCTTGTTGACGGCGTTTCCCTCCAGATACTCTTTGCCCAGACGGTAAGCGGCGAAGTGGTTTCCGTTTTCCGCCGCCTGTTTCAACCACCGGATGCCCTTGTCCGTGTCCCGCACTTCCCAATCGTCAGAGAGGAGCAGCTTGCCAAGGGCGTACTGGGCTTCTGGCAGACCTTGTTTCGCCGCCTGGGTGAGCCAGTGCTTTGCCTTATGGTTGTCCGGGATCAGCAGAGGACCGTCCCGGTAGAGTTGTCCCATTCGGTATTGCGCATGGGCGTCGCCGCGCTCCGCCACCTGCTCCAGCTTCTCCGCCGCCCGGTCACGGTAGTCCAGAGAAATGTCCTCGTTCCGAATGATTCGCCACAGTTCCCGGCAGGCATTGGACTCACCACGCGTCGGTTCCGGCTCGTCGTGCTCAGCCAAGTCGTTGTCCTCGAAGGAGATCTCGTCCAGCCGGATGCGCTCCGCCTCCTGAATAACAGCGTTTTTGATCTGCCGGAACTCTTTCTCCTGGGACAGCTTTTTCCGTTCTCTGGGTTTGTCGTGGTAGTAGCTCTCCACCTCACCCTGGAGCCTGCACCACCGATCGTAGCACGCACGCACCATCGGCAGCGCCTCCAGCTTGTCCACCACCTCATCCACGGTTTTCTTTACGGACTTGGGAAGGTAGCCGTAGGATTTTTTGCCCTTGACCGTTTCCAACTGTCCGGCCAGTTGCTCCATCTTCTGCTCGATCTCGGGAGCTGTACAGACGCTTCGTGCCATCTCCTGGGTGAGTTGCCGGATCGCGCGGCGAGCCTCCCGCACCAGTTCATCCCTCGACTGTGACTTCTGTTCGTAGGTGTGGAGCATCTCCTGTTTGAAGATCTGATTGGTGAGCGCAGATTTGATGTTGCGGATACCATCCCGCGTGAGATATGCTTCTCCCGGTTGTGTCGACCACGCCATCATGTGGACATGGGGATGCTTGCCCTCATCGTGGAAGGCAGCGTACCAGCGGAAATGATTCGGTTGAATGTTCATGGCGGCGGCGATGTCATTGCGATTTGCTCGGAGCAGGTTCCGCCACGCTCTGGCGTTGTCGTAGCCAAGGCGCGCGGCGTCCTCTCGTTTCAGCGAGAGAATATGCGTCCACACATTCCCGTTGTACTGATCCAGTTCCTGCATGGCCTGCGCCAAGTCCACGGCATCTTCATCACCAAAGAGCCCGTGGTCCCCAAGCCGCTCCGCGCGAGGCCGAGTGGCAATGTACTTCATGTAGCCATCTGATTGCTGAACTTGAGACCAGTTCTCCTCCAGCGCTCGGGTGATAAAGACAGAGGCATTGGCTTTGGTGGGCTTGTCTTTGTAATCGGAATACTCACCCAGCTCCTTGGCCTCCGGGAAATCCTTTGTCAGTTTGGAGATGAGTTGCTCCTGCTTTCGAGTGGGCGGACGGTCATATGGGATGATCTCCACCCGTTCCCGTGTGCCGATGTACCTCAGATAGCCGCTGACCGAACTGCTGCCTCCGCACTTGAGATAAGGGCTTTTCACGATCAATCCTGCCACTCATCGTCCTCCTCCCACGCACCACGCACCCGCTGCTCCAGCGAGATGCGGCCATTGGTTTTCCGCACATTTTGGACGCTCTCTGCACGCCGCCGGCGCAGATCCTCGCCGCTGAACTGATACGCGTCGGCGAGGATACCGGCCACCATGTCCTGCTCCACCGCCTGCCGGAAGGCGATGGAGGACAGCCGCTCCTCCAGCTGTCCCATCCTTCCGTCCAGATAGGACTTGATGGAGGTGGGGAGAAACAGTCCGGCATTGTTGGCGCTGAGATAGTCCAGGTAAAAGTCCACCGCCCGCTCAATGAAGGCGGTGATGCTCCGGCTCCCGTCCTCCTGATACCGGCGCTCCAGGATGGCCTTCTTCTCCGGTGAGAGGTAGAGGGGGAATTTTTCTTTTTTGCTCATAATGTTCTCCTTTCCGGGGGTTGACCCCTGTTTTTTCCTTGTGGCAGTAGGCTTTCGGGGATAGTGACCGCAGAGATGATATCATTGCCCGGATTTTGACCCCATTTCCAATCCCCGCAAAAGCCCCCGCAACTGCCCGCACTGCGGGCAGAGATGCTTCTAACGGGGGCGCTTACGACCCCGTCGTTTATCCTGCTTTTTCTTTCGTCCTTGGGATTGCCTCCGAAAGCGGGCCAAATGGGGCCTCCACCTCCGGGTCGGCACTGGGACTCGCTTCCGCTCCAAAAGGCGCACACAGGGCGTTCTGGGGGCTTTCATGGGCCAATTCTGCGAGGCGTTCCGCAGCTCTCTGGCGGGCGGTGTCCTCCTCCAGCTGCTGGAACTGCCGCTCGTAGAACAATTCGATTGCCGCCTGAATCGGACGGATGGTGTAGAGCAGATTTCCGTTGAGGGGTCTGCCGTCTTTGCTCCGCACCATCGTCGGCTCGGTGCGGATGAGACCTTTCTCCTCCAGGCTACGCACATACTTGCTCACGGTGTTCTCGCTCATACCCAGTGCCTTGCCGATGGTCTTGTAGCTGGGATAGCACTGGTAGGTTTCTCTGTCCTCGATGCTCAGCAGATAGCAGTAGATGGAGATCTCCGGGTAGCTGAGACCGATGTGAAAAACTTCGTTTGGAACCTTGAAATAGTTTTTGTCGGGATCTCGTATGGGCCACTGTTGAAACTTCATATAGCACCTCCCGTATGCTCCTCCACCCACTGCATGAATTTGTCCTTCGGCATCACCATGCAGTTGCCCACACGCAGCACCGGGAAATCCGGTGGGTGCATGAGTTCATACCCGCTGGACGGTGATGTACCCAGCACCCTTGCCTCGTTGTGGTTTTTGTAGACAGATTTTTTCGTGTTGACCATCTCCTTCTCAAAACTCCCTCTACTTCTTTAGCCGCGAACATTTGCGCGTGACATAGGTTTGACATAACCTTTGGATGGTGTCCGAGTTGCCTCTCTACTTGTATAGGGGAAAATATATCCCACTGACATATATTTGACAGAAAAACGGAGCGCCTGCTTTGTGCAGACGCTCCGTTTGAGGTTGGATTATTTACTTTTGTGCTGGTTTCAGCAGTCGGCATGTTCCCTCCGCCTCGTCCCGCTCTTTCAGCAGAGAGGCCAAGGCAGAGAAGAATTTCTTTTGCTGATAGTCCACGCTGCCACGGTTCAGCTGATGGGCTTCCGCGTACTTGCGGATGGACAGGCCATCCATGAATCGCTCCCGGAAATAATCCTGGTATGTAGCCAGCACCGTTTTCAGGGCATTGTCCAGAAACTGCAGGTCCTCTTTCAGCTTGGCGAAGTTACTTTTGGTGATGGCAACGAACCTCTTTTCCTTTACGCAGAGGCGATATTTGCTCCGGTCAAAGTTGTAGTGCTCGCAGAGATCTTTTGCGTATGCGTAGTAGGTAAGAGATTGCTGGTACTTGCGGGAGTCGTATGTTTCATCCGGCTGTGGTCGCTGCCGTTTACGAACCGGTCCCCGGAAGCCTTCTTCCTCCAGCCGTTCTATTACTTCACCTGAGATCTTCATGTTGAGCAGCCGCTTATACTTAGCTTTCCGCTCGCCGTTCACTTCGATAAAAGCGCAGAAGGACTTTTTGCTGGAGGTGTAGTATCTGGGGACAGCCGCAAAGGGGTAGGTGGTCCAGATGACACTTTCCACGCCAGTATCGGCATCGGTGGCCAGGGAGACCACATAGACCACCTTGCCGTCATACCGCCGGTAGTACCCGGCACGGATTTTTCTTTCTGCCATCTGGTCACCTCGCTCCAGAATGCGTACTGGCCCATAAACTGCCCTATAATACACAGCATTGAACTATTTAGGAGGCGTACTCTCTATCCAACTGGACTACTGCTACACCCAATATTTACATATCATAGCACGGCAAAAGTCGAACCGCAATCTTAATTGTAAAATTCTCCAGGCAAGCGGTATAACTTCATTTTAATAATTATGTGATCAAAAGCAATCGAAGTCGATATAATTTTGTGATTGGTGTTGCATTTTCATGTTTTTTGTATATAATAAAATCGTGATAAAAGAGCACTAAATCTATCATAAAAGTGTGATGGGGTGTATATATGGAACGATTGATTTTGAAAAAACTGCTGAACTGGAAGAATTCTCCCTATCGCAAGCCTCTGATTTTGAAAGGCGTGCGCCAGGTGGGTAAGACCTGGATTCTGAAAGAATTTGGTAAGTGCTACTACGAAAATACTGCTTATTTCAACTTTGATGAAAACGAAGAGTACAAACAATTTTTTGAAACCACAAAAGATGTAGACCGGATTTTGCAGAATCTCATGCTGGCAAGTGGTCAGAAGATTATGCCAGAGAAGACCCTCATTATTTTTGACGAGGTACAAGATTGCCCTAAGGTCATCAATTCCATGAAATATTTCTGCGAGAACGCCCCGCAGTATCACATTGCCTGCGCCGGATCTCTCCTGGGGATTGCCTTAGCAAAACCTTCTTCTTTCCCTGTCGGTAAAGTCAACTTCATGCAGATTGATCCCATGACCTTTACCGAATTTCTATTGGCCAATGGGGATGAGAACCTGGCAAAATATCTGGAGACAGTAAACACCATTGAGCCGATCCCTGATGCCTTCTTTAATCCTCTGTGTGAAAAGTTGAAGATGTACTATGTGACCGGCGGTATGCCAGAATCCGTTAAGATGTGGACGGAGGCAAGGGATGTGGATGCCATGCAGGAAGCCTTGTCTGGGATTATTGGCGCTTATGAGCGTGACTTTGCCAAGCACCCCAATATCAGCGAGTTTCCCAAGATTTCAATGATCTGGAAGTCCATACCGTCCCAGCTGGCGAGGGAAAACAAAAAGTTTATCTATAAGGTGGTCAAAGAAGGGGCACGGGCCCGTGAATACGAGGACGCCTTACAGTGGCTGGTGGACGCCAGACTGGTGCATAAAATCTACCGCAGCACCGCTCCCGGCCTGCCTGTGGCCGCTTATGATGACATATCTGCTTTTAAGATTTATCTGGTAGATGTGGGGCTCCTCCGCCGCCTGGCCCAGCTTGCACCGACTGCCTTTGGCGAGGGTAATCGGTTATTTACCGAATTCAAGGGTGCATTAACCGAAAATTTTGTACTTCAGACCTTGATTACACAGTTTGAAGTGACTCCCCGGTACTGGGCACAGACAAATCCCCCTTATGAGGTGGATTTCCTAATTCAGCGTGAAAATGATATTTTCCCTGTGGAGGTCAAGTCCGAAACTAACACCACCAGCAGGAGCCTTAAGAAATTCAAAGAGTTGTTCCCGGATCAAGTTAAACTCCGTGTCCGGTTCTCACTGGATAATCTGAAACTGGATGATGATGTGCTGAATATCCCGCTGTTTATGGCAGATCAGACTGATCGGCTGATTGGCTTAGTAATGGAGAAACAACTAAGATAACTCACATTGACCAATTTCTCTCCACAATTTTAAAAATCATTGAGGCGAATAGCATGAATCAATATAACGAAATTTCTACACTTCAAGAACTCAAACCAATTGTTGATAACCCCGCAGGCTTCATGCACAATTATATGGCACGTAAACCTTATAATGTTGTCTCTGAAATAATCAAACGTTTTTGTCCTGATAACGGATGTGTATATGATCCTATGTTTGGTTCTGGTACTATTAGTTTCTTCATCGCAGAAAAAAAAGGCCCTCAATTCGGTTTTTTTGGTGATGCTTGGCAAACTATTTACC
>ENA-OYZX01000570-OYZX01000570.1-human-gut-metagenome-genome-assembly--contig:-NODE-570-length-18479-cov-5.559596_pt1 | contig 18479 bp, 17 predicted proteins | sample MGYA00243296_ERZ653489 | MGnify/ENA primary metagenome ERZ653489 (study PRJEB26926, sample SAMN06165098) | human gut metagenome | biome: ENVO:00009003; feature: ENVO:2100002; material: ENVO:00002003... | reverse complement strand
ATCTACACCCTAGAGTTCGTCGGCAGCGTCAGATGTGTATAAGAGACAGCTTAACAAGGAGCTTGTATCGACTGAGGAAGTGACGGACAAGTATGATGTATTAGAGTTAAAGGAAATGATACAGCAGCATGTAGCATACACCAACTCTATAAAGGGTAAGCAGATTCTTGACAATTTCGGAGATTATCTTCCTAAGTTCAAGAAGATTGTACCTCATGACTATAAGAGAATGATGCAGAGAATCGTTCAGATGGAAGAGAAGGGTCTTTCAAGTGAGCAGGCACAGATTGAAGCATTCTATGCTAATAAAGCAGCGAAGTAAGGAGGGAAATTCATGGGAAAGCCGACAGGATTTTTAGATTATGAGAGAGTTGACAGCGAGGCTGTCAAGCCAAAGAACAGAATAAAGAATTTCAATGAGTTTCATACTCCGCTCACCATTGAGGAGCAGAGGCAGCAGGCGGCACGATGCATGGATTGCGGGGTTCCGTTCTGCCAGTCGGGTAAGCTGTTAAAGGGGATGGTGTCAGGCTGTCCTCTCAACAATCTGATACCTGAGTGGAATGATCTTCTCTACAGTGGCAATCTTCACAGGGCATATAACAGGCTTGCTAAGACAAGCAATTTCCCTGAGTTTACTTCGAGGGTATGTCCGGCATTGTGTGAGGCGGCATGTACCTGCGGACTTAATGGTTCGCCGGTGAGTACAAAGGAGAATGAAAAGACAATCATTGAGAACGCATTTGAACAGGGCTATGTGGCACCTGATCCGCCTAAGGTAAGAACCGGCAAGAAGGTTGCCGTTATCGGCTCAGGTCCGTCCGGACTTGCAACAGCAGACCTCTTAAACAAGAGAGGACATAAGGTGACTGTATTTGAGCGTGCCGACAGGGTTGGAGGACTTCTTCGTTACGGTATTCCCAACATGAAGCTTGAGAAGCACATCATCGACAGAAGAATCAATATCATGGAGGCGGACGGGATAGAGTTCGTCACCAATGCCAATGTCGGTGAGAATGTGAAGGCGGCTAAGGTGTTAAAGGACTATGACGCAGTTGTTCTCTGCTGTGGTGCAGCCAATCCAAGAGACATAAATGCACCGGGAAGGGATGCACAGGGAATACACTTTGCGGTGGATTACCTTACATCTGTGACGAAGAGCCTGCTTGATTCTGATTTAGCGGATAAGAAGTATATCGACGCTAAGGGCAGGAAGGTTGTTGTTATCGGAGGCGGAGATACAGGAAATGACTGTGTCGGAACATCAATACGTCTTGGCTGTGCTTCTGTTGTACAGCTTGAGATGATGCCTAAGCTTCCGGATACACGCGCTGAGAACAATCCATGGCCGCAGTGGCCTAGAGTCTGCAAGACGGATTACGGTCAGGAGGAGGCAATCGCGGTATTCGGAAAGGATCCTAGATTATATCAGACCACCGTCAAGGAGTTCATAAAGGACAAGAACGGAAAGCTCTGTAAGGTAAAGTGCGTGAAGCTTGAGTCGAAGAAGGATGAAAAGACAGGGCGCATGATGATGGCGGAGGTAGCAGGAAGTGAGTTCGAGCTTGAGGCAGACCTTGTGCTTATCGCCGCAGGCTTCTTAGGCACCCAGAAGTATGTTGCCGACGCATTCGGTGTGACGCTCAATGCACGAACCAATGTCGATACGGCACCGGGAAAGCATGCGACCAATGTCGACAAGGTATTCACCGCCGGAGATATGCACAGAGGCCAGTCTCTTGTTGTGTGGGCAATCCGTGAGGGACGCGACGCCGCAAAAGAGGTTGACGAGTACCTGATGGGATATACGAATCTGCAGTAAGTATGCAGTGATTGTGTTATTGCGGGATTTCATGTATCAAAAAGAGTAATAAAAGAGCTGCAGCCTGTGGAAGATTAGTTCTTCGGCGGGTTACAGCTCTTTTTTATGATAAAGCAGCAACATAATAGTCAAATGTTTTATAGAATGTAAAGCCATTGCCTGTGTAGGCGCGGATTGCGGCTGTATTGCTGCCCGATACCTGTAATAGAAGCTTCTTTTGCGGAAAGTCAGCGGCAGCGGCATCTATGAGGCGTCCGGCAAAGCCTTGTCCACGATATTTTTTGTTGGTGTAGACATTGGCAATGTTCACGTAGTCGCGGCACTCCAATACGGTACATTTAGAAGCGCTCCTGCCGTCACAGAAGAGGCGGTAGGTGTGGTGCCCGGGCGTCCTGTGGGAGGTGCGGGTGATGGAGATGGAAGACCGGGAGTATATCAGTGCTGATTTTAAATCGGATGTATTTACATTCCGGATGTTGATGTCAGGTGTCTGCTGTGTGGACGAATGCTGTATTGAAATATAATTATCATTGTAGGACTTCCTTGTCATAAAATGTTCGCTGTGTGAGTAGATAAAGCCACAGCTTTCGGCAAAATATTCGTTGCTGCCGACTAACAGGACACGAACCTTGTCAAAGGAATCTATAATTTCGTCATTGTGACCTGTGGATGTACCGGTACCGCCGGCTATGTCAATGCGGTCTGTGACTGTATCAGTACTGCCGGCTGGGGCATAGTCGGTTCTGTTTTTCGTATAAACAGCTTCAATGACTGATAACATCTGCATTACAAGCATGCGCCCCAGACCATGGCGTCGGTATTCAGGGGCGATGAGCACGGACAACTCATGCGTGAGTGTGCCGTCATTATCGTAATATGTGAATGCAGTGCAGCAGCCGATAAGACCGTGTGCGCTGTTTATAAGGTAGAGCGCCGGCACGTTATCATCCTCAAATAATTCAATTCCGCTGTTATGGAGCAGCGCGGGCTGAAGACGTGAGCTTATGATGTCCGGCTCGCGGTCAAAATCAATATACGGTTCATAAGCTTCGGATGCTGCTTCGGAGCAGTTATCTATAAAGGCTTCTATATCTGAAAGTGTGAGTTTGTATTTTTTTTGCATGTTAATCTCCGTTTATACACATTATGTGTGTTCTGTTTTGAGCAGACCGGTATGTAAGGAAGATACTTCTCTTGTCATTGCTGCAGTTTTGTTGTATATTATTTCTATTCGGGGCAGTTTCATGTACCCGTATAGGACAGGAATATTATAAGTCCAACCCAGGGAGGATGCAATGGCTAATAAAGTATTAAAAAGAAGTGAGACAGACAGGAAATACACATGGAGACTTGAGGATATTTATCCGGATGCTGCCGCTTGGAGAGAGGAGTATGCTGAGGCACTTAAGGTTGCTGAGGAGATAGAGGGCTATAAGGGTAAAATCGGTGAGAGCAGCGCCAATATGCTTGCAGTGTTCAAGCTTGATGACAAGCTCACGAATTTACTTGACCGTATCTACTGTTATGCACATCAGCTCTATGATCAGGATACAGCCAATCCGGAGTCACAGGCACTTTCAGGCGAAGCTGAGAATATTATGGTAAAGACAGGTGAGATGCTGTCTTTTATAAGTCCTGAGATGCTCACCATAGATGATGCGGTTGTCGACAGCTATATGAGTGAGTGTGAGGAGCTTAAGCTCTACGCAAAGAAGTGGGAGTATATTTCAAGAAGAAAGCCGCATGTGTTATCGCCTGATATGGAGGCTGTATTAGCTTCAGCCGAGGATGTTCTTGGAGGACCAAAGAAGGTTTTCGGCATGTTTAACAACGCTGATGTCAGGTTCGGAACAATAAAGGATGAGAATGGCGAGGATGTAACATTAACACATGGAAGATACGGAATTTTCATAAGAAGCAATGACAGGAGAGTCCGCAAGGATGCTTTCACCCGGATGCACGGCGCATACAAGAATTTTGAAAATACTATAGCTGCCAATTATGAAGCTCTGGTGAAGGGTGATATGTTCTCAGCAAAGGTGAGAAAATACAACTCAAGCATTGAGTCATATCTGTTTGACGGAAATATTCCAATCTCAGTATATGACAATCTTATCGACACAATCCACGAGGGACTCCCTCTTATGCACCGTTATGTTAAGCTCCGCAAGAAAGCACTCGGCGTGGATGAGCTTCACATGTATGATGTATACACTCCTATGGTGAAGGATTTTGATATGCATATCTCATTTGAGGAGGCAAAGGAAATCGTAAAGAAGGGCGTTGCACCTCTTGGAAAGGATTACATAGAGCTTCTTGATAAGGGCTTCAACGGCGGTTGGATTGATGTATATGAGAATGAGGGAAAGAGAAGCGGAGCTTACTCATGGGGACCTAACGGTGTACACCCTTATGTACTTTTAAATCATCAGGACAACTTAGATTCAATGTTCACCCTTGCGCATGAGATGGGACATGCGCTTCACAGCTACAAGTCAAATTCTACACAGCCTCTTGTATACGCTGCATACAGAATCTTTGTCGCTGAGGTTGCTTCGACATGTAATGAGGCACTCCTCAATTTCTACCTTATAGATAATGCGAAGGATAAGAATGAGAAGGCATACCTCATCAATCATTTCCTTGACAGCTTCAAGGGAACCGTATACCGCCAGACGATGTTCGCTGAGTTTGAAAAGAAGGCACATGAGATGGCGGAGCAGGGCAGGAGTCTCACGGCAAAGTCTCTTAATGAGATGTACTATGAGCTCAACAAGGAGTACTTCGGACCGGATATGGTGATCGATAAGGATATTGAGGTTGAGTGGGCAAGAATACCTCACTTCTACACACCATTCTATGTATACCAGTATGCTACGGGCTTCTCGGCAGCAGTTGCGATAGCATCAATGATCCGCAAGGAGGGACAGCCGGCAGTTGACCGCTACATGAAGTTCTTGTCAAGCGGCGGTTCAGATTATCCAATCGAGCTTTTAAAGATTGCGGGCGTGGATATGTCTAAGCCGGACGCCATCAAGACAGGTCTTGATGTATTTGCCGGACTTCTCGATGAGATGGAGAAGCTGTTAGCATAGCCTGATGGGACAGGGGTCTGACCCCTGTTCCAAACAATTATGCTAATAGTTAAAATAATTCGGTAATTTCAAAAAATATAAAAAATTTTAATTTTAGGTATTGACTTTCACAGGGACTTATAGTATTATACTTAATGTCCTTGTGAGAGTAACATCTTACAAAGTACAATGCGCGAGTGGCTCAGCGGTGGAGCACCTCCTTGCCAAGGAGGGGGTCGCGGGTTCGATTCCCGTCTCGCGCTCTGAAAAAAGAGACTGATTGGTGGAACACCAATCGGTCTCTTTTTTTCGAGCCCTGTCGGGGCTCGAAGTTCGATTGTCTCCGCTCCGGTCGTTGCAAGACCAACGTCCCCCGGACGTTGTGCGACGTCTCGCGCTTTCTTTTATTTTATCCCCGGTAGTGGCTGCCGGGGATTTTGATTTTATAATAATATTGTATTTTCTTGTAAGTCGGAAACGAAAATAAGGGTTACGCTGTTTCGTTATCTGATGTGCTTCCGATAGAATGTTTCCGGATTTCTTTGTTTAGTTTTCTAACTTCTTCAATTTAATCCTCATTTCCGGATGTCACTGCTTTTGCAGTGGCTTAAATAGTAATGAAAAACGAGCTTTTACGATTTCACACTAATTATATGTTAAATTTTCCTATTTTATCATTATTTGCAAAAAGAGTGCTGAGTATTAAAATTATGGAACGCTTTTGGAACGTCAGCACCCCACACATGGAACATGCTGTGCATATAATGCCTTATTAGATGCTCACCGATGGGAGCACATATTAAGGAGGAATAAGAGATGTATTTTGATGCTATTGCAAAAACTGTTGCAGAACGTACCGGATGTGATGTATCCGTGGTTAAGCCGGAGAGCAGATTCGTTGACCTTGGAATTGATTCGCTTGACACGGTGGAGCTTTTGATGAGCCTTGAGGATGAGCTTGGCATTGAGATAGAGCTTGATGAGAAGGTTGAGACAGTCGATGACCTTGACAAATTCATCCAGAGCAAGCAGGGTTAAGCGCCATGATCAGGACACAGATTACTGAGATGCTGGGTATAAAATACCCGGTATTTCAGGGTGGCATGGCATGGATTGCTGATGGAAAGCTTGCGGCGGCGGTATCTGAGGGCGGAGGTCTTGGAATAATTGCAGCCGGTAATGCGCCGGCAGATTATGTGAGAGAGCAGGTGCGGATAGCAAGGCGGCTCACAGATAAGCCTATTGGAGTAAATATTATGCTGTTAAGCCCATGTGCAGATGAGGTGGCACAGGTTGTAGTAGAGGAAAAGGTCGATGTGATTACCACGGGAGCAGGCAATCCGTCGAAATATATAAAGGAATGGCTGGACGCAGGAATTAAAGTAATTCCGGTTGTAGCCTCGGTTGCCATGGCGAAGCTCATGACAAGGCTCGGAGCTTCTGCACTTATAGCCGAGGGTGGCGAGAGCGGTGGACATGTGGGTGAGCTCACAACTATGGTGCTGGTACCGCAGGTGTGTGATGCTACAACACTTCCGGTCATAGCAGCAGGAGGAATTGCGGATGGGCGCGGTGTTGCGGCAGCATTCATGCTGGGAGCACAGGGAGTCCAGATGGGAACGCGGTTTTTGAGTGCTGTAGAATGTAATATACATCCGGCTTATAAGGAAAAGATTTTGAAGGCCACAGACCTTTGCACCATGGTTACAGGTAAGAGGCTTGGCCATCCGGTGAGAAGTCTGAGGACGCAGTTTGCAAGAGACTATTTAAAGGCAGAGTATAGCCGGATGCCTGATGATGAGCTTGAAGCATTGGCTGTAGGAGCATTAAGGCTTGCAGTCAAGGATGGTGATGATAAGAAGGGATGCTTCTTATCGGGGCAGGTTGCAGCTATGGTTAATAAAGAACAGCCTGCAGCGCAGATTGTCAGGGAAGTGATTGATGGAGCTGAGCCGATATTAAGGAGTGCAGCTAAATATATTGAGTAGCGGTTTACGCAGTAAATCAGCGGATTCCGAATGTTTTAGAATTGCGGGAGCTGTTTTACGGCGGAGCAATTCGAGGATATCAGATGATGGGCAAAATACCTTTTGACCCTCATATCTTTGAAATAATAAGGAAAAGGAACTGAGAGATGCTTAAAGGGAAAACTGCGGTTATAACAGGAGCTTCAAGAGGAATTGGGGCGGCGGTTGCGGTAAAGCTTGCAGCTCGTGGAGCGGATATTGCCGTTATATATGCGGGCAATGTAGAAGCTGCCAATCAGGTTTGCAAAGAATGTATTGAGCAATACGGCGTAAAAGCCGTCGCCTATAAGTGCAATGTTGCTGATTTTTCACAGGTGAGAGAGACTGTTGCACAGATAAAGAAGGATTTTGGTACGGTACATATTCTTATTAATAATGCGGGCATAACAAAAGATGGACTTCTTGCGATGATGAGTGAGGAAGCATTTGACAGTGTTATCGACACTAATCTTAAGGGTGCGTTTAATATGATAAGACATTGTACAGGTATGTTTATAAAGAACAGGCAAGGCTGTATTGTCAACGTGTCAAGCGTTTCAGGGCTTATGGGAAATGCGGGACAGTGCAATTACTCGGCATCGAAGGCGGGAATTATCGGTCTGACCAAGTCCGTTGCAAAGGAGCTGGCACCGCGCGGAATACGCTGTAACGCAGTTGCACCCGGATTCATTGAGACGGATATGACAGGAAGCCAGAAGGATAATCCGCTCCTTGGAATGATACCACTTGGAAGGATGGGGGCAGCCCCGGAGGTGGCTGAGGCAGTGGCGTATCTTGTCGAAGCTGAGTATGTGACCGGTGAAGTGCTGCGTGTAGATGGCGGAATAGCCATGTAGCTATATTGTGACATCAGGAATATGAAGATATTTTACAGTTTACAGTGCATGAAGGTGTACATGTAAAGGATAACCGGGAGGAAAAGGATATGTCTGAATGGAGACGAGTGGTTGTAACCGGCTTAGGGGCGGTAACCCCTGTCGGGAATAATGTCAGTGAGACATGGAACAGCCTTAAGAACGGAAAAAATGGGATTGCACCTATAACCTTTTTTGATACAGAAGGCTTTAAAGCAAAGCTTGCGGCAGAGGTGAAGGGTTTTGAACCGAAGGAGTATCTTGAGGTAAACGAGATATTAAGAACGGACAGATATGCACAGCTTGCAGTTGCGGCGGCGGCACAGGCGGTAGAGGACAGCGGTATAGAAGGAAAGGTTGAACCTGAAAAATTCGGTGTTATGTTCGGTACAGGAATCGGAGGGATAGGAACCTTCGAGGTAGAGCATACGAAGCTTTTAGAGAAAGGTCCAAGAAGGGTTTCTTCTCTTTTTATACCGATGATGATAGGAAATATGGCAGCAGGGATGATTGCTATTAAGCATGACTGCAGGGGAAGTGCAATGCCGGCAGTCACGGCTTGTGCCTCAGGCTCTAACGCAATCGGAGAGGCTGTCAGGATGATACGCCATGGCTATGCGGAAGCTGTCATAGCGGGAGGCGCAGAAGCATCAATAACTAAGTCGGCGGTGGCAGGTTTTGTAAATATGCAGGCACTTTCAACATCGGAGAACCCTGATGAAGCTTCACTTCCATTTGATAAGAGAAGAGGAGGATTTGTGATTGGAGAGGGTGCCGTGTCACTTGTGCTTGAGGAATATGAGCATGCAAAAGCGAGAGGGGCAAGGATATACGGTGAGGTGTGCGGATACGGTTCAACGTGTGATGCCTACCATATCACTGCACCACATCCGCAGGCACGCGGAGGTGCGCAGGCTATGAAGGATGCCATGCGTGAGGCAGGATATTCAGATGAAGATAAGGTCTATATAAACGCACATGGCACAGGAACTCATATGAATGATCTTATTGAGACAATGGCAATAAAGAATGCACTTGGAGAGGAAAATGCGCGGAAGGCATACATAAGCTCAACCAAATCAATGACAGGCCATATGTTAGGGGCGGCAGGTGCAATAGAGGCGCTTGCATGCATCATGGCACTTGATGAAGGAATTATTCCTCCAACAATAAATCTTCGTGAGGCTGATGAAGAATGCGATTTGAATTATGTTCCTGATAAGGCGGTTAAGGCTGATATAACGCTTGCACTCTCCAATTCACTGGGGTTTGGAGGACATAATGCATGTCTTGCATTCAGAAAGGTAGTAGGTGGAAGGTAAAACTTTATGCAGGGTGATAATTATGAATGAGGCTGATATAAGAAAATATGCGGCACTTATGAAGGAGCTTGAGCTTACGGGACTTGAGCTTACCGAAGGAGATAAGATTGTACGATTAGAGAGAAATATTTCTGCGAATGTAATTTATAGCGATGACAATACCAAAAAATCTTTGGATAATAATGCACATAACAGTGGAAAGAGCAATGAAGGCGGTACGATGCCGTATATGAGCATAAAATCTCCGATGGTGGGAGTATTCTATGCTGCACCGGCGGAAAATGCAGAACCATATGTGAAAGTCGGGTCGCATGTAAAGAAGGGACAGACACTTTGCATTGTTGAGGCGATGAAGCTTATGAACGAGATTACTGCTGAAGCGGATGGAGTTATTTCACAGGTATGTGTATCTGACGGCCAGATGATTGAGTATGGGACAGAGCTGTTTAAAATAGAGTGCTGATGCAGTGTTTGCAGAAAGAGGCTGTTTAATATAAAGATGATAAAAATTTTGGGTATATCGGTATATTGGAGGCAGAGCGGGAATGGATAGAAAAGAGATTATGGACATACTTCCTCACAGAAACAGTATGCTCTTATTAGATGAGGTACAGGAGAGCGGCGGTGTTGCGGTAGGACATTACAGAGTCCGCGGAGATGAATTTTTTCTTGATGGACATTTTCCGGGAAATCCGGTTGTGCCGGGCGTGATTTTGTGCGAAATACTTGCCCAGTCCGCGTGTGTACTCATGAAAACGGTTATGACAGACGGAAAGCTTCCGGTATACACAGGACTTAACAATGTGAAATTCCGTTCACCTGTCCGCCCGGGGGATGTAATAGAGACAAGGTGCAGCATAGTAAGGTCAAAGCATCCGTTTTATTTTGCACAGGGCACTGTCAGGGTAGGAGAAAGAAACTGTGTATCGGCGGATTTTTCGTTTGCGATAACAGAAGTGGAGTAGATTATGTTTTCAAAGATTCTAGTTGCCAATCGAGGTGAGATAGCGGTCAGAATAATACGAGCCTGCAAGGAAATGGGAGTATCGACTGTGGCGGTGTATTCGGAGGCGGATAAAAATGCTCTTCATGTCGCACTGGCTGACCAGAGTGTATGTATCGGGGGAGCGCAGGCTGCACAGAGCTATCTCAATGAAAAACAGATAATCAGTGCTGCAATTCTTACCGGAGCGCAGGCAATACATCCCGGGTATGGATTTCTGTCCGAAAATGCACATTTTGCGAGATTGTGCAGAAAAAATGGGTTGGTTTTTATAGGACCTGAGCCGGAGAGCATGGAGAGACTGAGTGATAAGGCGGTTTTAAAGGAGCTTGTCGGAAAAACAGGGCTTACAGTGATTCCGGGGAGCAGAGCAGTACAGTCACTCGAGGAAGCTAAGAATGTCGCCGGAAAAATCGGTTATCCTGTTATGCTTAAGGCATGTGCGGGCGGCGGTGGAAGAGGAATACGTCTTATAGAGTCGGCGGATGAGCTGGATGAGGCATATGTTCAGGCGGTCAGTGAGGCTTTAAATGCATTCGGTGATGGAAGCATGTATCTTGAAAAATACATTTTTCCTGCAAGACATGTGGAATTTCAGGTTCTTGCAGATGAATTCGGAAATGTTGTGTGTCTGGGTGAAAGAGATTGTTCATTGCAGAGAAGAAATCAGAAGCTTGTGGAGGAGACACCATCGCCTGCCGTATCGGAAAAGCAGAGAGAAAATATGATCAGGGTTATCACTGATGCCGTAAAGCAGATAGGATATGTAGGTGCCGGTACACTGGAGTTCCTTTTGGATGGAGCGGGAAACTTCTGGTTTATGGAAATGAATGTGAGACTTCAGGTGGAACATTGCGTAACAGAGATATTGACGGGAATTGATATTGTTAAGTGGCAGATAAGGATAGCCGCAGGGATTGAGCTTAATTTCACCCAGGCGGATATACGGATAATGGGTTCTGCGATAGAATGCCGCATAAATGCACAGAATTGCGGAAAGCTTGAATTCTTACATATTCCGGGAGGTCCCTCCGTGAGGTTTGATACTTTTCTTGTTGAAGGAATGAAAGTTGTTCCGTTCTATGATTCACTGTTGGGCAAGCTTATCGTGTATGCTAAGACAAGGGAGGAGACACTCAGAAAAATGAGGGCTTCTCTATGTGAACTGGTCATCGATGGTATTAAAACCAATGTTGAGGAGCAGCTATGTATAGTCGAGGATGACAGATTTTCCTCCGGCAATTATGACCTGACCTTTATGGGAAACAGATAATTTTGTCAGAAGGATAATGCTTGTACGCTGTGTACCGGCGCAAATGCGTGGTCGTTAGTATATAAAATATTGTGATAGGGGATTGATATGGCACTTATGAACTTTTTGAAACCTAAAAATAAATTGGAAGAGGGTGGAAGATGCTCAGTTCCCGTAATGCAGGATGAAGGTGAGCCTGAGCAGAAATGTCCGAACTGTCACAGGGAAATTCCTTTGAGCAGACTGATGGCTGACAATATGGTATGTGGCTGCGGATATCATTTCCGTATGCGTGCAGGACAGAGAATAAAGCTTATAGCGGATGAAGGAAGCTTTGTTGAGATGTATAAGGATGTGAGAGCGGACAATCCGTTAGGCTTTCCGGGATATGATGAAAAGCTGGATGCCGTAAGGGCGGCAAGCTCACAGACGGAAGCGGTGATATGCGGAACGGTAAGAATTGGAGGGTGCCACTGCTGTATTTTTGTGATGGATGCTTATTTTATGATGGGAAGCATGGGAAGTGCAGTTGGAGAAAAGCTCACAAGATTATTTGAGTATGCTGCGTGGAAACATTTGGCAGTAGTAGGATTTACGGTATCGGGCGGTGCAAGAATGCAGGAGGGGCTTCTGTCGCTTATGCAGATGGCAAGAGTGAGTGCGGCCGTTAAGCGTCATAGTGATGCGGGACTTTTATATATAACCGTGCTCACCGACCCGACAACGGGAGGTGTTACGGCAAGCTTTGCGATGGATGGAGATATTATATTGGCAGAGCCGGGTGCAATAGTGGGCTTTGCCGGAGCTAGAGTTATAGAGCAGACTACCAAAAAAGCCCTGCCAGACGGTTTCCAGAAAGCGGAATTTGTGTTAGAGCATGGCTTTGTTGACGCAATAGCTGCCAGAAATAAGCAGAAAAAGCTGCTTACGGAGCTGCTTAAGATGCATGAGGGAGTGTAAATGTATGAATGAGATACCTTATGAGAGAGTGAAGATTGCAAGGGACAACGGCAGACCGACAGGGACAGATTATATAAAGAATATATTCAAAAATTTCATAGAATTTCATGGGGACCGCTGTTATGCGGATGACAAAGCGATAGTCGGTGGAATTGCCAGACTTAATGGCATGCCTGTGACGGTGATAGCAATTGAAAAGGGGCATACGGCGAAGGAAAGAAGCTACAGGAACTTTGGCGCTCCGCATCCGGAGGGCTACAGAAAAGCTCTCCGCCTTATGAAGCAGGCGGAAAAATTCGGTAGACCTATAGTATGCTTTATAGATACCTCAGGTGCATACTGTGGAGTTGAGGCTGAGGAGCGCGGTCAGGGGCAGGCAATAGCGAGAAATATTTTGGAAATGACAACACTGTGTGTGCCCGTCATCTCAATACTTATAGGGGAGGGCGGAAGCGGAGGAGCACTTGCACTTGCAGTGGCAGACAGGGTATGGATGCTTGAAAATGCGGTGTATTCGGTTATTTCACCGGAGGGCTGTGCCAGTATTCTGTGGAAGGATGCCAAGAAGGCAGGAGAGGCAGCGGCAAGCCTTAAGCTTATGGCTGAGGATGCAAAGGGTCTTGGAGTAATTGAGAGAATATTGTCTGAAAAGGAAATCGGGAAAAAAGAATTTTACGATCGAATCGGAAGGCTGATAAAAGAAGAGCTTGATGAACTGTCAAGAGATACGGAATTAGTGGGAAAAAGATATGACAGGTTCCGCAGTATCGGGATGGACGTTATCAGATAACAAAGTTTGAAAGTGGAATTTTCAAACTACTTATTGGAGCAGTACTGCAAGCAATGCCTGCAGTATGCAAGGGGATAAGTTTGAAAGTGGAATTTTCAAACTACTTATTGGTGGCAGTACTGCAAGCAATGCCTGCAGTATGCAATGTGGATAAGTTTGAAAGTAAAACTTTCAAACTACTTATTGGAGCAGTACTGCAAGCAATGCTTGTAGTATGCAGGAGTATAAAATATAAAAAGCAGCATGTGGTGAGAGGAAAGATATGAGCAGTATATATCAGAGGTTTTGCACTGAGATTAAGGATGAAAATGGTGGTTTAAAAAAATTGACGTTAAATTATCCGGATAATTTTAATTTTGGATATGATGTGGTGGATGAATATGCGGCTGTTTCACCTGATAAGCGTGCTATGGTATGGTGCAATGTGGAAAATGAGGAGCACATATTTACTTTTCTTGACGTGAAAAGATACAGCAACAAAATGGCAAATGTGTTCAGAGAATACGGAATAGGAAGAGGGGACAGGGTCATGCTTGTCCTGAAGCGCCATTATGAATATTGGTTTGCGGCAGTTGCGCTTCATAAGCTTGGCGCGGTTATGATTCCTGCGACACATATGCTTACGGTCGATGATTTTGTTTACAGAATCAATGCATCCGGGGTGAAGGCGATAGTATGCACTGCTCAGGACGATGTACCTTCAACCATAAAGCAGGCACTCAGAAAATCAGAAAAGAACCCTAGGCTGTGGTGCGTTCAGAAGGATGTCGAAGGCTTTTTTAACCTGACATCGCAGATGGAGACAGCAGGCGATGCTTTCGACAGAGTTGAAACGAGTGCAGCTGACCCTATGATGCTGTATTTCACATCGGGTACGACAGGTTATCCTAAAGGTGTGATACATGATTTTACATATCCATTGGCACATATAGTCACGGCAAAATATTGGCAGCAGGCGCAGGATGACGGACTTCATTTTACGGTTGCGGAAACCGGCTGGGCTAAGGCATCATGGGGGAAAATATATGGACAGTGGCTTATCGGAAGTGCGGTTATGATATATGATTTTGATAATTTCGACCCGAAGCAGCTTGTCACGGTGATTAACCGATATGGCGTGACCTCATTTTGTGCGCCGCCGACAGTGTACAGATACCTTGTGCGCAAAGGAATTGAGAGCATGCCGACGCTTAAGCATGCCTCCACTGCGGGAGAAATGCTCGCACCTGAGGTGTTCAGGAAATTCACACAGGAGACGGGAATACCGCTCTGTGAAGGCTATGGACAGACGGAGACAACACTTCTTATGGCTAATTTTAAGGGAAGACAGCCTAAGGAGGGGGCAATGGGGACGGTTTCGCCGTTCTACAACATAGAGCTGCGTGACAAAGATGGAAAACAGGTTCCTGACGGACAGATAGGGGAGGTTGTAATTATACCGCCTGCAAGCGGAAAACAGGCAGGAGTATTTACAGGTTATCTTGACAATGAAGAGCAGTATAAGTATGTGTGGAGAGGTGGAGTATACCATACAGGTGATGCGGCATATAGGGACAGAGACGGACTTTACTGGTTTCATGGCAGATTTGATGACATAATAAAGACGGGAGGCTTCCGGGTGGGACCTTATGAAATTGAGAATGTTCTGATGGAGCATCCGGCTGTTGTAGAGTGCAGTGTCATAGGTGTTCCGGACAAGCTGCGCGGCCAGGCTATAAAAGCTGTTATAGTGCCGGGACATGGCTACGAACCAACACGGGAGCTTGAGCTTGCGATAAAAGAATTTTGCAACAGGAGACTTGCCGAATATAAGTGGGTGCGTCTTGTAGAGTTTGTGTCGGCAATGCCTAAAACAATAAGCGGGAAAATAAAAAAGACGGAACTTAGAAAAGGGTAGCCATCATGACGGTGAGAGTGTATAATGGTAGATATGCATAAGATAATATTGTGCTTTTATGCTGATATTTATATTTTATGTGCAGGATACCGGATGAGGGGCAGAATACCTTTCGACCCTCATATCATATTTCAGTTGGAGTATTTGTGTGGGAGCGTTTGAAATTTTAGATAATATTAGTGGATATCACGAGTATGATATATCCGATGCCCAAAAGCTTAGATTTGTAAGTGACAGCTTATGCCGAATGACAGGATATTCAAAAAATGAGCTGACGGATAGCGAATACGGATATACAGGACTTTTATGCGAGGATGACAGGGAGAAATACCTGTCTTTTTTGCGTAGGATGCTGAGAGGCGGTGAGGGAGATTATTCGGAGAAGTATCATATCAAAAAGAAGGATGGAAATATTATTTTTGTGAAGGATTCCGTGAATGTAAAGCGTGGGAAGGACGGAAAGCTTATAGGGTATTCCGTGGTTGTTGACATCACAGATACCTATGACGACATGCAGCATACAGTATTGGATTCGGATTTTACATGTGCAGATAAGAGCATTGTGTCTAATAATAATCTAAGCTTCTTAAATGATACTGTTCCTTGCGGCTTTATAAAATATACCTGTGAGAAGCAGCCAAGAATTACATATATTAATAAAAATATGCTGGATTTGTTACATTTTTCCGGGAAAAAGGACGGCGAAGCAGACTATTATGAAATGTATAAGAATAATCTGTTCCTGCTGATTCCGATAGAGGAGAGACATAGGTTTTCGGTATATCTTAATAAGGTATACAGGGCTGGTGCTCCGGTGGCGGGCGAGATGACCTTGCTCAGATTCGACGGCAGCAGGGCGCATGTGTTCGGATGGGTTACGAAGGTGATAAACGAAGATGGCACCGAGGAGTTCCAGAGCGCGTGTATGGATGTCACCCATAGACAGCTTGCAAGAAAGGACAGGGAGACCAGAAGATATATTAAAGCGTTGTCTGAGGTGTATGATAAGATCTTTGAATATAATTTTGCGGCAGATACAGTAAAATGTCTGTACAGCAATAATTCGCCAATGTTTACATGGCTTGAAAATATCCCCATGCAGCTTGCAGATGCAACCGGAAAGTGGATAAAAGATACAGTTGCTGCTGAGGATGTGGAGAGAGTGCAGAAATTTTTTGCTGAATTTGCCGATAACAGAAGAGAGATACAGGATACAGAGCAGCCATTAATTATCAATTATCACGCGAGATCATCAGATGGACATATAAGGGCATACAGCGGTATTTTTCTTAAAATAGATGAAAATATCAGTTTTTATTGTTGCCGCAGGCTTGTTGATCTGACAGAAACAGAGCGGCTGAGAAACGAAAATGAGAGCCTGAAGGCGAATATGACACAGCTTATGCGGCAGTTCACGGATGGTGTTGCAGCATTTAAGGTGACTGCGGATGGCTATGTTTTACCGATGTATTCGAGCGAGAATGTGTGTGGATTTTTTGGATATTCGGCTGATGAGTGGAACGAACTTATGAAGAAGGGTACACCGATTGAGAATTTTGTCGAACGCAGTGCCACAGAATATGAAGCCTTCGAGAAGCTCCTTAGGGATGGCGAGGAAGAATTCACCTATAAGGATGTAAGCTCTAAGAAGGTGAAGAGGGTGCGGGCTGTATGCACACAGAAAACCTCGGATAATGTATCCTCCAGATATATTATGCTGTATATAGTGCCTGAAAATCAAGCATATCCGTCAGGCAGTTCTGAAATGGAGGCTGAAAATGTAACAGAGAAATTGTCCTGCGGCGGTCATAAGGTCACGATAAGAACATTCGGATATTTTGACGTGTTTGTTGATGGCAGACCGATAGCCTTCAGAAACAAGAAATCCAAGGAGCTTTTTGCCCTGCTCGTCGACAGGCGCGGCGGATTTGTGACCTCGGAGGAGGCGATAAGCTTTCTCTGGGAGGATGAGCCTGCAAGTCCGGTTATATATTCACGGTACCGCAAGGTCGCACTCCGGCTCAAAAATCTTCTTGAGGAATATGAGATTGCGGATGTCGTTGAGGCAGTGGACGGAAAAAGACGTATTATATGTGAGCGGGTCAACTGCGATCTGTACGATTATCTTACCGGAAACGAAAAGTATTCACAGCTCTTTAAAGGAAGCTATCTTACCAATTACAGTTGGGGTGAGACAACGCTTGGGGAGCTGTATAACTGACGAGGGGGTATATATCAGGGAGGAGATTTAATTATAAAACGGTTTCATAGTAAAATACTAAAAAGTGCCGTGTTTAAGTGGGGTGCAACCGCTGGTTGCTGAATTTTAAAGCCGGTTTGATAGACTTTTTTTCATAAATGCTTTAGTATCTGAGTATGAAAACAATATAGACAGGGGTGGTCGAAGATGAATTTAGGCGAAACAATATACAACCTGCGCAAGGAGAAAAAGCTTTCGCAGGGGGATTTAGCGGAGCAGCTTAGTGTGTCCAGACAGTCGGTGTCTAAATGGGAGAATAATAGTGCGGTTCCTGATTTGGATAAACTGGTAAAGCTCAGCACAATATTCGGTGTGTCATTGGATGAGCTGGTGAAAGGTGAGATGCCGGCAGGGGAAGCGGACAATGGCGGACAGGCAGCAGAAGCAGAGCATACGGACACAGCTAAGAGCATTATTACCAAAAGATTTATTGTGGGGATGGTGCTTATGGGCGTCGGAGCGATAGTCGGAATAATGTCTATGTTTCTGCTCGGAAGCATAATGGCACTCATATTTTCCCTGCCTTTTATTATATGCGGGGCAGAGTGCATTATATTTAAGAAAAATGCGGGGCTATGGTGTATGTGGACGCTGTACTTCTGTCTGAATTTGTATGTAAGGATGGCAGCGGGAGTGTCGCGCGGGCTTGTCATAGCCAGCATTATTTAATGGGCGGAGTTTGGCAGCAGCCTGAACCCTGTGCAGCTTGTCGTAGCGTGGGTACTTCTCATATCACTTGCTGTCTTGATAATTGTGACTGTGGCAAGGCTTTCACGAAATAGATTTGCCGGCAAAAAAGAGCTGGTGCGCGTGCTTGCAGTGTCATGGGCGATATATGTCATCATAAGGATATTTGGCTATGTTTTTCCAGGAACGGATGCTTTTATCCGGTTATTTTCTGAAGAACTGCAAAATGGCGTCACGATACTCAAGGATTCAGTTGGATATTACTATGTTCTTGTGGAGACGGTGCAGACAGCGGCATTTACAGTGGCAATGGTGAATACGGTGAGGGCACTGAGAAATGCATTGAGCCGCAGGGCAAAAAGAGGGACACAGAAAAATAGTATCAATAGAAAAATATAAAAAAATTTAAAAAATCTGTTGACATTTCCGGGGACATGTAGTAATATACTACTTGTCCTTGTGAGTGCGACAGACGGCTTACAAAGTACAATGCGCGAGTGGCTCAGCGGTGGAGCACCTCCTTGCCAAGGA
>ENA-OYZX01000569-OYZX01000569.1-human-gut-metagenome-genome-assembly--contig:-NODE-569-length-18517-cov-6.251165_pt1 | contig 18517 bp, 19 predicted proteins | sample MGYA00243296_ERZ653489 | MGnify/ENA primary metagenome ERZ653489 (study PRJEB26926, sample SAMN06165098) | human gut metagenome | biome: ENVO:00009003; feature: ENVO:2100002; material: ENVO:00002003... | reverse complement strand
GTATAAGAGACAGATGTCCTGCCGCACCGGCTGCGTCGGCGGCGCGGGCCAGCCCTACGCCCTGATGGCGAAAAAGCTCCAGCGCGCGCAGGGGCTCTACGAGATCGACCGCAGCGCCATGTTCAAGCGCAGCGAGCGCAATCCGGTCATCGACGCGATGTACGCAAACGGTCTCGCCGACCGCGCGCACGAGCTGCTGCACATCGAGTACAAGGACTGAGGAGGGCGCGCGATGGCGAAGCAGAGCCGCTGCGAGGACTGCATGAACTACGTCTACGACGAGGAGTACGACTGCTACACCTGCGAGCAGGGCGCCGAGCTGGACGAGGACGAAATGGCCCAATTCCTGCGCGGGGACTACCCCGCCTGTCCGTTCTACCATCCCGGCGAGAGCGACTACTATCTCTCCTCCAAGCAGTAAGAAAAAAGGGCAGGAGCCCTTTTTTCTTTTCGGAATGGTCTTGACAACATTCATTCTTTTTATTAGTATATTTGAAGAATCATTTAAATTTTTTGAAATCGGAGATACACGCACATGGAGATCCGCAATCTTGTCACATTTCTGAAGGTCACTGAGCTCAACAGCTTCTCCAAGGCTGCCGAGGCGCTGGACTATTCCCAGTCCGCCGTCACCGTGCAGATCCAGCAGCTTGAGCGCGAGCTGGGTGTGCGTCTGTTTGACCGCATCGGGAAGAACGTCTCCATCACGCAGTACGGCAAGAACTTCATCTCCTATGCCCGCGATATTGTCAGCGCCGTCGCCCGCGCGCAGGTCTTTGCCTCCGAGGAAACGGAGCTGACGGGCATGGTGCAGGTCGGCACGCTCAATTCCCTTATGACCGCGTCATTCTCCGACATTGTCCCGGCCTTCCGCCAACGCTTCCCCCATGTGATGATGCGCCTGCACGCCGACATGGTCGCCTCGCTCAAGGACAAGCTGCTCAAAAACGAGCTCGACCTCATTTACACGCTCGATTCTCAGGTGCTCGACCCGCAGTTCGTCAAGGTCTTTGAGGCCGAGGAGGAGGTCGTGGTAGTCACGAACCGCGATAACCCACTTGCCGCGCGCGAGAGCGTCCGTCTGGCCGAGCTGGTCGACCACCCCTTTATCCTGATGAACCGCACGAACGCCTACCGCGACCTGTTCGACACCGAGCTGGCCCGTCAGGGCTTGGAGATTCGCCCCTTCCTCGAGCTGGAGGACGACGTGCTCGCCCTGCGCCTGCTGTATGAGAATCCCGCGTACATGACCGTCCTGCCGCTCTACACCGTGAAAAAGAGCATCCATGAAAAGAGTCTTGCCGCGGTGCGCGTCGAGGACTGCAAAATGTCGCAGTTCCGTCAGGTCATCTATCACAAGAACAAGGTTCTCACCCCGCAGATCCAGGGGATGCTGGATACCATCGTCGAGGTCGCCAAGCGGCCGTTCTGAAAAAGCATAGAAAAACGCGCAGCCGAAGGGCTGCGCGTTTCGTTTTGCGGTTTTACTCCTCGTCCTTATCCTCGTCCGCGGCATCGGCCAGATCGGAGAGGTCGAACTCCAGCTTCGCGCCGCAGTTCGGGCAAATGATCTCGCCGTCCTCGAGCATGGTGTCGTCGAAGAAGATCTCCTCCTCGCACTCGGGGCAGGTGGTGGTGTAGCACTCCTCTTCCTCGTCTTCCTCGTCTTCCTCGTCGTCCTCGTCATCGTCCCACTCGTCGTAGACAATGTCCTCCACATCGGAGAGGTCGTCGCTGATGACATCCAGCCCGTCGCCGAGCTCCATGACCTCATCGGTCAGGTCCTCGACCTCGAGGGCGATCTCATCGAGCACGTCCACGACGGCGGCAAAGAGCTTGCCCTCGTTGGACTCCGTATCCACGTTCATGCCTTCCATCAGGCCCTTGAGATAAGCAATCTTTTCAGAAATACCCATAATGCTTCTCCTTTCAGATCAGATCAAACGGTTTCCTGCTGACTTGTTTTTTTACTTGGCGCGGCCCATGTACTCGCCGGTGCGGGTGTCGATCTGGATCTTATCGCCCTCGTTGATGAACAGGGGGACCTTGATCTCGGCGCCGGTCTCGACGATGGCGGGCTTGGTCACGTTGGTGGCGGTGTCGCCCTTGGCGCCTGGCTCAGACTTGGTAACGACCAGCTCAACGAAGTTGGGCGGCTCGATGCCGAACACGCGGCCCTTGACGGACAGAACCTTGCACATGGTGTTTTCCTTGACGAAGCGGAACGCATCGCCGAGCAGCTCGCGGTTCAGGGGGACCATATCATAGGTCTCCTGATCCATGAAGTAGTAGAGATCGCCGTCGTTGTAGCTGTACTCCATGTCCTTGCGCTCCACGAACGCCTCGTCGAACTTCGCGGTGGGGTTGAAAGAGGTCTCGGTGACCGCGCCGGTCTCGACGTTGCGCATCTTGGTGCGGACGAACGCCGCGCCCTTGCCGGGCTTGACGTGCTGGAACTCGACGACCTGATAGACCTTGCCGTCCATCTCAAAGGTCTTGCCGTTTCTGAAATCACCGGCTGTAATGGTTGCCATAGTTTTTTCCTCCATATTCCCGAGGAAATCACTACGGACTTCCTCAAATTCATAAAGTATCGGTTTTTAACCTATGGTATTTTACCGCATATAGGGCCTCATTGCAAGTAGTTTTCTCTATCTTGCGCCAAATTTTGCAAAATTATTGCCGCGCCGTGCGCTCGTCGTGCGCGCTCGCGCGCTTGAACGGCTCCTGCAGGGCATGGAGCACCTTCTGCCACGGACCGCGCGCGCCGCCCTTCGGCTCCACCATCAGCGCCAGCACACCGCTGCGCTTTGCACCGAGGATATCCGTGAGCAGCTTGTCGCCGAGCATCGCCGTATGCTCCTGCGGCGTTTTGAACTTCTCCAGCGCGCGGCGGTAGCCCCTTCGCGAGGGCTTTTGCGCGTGGCCCACGAAGTCGATGCCCAGCCCCGCACAGAAGCGCTGCACGCGCCGCGGGCTGCGGTTGTTCGACAAAACGGCGACGGTGACGCCCGCTGCCGCCAGCGCGGTGAGCCACGCGCGCACCGCGTCGTCCGGCTCGCGGACGGACTTGTGCGCGAGCGTATAGTCGAGGTCGGTGAGCAGCAGCGTCACGCCATGCGCGCGCAGGAAGTCCGGCGTCACGGCAGTATAATCGTCAAAAACCCAATGAGGTGTCAGGAGCATCGGCATGGTTTCCTTTCCGGGTGCATATCTATATTGGTAGTCTACCAATTTATCCCGTTTTCTGCAAGGGGGTATCGCCTGTGTCTGTCTTTCTCGCGGTCACGCCGGCGGAGGCCGCAAGCTGCCGCGGCTACCGTGTGCCGCTCGTCCACATCGCCTACGCCGTCGGCGACGGCGGGCGGCTGCTGCGCAGCGAGCTGCCGCGCGGAGCGCAGGGCGGCCTGCTCGGTCTCTCCGACCGCTGCAATGGTCCTCTGCCGGAGCTGCCCATGCTCTGCCGCGCCATCCTCGGCGAGTGCCATGCGCGCCGCTTCGGCGGCGTGCTCGCGGACTTTGAGGGAGGCGCGCGGGAGGATCGTCTTCCCTTTCTCTCGCGGCTCGGCGCGATGCTCGCGCAGAGCGGGCGGCGGCTCTATGTGCCAGAAGCCTTCGCCGTGCCGGAGGCGAGCGTGCTCATCTGCACTGCGCTCTCCGGAGGGACGCTGCGTGAACGGCTCTCGGACGCCGCCGCGCGTTACGGCACGCAGCGCGTCGCGCTCGACTGTCAGCGTCTTGCGATGGACTTCGTTCTCCCCTGCCGCAGCGGCGAGGGAACGCCGCTCACACCGGAGGAGCTGTCCGCGCTGCGGGAGAAGTGCGGCGCGGCGGTCTTCTTTTCCGAGGAGCTGTGCGCGAATTATTTCAGCTACACCGCGCAGGGCCGGGCGCATTTTGTTCTCTTCGACACCGCCGAAACGCTGCGATGCAAGCTCCGGCTCGGACGTGAGCGCGGCATGGAGACCGCCTTTCTCATGTATCCCGAGGTCAGCGACCTCCTGCCGGAGCTGCTCAACGCTTAGCGGTCATCGCCGCGTGCTCCTTCTGAAGCTCCGCGAACAGCTCCGCGGGCCTCCAGCCGCGGTTCGCCGCGGTCAGCATCGCCTTATACGGAATGCGCAGTCCGGTGCGGCGCATGGCATTCAGCGCCTGATTCATGCGGTCGCCGTAGAAGCCGCAGAACACGAGCATCGGCTCCGCGAGCGGCGGCCCGGCATAGACCTCCTCCGTGCGCGGGCAATCCGCCGCGCCCGCGAGTGCGCCGACCGTCTGCGCATAGTCCGCAAGCGGCACGGCCTTCACCGCCATTTTGCGCGGTGCGAAGGTCTGCGTCAGCAGCGGCGCGATCCCCTCGCAGCCAAAGGCCAGAATGTGTTCCTTCATCGTATCCACTCCCTTTGGCACGAGTATAGCACGCCCCGCGCAGGATAGCAAGCAGCCCTCGTCATTTCGCGCCGCGCACGGCGCGAAACCAAACGAAATCCGTCGCGCAGGACGACCTGCGTCGAATCGTCCTCTTTCTGCGGGCAACCGAGTCGCAAAGCGCAGCGTGATTAAAAAGAAAGAGCATCACAACGTGATGCTCTTTCTTTTTGAAGCAAAATTAGTAATAGCGCTTATTGCGGTTCTTACGGGCAGCCTCGCTCTTCTTGCGGCGCTTCACACTCGGGCTTTCATAGCACTCGCGCTTGCGGACCTCCGCCAGAACGCCGGCCTTGGCGCAGCTTCTCTTGAATCTCTTCAGAGCGCTGTCCAGGCTCTCGCCTTCCTTGACATGGACCTCGGACATTTATGTTTTCCCTCCCTCCGATGCACCCGGCTGTTTCCTGGGTGCTCTTTAAGAGTCATTGACATGACTAACGTAGGTATTATATTGAAAAACCGTCGGCTTGTCAATATCCTTTTTCGTTTTTCGCAGCGTTTTTTCGCAGAAATTCGCTCACTGCGGCTTGACGATCAGGTTGATGAGCTTATTCTTGACGAAAATGACCTTGACGATCTGCATCCCGTCGAGCGCCTTGGCGATTTTCTCGACCTGACGGGCGGCCTCGACAACGGCATCCTGCTCGCTGTCCATCGCCACGGTGACGGTGCCCTTGAGCTTGCCGTTGACCTGCACCGCCATCTCGGTGTGGGCGGCGACGGTCTTGCTCTCGTCGTACTCCGGCCAGGGCATCTGCATGGCCATCTTGCCGTACTCAGCGGCGCAGCCGAGCTGCTCCCACAGCTCCTCGACCATGTGCGGCGCGAAGGGCGAGAGCATGAGCAGCAGCTTCTCAAAATCGCCGCGGGTGAGGCCGTTGGCGTAAAACTCGTTGACCATCGTCATGAGCGCGGCAATGGCGGTGTTCATCTTGAGCGTGTCAATGTCGTCCGTGACCTTCTTGATGGTCTTGTGGATGATGGGCTCGTTCTTCTCGGAAACGGCCTTGTCCGCCGTTGCCATCTCCGCGAGGTTCCACACGCGGTCGAGGAAGCGCTTGCAGCCCTTCACCGCGTCATCGGACCAGGTCGCGACCTTTTCGAAGTCGCCGATGAACATGATATAAAGGCGCATGGTGTCCGCGCCGTAGGCCTTGACCACATCGTCGGGGTTGACGACGTTGCCGAGGGACTTCGACATCTTCACCGCCGGACGCAGCGCCTGATTGCCGTACTTGGCAATGAGAGCGTCCTTCTCCTCCTGCGTGGAGACGTTGCCGACGTAGTGCGGGTTCTGGCCGAGGATCATGCCGTGGCTCGTGCGCTTGGCGTAGGGCTCCTTGGTGTGCACGACGCCGATGTCGTACAGGAACTTATGCCAAAAGCGGGAGTAGAGCAGGTGGAGCGTGGTGTGCTCCATGCCGCCGTTGTACCAGTCCACGGGGCCCCAGTAATTCTCCGCCTCGTGGGAGACGAGCGCCTTGTCGTTGTGCGGGTCCATATAGCGCAGGAAGTACCAGCTCGAGCCCGCCCACTGCGGCATGGTGTCGGTCTCGCGCTTGGCGGGGCCGCCGCACTTCGGGCATTTCGTGTTGACCCAGTCGGTCATCTTGGAGATGGGGCTCTCGCCGTCGTCGGTCGGCTCGTAGCTCTCGACCTGCGGCAGAACGAGCGGCAGCTCCTCCTCGGGAACGGGCACCCAGCCGCACGTCGGGCAGTTGACCAGAGGAATGGGCTCGCCCCAATAGCGCTGGCGGGAGAACACCCAGTCACGCAGCTTGTAGTTGACCTTCTCATGGCCCCAGCCCTGCTCGATGGCATACTGCTTCATCGCGGGGATAGCCTCCTTGACGGTCATACCGTTGAGGAAGCCGGAGTTGACCATGATGCCCGTATCGTCCTTGAGCGTGAAGGCCTCCTTGGTGATGTCGCCGCCCTCGACCACCTCGACGATGGGGATATGGAACGCGGTGGCGAAGTCCCAGTCGCGCTGGTCGTGGCCCGGAACGCCCATGACGATGCCGGTGCCGTAGCCCATCAGAACGTAGTCGGAGACGAACATCGGCACGACCTTGCCGTTGGCGGGGTTGACGACCTCGATGCCGTCGAGGCGGACGCCGGTCTTGTCCTTATTGAGCTCGCCGCGCTCGAAGTCGCTCTTGCGGGCGGCGGCCTCCTGATAGGCGGCGACCTCGTCCCAGTTCTTGATAAGGGGCTGCCACTTCTTGAGCAGCGGGTGCTCGGGAGAGATGACCGTGTAGGTCACGCCGAAGAGCGTATCCACACGGGTGGTATAGACGGTGATGTCGTCCTCGGTGTTGGTCTTGAAGGTGACCTCCGTACCGGTGGAGCGGCCGATCCAGTTGCGCTGCTGGGTCTTGACGCGCTCGATGAAGTCCACATCGTCCAGATCGTCGATCAGGCGGTCGGCGTACTTCGTGATGCGCAGCATCCACTGGCTCTTTTCCTTGCGGATGACCTCGCTGCCGCAGCGCTCGCAAACACCCTCGACGACCTCCTCGTTTGCCAGCACGCACTTGCAGCTCGTGCACCAGTTGACGGGCATGGTGGTCTTGTAGGCCAGGTCATGCTTGAACATCTGCAGGAAGATCCACTGCGTCCACTTGTAGTAATTGGGGTCGGTGGTGTCCACCACACGGTCCCAGTCGAAGCCGTAGCCGAGCATCTTGAGCTGGCGGGTGAAGTTCTTGATGTTCTGCTGCGTGACGATGGCGGGATGGATGTGGTTCTTGATGGCAAAGTTCTCGGTCGGCAGGCCGAAGGCGTCAAAGCCGATGGGATTGAGGACGTTGTAGCCCTGCATCCGCTTCTTGCGGCAGATGATGTCCATTGCCGTAAAGGGGCGCGGATGGCCGACGTGCAGTCCGGCGGCGGAAGGGTACGGGAACTCGATGAGCCCGTAGAATTTCGGTCTCGGATCGCCGGTCACGGCGGCGTAGGGCTTTTCCTGCTCCCACTTGTCCTGCCATTTTTTCTCAATGGCTGCGAAATCGTACTTCATGACTTTCTCCTTCTGTATTTCCATAGTCGCTTCTATTTTTACGCTTTTATTTTGCCGCGTCCGGCGTCAGCACGCCGGTGAGGTCCAGCGCGTGGCCGTCGCTCCACAAGCGCTCCAGCCCATAGAACGCGCGGGCCTCCTCATTGAACACATGGACCGCCACGCAGCCGTAGTCCAGCAGCACCCAGGTGCCGCCGCGATAGCCCTCGCGGTGAATGGGCTGCTCGCCGAGCTGATCCAGCTCCTTTTCCACCTCGTCGCACAGCGCGTTGATCTGCGTGTTGCTGCCGCCGGAGCAGATGACGAAATAATCCGCCAGCGTAGTGATCTTGTCGATCTCCAGCACCTTGATGTCGCGGCCCTTCTTGCTGTCGAGCGCCTTGGCGGCCGCAAGCGCCATTTCCTTTGCGTTTACCATTCTCTTTTCCCTTTCCGATTTATTCGTTTCCCGTCGCCTCGCCGATGACCGTCAGGCTCCCCGAGGTCACCTCTGCCGGCGGATCGTTTTCTTCCGTTTCGCCGCCCGTGCTCTCCGAGCTGTTCGCGATCCTTCCCGTGTACGGATCAACGAATACCGGCGGCGCAGCCGCCGCCTTGCTGTCCTCCACCCGTCCGGTGGAGGAGGCGAGCGAGCCGTCCGCGTTGACGGACATGATATCCAGATCGCGCAGCGTGAATTTTTCCGTGAACGGACTGAGGGAATCGTTCACCAGATCCAGCAGCGCGTTGGCCTGCGGCACCACATAGTCGAGCTTCATCGTCCTGCCGTACTCGGCGCTGAGCGTGCGGCTGTAGACGTATATGCCCGTCCACGGCATGGTCATGAAGCTCACGTCCTCCAGCGAAAGGCCGCCGAACACCGCCCGCTTGCCGAACCAGAGGATGTTTTCAAAGGAGAGGTCGGTCTCCACATTCTCCCGGAACACCTCGGCGAGCTTACCGGGGTTGACCACGTTCTTGAGCTGCAGAAGCTGCTTGATGACCGCCTTGAGGAAATCCTGCTGGATCTGCATACGCCCGCTGTCGCCGATCTGCGGGTTGCCGTAGGGGCTGTTGGAGTCGTTCTTGCGCCAGCGGATGACCTGCATGGCGTCGTCGCCGTTGAGCTTGCGGTAGCCCTTTTCCTGCTCGATGACAAGATCCTGATATTGGTCATGGTAGTCCATGTTGTAGGGCACGTCGAAGTACACGCCGCCGATGGCCTCCACGATCGCGCCGACGGCCTCCCACTCCACGACCACCTGATAGTCCGGCTCAAAGCCGACGAGCTGGGAGATCTCCTTATAGAGCGCCTTGATGCCCTTATCGCCTCCGCCGTAGTAGTTGTAGACGGAATTGATCTTCTTCACATCCCACGGGACGTTCACCATCGTGTCGCGCGGGATGGACATGACCGTCGCCTTCTGGTTCGTCACGTCGTAGCTCGCGAGCAGCATCGTGTCGGTGTTGCCGCCTCCGCCCGTGTCGCGGCCGAGCACAAGGACCGTGTAGAAGTCCTTGCTTTTCCGCTCGCCGCTCACGCGCGGGCGCACGCCGTCGCCGTAGTCGATCTCATCGACCTGCGGCCGGTTGGGATCCTTCTGCGTATTGTCCTTGTTCGGCAGCTCCGGCGCACGGATCTTCAGCAGATAGCCGCCGACGGTGATCACGCCGACGAGCAGCACCGCCGCCAGCGCGGCGACGAGCAGTCTTTTGGGGTGGGTGAAAATGCCCTTGATCTGCTCCCACGCCTCGTCGCCGTGCTCGTCGAAGGCCGCGTCCACACGGGAGCGCAGCTCGTCGAGCTTTTCCGATTTGAAGTTAAAGTTGTTGTCCGCTTCCCGCTTTCCCTTCATTTGTCTTTCCTTTCAGATAATCACGTGCCGCCAGGGTGTTGACGTGGATGGGGTTCCCCATCTCCTCCATTTCCTCGACCGTCATTTCAAGGCCCATCAGAAGCCCGCGGTCCAGATCCTCCCACACAGTCCTCCGCAGCGCGTCTACGCCCGGAAAATCGCGCGTCGGCTCGATGAAGTCCGCGAGGTAGATGACCTTTTCCAGCACCGTCATGTCCGGCTTTCCGGTCGTGTGCCAGAGGATCGCATTGTAAATTTCATCGTCCACGCCGAACACGTCCCGCGCGAGCGCCGCGCCGGTCTTGGCGTGGAGCAGCTTGAGCGCCTTTTTCTCCAGCTCATCGAGCGCGATGCCGTACTTCTCGCACAGCGCGAGCTGCTCCGGCATCGAGAGCTTCTTTGTGCAGTCGTGCAGCAGTCCCGCGACCTCCGCACGGTGAACGTCCACGCCGTATTTCTCCGCCAGCTTCACCGCCGTCGCCGCCGTGCCGAGCACATGGGCGCAGCGCTTGGCCTTGAGATAGCTCAGCGCGATGGGACGGAGCTGCTGTACCGTTAGACGCTTGAGATCAAGATTTGTTCCGTATAAATGCTCGCGCAGGATATAGCCGTAGACCTGCGGCTCGAGCATCGCTTCGCTCGTGCCGCTTGCCATGCCCGCGCGCAGCGCGGTCGAGGAGACCTCGATCACGCGGTCGAGTGCGAGCGCTTCAAAGCTGCCGCCGAAGCGCGCACGGAGCTTCTCTGCCTGCGCGGCAAAGGCCGCGGCGCTGTCATCCGCGTTGCGGTAGAAAGCAACAACTTTCGCGAGCTCCGCGATCTCCTCCGGCGCGCGCCAGCTCTCAAAGGAGAAGAACATATCCGTCCCCATAAAGAGCAGCAGCTCGCCGTTGGGGTACTGCCGGCGCAGGGCGCGGAGCGTATCGACGGTATAGCTCTTGCCCTCGCGCGCCATCTCGAGGTCGAGCACCTCGACCTCGACGCCGCTTTGAAGCGCAGCCTGTCCGCCCATGAGACGCGTCATGGCGAGGCGGTGCTCGTTCGCGGGGCTCCCCTGCTCCATCACCTTGTGCGGCGGGATACCCGCCGGAATGAGCAGGAGCTTATCCAGCGCGCACTTCTCCGCCGCCTCGACGGCGGCGTTCTGGTGCCCCAGATGCGGCGGGTTGAAGCTGCCGCCGTAAATTCCGATCTTCAATGAAAATCCCTCTTTATCGTCCTGTTCAGACGGTCTTTTTCTTCTTATCCTTCACGAGCGCGATGCGCTTTTCCTTGGGCTTGGCGTGCGTCTCGCGATAGAGCACGAATTTCGTGCCGATGACCTGCACCTGCTCGGAGCGGGTGAGGCGGCTGAGCTCGTCGCAGGCCTCGCGCGCGGTGAGCATACTGTTATCGAGCACGCGGCACTTGATGAGCTCGCGCGCCTCAAGCGCGTCGTTCGCCTGCTTGACGAGATTCTCGCCGATGCCGTCCTTGCCGATGTGGACGATGGGCTCCAGCTCATTCGCCATGGCGCGCAGCTGGGCGCGCTGCTTTCCGGTCAGTTCCATTTATTCGTTTCCTTTCAGATAGTCGTCGAGTGCCACGGCAAAGGCGCGCAGCGCTTTCCCGCGATGCGAGACGGACGCCTTTTCCTCCGCCGTGAGCTGGCCGAAGGTCTTGCGCAGCTCAGGCACAAAGAATACGGGGTCGTAGCCGAAGCCGCCCTCGCCCATCGGCGCGAACGCGATGGTGCCCGGGCACTCACCCTCGCACACCAGCTCGTCGCCGTTCGGGAACGCGCAGACGATGGAGGTGTGGAAGTGCGCGGCGCGGTCGGTCTGCCCGCGCAGCATCTCGAGGAGCAGCGTGTAGCGTCCCTTGTCGTCCAGTCCCTCGCCGCCGAAGCGCGCGCTGTACACGCCGGGGCCGCCGTTGAGCGCGTCCACGCAGAGGCCGGAGTCGTCCGCCACAGCGGGCAGGCCGGTCGCCTGCATCACCGCCGTCGCTTTCAGGCGGGCATTGTCGGTGAAGGTCTCGCCGGTCTCCTCGACCTCGATCCTCACGCCCAGCTCCGCCTCGCTCACGACCTCCACGCCGAGATGGCTCAGGATCTCGTTCATTTCCTTTAATTTCTTGGGGTTCTGTGTTGCCAATACCAGCTTCATGCTATACCTCCCACGGGTCCTTGTTCCGTTTTTCTTCTCTCTCCCGCGCGGCCTTCTCCTCCTCGCGGCGCTCCGCCGCGCGGTCTATCCGGTCGCCGAGCGAGCCGAGCGTTTTATCCAGCCATTTGCCAGCCTTGTCCGCAAAGCTCTCGATCTCCGGCACGGGAACGATCACCACGCGGCAGCTCTCGCAGTAACGCGCGGGCGCATAGACGCTTTCGAGTACAGGCGTCCCGCTCAGCCGAACGCTCTTCTCCTCCTCGATGCCGCCGCGCTCATCGCTCGGACACCAACGAAGCGCGTACTTGTACGCGGGGAGCGCGCCCTCGCGCATTTCCCTTCCGCAGTAGTGGCAGATGTTCGTGATCTCCATGCCGTGCCTCCCTGTTCATCCGGCGCGCTCAGATGAGCGCGTTGACATACTCCTTCGCGTCAAAGGGCTGCAGATCGTCGATGCCCTCGCCGAGGCCGACGAACTTCACCGGCACGCCAAGCTCCTGCGCGATGGCGACGCAGATGCCGCCCTTCGCCGTTCCGTCCAGCTTCGTAAGAATGATGCCGGTCAGGCCCGCCGTCTCGCGGAACGCCTTCGCCTGCTGCAAGCCGTTCTGCCCCGTGGTCGCGTCGAGCACGAGCAGCGTCTCCTTGGCGGCGTCCGGCGTTTCACGGTCGATGATCTTGCGCAGCTTCGAGAGCTCCTGCATCAGATTGGCCTTATTGTGCAGGCGGCCTGCCGTGTCGCAGAACACGACGTCCACATTTCTCGCCTTCGCCGCCTGCAGCGAGTCGAACAGCACCGCGCCGGGATCGGCGCCCTCGCGGCTGCGCACGATCTCCACGCCCGCGCGGTCTGCCCAAATTTCGAGCTGGTCCGCCGCCGCCGCGCGGAAGGTATCCGCCGCGCACAGCAGCACGCGCTTGCCCTGCTTTTTGTAGCGGTTGGCGAGCTTGCCGATGCTCGTGGTCTTGCCCACGCCGTTCACGCCGATGATGAGCACGACGCTCGGTGTTGTGGAGAGGTCGAGGCTCGTATCGCCGACCTCGAGCTTCTTTTCCAGAATGTCGCGCAGCGCCTGCTTGACGTCGTCGCCGCGCTGAATGCTCTTTTCGTATACCACCTTACGCAGCTCCTTCACGGCGTCCGCCGCGACCGCCGCGCCGAGGTCTGCCATGATCAGGCTCTCCTCCAGCTCGTCGTAGAAATCCTCGTCGATGGTCTCCCAGATGATGCTGTCGTACCACGCCTTTTTGATCCTTGCAAAAATACCCATCGTCTTACCCCTTGATGTTCAGTTCTTTCGCCATGTCGTTCATATTGATGGTCAGCACCTTGCTCACGCCGCGCTCCTGCATCGTCACGCCGTAGAGCACGTCGGCGGCCTCCATCGTGCCGCGGCGGTGGGTGATGACGATGAACTGCGTCTTGTCGCAGATGCGGCGCATATAGTGTGCCACGCGGATGACGTTCGGCTCGTCGAGCGCCGCCTCGATCTCGTCCATCACGCAGAACGGCGTGGGGTGGACCTTGAGAATGGCGAAGTAGAGCGCGATGGCGACGAACGCCTTCTCGCCGCCCGAGAGCAGCGAGAGCGTCTTGAGCGCCTTGCCCGGCGGCTGGACCTTGATCTCGATGCCGCAGTCGAGCACGGCGTTCTCGTCCTCCAGCTCGAGCGTGGCCTTACCACCGCCGAAGAGCTCGAGGAAGGTCTCCTGAAAGCTCTCGCGGATGAGAGCGAACTGCTCCTTGAAGATGACCGTCATCTCGCTCGTGATGTTCTCAATGACGCCCAGCAGCTCCTCCTTGGCCTTTTCCACATCGTCGCGCTGTCCGGTGAGGTAGGTATAGCGCGTGTTCACGCGGTCGAATTCCTCGATGGCGCCGACGTTGACATTGCCGAGGCCGTTGATCTCGCGCTTCAATTCATTGATGCGGCGGCTCGCCTTCGGCACGCTCTCCAGCTCGATGCGCTGCTCCTGTGCCGCGGAGTGGGACAGCTCGTAGCTCTCCCAGAGCTTATCCAATATCTGCTTTTCCTCCATCGCGGCGGTGACGCGCTTCTGCTCGAGCCTGCCCGCGGCGGCCTGTGTCTGAGAGAGCAGCTCATTGCACTCGCGGTATCTGCGGTCGTTCGCGCTGCGCTCGCCCTCAAGCGTCAGCTTGGCCTCCGCCAGCTCCGCCAGCTCCGCCCTGCGCTTCTCGGCGTCGGCGCGCAGAGAAGCGGTCACCGCGTCATGCTGCGCGATCTCCTCCTCCGCGGCCTTGATCTTCGCGCGGTAGTCCTCGATGAGCGCACGGCGTCCATCCTCGTCGCCGCGCATCTGCTGGGCGAGCGTCTCGAGGTCGCCCAGCGCGCGTTCGGTCGTCTCCCGCTCGGCGGTAAAGCCCGCAAGCGTGCTCTTGCGCGCGGCGATCTCGTCGCCGAGGTGCGCGCTGTCGCGTTGGAGCTCGTTCTGGCCGGCGAGCTTTTCCTCGCTCTCCGCACGGCAGCGTGCGGCCTCGGCCTCGTGCTTTTTGATCTCCTCCTCGCGGGCGGCGGCTGCCTTTTTCAGCTCCTCCGTGCGCGCGGTGATGCTCTCGAGCTCGGCGGCGATGTCGCTCTCCCGCGTGCGGAGCGACTCGAGCAGCATATCGTACTGCTTCTTTTCGCCCGTCAGGCGGAGCACCGCGTCCTCCGCGCCGCGCTGCTGCTCGCGCGCGACGTCCAGCTCATACTGTGCGGCGTTCAGGTCGCGCTTGGCCTCGTCCGCCTCGCGGAGCGCGGCATCGAGCTTTTCCGTTAAGGCTTCCCGCCGGGCAGTCAGCTCCTTGAGCTCGTTGGCGCGGCTCAAAATGCCCGCGCTGCGGCTCACCGAGCCGCCGGTCATGCTGCCGCCGCGGTTCAGTACCTGTCCGTCGAGCGTGACGATGCGGAAACGATTGCTGTACTTTCTCGCGATGGCGATGCCGCAGTCCATATCCTCGACCACGACGGTGCGGCCGAGCAGATTGTTGAAAATTTCCGCGTACCGCTTATCGAACTGCACGAGCTGCGACGCGACGCCGACGTAGCCGTACTCGCGCTCGACGCCCGCCTCGCGCAGCACGTCGCCGCGGATGGCGGTCAGCGGCAGGAAGGTCGCGCGGCCGCCGTCGCGCTGCTTTAAGAAGTTGATGGCGCTCTTGGCGTCCTCCTCGCGGTCTACGACCACGTTCTGCATCCCTGCGCCGAGAGCGATCTCGATGGCGACGGCATAGCGCTTGTCGGTCGTCATCAGGTTGGCGACCGGCCCGTGCACGCCGCGCAGTGTGTTCTTCTCCGCCGCCTGCATGATGAGACGGACCGCCTTATTGAAGCCCTCGTACTCCTTCTCCATCTCGCTCAGAAGGTGGATGCGGGAGTCAAGGTTGTTCTTTTCCATGGTAAGGTCGATGCTCTTCTGCCGCGCCGTCTCCTCGCGCTTGACGCGCCCCTCCATCTTGAGGGTATGGCCGGAGATGATGTTGCGCACGGCGTCGGCCTCCTCCTGCGCCTCCTCAAGGGCGCGGCGGGACGCGGACGCGGCCCTGCGCTTCTCGGTCAGCTGACCGTCCACGCTCTCGCTCTCCGCTTCAAGCGCCGTGCGGCGCTCGGAGAGCTCGGCAAGACCCGCGTTTATCGCGCTCATGTCCGCGCGGCAGTCCGCCGCGTCGGAGGCCGCCAGCGCTTCCCTCGCGCGCAGAGCCTCGACCTCGCTGCCAGCCTCGCCGGCCGTGCGGGCAAGCTCCTCCGCCTGCGCGAGGAAGGCGCGAAGCTCCTCCTCGAGCTCCGCCGCCTGCGCGGCAAGCTCCTCGATGCGCGCGTGCTTCGCAGCGATCTGCGCGGTCAGGCTCTCCGCGCGGCCCGACTGGTCGCGCAGGTCGTTCTCCACGCGCTCGATGCTCGCGCGGTTGTGCTCGATGCCCGTGCGCAGCACCGCCACGGCGGCGTCCTCCTCGCTGCGCTTCGCGTCCAGCTCGGCGCACTCGGTGCGCAGGCGCTCCTGCTCCATGTCGTTCGCGTGTGCCTTTTCCGCAAACTGCTCGGAGGCGGCGTACAGCTCGTCCAGCGCGGCGTTCGCGCGCTCCAGCTCCTGCTGGGCCAGCGCGTAGTCGGTGTTGAGCTTGATGGAATCGGTCTTGATCTTGTCCAGGTTTTCGAGCCAGACGGAGATCTCCAGTGTGCGCAGCTCGTCGCGGAGGATCAGATATTTCTTCGCCTTCTCCGCCTGCGAGCGCAGCGGCCCGACCTGCAGCTCCAGCTCGGCGATCTTGTCGTTGATGCGCACGAGGTTCTCCTCCGTGCGCTCGAGCTTGCGCTCTGTCTCCTCCTTGCGGTGGCGGAACTTGGAGATGCCCGCCGCCTCCTCGAAGATCTCGCGGCGGTCGGCGCTCTTGACCGACAATATCTCGTCGATCTTGCCCTGACCGACGATGGAATAGCCCTCGCGGCCCATGCCGGTATCCATGAACAGCTCGTTCACGTCACGCAGGCGCACGCTCTGCTTGTTGATGTAGTATTCGCTCTCGCCGCTGCGGTAATACCGGCGGGTGACGGCAACCTCGCTCTCCTCCATTCGGGGGAAGATGTGCTCGGTGTTGTCGAGCACGAGCGTCACCTGCGCGAAGCCCATCTGGCTGCGCTTTTCCGTGCCGCCGAAGATGACATCCTCCATCTTCGCGCCGCGCAGCGATTTGCTCGACTGCTCGCCCATGACCCAGCGGATCGCGTCCGACACGTTGGACTTGCCGCTGCCGTTGGGGCCGACGATGGCGGTGATATCCTCACCGAAGTTCAATACGGTTTTATCGGGAAAGCTCTTAAATCCTTGAATTTCGAGCGCTTTTAAGTACATTCCGTGATCTCCTTTGTGCAAGGGAGTAAAAATAGGCAGAAAAAGACATATTTTAACTTATGTACTATACCATTTTCCCCCTCGTTTTTCAAGAGTGAATGATGAACAGAGTGTAAAAAAGACGCCCGTCGGGCGTCTTTTCGCTTCATTTTTCCTGTGCCGCGCGTCTCCGCCGCGGCTTCGCCGCCGCACGGGATGCGGCGATGAGCGCGTAAAGCTCCTCATAGGCGTCGGCAAGCGTGCCGACGCGGTCGATGAGGCCGTCCGCCACCGCCTCCTCGCCGTAGAGGATGCTGCCGACGTCGGCGGCCATGTCCTCGGCGGCCAGCATGAGCGCGAGCAGCTTTTTCTCGGATATGCCGGAGTTCTTCGTCACAAAGCGCACGATGCGCTCCTGCAGGCGGTCGAAGTAGTGATAGGTCTGCGGCGCGGCGATGAGCGTTCCGTTCGTGCGGATGGGGTGGACGGTCATGGACGCGCTCGGCGCGATGAGCGAGCGCTTCGGCGCGACCGCCAGCGGCACGCCGATGGAGTGTCCCCCGCCGAGCACGAGCGAAACGGTCGGCTTCCTCATGCCCGCGATCAGCTCGGCGATGGCAAGCCCCGCCTCCACATCGCCGCCGCAGGTGTTGAGCAGGAAGAGTACGCCGTCGATCTCCTCGCTCTCGTCGAGCGCCGCGAGCAGCGGCAGAACGTGCTCGTACTTGGTCGTTTTCACGGTATTGGGCAGAAGGCTGTGGCCCTCGATCTGCCCGACGACCGTCAGGCAGTAGACCGTGCCGCGCGCGGTGCGCGTGGTCACGGCTCCCATATCCACGATGGGCTGCATGGGCGGCGTCTGCTCGGGCGCAGACCTCTGCTCCTCGTTCTCGTTCGGCTTTGTCGGTTCCGTCATGGCGCATCCCTCCTCTTTTCTCACAAGGTAGGATTTGCAGAAAAGAGGAAAGCATACGGCGCGCCGTATGCTTTCCCGCTATGTATCCCGTTATTTTTCCGTGCCGTAGAAAAAGAGCGCCACCGTACCGGGGCCGACGTGCGCGCCGGTGACCGGCTCGTAGTAGACCTCGAGGCATTCGCCGGTAAAGCCCCTTTCGCGCAGAAGACCGAGCAGATAATCCGTCCCCTCGCGGTTGTCCGCGTGGGCGATGCCGATGCGCGCGGTCTTATCCAGCGCGCGCTTATTGAAATAGTCCGCCAGCTCGGCGTAGGCCTTCTTATTCCCGCGCACCTTGCCGCAGGAAACGATGTGGCCCGTCTCGTCGCCGCGCAGGATGGGCTTGATGCCGAGCACCGAGCCGACCAGCGCCGCCGCGCCGGAGATGCGCCCGCCGCGCTTGAGGTAGTTGAGATCGTCCACCGTGAAGAACTGGCACATGTGGGGGCGGCGCGCGAGAATGCGGTCGCCGACCTCCTCAAAGCTCCTGCCCGCGCGCAGCAGCTCCGCCGCCTCGAGCACCTGCAGGCCCTCGCCGAGCGAGGCGGCATAGGTGTCGATGGTCATGATTTTGGCGTGAGGATATTTTTCCCGCAGCTCCTCCGCCGCGAGCGCCGCGGCGTGCGCCGTGCCGCTGATGCCGCCGGACATACCGACGTAGAGCACATCGTTGCCCTGCGCGAGCGCGCGTTCAAAGAACGCCGCCGCCGTTGCGGGGTTGACCATTGAGGTCTTGACCTCGGCGCCCCGGCGCATGGCGTCGTAGAAGGCCTTGCCGTCGAAGTCCGTCTCCTCGCTGTAGTCCTCCGCCACGCCGTTGACCGTGTAGGAAAACGGAATGACCGCGATATCGTACTCGCGCAGCAGCGCGAGCGGCAGATTGGCCGAGGTGTCGGTATAGAGCTTCGTCATGGCAAAACTTCCTTTTCTGTATTTCTTAACACCCAGTGTACCACGCTCTAAGCGCGGAAACAAGCAAAGTTACAGATTCTTTACATTAACCTAACAGCATGACAACGGCAGGGTGGTTTCCCTGCCGTTTTTTCGTCAATTCTGCTCAAAGATCACACGCATGGTCTTGTAGGTCATATAGCAGTCGAGCTTGGCGACCGTCTCATAAGGCGCGTGCATGGAGAGCACGGGAACGCCCGCGTCGAGCGTGTCGATGTTGCGCTGCGCCATGAACTTGGCGACCGTGCCGCCGCCGCCCGCGTCGGTCTTGCCGAGCTCGGCCATCTGCCAGAACACGCCGTTGTCGTTGAGCAGCTTACGCACTGTCTCTTATACACATCTCCGAGCCCAC
>ENA-OYZX01000562-OYZX01000562.1-human-gut-metagenome-genome-assembly--contig:-NODE-562-length-18703-cov-10.855909_pt1 | contig 18703 bp, 8 predicted proteins | sample MGYA00243296_ERZ653489 | MGnify/ENA primary metagenome ERZ653489 (study PRJEB26926, sample SAMN06165098) | human gut metagenome | biome: ENVO:00009003; feature: ENVO:2100002; material: ENVO:00002003... | reverse complement strand
CTCGGCTATGAGTATTACAACAAGCTTGGTTATGTTCCCTACGATGTGAAAATCAACGAGAACACTGCCCGTACTTTGGAGTATGCTTATAATGACTGGTGCATCTACCGCATGGCAAAAGAACTGAACCGTCCGAAGAAGGAGCAGAAACTCTTTGCGGAACGTGCCATGAACTATAGGAATGTGTTTGATAAGGAAAGCAAGCTGATGCGTGGTCGTAATCAGGACGGCCAGTTCCAGGCTCCTTTCTCTCCATTGAAGTGGGGCGACGCCTTTACTGAAGGTAACAGCTGGCACTATTCCTGGTCTGTATTCCACGACCCTCAAGGTCTGATAGACCTGATGGGTGGAAAAGAGTCTTTCGTGGAGATGCTTGACTCTGTATTTATTGTCCCGCCCTTGTTCGATGACAGCTACTACGGCCAGGTAATCCATGAAATCCGTGAGATGACAGTGATGAATATGGGTAACTATGCCCATGGCAACCAGCCCATCCAGCACATGATTTACCTTTATAACTACGCCGGGGAACCTTGGAAGGCCCAATATTGGCTTCGTCAGGTAATGAACCGCATGTATACTGCCGGTCCCGACGGTTACTGCGGTGACGAGGACAACGGTCAGACTTCGGCGTGGTATGTCTTCTCTGCACTTGGTTTCTATCCGGTTTGCCCTGGTACGGACGAGTATGTACTGGGCGCCCCTCTGTTCCGTAAGGCTACCCTCCATTTCGAGAACGGTAAGTCCCTGACAATTGACGCTCCGGATAACTCACCGGAGAACATGTATATCGAGTCTCTCAAGGTGAACGGCGTGGATTATTCCAGGAATTATCTGACGCATGGCGATTTGCTGAATGGCGGTACCTTGAGGTTTGATATGGGCAGCCAGCCTAATATGAAGAGAGGTACGCAGCCGGAAGATTATCCTTATTCTTTCTCGAATGAACTGAAGAAGTAAAGAGTAGTAATAATATAGTAAGAAAAGGGTTGCCTCGAAAATAAGTTGATATATCATTTTGTTATTTACTATCTGTATTATAGGTGTTTTTCTTGAATCAGGTGGAAATAATTATTTACTTCGTTAGTAATATTGAGCAAAATGATATATCAACTTGTTTTCGGGGTAACTCTTTTTTTTAGGATTAATGATAAAAAAGATACTTTTTCAGTAAGTGTATTTTCATTGTCTGTTGTTTTATATAGGAATGCGAGAGAATGAATCTCTCGAAGTAATTTATTGTATAACCTATAAATTGTGTTTATGAAAGACAATTATGCTTTTCGGAGTTCGACGTTCATGCGGGCTTTATTAGTTTTGTTGTTCATGGCAGTTTCTATCCAGTGGGGCTTTGCCCAGTTAAACCTGAATGTGTCTCGCGGCACATTGGGGACAGTCATTGAACAAATCAAGTCTCAATCCAAGTATCAATTTTTTTATGACGACAAACTGGCTGCGTTGCCGGTAGAAAACGTCAAAGTGAACAATGCGTCTATAGAAGATGCTTTGAATGTTATTCTCAAAGGGAAAGACATTTCCTATAAAGTGGAGGATAACATCGTTTATCTTTCTGAAAAGTCTGCTGCTCCTCAAGAGGGCAACCAACAAGGGAAAGAACGGACGATTACCGGAGTCGTGTCAGATGACATGGGACCTCTGATTGGTGTGAATGTATTGATAAAAGGTACCAGCAACGGGTGTATTACCGACCTCGACGGTAACTTTACGCTGACCACTACGGAGGCGAATCCGGTGATTGTATTCTCTTATATCGGTTATACTACGCAGGAAATCCCCGTGAAAGGTAATGCGCCGATTAATGTAATGATGGCCGGAGATACCCAACAGCTTGAAGAAGTTGTGGTTACTGCACTCGGTATCAAGCGTTCGGAAAAGGCATTGTCCTACAATGTACAGCAGGTGAATACAGATGCCATTACTTCCAATAAAGATGCCAACTTTGTGAACTCATTGAGTGGTAAGGTAGCGGGTGTGAACATCAATGCTTCTTCATCCGGTGTAGGTGGTGTATCAAAGGTAGTGATGCGTGGTACGAAATCTATCATGCAGTCTTCCAATGCACTTTATGTAATTGACGGTGTGCCTATTTTCTCTGGCCGTGGTACTGCCGGAGGTAAGGAGTTCGACTCCCAGGGATCTTCAGAACCGATTGCCGATATCAACCCGGAAGACATCGAGTCAATGTCAGTCCTGACTGGTGCCGCCGCTGCTGCCTTGTATGGTTCGGAAGCTGCCAACGGTGCCATTGTCATTACTACAAAGAAAGGTAAAGAAGGTAAGGTGAGCCTTACTGTCAGCAGTAATACTGAATTCACCAATCCGTTTGTGATGCCGAGCTTCCAAAACCGTTACGGTACGGGAACCGGTGGTGTGATGAGCACTTCAGGAGCCATGAGCTGGGGAGCGCCTTTGTCTGCAGCCAATAACTACAATTACAGCCCGAGAGATGATTATTTCCAGACGGGTATTGTAGGAACAGAGAGCATTTCTTTGTCAACCGGTACAGAGAAAAACCAGACGTATGCATCGGCTGCTGCTGTAAACTCCAAGGGTATTGTTCCCAACAACAAATACAACCGTTACAACTTTACGGTACGTAACACCACTACTTTCCTGGACGACAAGATGACTCTGGATTTCGGTGCAAGCTATATTCTGCAGAATGACCAGAACATGACGAACCAGGGTACTTACAACAACCCGTTGGTGGGTGCTTATTTGTTCCCGCGCAGCAACGACTGGTCTGATATCAGCATGTATGAGCGCTATGACGCTGCCCGTAAAATTTATACGCAATACTGGCCGGTAGGTGACGAAGGTATGGTAATGCAGAATCCTTATTGGATTAACTACCGCAATCTGCGCCAGAACAAGAAGGACCGCTATATGCTGAATGCCGGTTTGAGCTATAAGATTCTGGACTGGCTGACTGTTTCAGGACGTGTACGTTTGGATAACTCCAACAATGATTATACAGAAAAGTTCTATGCTTCTACCAATACACAGCTCACCGAGAGCTCTTCACGAGGTCTTTATGGTATTACCAAGACGCAGGACAAACAGTTGTATGCAGACTTCCTGGTGAGTATCAACAAATATTTCGGTGAAGATTGGTCACTCCAGGCCAACGTCGGTGGTTCATTCTCCGATATACGTTCGGATGCAATGAAAACACGTGGTCCGATTGCTGATGGTGGCGATGCCTTCAGCGGCGAACCGGTAGGTTTGACCAACTACTTTGCCATCCAGAACCTGAGTGCCAGCAAGACACAGCGTTTGCAGGAAGGATGGCGTGAACAGACCCAGTCTCTCTTCGCTTCGGCTGAGCTTGGTTACAAGAACACTTACTTCTTGACGCTGACCGGACGTAACGACTGGCCTTCACAGCTGGCAGGTCCCAACTCCAACAGCAAATCATTCTTCTATCCTTCAGTCGGTGGTTCTGTTGTACTGTCTGAGTTAATGCCTAACTTGAACAAAGATTATCTTTCTTTTATAAAGGTTCGTGGTTCATGGGCATCTGTTGGTAGTGCTTTCTCCAGATATTTGGCTAATCCCCACTATGAATGGAATTCAAGTTCCGGCCAGTGGAGTATCACGACCCAATATCCGTTGTACAATTTGAAACCTGAACGTACCAATTCTTGGGAAATCGGTTTGAACATGCGTTTCCTCAAGAACTTTGAATTGGACGTGACATATTACAATGCCAAGACTATGAACCAGACATTCAACCCGCAGTTGCCTGTCAGCGGTTGGTCGGCTATGTATATCCAGACTGGTGCCGTACGTAACTCCGGTATTGAGTTGTCGCTGAATTACAAGAATACCTGGAAAGATTTTACATGGGATACCGGTATAACCTTCTCCAGTAACAAGAATAAAATCCTGACTTTGGCAGACAATGCCATCAATCCCGTTACCGGTGAGCTGTTCTCTTTGAGCACGTTGAATATGGGTGGCTTAGGTGATGCCCGCTTCTTGCTGAAAGAAGGTGGGAGCATGGGTGACCTTTACTCACTGCGAGATATGAAACGTGATGCCAATGGACAGATTTTTGTGGACCAAAATGGAACGGTTGCTACGGAAGCCATAACGGACCCGGATAAATACATCAAGTTGGGAAGCGTACTTCCTAAAGGTAATTTGGCTTGGCGTAATAACTTCATTTGGAAGAATTTCACAGCAGGTTTCTTGATTTCAGCCCGTTTGGGTGGTGTGGTTTACTCACGTACACAAGCTATGTTGGACTATTACGGTGTGTCCGAGGCTTCTGCCGATGCACGTGATTTAGGTTACGTGTTGGTGAATGGTAGAGATAAGGTAAACCCCGAAACATGGTACGGTGTAGTAGGTAGCGGCACGTCTGTTCCCCAATACTACACTTATTCTGCTACCAATGTTCGTCTGCAGGAAGTATCTTTGGGTTACACCATCCCCAGAAAGTTGTTGAATGATGTGTGCGATATCAAGGTTTCGTTGGTAGGCCGCAACTTGTGGATGATTTACAGCAAGGCTCCTTTCGATCCCGAAAGTGTAGCTTCTACCGATAACTTTTATCAGGGAATAGACTATTTCATGATGCCGGCTTTGCGTAACATCGGCTTTAGCTTGAGCTTTAAATTTTAATACCAAACGATATGAAAAAGAAAAGTATTATAAATAAATTGATTGTTGCTCCGTTGGTTATGGGCTTTATGTCCTGTACCGGCAATTATATGGATATCAACTCCAATCCTTATCAACCGGGTGATTTGACTCCGGATGATTATGCACTGGGTTCTGCCATGAGTAACTTGGCAAGTACGGTTATCTCATCAGATGTCAATACGGCACAGTTTACTGATTGTTTGTTGGGTGGACCGTTGGGAGGTTATTTTGCCGATTCAAATGCCGGCTGGTCCAATACAATATCCAATTTTAATGCTACAAATGACTGGACGCGTGTGTTCTTGATAAGTGACCGTATCATTTCAACACTTTACGGTAACTTGAGCACAGTGAAACAAGTATCGGAGAATACCAATAATCCGGTTCCTTATGCCATTGCTCAAATCATAAAGGTTGCTGCCATGAGTCGCGTGACTGATGCGTATGGTCCTATTCCTTATTCTAAAATCGGTCAGGATGGCAAGATTACCATTCCTTATGATACGCAGGAAGAAGTATATAACGCATTCTTCAAGGAACTGGACGAATCCATCGAGGTGCTGACTGAAAACAGAAATGCGGCGTTGGTTGCTTCTGCAGATTTCGTGTACAGTGGTAATGTACAGAAGTGGGTGAAGTTTGCCAATTCATTGAAACTGCGTTTGGCTATCCGTATTGCCAATGTAAGCCCTGCTAAGGCTAAAGAAATGGCTGAAAGTGCAGTGAATCACGAGTTGGGTCTGATTGAAACAAATGCAGACAATGCTACATGGAAGTATTTCGGTACAATTAGCAATCCGTTGTTTGTGGCAGTACGTTACAATGAAGAAGCTTCAGGTGGTGATACCCATCCTGCTGCCGACATCATCTGCTACATGAACGGTTACAACGACAATCGTCGTGCCAGCTATTTTGAGGAATCAAAATGGCCTGGAGAGACTTATGTAGGATTACGTCGCGGTATCAACCTCAGTAAGATGAAGGAGTATTTCATCAATTATTCACGTGTGAAGATTTCCTCTTCTGATCCCGTGCTTTGGATGAATGCGGCAGAAGTTGCTTTTTTGCGTGCTGAAGCCACTGCAATCTATGGTTTCAACATGAAAGGAACCGCTGCTGATTTTTATGAACAAGGTGTCCGTCTCTCTTTCGAACAGTGGGGAGCTACCGGTGTAGACAGCTATCTGGCTGATGAAAGCAGTGTACCTGCTCTTTACAAAGATCCCGCCGGTCTTAATACTTATGAAAAGAACCTTTCAGCCATTACTGTCAAGTGGAATGAAGGGGCATCCAAGGAAGAAAAACAGGAACGTATCATTACCCAGAAGTGGATTGCGAATTGGCCGTTAGGTAACGAAGCTTGGGCTGACTATCGCCGTACAGGCTATCCCAAACTGTTGCCTGCAACCAGTGAAGGTAACTTGAGTGGTGGAATTGTTGATAGCGAGAAAGGTGCACGCCGTATGCCTTATCCTTCTGAAGAATATACAAGTAATACTGAAAACGTGCAAGAGGCAGTAAACAGCTATCTGGGTGGACCGGACAACATGGCTACTGACGTATGGTGGGCACGCAAATAATAACAATAAATGCTGAATAATTATGAAATTATATAAGAAATCATTCAAAGGAATCGCGCTGGCAGCTTTTTCCGTATTGGCATTGTCTGCCTGCTCCGACTGGACGGATTCAGAGAGTATTAAACTGAAAGAACCCGGAATCGACGAACAGTCTCCCGAACTGTATGCCAAGTATCTGAAGAACTTGCGGGAATACAAGAATTCTGACCATAAGATTGTATACGGCTGGTTTGATAATAGTGAGAAAGTTCCTTTCAGCCGCGGGCAGCACATGTCGGATGTTCCCGACAGCCTGGACGTAATTATCGCAACTACTCCCGATTTGGCGGAATTCGAATTGGAAGATATTGCAAATGTACATGAGAAGGGAACGAAAGTATTCTATTCCATCAGCTATGACAATATCTTGAAGGAACATACCGACAAGGTGAAAGAAGGAACAGAAACATCTGCATTCTCGGCTTATCTGTCGGCTGAGCTGAACAGACTGATAGCTCTTGAAGCACCTTTCGACGGTATTGTAGCCGAGTATCGTGGTAGCAATCCTATCTACATGTCCGAAGCCGACAAGGCTGAAGCAAAGGCAAATCAGGATACTTTCTTCGGTGTGATATCCAACTGGAAGAGTGCCAATTCAGGTAAGCAACTGGTGTTCCAGGGGTATCCTGCCAACCTGATAGGCCAGTCTGTGCTCTCTTCTTGTGACCATATCATCTTGATTACAAATGATGTCACGGATGTTGCCCAACTGGGGATAGAAGCGCTTCAGGCCTTGATGGCAGACGGTGTTCCGGCTGACCGCTTCATTGTATCGGCATCTACCGTCTCTCTGGATACAACAGATAAGACTACCGGATATTACAATGCTTTGAGAGCTCTGTCGGAAGCTGCTTATTGGGTGACAGAACCGTCTGCAGAGTTTACAAAAGCTGGTCTGGCTATTGAGAACATGCAGAATGATTATTACAATGCTACCAATACCTATCAATACGTGAGAGAAGCTATCAATATTATGAATCCTGCTCCTAAAAAATAAAAGAATATCATGAAACTGAAAAGTATATATTTAGTATCGATGGCATTATTGGCAGGTGTATTTGCTGCTTGTAATGATAATGACGTTGAGAATTTCGATAATCAGGTGTATATCAACGGCTCGGCGATGACCAGTACTGTGTTGTTGAAAAACACTGTTTCCGATACGGAAGGTTCATTCCGGATTTCAATGGCCCGTCCTGAATCGCAGGATATAACTATTGCCTTGAAGGCGGACCCTTCACTGGTAGCTACTTATAACGCTACCTATTATGACACAGCCGAGGCTCTGCCGGAAAACTATTATACGGTAGAAACTCCGCAGGCTACCATTTTGGCCGGTGCTGTCATTTCAGACGACATCACTGTCAGCTTCAAGAACTTGACGGAGCTGGACCGTGAGAAGGTATATGTATTGCCGGTTACGGTAGACCAGGCAAGCATCGGAGTCTTGAAGAGCTCCGGTACCATGTACTACGTGCTGAAGGGTGCCGCATTGATTAATACGGTTCCTGATATTACCAAGAATCTGGTTTACGTAACTTGGACCAATCCAGATGTAGCCAATAATATGAATAAGCTGACGGCAGAAGCGTTGATTCGTGTAAGCAAGTTTGACAAGATGCTGACTTCCATTATGGGTATCGAAGGTAAGTTCCTGCTCCGCATCGGTGATGCCGGAATTCCTCAAAACCAGTTGCAGGTGGCTACAAGTAGCGGCAATGTGACCGATGAGAGTCTGGTTATTCCGACAAACGAATGGACACATATCGCTGTGACCTACGATGCGGATGCAAAAACAGTTATAATCTACATCAATGGTAAGAATATGCTGGAGACTACTTTGGACTGCGGAGTCGTGAACTGGGGCCAGACCATGACCGATGAAGGTAACGGATTCTGGATTGGCCATTCATACAATCGTGACCGTTGGTTGGAAGGTAATATCTCAGAGGTGCGTATTTGGAACAAGGTGTTGACATCAGCAGAAATCAATGCAAAGGACCACTTCTACCAGGTAGAGCCGGATGCTGACGGACTGGTTTCTTACTGGAAGTTCGATGAGGGCGCCGGTACTGCCATTCACGATTATAGCGGAAATGAGAACAATGCTACTGCAGTGGAATCATTGACTTGGACTGCTGTGGAACTGCCCGCTAAATAATTTAGTTATACCTTAATTCAAATAAAAAGATATTGATTATGAAATATATGAATCATGTAAAATCAGGCTTGCTGGCAATGGCTTTTGCATGTGCAGGAATATGCTTCACCGGTTGTGAAGATGATGTTGTCATCAACACCGGCAACAGTGACAAGCTGGATACTGTGGATGGCGTGTATGGCTATGTAAAGTCTGCCGCCGGTGCACGTGAACTTACTCCGATTTCTGTTTTTGGCGACAAGGTTGCTACCGGACATCTCTATTTTGAACTGAGCAAAGCTGCAGAGCAGGATGTTACGGTGACCTTCAAAGTGGACGAAGACGTTTTGGAGGCTTACAATAAGAAGAATGGAACAAGCTATAAAATGTATCCCGCCGATAAGCTGAGCCTGGCGAACGGTGGAACTGCCACTATCAAGGCGGGCGAACAGAAGTCGGCTTCTGTGGAACTGAATATCAATGCCGGAGGCACAATCGGACAGACTTATGCTGTTGTCGTTTCTGCATCTGCCAATAACGGTGTGGAAGTTTCTACAAACAATCAGGAATATATTTACTTGGTAAAGCCTTTGGCTGCTATTCCTGAGAGTATCAGTAAGGGTGATATACTTACACATTGCTTTGTGGAAGTAAATGACGAGAACATCTTGAATATGGGTGAATATACCATGAAGAGCAACGGAAAGCCTTTCTTTGATGTAGTCAGCATTTTTGCTGCCAACATCAATGTGGATAGCAAGACCGGTCGCGTACATGTTTTCTGCAATGACCAGGTTTCCTTCTTGCTGAGAAATGCGGATAAGTTCATCCGTCCTTTGCAGGCTAAGGGCATTAAGGTGGCTATGACTATTCTTGGCAACCATGACGAGGCTGGTATGGGTAACCTTTCGGAAGCTGCTGCCAAAGACTTTGCCAAGGAACTGAAAGCCTACTTGGATATTTATGGTTTGGATGGCATCGACTTTGATGATGAGTACACCAACTACAACAACTCCAATCCCGGTCCCGGCTTCGAAACACGCTCACGTGCCAACTTCGCGCGTTTGGTTTATGAGTGCCGCCAGGTATTTGGCAACAAGTTGATTGGTGTGTATGAATATGGTTCGCTCGACTCTCCAGACGGTGAGGTAGAGGGTATGAAGGTAGGTGACATTGTGGACTATATGACCTACGGTTACTACCAGAATCAGAATCCCGAGGGAGCCTTTGGCCGTGAAGAGTCTCATTTTGAGAACCTGCCCAAATCCAAGTATGCTCCGCTGCCTTGGAAGATTAATGATGAGTTGAACGGAGGTTGGAGTGGATTTGACAAGAGCAAATTCCAGAAAGTGAAAGATGAAGGTTATGGCATTCAGATGTTCTACAATCCCAAACCGCTGGTGTATCAGTATTATACGTTGCTTTCGGAAATAAGTAAAGTACTTTTTGATGATGAAGTGGAGTGGAGCGGCAAGTACTGGAGCCGTATCGGTGAAGCTTATCAGGGCAAAATGTTGGGTTATGAAGATTTGGTCGGCGAGTGGAAGGTAACTTCCAGTAACTCTCTCTTTACCTATGTGGATGAAGAAGGCAATCCTCGCTGGTGGGATTGGAAAGGCAGTCAGGAGTTTGAGAAGAATGTAATTATAGAGAAGGATGAAGAAGGTACCGGATATGTGGTTTACAACTGGGGTACTTTCCCCGAAATCACCGGTAAGTATCCGATGCATTGCGATTACTATAACGGTGCACTGCTCATCTATCCGCAAACCATTCATGAGGGCGATGCTGAAGACCCTGCTACCTACAAGATGCATTTCGGTACTTACAGCAAGAATTTCCAGTGGAAAGCATATCCTAACTATGATGATTACTATATGGATGGTGCTATTGCTCCTAACGGTGATATGCATATCTATGGCTTGGGCAACAGATGGGCTATCAATCCCTATAAGTATGTAGGCGATGAGATTGAGACCGACATCTTCCCCGATGTTCCTTACTTCGTGAGTGAGAACTATACGATGAAGAAGGTACGCTGATGCCGTGTTTTCCGTAAACTGAGGTTTCGGAAAACGGATGCTTGAACCTTTTCATACATGAAACAAAGGAGGGCTTTGCTCAAAGTAATAGGGCGGCCCTCCTCAAGTATTCTCATATAACAAGATTCTATTATGAAGCTATACACCTACTTATACAATAAACAATATGAAGAAAAACATGAAATCTAGTTCCATACTGTTGGGCGGACTTTTTCTGCTGGGGGCGGTTTGCAGCTGTACCCAGACGGCACCGGACTATGCGTCTTACGTCAATCCGTTCATCGGTACGGGTGGACATGGGCATACCTATCCCGGAGCGGTAGTTCCCAACGGGATGATTCAGCCCAGCCCCGACACGCGTATCTACGAGTGGGATGCCTGCTCCGGATATTACTATGCAGATACTACTATCAACGGATTTTCACATACCCACGTCAGCGGTACGGGTTGTGCCGATTACGGGGATGTGCTGCTGATGCCCACTGTAGGTCGGCAGGATTACCACTCCATGGGCTCGAAGAGCCAGCAGATGGCGTACGCCTCTGCCTTTTCCCACGAGAATGAAACAGCCGAACCGGGATATTATTCCGTATTTTTGGACCGCTACGGGGTGAAAGCCGAACTGACCTCTACCAAACGTGCGGCGATTCATCGCTATACCTTCCCGAAAGCGGAAGACGCAGGTTTTATCCTCGACCTGGATTACAGTATCCAGCGCCAGAAGAATGAACAGATGGAGCTGGAAGTAATCAGCGATACTGAAATCCGTGGACGCAAGAAGACTGTATATTGGGCTTTCGACCAGTATATCAACTTCTACGCTAAGTTCTCCAAACCATTTACCTATACGCTGGTCACGGACTCCATGGCATTGGACGAAGGCGGTCCGCTTCTGCCTACAGCTAAAGCTTTACTGCAATTCCAGACGGAGCCCAATGAAGAGGTATTGGTAAAGGTAGGTGTGTCTGCCGTGGATATGGACGGTGCCCGCAAGAATGTGGAAGCCGAAATCTCCGGATGGGATTTTGACGGTGTGCGCCGTGCTGCCCGCCAGCAGTGGAACACTTATCTTTCCAAGATTGACATCGATACGAAGGACAACGACCAGCGTACCATGTTCTACACGGCACTTTACCACACGGGTATGCAGCCCAACTTGTTTACCGATGCTGACGGACGTTACTTTGGTATGGACTTGAAGCCCCATCAAGGCAGGGTGGACGAGCCTATCTACACCATTTTCTCTTTATGGGACACTTTCCGTGCCTATCATCCGCTGATGACGATTATTGATCCTGAACTGAACGAGGCTTTCATCCGTTCGCTCATCCAGAAGTCCCGCGAGGGCGGCGTCCTGCCTATGTGGGAACTGGCCGGAAACTATACGGGTACCATGATTGGTTATCATGCAGCCTCCCTCATAGCGGATTCTTATGTAAAGGGATACCGTAACTTCGACGTGCAGGAGGCTTACAAGGCTTGCCTCCGTACGGCAGAATACGATACGACGGGTATTATCACCCATCCTTTGGTTGTGCCGCATCTGATGCCGCAGGCCAAGTACTGGAAGAACAAGATTGGCTACGTGCCTTGCGATAAAGACAATGAATCTGTGGCTAAAGCTTTGGAATATGCTTACGATGACTGGTGTATCTCCGTACTGGCAGGTGCCTTGGACGACGAAGCCAACCGCGATAAGTATGCGGCCTTTGCCGAGGGATATAAAGTTTATTTCGATCCGAGTACCCGCTTCATGCGTGGACTGGACAGTGAGGGCAACTGGCGTACGCCTTTCAACCCCCGCGCTTCCAATCACCGTAACGATGACTATTGCGAAGGTACTGCCTGGCAGTGGACTTGGTTCGTTCCCCACGATGTAGACGGATTGGTGGAACTGATGGGAGGACGCGACGCCTTCATCGGCAAGTTGGATTCTCTGTTCACTGCCGATTCCAAGCTGGAAGGTGAATCGACCTCGGTGGATATTTCCGGTCTGATAGGCCAGTATGCCCACGGCAATGAGCCGAGCCATCACATTGCCCATCTCTACAACTACGTAGGCCAGCCCTGGCGTACGCAGGAGATTGTGGATGAGGTGCTGCATACGCTTTACTTCAACAACCCCGACGGACTTTCGGGCAATGAAGACTGCGGACAGATGTCTGCATGGTACATACTGAATGCGATGGGCTTCTATCAGGTATGCCCCGGCAAGCCGGTATATTCCATCGGACGCCCGTTGTTCAACGAGGCGACCGTTCATCTGAAAGACGGCAAGTCGTTCAAGGTGATAGCCCACAACAACAGCCGCGACAACAAGTATGTGCGGAGCATTGTGCTGAACGGCAATAAGTTGGAGACTCCATTCTTCACGCATCAGGATATAGTGGACGGCGGTACGCTGGAGCTGACTATGGGCAGTGAACCGTTGAAGTGACACAGATAATATACAGAAGGGATGAGCCGAAAAAATCATAATCCTATATCGTGGGTCCCCACCGTATATTTCGCCATGGGATTGCCGTTTGTGGTGCTGAACATGGTTTCTGTGTTGATGTTCAAGGGGCTGGGTATCGGTGACGCGCAGATTGCTCTGTGGACGTCGCTCATCATGATGCCCTGGACGCTGAAGTTCCTTTGGAGTCCGTTCCTTGAAATGTTTAAGACGAAGAAGTTTTTCGTGGTACTGACGCAGATGGTTACCGGAGCAGGTTTTGCTCTGGTGGCTTTGGCGTTGCAGTTGCCATTCTTTTTTGCGGTGTGCATTGCGCTGCTGGCGGTGATTGCTTTCAGCGGAGCCACACACGATGTGGCTACGGATGGTGTCTATATGTCGGAACTGAGCAAGCAGGACCAGGCTAAGTATATCGGTTGGCAGGGAGCCTTCTACAATATAGCGAAGATTATAGCGTCCGGTGGACTGGTCTGGCTGGCAGGTGCTTTGTTGGTAGGCTTCGGTGGAGTGGAGGGTGCCACAGAGATAGCCCGTTACGAAGCTACCCGGCATGCATGGATGACGGTGATGTTGATATTGGCGGCGGTGATGTTGCTGCTTGGCTTCTATCACATACGCATGCTGCCGTCGGGCGGTGCGGCTGCATCCGGCACCAAGTCGGCAAGGGAGACGTGGGAACAGTTGGTGGCGGTAATCAAAGATTTCTTCTTGAAGAAGCACATCTGGTATTATATAGCGTTCATTATCCTTTATCGCCTTGCCGAAGGTTTTGTCATGAAGATTGTTCCCCTTTTCTTGAAAGCGGAGCGTTCGGCAGGCGGCTTGGGACTGAATGAGCAGCAGATAGGTTTGTACTACGGCACTTATGGGGCGGCAGCCTTTGTGCTGGGGTCACTGTTGGCAGGCTATTACATTTCGCACCGGGGATTGCGGCGGACGCTGTTCTCTCTGTGCTGCATCTTCAATCTGCCTTTTGTGGCGTATACCCTGCTTGCCATGTACCAGCCGGAAAGCGGGTTGCTGATAGGTAGTGCCATCGTGCTCGAGTACTTCGGTTATGGTTTTGGTTTTGTGGGACTGACTTTGTTCATGATGCAGCAGGTGGCGCCGGGAAAGCACCAGATGGCACATTATGCCTTTGCTTCGGGCATCATGAATCTGGGTGTGATGTTGCCGGGCACAATCAGCGGTTTTGTCAGCGACTGGTTGGGGTACGAGGCGTTCTTTACCTTCACGCTGTTTGCCACCATTCCGGCGTTCCTCATTACGTACTTCATACCATTTACGTATGCCGATGAGAAGAAACAACAATAACCAATTAATAATATAGAGCAATTATGAGCAACAAAATCACAATGCCTTGGGAAGAACGGCCGGCAGGCTGTAAAGATGTAATGTGGCGTTATTCGGAGAATCCCGTAATAGACCGCTACCATATTCCGTCGTCGAACAGCATTTTCAACAGTGCGGTGGTTCCGTTTAAGGATGGTTATGCCGGTGTGTTCCGTTGTGACAACCGGGCGGTGCAGATGAATATCTTTGCCGGTTTCAGCAAGGACGGCATCCACTGGGAAATAGAGCATGAGCCAATCAAGTTCAAGGCCGGGAATACGGACATGATAGAGTCCGAATATAAATACGATCCGCGCGTGACATGGATTGAGGACCGCTACTGGATTACGTGGTGCAACGGCTACTACGGCCCCACCATCGGCATCGGCTATACTTTCGATTTCAAGGAGTTCTTCCAGTGCGAGAATGCTTTCTTGCCTTTCAACCGCAACGGTGTGTTGTTGCCTCAGAAGTTCGATGGCAAATATGCGCTCTTGAGCCGTCCCAGCGATAGCGGACATACTCCTTTTGGCGACATCTACATTAGCTTCAGCCCTGACATGAAATTCTGGGGCGAACACCGCCATGTGATGGCTCCTACGCCTTTCCCCGAAAGTGCCTGGCAGTGTACCAAGATAGGGGCAGGTTCGGTACCGTTCCTCACGGACGAGGGTTGGCTGATGTTCTATCATGGCGTGATAACCACTTGTAACGGTTTCCGTTACTCCATGGGAGCAGCTATTCTGGATAAGGACAATCCTGCCAAGTTGCTCTACCGCACCCGTGAGTATCTGCTTGCGCCTGCTGCTCCTTATGAGTTGCAAGGTGATGTTCCCAACGTGGTGTTCCCTTGCGCAGCGTTGCAAGATGGAGAACGTGTAGCTGTATACTACGGTGCAGCCGATACGGTAGTGGGGCTTGCCTTTGGGTATATCCGCGAGATTCTGGAGTTCACGAAGCGCACAAGTATTTTGTAAGTACCAAGCAGTTGGCAGGCGCTCGGTATTGCTGAAAAGCGCCTGCCGTAACTGCCTTATACTTAGTGTAATATCACTGCAAAGATACTGCATGCTTTTTGCAGTGCTACTGCAAAGCCGTTGCAGCGCCACTGCAAAGCTGATGCAGCGTCACTGCAAAACTGTTGCAGTGCTACTGCAAAGTAGTTTGCAGTGTCACTGCAGACCGTTTGCAATAACTTTGCAGAGTGCATGCAATGACACCGGCATGGGTAGCGTGCTCACTAACTAATAAAGAACAAATCCTTACTATATTATGAAACGACTGATTACTTTCTGTATCATCTCCTTTGGAATGCTCACGGCATCTATGGCTGCGGAGAAGCATCCTGCGGACTATGTGAATCCTTTTGTCGGTACCACTAACTTCGGTACCACGAATCCGGGAGCCGTCTGTCCCAATGGAATGATGTCCGTAGTGCCCTTCAACGTGATGGGTTCGGAGGACAACAAATACGATAAAGATGCCCGCTGGTGGTCTACTCCCTATGAGTATCACAATTGTTTCTTCACCGGATACTCGCATGTCAATTTGAGCGGTGTGGGCTGTCCGGAATTGGGTTCTCTGCTGCTGATGCCCACTACGGGAGAGCTGTCTGTAGATTATAAGGAATATGGAAGCCGCTATAAGGACGAGCAGGCATCCCCCGGATATTACAGCAACTTCTTGACCCGCTACAATGTGAAGACGGAAGTGACGGCAACTCCTCGCACGGGTGTGGCGCGTTTCACCTTTCCTGCCGGGCAGAGCCATGTGCTGCTGAACCTGGGCGAAGGCCTGACCAATGAATCGGGAGCTTTTCTGCGCCGGACGGGTAAATGCGAGTTTGAAGGTATGAAGCTGCTGGGTACTTTCTGCTACAACCCACAAGCCGTTTTTCCCATCTACTTTGTGATGCGTGTCAACAAGCAGCCCGCCGCTTCGGGCTACTGGAAGAAGCAGCGCCCCATGACCGGTGTAGAGGCCGAATGGGACCCCGATAACGGACGCTACAAACTTTACACCCGCTACCAGAAGGAACTGGCGGGAGATGATATCGGCGCCTATCTTACATTCGATACCGAAGAAGGCGAGCAGGTGGAAGTACAGATGGGAGTCTCTTTTGTGAGCATGGAGAATGCCCGCCTCAATCTGGATACCGAGCAGCAGGGAAAGAACTTCGGTCAAGTGCTGGAAGAAGCCCGTCGCCGCTGGAACGATGACCTCTCGCGCATCCTTGTGGAAGGAGGTACGGAAGAGCAGAAAACCGTTTTTTATACGGCACTCTATCATACGCTGATACATCCCAATATCCTGCAAGATGTGAACGGGGAATATCCCGCTATGGAGAGTGATAAGATTTTGACTACCCAAGGCGACCGTTATACCGTCTTTTCTTTGTGGGACACTTACCGCAATGTGCACCAGCTTCTTACGCTGGTATATCCCGAACGGCAATTGCAGATGGTGCGCTCCATGCTCGACATGTACCGCGAACACGGCTGGCTTCCCAAATGGGAACTCTACGGACGTGAGACGCTGACCATGGAAGGTGACCCTTCCATTCCCGTCATCGTCGACACCTGGCTGAAAGGTCTGCGCGACTTTGATATAGAACTGGCCTACGAAGCCATGCGCAAGGGAGCCACCCTGCCGGGAGCGGAGAATCTGCTCCGACCGGACAATGACGACTACGTGTCATTGGGATATGTGCCCCTGCGGGAGCAGTATGACAATTCCGTTTCGCATGCCCTGGAATACTATATTGCCGACAATGCTTTGTCGCGCATAGCCGCTGCGCTTGGCAAGAAGGAGGATGCCCGTCTGTTCCACGAACGTTCGCTGGGCTACAAGCATTATTACTGTAAGGAGTACGGTACTTTCCGTCCTATCCTGCCTAACGGTGAATTCTATGCTCCTTTCGACCCGAGGCAGGGAGAGAACTTTGAGCCGAACCCCGGATTTCACGAAGGTTGTGCCTGGAACTATACTTTCTATGTTCCCCACGATGTGAAAGGGCTTGCCCGGCTCATGGGTGGAAAGAAGCCGTTCGTAGACAAGCTTCAGCGTGTGTTCGACGAAGGACTGTACGACCCTGCCAACGAACCGGACATTGCATACGCCCATCTTTTTTCTTATTTCAAGGGTGAGGAGTGGCGCACGCAGAAAGAGCTGCACCGCCTTTTGCAGAAGTATTTCAAGAATGCCCCCGACGGAATTCCCGGCAATGATGATACCGGAACGATGTCCGCTTGGGCTATCTTCAATATGATGGGCTTTTATCCGGATTGTCCCGGAGAACCGGCTTATACGCTGTCTACTCCGGTATTTGATAAGGTGACCATAAAGCTCGACCCTAAGTATTGGGGACGCGACCAACTGGTGATAGAGACGGAACGCCCGTCGGCAGAGTCGCTTTATATCCGTGAAATGGAACTGGGAGGAAAAAAACTGTCCCGATATCGTATCACTCATGAAGAACTGGTGCAGAGTGGAAAACTGCGATTTAGGCTTCGATAGGTATTGTGAGTCAGGATAGCATCGGTGATGGTTTAGGTTGCCCGTCGTTGACAGAGTTCATGTCAGTGGCGGGCTTTTCTATGCAGGTTGGCTTCCGGCAGGCTGATAGGGTATTTCGAACCAGAATTCGGAACCTTTCCCCGGAATAGAGCTGACGCCCACTTTTCCGTTCATTTTCTCGGCAATCATGGTGCAGATGGAGAGTCCGAGACCCGTGCCTTGTTTAAAACTGTTTAGCTTGACAAAGCGTTCGAATACATCCTTTTGCTTTTCAGGAGGAATGCCGCAACCGGTATCACGGACAAAGAAGCGAATCCTGTCTTCTTGCGGCAGGTGATAACCAATGTCGATGAAACCTTCTTCCGTATGCTTGAGGGCGTTTGACAGATAGTTGTTCAGTACTTGTCTTACCCGTTTGGGGACTGTGTGAATAATACAGTAATCCGCACCGGGCAGGAGACGTATACTGACTTCGGACGGAAGTTTCAGTTTTGCCATCGTCTGCATTTCATCAAGCGTCTTGTTTACATCCATATCTCCTTCTGTGAATTCGAGAATGCCGGCTTCGATGCGTGACAGGTCGAGAATATCATTAATCAGTTGCAGCAGCAGTTGGGTGTTTTCTTCGATGATATGTATGTATTCCTTTGTATCTTCGTCTTGTATATAATCGGAAAGTATGGAGGAGAATCCGACGATGGCGTTTAGCGGAGTACGTATCTCGTGGCTCATGTTGGCGAGAAAAGCCGATTTCAGGCGGTTGGCTTCTTCTGCTTTCTCTTTGGCTGCCAGCAGTTCGGTGATGTCCAGTGCAGAACTGACAATCCACCTCTCTTTCCCTTTGTTGTAGGACACCAGCGTTTTGTGAAACGACAGAATATACTCTCTGCCTTTGGGATTGACAAAGTGTTTGATGTAGGACTGGGGA
>ENA-OYZX01000553-OYZX01000553.1-human-gut-metagenome-genome-assembly--contig:-NODE-553-length-18802-cov-10.551342_pt1 | contig 18802 bp, 10 predicted proteins | sample MGYA00243296_ERZ653489 | MGnify/ENA primary metagenome ERZ653489 (study PRJEB26926, sample SAMN06165098) | human gut metagenome | biome: ENVO:00009003; feature: ENVO:2100002; material: ENVO:00002003... | reverse complement strand
GTACGGTCAAAGTCATGTGTTTCCTGCATCAGCAAATCAATGTCATTGAAGTGTCCGTAGTCATCCAACTGCGAACCTTCTATCATCATAAAGAAACCGTTTTTATTTTGGTCCAGCAATTCAATACCTTTCAATGAAGCACGTGCCAAAAGGTCGCCACGTTCAGCAGGAAGAGGAGTATCGACGGGATAAGGTACGGCAAATACCTTACCACTCTTTATGCCAGCCAATTCATCCCAACTACGAGGAGTCTGAAATCCTTTGTCGCGTAGTTCCTTAAACAAGTCGCGTCCATCTTCACGGTTTTCGAAAAGCTTGGCACCTCCACCAAATACATAATCGGCACTGCAATTAACGTAATCTGCTACGATTTCAGCTTCCGCATCTCTATCCTTGTTATGGCAACAAAAATCAGCAGGAGTGGCATCCCACAGACGGCAAGTCACCGCTATACCGGTCGATTTACCTTTAGCAGCAGCCAGGTCTACCAATGATTTCAAAGGACGTCCTTCGGTATCTACACCCACAGAATGATAGTTTGTCTTCTGCCCCGTAGCTATGGCTGTTCCACCCGCTCCCGAGTCTGTAATCAGCTTGTTGGCACAATAGGTTTTAGACAAACCCACTACCTGGCAGTTATCCAAAAACAACTTGCCTCGATTGGCTGTCCAGGCAGAATATACGTGCATAAGACTCATGCCATCACCAATCATCAAGATGACATTCTTTATTTTCTTACCTTGGGGAGCAGCAATCTTTGTCACCTCATAGGGATGTTCCAAGACATAGGTCTGTTCTTTATCACGGCGGCTTTGCGCCGATAACTCTACCGGCAGTAGCAAGACTGCCAAGAGCATAACGATACATATTCTTAATATCTTATTCATAATTATTGTTTTATTATTCAACCGTTACTAAGATAGGGGCATGGTCGGAAAGGAAAGCATTATTCTCTGTTTCAGCCAATACACCATACCTCAAAACTTTCAGTCCATTACGTACAAATACGTAATCAATCAGCGGACGTTTATCGTAAGGAATCTTTCCGAAATCATGGAAACTCCATGCCGGACCATAAACAATTGCCGATGCCTGGCGTGCATCTGTCAAGTGTTCCGGATTGGAAGGGTCAGTCACGTGTTTGATGACATCCGATTCCGGACTAGCATTAAAGTCGCCCGTTACTACTACGGGTAAGTTACCACTCAACTCATTTACTTTATCCAGCATAAGGCTTATACCTTCACGACGTGCAGCAACACCTACATGATCCAAGTGGGTATTCAATGCGAAGAACTCCTTGCCACTTACTTTATCTTGCAGTTTTGCCCATGAAGCGATACGCTCACAAGCTCCATCCCAGCCCTTGGAACCGGCAACTTCAGGAGTCTCGCTCAACCAGAAATAGCCAGAATCCAGCAAGTTGAAACGATCTTTCTTATACCAGAGTGCACTATATTCACCCTTTTCCTTTCCATCTTCACGACCTACACCGATGACTCCGTATTCCGGCAATCGTTGTTTAAGGTCTTCCAACTGATTATGAAGTACTTCTTGCGTACCCAATATATCCACATCATAAAAACGGATGGCATTTGCCGCGCGGTCTTTACGGTATTGCCAGTTGTCCAAGCTATCTTCCGGATTGTCATAGCGAATATTGAAACTCATGACATTAACGGGCTCTGGTGCAGATGCCTGCTGCTTCACCTGTCCGCATGATGCAGCGAACAAAGGTAAAAATAACAAAAATAACTTTCTCATAGCATATATATTAAACTATTATTTCACAAATAAAGCCGATGCAGGGATGGGTGCCAACTTCTCGGCAGAAGGCAGTTTCCAAGCCCAGCTCAAATACTCACCTTCATAATCTTCAAAGTAATAGAGCTTGTAAGGATGAAAACCTTTCTTCAGCGCGACCATTCCGGTAGCAGGAATTGCAGCATGGGAAGCATCATTATTGACTACCTGCTCATCGTGAATGTACAAGACACTGCCATCGTCCGAACGGGTCTGGAAAGTATAGACCCCATCTTCGGGAACATTTATCAATCCAGAAAAGATATAACCGAAATGATCCTCCTGCTTAGCACCCTTAATAGAAGGTTCGGGCATGACACCAGACTCCAGCAACGGTGACTTTTCTACATCAGCCACTTTCTGGTAAGTGCCTTCAAAGTACTTATAAGATGTACCATTCTGAGTAGGATTTACAGAAAGAGCAGCCTTCAATTCAGCTTTCGTTGCCGATATGGATAATGTTCTGCTTGAGCGGAGACCTTCCTTGAATCCTTTGGCTTTTATTAAAGTGGTCTTGTCCAGTTCAAAAGGCTGCTCGTACAATACCGATTGCTCTGTGGGCTCGCTGCCATCCAATGTATATCTGATTTCGGCATCCTTGGTTGTTGTGGCCAATGCAACCGTTACCTTATCCATAAACAAGTTCAAATCCTTATCCACATAGGGAATGGAAACGACTTCATCTTTAGTATAGGAATAAGGGGATGCTTCAGAGGAAACACCTCTCTCCATATTCGGCTTGTCGGACAAAGTAAAACGAAGTTCTCCACCTTCCATCAACTGTGCATAAGTAATAAAATTTACATCTATCGGTTGTCCGTTCAATTCTACTTTTGTGATATAGACATTCTTCTTCGGATTGTTGGCAAGGATGGTCAAAGTCTTTCTATTTGCCAGGTTGACAACCGCTTTCTCAAATAGAGGAGTAGTCAGTGCAAATTCATTGCTTCCCGGACAAACTGAATAAATACCCAAGCTGGATAATATATACCAACCGGACATCTGTCCACAATCTTCATTACCAATGATTCCTTCAGGCGTAGGAGCGTACATTTCATGGAGCAGACGGCGTGTCATTTCCTGCGTCTTCCAAGGCTGTCCGACGTAATCGTACAGATAGGCGATATGATGGCTCGGCTCATTGCCATGAACATATTGACCTATCAGTCCGGTAATATCCACTAAATCGCCATGTACACCCGACTCTACTGTAAAGATAGAATCGAGTGCGGTAATAAACTCTTTCTTACCACCAAACAGTTGTGCCATACCGCTTACATCGTGAGGTACAAAGAAGCGATACTGCCAGGCTGTGGCTTCCGTATAGGCACGACCTACCTCAATAGGATTGAAGGGAGTTTCCCAGTTCCCATCCATCCGCTTGGGGCGGAAGAATTTTGTATTACCATCAAAAACATTGATATAGTTCTGGGAACGTTGAATATACTTTTGATAAATATCATCCTTACCCATTTCCTGAGCCATACGTGCAATACACCAGTCATCATAGGCAAACTCCAGCAAACAAGAGATGGACTCTTTCTTTATATTAGAAGGAATAAAGCCATTCTGAATATAGTAATCAGCTCCCTTTTTGTTCTTTTCAGAAGAAACTACCATAGCTTCCAACGCCTTTTCCGCGTCAAATCCTCTAATACCCTTCATATAAGCATCTGCTATAACGGACACTGCATGATAACCAATCATAGTTCCCGTCTCTCCGGCAGAAAGCGGCCAGATAGGAAGTTCACCCGAAGATTCGTAAATGTCCAGAAAGGAATTTATCATATTATTGACCAAAGTTGTATCAATCAAAGTCATCAACGGATTCCATGCACGGAAAGTATCCCAAAGCGAAAATGTAGAATATTGCACTTTGCCTTTTGGCAATTGCCCAATTTCCATATTATGACGGCGGTACTCACCATTGACATCACTCACGACATTGGGTACAACCATAGAATGATACATGGCTGTATAGAAATTCTTCAAGTCGTCCGTATTGCCGCCTTTTACCGTAATAGCAGAGAGAGCTTGTTCCCAAGCGGAACGGGCAGCACTACGCACGGCATCAAAATCGAAACCTATCACCTCGGTTTCCAAATTCTCACGTGCATTCTTTTCACTGACAATGGATAATCCAACTTTGGCTATAACCGGCTCTCCATTACTATTATCGAAGGACAAGCAAGCCTGCAAATCGGTACCGTTCAACTTAACTCCTGCAGAAACCATCTTTTTATTCTGTATAAAGTCTATGGTCTGAAAAGGTTTCGAGAACTGGGCTACAAAATAAACGTACTGATTGTCCGTCCATCCCCTGGTTCTGCGCATACCTGTTATTTCGTTGGCGGCAGTCTGTTCAAGTTCAGCCTCATAAATATATTCGTTATCAAGCAAATGAGTCAAATCTATAATAATAGATGCTTCTTTGCCGGAAGGAAACGTATAGCGGTGCATACCGGCGTGTGCCGTTACCGTCAATTCAGCTTTTATTCCTTCTTCTTTCAGAACAACCGAATAATATCCGGCAGAAGCATCTTCGTCTTTATGGGAAAAAGCCGCTGGCTGGTAAATGCTTTCCGTAGTCAAATCCGGTTTCAGCGTAGTAGGACGAAACAGTATATCCCCAAGATCAATGCATCCGGTCCCACTTAAATGTGTGTGTGAAAAGCCTTTTAGAGTCGTATCATTATAATGATACCCCGAACAAGCATCCCAGTTTCCGGCACGCGTGTCAGGACTTAACTGTACCGCCCCGAACGGAACGGTTGCCCCCGGATAAGTATGCCCATGAAAGCCGGTACCTATAAAAGGGTCTACATAGTCTACGGGAGATAGTTCACCGGATGTACAAGAGCAGCAAGCCCAAAAGGCAGTAGCTGCACATATAAGAGTTTTTAATTTCATCAGACTGTATATTTGAAGAGCGCTGCAGACTGTCGGGAATGCCGTCTCTCCGTATATTAAAATGATTTTATGAATAGCCTTTGCAAATGAAAAAAAAAGAAGAAATATCTGCAAGGATCAATACCCGAAAATACCAACCCCTGCAGATTAGACCAATGGCAATGAGGTCTTTTTTTATATTTTATCTCTTTCAGAGAAAATATCAATCATAATGAGGATTCTGTTTTAACTTACCATCAGATTTGGTAATCTGAACCGAAGGATAAGGGAATACGATCATGTAATCCTGATAAGCAATCTTATCCGTATAATCCTCATACTCACCTACAACGAATGTGGAAGCAGGGTCCTGGCGGTTGGCATAATGACGTACGCGCGGACGGGCATTCAATTCGGCAGCAGCCAAAGCCTTTATTTCAGTATTGCCTGAGCGATACCAGCGTTTCAAATCATATAAATGGTCTGTAAACTCAAATGCCAATTCACAACGGCGTTCATGATATAGGTCAGCCATAGTAGCAGTGCCCGTCAATAATGCAACATTGGCACGTTTACGAATGCGATTCAAATCAGCCGTAGCCAAGTCCGCTTTATTAGTCATCAAATAAGCTTCCGCACGGAAAAGTAACATTTCTGCAAAACGGATAACCGGGAAATTAATACGTACCGTCGGCCAGTCTCCGTTTGTATTGATATACCCCTTATTGGCTGCATCTTCATACTTAAAGGGATCCATGTATTTATTAATCATAAAACCGGATTCAATATCCGAGCTTGAATAAAAAGCACGGGATTCACCCAAGAATTGAAATTCCTGACCATACTCTAAAACCGTACGAACCAAACGGTCATTACCAGCTCCGTCTTTCAACATCTCTTCGTAAATATCATAAGACGGCTTGTTCTGTCCCCAGCCATTATATTGTCCCCAGCCTTTGTTCTCAAGGACAACTCCCGGAAACTCCGAACCGCCACCTTGAGAGCCACCATTTCCAGGAATAGTCCAAATATACTCTTTATTCCACCATTTAGAGAAATCAGAAGAGAACAACTCTTCATAAGTACCGGCTAAATCACGTCCGTAAGCAGTTTCCAGTTCATTGACCATACTGATTACATTTCCCCATTGTGTAGCATCCCAAGTTGCCCAATAAGCATAAACTTTAGCTTTAAAAGCTACTGCAGCCGCATCGTGCGCACGTCCTCTATCATTATCTCCATACTCTTCAAAACGGGGCAAATACTCTATTGCCTTGTCCATATCCGAGATAATCAATTTATAATTATCGATGACCGAAGCTTGCTGAGGAGGAATAGAATTGTCATAGCCACCTTCAAAATCTTCATAACGGACAAAAGGTACCCCTTGTGTATCAAGACCGTAACGATAAGCGATCAAGAAATGAGCCCATCCACGAGTGAAGTAAGCTTCACCGAGACTTCTCTTTTCAATATCACTCAAAGTGGTGCTTTTCCCTTTCTTAAGCAACTCTTGTATTACCCAGTTGGAACGTGCCATCACTTTGTACATAGTATCAAAAATAGTACGCAAAGGGGATTCGTCTCCTGTATATTTCAATGTAGCAAGTGTTGGAAAATCACGGGTCTTTCCCCACACAACGTCGCACGCGGCACCTTGTTCCCAAAACAGTTCGCGTCCATATACAGCTTCCTGATGAAATCTTTCATACAATGCATCTACAGCATCAATAGCCTGCAGGTCATTGGTAAAATAAGTCGTTGTAGTAGCATCTCCCTCTGGTTGCACATCAAGGAAGTCACTGCAAGAACTCATAAGCAATGTGGCAGACATCGCAAAAAATAATATATTTTTTTTCATAATCATTCTTCTCTATTAATTATTAGTAAGTCAATTTTACACCAACAGATAATACGCGAGATACCGGATATTTCAAAGCATCCCAGCCACCACATTCAGGATCCATACCAGAATATCCAGTGATAGTAGCAAGATTTTCACCACTGAAGTACACAGACAAACGGCTGTTACGGTCATTCAAATGAGACCACTTGCGGAATACATCGCTTAAATCATAAGAAAGGGTTACATTCTTCAAACGCAGATAAGAAGCATTCTCCAAATACCAATCAGATGCAGTCGTAAAGTTTCCATTCGGGTCATTCTTTGACAAACGAGGAATATCAGAACCGGTATTTGTAGGACTCCAAGCATTCAATATCTCGCTGGAACGGTTAAAGTTTCCTTCTACATCACTCAACAGCATGTACTTTCCTACATATAAAGCTTTTGCTCCACCTACTCCCTGGAACATGGCACTGAAAGAAAGTTTTTTCCACGTCATTCCCAATGTAAAGGCAAAAGTCGTCTTCGGAGTCGCACTACCCATATACTGACGGTCTGCATCCGTAATTTTACCATCGCCATTATGATCCACAAACTTCAAGTCACCAGCCTTGGCATTCGGCTGAATACCTACCCACTCTTTTTCACCATTATCATTGGTCACATATGTTCCATGTTTAGCATTCCACTCGGCAACTTCTGCATCACTTTGGAACAAACCATCTGTCTTAATCAAGTAGAAGGAATTCAGAGGTTCCCCTTCCGTACTCTGCATCATATAAGGGATGCTACGGAACCTTTTATCATTAGGCCACAAACCCGGATTGCCATCCGCATCCTTCACACCTATATCTGATACCCAGTTCTTTAAATACGAGAAGTTACCCGATACGAAATAAGAAAGGTTTTTGTTAATCTTATCCCTCCAATTAGCTTGAATCTCAAAGCCACGGTTACGCACTTCACCTTGATTGATTAACATGGCATCGAGTCCCATAGTAGAAGGCCACCCCATTGATTGTGTCTGAATCAAATTGAAAGTACGTTTATCAAAATAGTCTAATGATACCGACAAACGGTTTTTAAACATCTCAACATCCAAGCCCAAGTCAGTCTGTTCTGAAGTTTCCCAGGTCAAATCAGGATTTAACGCAGAGCCGTTGTAAATCAAAGTATTCCAGATATTATTTGCCTCAGGACCATATTGTGCTTGTTCTGTCCACGAGCTTTTCTTCAACAAAGCAGACTTATAATTAAGCCCTATAGAGCTCAAATTACCTACACGCCCCCAAGAAGCACGCAATTTCAGCAAACTGATAAAATCACTCTTCTTAAAGAATTTTTCATTAGATATTTTCCATCCAAGGGTCACTGCAGGGAAATCACCATAGTTATTTTCCTTAGGCAAACGTCCAGCATAATCACGACGCCAAGATGCAGTAGCAAAATAACGGTCATTATAAGAATAAGCCAAACGGGCAATCAACGACACATTGGCATCAGGTCCAGTCAAATAGTCAGATGCTGTCACTGATCCTGCATATGCCATGTATTGTAAAAATTCCGATTCATCCGCAAAATCCTTACCCGTCACTTCCAGTCCACGCGTTTCAGAATGATCTGCCGTAGTCGAGAACAAGGCACCAACCGTATGTTCACCGAATGTCTTATCATAAGTCAGGGTATTTTCCGTCTTCCAAGCATCTCTACGGTAAGTAGTTTCTTGAAGATTATTCGACAAAGCCGGTTTACCTACTTCATCACGAATAGGATTGAACTTCTTGTAATGATTAGTCTTCATATTATAAGTAAAACGACTCGTAAACTTCAATCCAGGAAGTACATTAGCTATCTCCAAGCTGGTAGTGCTCCATATGTCACTTATCTTGTCATACAAATTCTCTGCTTCCAATAGACGTACCGGATTTACAGCATCCCCGTGGATATCAGAGAAATTCGAACCATATTTTTCAATATAGGCAGGATCTTCCGTAGTCACACCACCATAACTTCCGTCCAACGGATTATAGACAGTGGCACTTGCCGGCATGTAGATAGCCGAAAGGATAGGTCCTGTATAAGCATCGTTATCCGTAGCTTTGGAACGTTGGGTAGTGTTCTGCCATACAAAATCCTCACTGACGCTCACCCATTTGTTCAGCTGCATTTTACCATTATAACGTAATGTAAGATTCTTCTTGAAAGTATTAATCAAAACACCTTCATCATTATCGTAAGCAAAAGATATACGATTTGAAAAATTATCAGAACCTACATTCAACGCTACGTTATGACGTTGGTAGAAGGCAGTGCGGAAAATCTCATCCATCCAATCAGTACGAGTCGTACCTATCCATGGATTTTTGGTAACATCCCAACCGACTGGAAGCGAAAGTCCTGCATTTTGATGAGATATCTTACGCATCTCAATCTGCTGCTCCGCATTCAGTGGTTCTATCAAATTGGTAGCCTGACGAATACCAAAAGTGCCGTCATAAGTCAACGAAGGAGCACCTTGTTTCGCTTTTTTGGTAGTTACCAACACAACACCACCTGCACCAGACTGTGCGCCATAGATAGCAGCAGAAGCAGCATCCTTCAAAACAACGATACTTTCAATATCATTCATGGATGAGATAGGTGCACCGGGAACACCGTCCACAACCCAAAGTACATTGTCTCCATCTTGTGAGCCTTGACCACGAATCACAATGTTAGGAGAAGAAGTTGGGTCGCCACCATCGGCCGTAATGGTAACACCTGCCAGCTGTCCCTGCAGCATGCCTTCGGTAGAAGTTACCGGGCGAGCAGCCAATTCTTCAGTATTACTTACTACACCCACTGAAGCAGACAAGTCCTGCTTACGTGTATTCGCACCATACCCTAATACAACAACCTCATCCAGAAGTTCTGTATCCTCTTTAAGCACAATTACCATTTGTTTTTCTGCCACTGGTACTTCCTGAGTCACATAGCCGACAAAACTGATTACCAATACGCCGTTTTTATCGGCCGAAACATTAAAGTTTCCGTCAACGTCCGTAATCACTCCATTAGTCGTCCCCTTTACTAACACATTGGCACCAATCACAGGTTCGCCAGTCTGATCCTTTACTGTTCCTTTCACAGAAATCTGCTGTGCATAAGCACCTGCCGACAAGAACAGTCCCAACAATAGGGTCAGAATCGTTCGATAGATTCTAAGATTTACTTGTTTCATGCATTCAAAATTTAAAGTTTATAATATAGAAAATTATAATTCCGCCACAAAGGTCAGAAAGCAGAATTACATAGTTATTACAAAAGGAACAATTCCCTAACAGTCCTTATTTATGCGTAAAATAATATAACTGCAAAATATTTATTATTTTCAATCAAACCGTATAGGGATTATTACTCAAGAAGAGCGGCAGCACCCAATAAACTGGAATCCTTTTGATGCGAAGCCACCACACTCACATTATCCGATATAATCTTGTAGGGAAAACTTTGCATTGTTTGTTCCATAGCATTTTTAAAGAAAGGAAAAGCCGATACAATACCGCCTCCTAAAACAATAGCCTGGGGAGCATAGGCAAAAAGAATTGCCTTTATAAGATTACCCAAATGCCTCCCAAACTCTTTCCAAATCTCCAATGCAGCTTGTTCTCCTTGCTGGGCTTTTTCAGCTACTACCGCACCGGTAGTGCCATAACGTTTAAACAAGAAACTACTGCAATAGTGTTCAAAATCAGAGTCCAAATAAGGAAATGAGCCTATCTCACCGGCTCCCATATATTGCCCACCATACAAACGACGGCCAATGACAACGCCAGCTCCAATTCCGGTCCCGATAGTAACGCCTACCATGTTGGTATAAGATTTTCCTTCGCCGTATAGGCTCTCCCCCAAAGTGAAACAGTTGGAATCATTATTAATGGCAACTGCCACCTTGAATTCGTTCTCCAAAATCTCCTTCAAGTGTATTTCTTTCCAAGAAGATATATTTGCTACATTATATACAATTCCTTTCTCCGGATCAACAATTGAAGGGACACCGATACCGATACCATCTACCTGCTCATTCATCATATTCCGAATAAGCTGGGAAAGCTGGTTTAGCACAGTAGAAGCATCTTGCTGAGCTAAACATGGAACCGACACTTTATTCAAGCAGTTCCCTTTTTCCACTTGGGCTATTCGAATATTGGTTCCTCCTAAATCTATTGACAGTTTCATAGTATATAACATTAAGGTGTTCAACATGTGCAAAATTAAGAAAATGCTTTTTTTTCAGTATTCCCAATTGCGCATATAAATCTTCATTTTGCGCAAACATTACTGCCAATCAAATATTCCACCAAATCTTTTCCTCCAGGTTCACTGACAAAATCGATAAAAACAATACCGCAATTCCGGCTATTCTTTTGTTTTAAATAGTCAGCAATAGGCTTGTTTACCTTATCAGCAAAGACTTTAGGGGTTCCCAAGGGCAGCCCCGTCGCACTTACAAAAGTAATTCCCCACCGACGTGAGGAAACCGGCTCAGCAGACATCCCTTCAATATTACGGACACAAACCCCTACCTTCTTCCCGGCCTCCTCACCCGATTCATATTGATATTCATCTTCGAGCAAAGCCACTCCTTCCTTACCATCTTTATTGCGAAGAGTGAGCAGGCAAGTACTGTCATCCTCCCAACCTACACATGCTGCTCCAGGATAATTATCCATAGCATGATCCCTATGCAGGAAAAGAATCTTTCCACGGCAATCTTTCAGCGTCAATTCAGGGCGAAAGTCCATCACGAAATAACTTTGATACTCAGGGCTGCTTAAAGAAACGGACAGCAGAGAAGCATAATCCCGCAATTCTCCCCCTTCCTTTTTCAAGGAAACAATCAAAGTCTCAGAAGGATATGTTTGCAGAAAGTGTATAAAAGCAGGTAAAACATCATCTTCCCAATATATATCCTGAAAGGCATGACTGTGAAACACCCCCAGTTTATTACCTTTCTTTTCCAAACGGATATCGAAAGCACGGATGCCTTGCCGTAATTGAGCAGGAATATCTGTTGCTTGTGTTTTCAACATATGCCCTCCTTTGATACTACCGCTATCGTGTGAACCAGGAATAGAAATCTTACATATAGGAAGCGTATCATGGAGAATCCTCATCCACTCAGGCCGCAGTGCAACCTCATCCCGCGCCTCCGCACAAGTATCCTGCAATCTGGAAGCTGTAGCACAAACCGGAGCATTCAATAGAAATATGGTCAAAGCTAATACAACAACTGTTCTTAATCCGTTTCTCTTCATAGTATATTGCTTTTAAGTTTACTGCATGCAAATGTAGAGGGTTCATTCTTTTCCCTCATCCTAAATTGCGTATTTAGTTCTTCATTTTGCGCAAACATCGAAAGCAACATATAGTAACATCTGAGCCAAACGTAATGTACCTTTTCATTACATAAATGTACCTAACGAAAAATGCCATACATTCTCCGTACTGCGTATCTCATCCCAGACGAAGCCCTCCCAAGAAAAGGATTTCAACTCCTCAGGACACTCCAGACGGTTCTTGACAATAAAACGCGTCATCTCTCCGCGACACATCTTGGCATAGATAACGACAGTCTTCGGCTGTCCGGCCTTCCAAACTTGAAACTCGGGCGTAATAACACGCACCTCTTGCTCCACCCGCTTCCAGTCGAACAAATCTTTCATTTCAGCACTTGCCAAATTAATGAGAACACCGCCACAGTTTTTAATTTCCTCTATGAAGTAATCCGTCAACAAAGGCTTCCAATAATCAAACATGGATATTCCACCTTTTTCGGGCAAACGGACATCTCCTTCCAAACGATAGGGTTTGATACCGTCCAGCGGGCGAAGCAACCCATAAAGAAAAGAAGTGATACGCAGATGTTCTTGCGCATAACGAAAATCCTCCGCTGAAAAATCTTTCGGAAGAATGCGTTTAAAAACAGCTCCCGTGTAGGCGCAAACGGCTGGCATCGAACGATTCTCCTCCGAACAGAAATCATGAAAACGCAAACGGTTCTCGGCAGCAATTTTGGTATTCACCCGAAGAAGCCTTTCCAATTCGGATACTGAATACTGCGACATTTCCAACGCATTCCGCACAGCCTCCGTTTCGAATTTCGGGACTGTGACTTCGGGCACGACAACAGAGCAGCGCGCTGCCATGGTCTTTGCACAAGAGATAAAAACAAGCATAGCGATATTTTTTAATGGATACAAAAATAAAGTTTTTTAGTGGAGAATACATATACTTATAAAGTTTTTCCGCAGAATTCACCTCCGTTTCAAGAGTTTTTCATACCTTTACACCTTGTTGGAGAAAAGTGCACGTATTGACCCCCTCTACTCCCCCAACATCTTGAGATAGAAAAAGAAAAAATAATATATAAAATGACTCACAAATGGAATTATCAACCCATTACACCCGAACAGGCAGAAGCAAGCCAACAACTGGCCCAAGAATTGGGAATTAGCCCAATATTGGGAAAATTGCTGGTGGAGCGGGGAATAACAACGGCAGCGGATGCCCGGAAGTTTTTCCGCCCCCAACTACCGGACTTATACGACCCATTCCTGATGAAGGATATGGATATAGCCGTAGAGCGCCTGAACAAGGCAATGGGAAAGAAAGAGCGCATTCTTGTTTATGGAGATTATGACGTAGACGGTACCACGGCTGTGGCATTGGTCTACAAGTTTATTCAACAGTTCTATTCGAACATCGACTACTATATCCCCGACCGTTACAATGAGGGGTATGGAGTTTCAATCCAAGGAGTAGACTATGCCGCAGAGAGTGGTGTAGGTTTGATTATTGTATTGGACTGCGGTATCAAAGCCGTCGAAGAAATCACATACGCCAAGGAGAAAGGCATTGATTTCATCATCTGCGACCATCATGTCCCCGATGATGTACTGCCCCCTGCTGTAGCCATTCTGAATGCCAAACGGGAAGACAACACCTATCCTTATGAACATCTGTCCGGATGCGGTGTAGGCTTTAAGTTCATGCAGGCATTTGCCCTCAACAACGGTATCGAGTTCCATCACCTTATCCCTTTACTGGACCTCTGCGCCGTCAGTATCGCATCGGATATTGTCCCCATTATGGGTGAAAACCGCATTCTCGCCTACCACGGTTTGAAGCAGTTGAACAGTAATCCCAGCGTAGGCCTGAAAGCAATCATTGATGTCTGCGGACTGACGGACAAGGACATCACCGTCAGTGACATTGTATTCAAAATAGGTCCCCGCATCAATGCCTCCGGACGTATCCAGAACGGGAAAGAAGCTGTTGACTTGCTTACTGAAAAAGATTTCTCTCTTGCCCTGGAGAAAGCCGGACAAATCAACCAATACAACGAGACACGCAAGGACTTGGACAAGACCATGACCGAGGAGGCCAACAAGATTGTAGCTGACCTGGACGGACTTGCCGACCGACGTTCCATCGTATTGTACAATGAAGACTGGCATAAAGGCGTCATCGGCATCGTAGCCTCCCGGCTGACGGAAATCTATTACCGGCCGGCAGTAGTACTGACACGTACGGATGACATGGCAACCGGATCTGCCCGTTCCGTCTCCGGATTCGATGTCTACAAAGCCATTGAATACTGCCGCGACCTTCTGGAAAACTTCGGAGGTCATACCTACGCCGCCGGTCTTTCCATGAAGGTGGAAAATGTACCGGCCTTTATCGAACGCTTCGAAGAGTTCGTATCACAAAATATCCTGCCGGAACAGACATGCGCCGTCATCGACATCAATGCCGAGATTGATTTCAGAGACATCACTCCGAAATTCTTCAGCGACTTGAAGAAATTCAATCCATTCGGACCGGACAATGCCAAACCCATTTTCTGTACGCACAATGTCTATGATTATGGTACCAGCAAAGTCGTAGGCCGCGACCAGGAACATATCAAGCTAGAACTGGTGGATAATAAATCGAACAATGTAATGAACGGCATCGCTTTCGGGCAAAGTTCCCACGTACGCTTCATCAAGACCAAACGTTCCTTCGACATCTGCTATTCCATTGAAGAGAATACCCATAAGAGGGGTGAAGTGCAGTTGCAGATTGAAGACATAAAGCCGAACTGAAAGCCTCTCCCCTAACCCCTCCCCCACAAGGAGGGGAATAAGAATAGTTTCCTTATAGTAAGGAAATGATGAAAATTGGTTGATGCTATAAGATAAGTAATCACTACTATTATTAGTATAGAAAAGGAAAGAATATCAATTCAACGATAAGAAGTAGCAAGAAAGTTCAATAAGACCATGAGCAGCAGTAGTAACTTCAAAACTCCCCTCCCTATGGGGGAGGGATTGGGGGTGAGGCTTCTGAAGCAATACTGGGGATACGATACCTTCCGGGGAATCCAGGAAGACATCATCAACAGCATTACCGAGGGACGGGACACTTTGGGACTAATGCCCACGGGAGGAGGAAAATCTATCACTTTCCAAGTTCCGGCACTTGCTAAAGAAGGACTTTGCCTGGTCATCACTCCGTTGATTGCTCTCATGAAAGACCAGGTACAAAACCTGAAAAAACGGGGAATCAAGGCGCTTGCCATCTACTCAGGCATGAGCAGGCAGGAAATCATCGTCACACTGGAGAACTGTATATTCGGCAATTTCAAGTTCCTCTATATCTCCCCCGAAAGGTTCGATACTGAAATCTTCCGCACCAAACTGCAGAAGATGAAAATCAGTATGATTACGGTAGACGAAAGCCACTGCATATCGCAATGGGGCTACGATTTCCGTCCCGCCTATCTGAAGATAGCCGAAATACGCGAACTTCTGCCCGGCGTACCCATCCTGGCATTGACAGCCACCGCCACTCCGGAAGTAGTGAAAGATATCCAGGCCCGTCTGCATTTCCGTGAGGAAAATGTGTTCCGCATGAGTTTCGAACGCAAAAACCTTGCCTATATCGTCCGCAAGACGGAAAACAAGACGGGAGAGCTGTTGCACATCCTGCGCCGTATGCCCGGAAGCGCCATCATCTATGTGCGCAACCGTCGCCGTACCAAGGAAATTACCGAACTGCTGCACAACGAAGACATCACCGCCGATTTCTACCATGCCGGACTGGATGACGCCACCAAAGACATCCGCCAACAACGCTGGCAAACAGGAGAAAGCCGTGTCATGGTCGCCACCAATGCATTCGGTATGGGTATCGACAAACCGGATGTACGGATTGTCATCCACATGGATCTGCCCGATTCCATAGAAGCCTACTTCCAGGAAGCAGGACGTGCCGGAAGGGACGGACAAAAAGCCTACGCGGTCGTCCTTTACGCCAAGTCGGATAAGGCAACACTGCACAAACGCATTCCCGACACCTTTCCTGAAAAAGAATATATAAAGGAAGTATATGAGCATCTTCAATACTATTACCAGATGGCAATGGGAGATGGACAAGGCTGTGTACGCGAGTTCAATATAGAAGACTTTTGCCGAAAGTTCAAGTACTTCCCCGTTCCCGTGGACAGTGCCTTGAAGATTCTGACACAAGCGGGATACTTGGAATATACAGACGAACAAGACAATGCATCCCGGCTACTGTTCACTATCCGTCGAGACGAACTTTATAAACTGAGAGAGCTCGGCGAAGATATGGACAAACTCATCCAAACCATTCTCCGCTCCTATACCGGGGTCTTCACAGACCATGCTTTCATCAATGAAGATTCACTGGCCATACGCACTGGACTCACACGCCGGCAAGTGTATGAACAGCTCATCCACCTAGCCAAGCTACGTATCGTCAGTTACATCCCCCGCAAAAAGACACCATATATAATATACACGCGAGAGAGGGTTGAAATGCGCCACCTGCAAATCTCTCCCGCCGTGTACGAGGAACGCAAAGAGCGGTATGAGAAACGCATAAGTGCCATGCTGGATTACGTGAGCAGCGATACCGTGTGCCGTAGTCGAATGCTGCTACACTACTTCGGAGAGAAGAACGAGCATAACTGCGGGCAGTGCGACACTTGCATCAATTTGAAGAACAAGAAACCTTCCGGCCACCTTTCGGAAAAGGAACTTTCTGAAAAGATTCTTCAAGCCCTATCTGATAAACCACAAACTCCAGCCACTTTGGCAGAACAGATACCGGACGATAAAAACATGCTCATCGATGTGTTACATGAATTGTTGGACGAAGGTAAGGTAATTGCTGTCAACGGAATGCTTCAAATCAAAAAATAATTCATTACTTTTGCCGTTGGAAAAGAATGTCCTGCCGCTGAGAGGAACATCTCCTATCAGCCATGCCCCTCCTTTTCCTTTTTAATTTTTAATTCTTTAATTTTAATCACCTATGGGATTCTTTAAATCTTTTTTCTCCGGCAAGTCAGACAGTCCGGCAAATGAGAAACAAAAAAACGAACAGAAGAATTTTGAGATATTCAAGTATGACGGTATGCGCGCACAACGCATGGGCCGTACAGACTACGCCATCAAATGCTTCACTGAAGCCCTTGCCATTCAGGAAGACTTCGAGACCATGGGATATCTCGCCCAAGTCTACACCCAGACCAGCGAACTGGACGAGGCGCACAAACTACTGGAACGCATGACCGAAATAGAGCCGGAACATATCTCCACCTACCTCAGTCTTGCCAACGTATGCTACATGCAGGAAGACTATCCCGCCATGGCAGGAGCGGCAAAGAAGGCTATCGAAATAGAAGAGGGCAACGCCATGGCACATTACCTGCTCGGCAAAGCAGACAATGGGCAAGGGGACGGCATCATGTGCATCGCCCATCTTACGAAAGCCATCGTACTGAAAGATGATTTCATCGAAGCACGTCTGCTCCGTGCCGAAGCCCTGGTCCAAATGCAGCAATACAAGGAAGCGATGGAAGACATAGACACCATCCTGGCACAAGACCCGGAAGACGAAAGTGCCATCTTGCTCCGCGGAAAGATAGAAGAAGCTACGGGAGACAAAGAAAAAGCAGAAAGCAGCTATCAGAAAGTGACGGAGTTGAATCCCTTCAACGAACAAGCCTTCCTCTACTTAGGACAGCTTTACATCACCCAAAACAAACTGGCAGAAGCCATCGAGCTCTTTACGGAAGCCACAGAACTGAACCCTAATTTCGCAGAGGCCTATCATGAGCGCGGACGTGCCAAGTTGCTGAACGGAGACAAGGAAGGCTCTGCGGAGGACATGAAGAAAGGACTGGAACTCAATCCTAAAGAGATACAGAACTTTAACGGACAATATGGTAACCAACCGGGGGGAAGTACCGGTAATATCCTGGGATTATGACAAATTCAATTATTGCCGCCAATGAAACGAAATTTATTTCTATCAGTACTTTTTGTACTGATGTTCGCACCTGCCCATGCACAGCAAGTGAACATATTGTCCTATAACGTACATAATTGCATAGGTATGGACAAGGAGTACAATTACCGGCGCATTGCCAATGTTATCAGTCAAACTTCTCCGGACATAGTCGCCCTGCAGGAACTTGACAGTGTAACGGTGCGCAACAAAGGAATCCATGCTCTCGGAGAACTAGAAAAACTGACCGGAATGCACGGGACTTATGCAGCAGCCATTCCTTTTCAGGGTGGAAGCTACGGCATCGGAATCCTCTCCAGAGAGATACCCATAAAATACAAAATCATTCCAATGCCCGGACGGGAAGAAAAACGTACCCTCATTATTGCAGAATTTAAAGATTATGTATTTTGTGCCACACACCAGTCCCTCACTCCAGAAGACCAGCTCCTTGCCGTACCATTGATAGAAAAAGCCTTGCAAAACGTCGATAAGCCCATCTTTATGGCAGGCGACATGAACTCTGCACCAGCAAGCGTTCCCCAGCTGGAATTGGCAAAACATTTTGCCACCCTCAATGACACAACCTCTTATACTTTCCCGGCAGACCGTCCCAACCGATGTATAGACTACATCTACGGCTATTCCAAGAATGGGTATCGGTTTGACGTACAATACCGGAAAGTCATAGAAGACACCATTTCATCCGACCATCGTCCGGTTCAAGTCATTGTACAAGTTAAAGGGAAATAAGTTAAATTGCTACTATCCCTAAAAAAAACATTGTTTTTTGTTTGTATATAAAAGAAAAGCATTACTTTTGTCACGTAATTCAAAAACAGAGAATACAAGTATGAAGTCATTTACTTATGCATATTACTTCTTTTTTTACTTTTACTTTAGCCAGAAAGTAGAGCGGGA
>ENA-OYZX01000543-OYZX01000543.1-human-gut-metagenome-genome-assembly--contig:-NODE-543-length-19020-cov-6.955128_pt1 | contig 19020 bp, 16 predicted proteins | sample MGYA00243296_ERZ653489 | MGnify/ENA primary metagenome ERZ653489 (study PRJEB26926, sample SAMN06165098) | human gut metagenome | biome: ENVO:00009003; feature: ENVO:2100002; material: ENVO:00002003... | reverse complement strand
CACCAGGCATGTGGCAACTGCGGTTACTACAAGGGCGAGGAAGTCATCAAGAAGGGCTAATTTGCGCAGAATTGGTGGCACATTGGTGTTATGTACAGAAGGGGAGGGCGCAATGCCTTCCCCTTCTTGCTGTTTATGGAACGGATGAAACCTCTCCGTCATCCCTTCGGGATGCTACTGCCCCTACTAGGGGAGCTGGCGGGCGCAAGCCCGACTGAGAGGTTGTACAAAGGCGAACTTATCGGAAAGCAGGTGAAGTGAAAGTGTCTATTAAAATCGACCGCGTGGACGCGGGCAGCGAGGCGGAAGCCCTCGGCCTCGCTGGCGGCGACGAGTTGCTGAGCGTGGACGGCAACGAGCTGAACGACACGCTGGACTATGATTTTTATACTGACAGCAAGAGCTTCCACCTCAAAGCGAGAGTGGCGGACGGCATCCGGGAGTGGGATGTCCGGCGGGAAGAGCGCGGCCCCTTCGGCTGCGACTTCTCCACCTATCTGGGCGACCAGAAGCACTCCTGCTCCAACCACTGTATGTTCTGCTTCATCGACCAGCTGCCCCCGGGAATGCGTGAGAGCCTCTACTTCAAGGACGACGACGAGCGCCTGTCCTTTTTGTTCGGCAACTATATCACCATGACCAACATGCAGGACCACGAGATCGACCGCATCATCAAGATGCACATCTCGCCCATCAACATCTCGGTCCACACCACCAATCCCCAGCTCCGCGTGCGGATGCTGGCGAATAAACGGGGCGGCGAGGTGCTGAAGTACCTGCCCCGCCTGGTGGAGGGCGGCATCGCCGTCAACTGCCAGCTGGTGCTCTGCCGGGGCATCAACGACGGCGACGAGCTCCGCCGCACCCTCACCGACCTGCTGGAGCTGACCCCGATGGTGCAGAGCGTGGCGGCAGTTCCCTGCGGCGTGACGGACTACCGCCAGAACCTTTTCAAGCAGACGCCCTACGACGCTGAGACCAGCGCCGCCGTCATCGACATCATGGAAGAGTTCGGCGACGAGTGCAAGCGCCGCCACGGCAAGCGCATCATCTACCCCAGCGATGAGTGGTACCTCAAGGCCGGCCGCCCCATCCCGGAGCCGGAGTTCTATGAGGACTACGACCAGCTGGAAAACGGCGTGGGCATGATGAGCCTCTTCCGGGAGGAATTTCTGGCCGAGCTGGAAAAGCCCCACCGCATCTATGGCACCAAAAAGATGGATGTCGTCACCGGCACCATGGCCGCGCCCCTCATCACCGAGATGATGGACGAGCTGCGCCGCCAGTACCCCATGATAGAAGTAAAAGTGCATCCCATCAAAAACAACTTCTTCGGCGGCAACGTCGGCGTGGCGGGCCTCGTCACGGCGACCGACATCATCGCTCAGTGCGAGGGCCGGCTGTCCAGCGGCACCTTGGGCGTGCCTGCCGTGATGCTGCGGGAGGAGAAAGACACCTTCCTCGATGATATGACCATCGAGCAGCTGGGCCAGCGGCTCGGCGTGAAGGTGGAAGTCCTGCCCACCAGCGGCGGCGACGAGGCCAAGGCCCTGCTGCGCAGCGGCCTGCATATCGCCCGCCGGAGAAGACCGTAATTTTACCCCTTTTGTGAAAGGAGGAACCCCCTATGAGCAAACCGATCGTTGCTGTGGTGGGCCGCCCCAACGTGGGCAAGTCCACCCTGTTCAATAAGCTCTGCGGCCAGCGTCTGGCCATCGTGGAGGATACCCCGGGCATCACCCGCGACCGCATCTTCGCCAACTGCGAGTGGAGCGGCCACGAGTTCCTGCTGGTGGATACCGGCGGCATTGAGCCCAAGGCCACCGAGGGCATTCTGGCCCACATGCGCGAGCAGGCCCAGATCGCCATCGACACCGCCGACTGCATCATCATGGTGGTGGACGTGCGCAACGGCCTGACCGCCGCCGACGAGGACGTGGCCCATATGCTGCGCCGCAGCCACAAGCCCATCATCCTCGCCGTCAACAAATGCGACAACGTGGGCGAGACCCCCATGGAGCTCTACGAGTTCTATAACCTCGGCTTCGACGAAGTCATGCCCATCTCGTCCGTCCACGGCCACGGCACCGGCGACCTGCTGGACGCTGTCTGCGCCCACCTCGATTTCAGCGAGACCGTCGTGGAGGAAGACCGCATCCCCGTCGCCATCATCGGCCGCCCCAATGTGGGCAAGTCCAGCCTGACCAACCGCATCCTCGGTGAGAACCGCATGATCGTGGCCAACGAGGCCGGCACTACCCGCGACGCCATCGACACCCCCGTGGACAACGCTTACGGCAAGTTCATCTTCACCGATACCGCCGGTCTGCGCAAGCGCAGCAACATCACCGACGGCCTCGAGCGCTACATGGTCGTCCGCGCACTGGCCGCCGTCGAGCGCAGCCGCGTGGCCCTCATCCTCGTGGACGCCACCGTCGGCTTCACCGAGCAGGACAGCAAGGTGGCCGGCTACGCCCACGACCAGGGCAAGGCCTGCATCATCGTCGTCAACAAGTGGGACGCCGTGGAGGGCAAGGAGACCAACACCATGGAACTGCAGCGCCGGGGCTATGCCGAGTGCTTCAGCTTCATGGGCTACGCTCCCATCATCTTCATCTCGGCCCAGACCGGCTACAACGTCAACAAGCTGATGCAGCTCATCCGCGATGTGGACAGCCAGAACGGTGCCCGCGTGCCCACCGGTGTGCTGAATGAGATGCTGGCCCGTGCCACCGCTCGGATGCAGCCGCCCAGCGACAAGGGCCGCCGCCTGAAGATCTTCTACCTGACCCAGGCTTCCACCCGTCCGCCGACGTTCGTGGCTTTCGTCAACGCAAAGCACCTGTTCCACTTCAGCTATCAGCGGTATATCATCAACCAGATCCGCGAGAACTTCGGTCTGGAGCACACCCCCATCCGCCTTGTCGTGCGTGAGCGCGGCTCCGGCGAGGTGGGCGCGAAGGACGTATAAGGAAGGGAGACTGGTTCTATGACCGCATTTCTCATTGTGCTGGTGGTCGCTGCCGAAGCCTATCTGCTGGGCAGCGTGGACACCGGCATCCTCGTCAGCAAGTATCTGTACCATGACGACGTCCGCACCCACGGCTCGGGAGCTGCCGGTATGACCAACATGCTGCGCACCTTCGGCAAGAAGGCCGCTGCCCTCACGGCGGTGGGCGATGTGCTCAAGGGCGTCGTGGCCGTCTGCCTTGGCCGGTGGCTGTTCGGCCATCTGCCCGCCGACGCTGCTGTCTCGCCCTATCTGGGCGTCTACCTCGCCGCCATCCTCGCCGTGGTGGGCCACTCCAAGCCCATCTACTTCGGCTTCAAGGGCGGCAAGGGCGTGCTGGTGGCTGCCGGTGCCATTCTGGCAGTCCAGCCGGTGCTGCTGCCGGTGCTGGCACTCATCTTCCTCGTCTGCCTGGTCCCCACCGGCATGGTGTCGCTGGGTAGCATCACCATGGCCGCGGCTTACCCGGTGCTGACGCTGGTGTACAGCCTCATGCGCGGCCTGCCGACTCAGGACGTGGTGGTCTGCACCGTCGGCGCTGCCATCATGGGCGGCATGGTCATCTGGATGCACCGTTCCAACATCCAGCGCATCCGGGACGGCAAGGAGTACCGTTTCGGCCAGAAGCACAAGAGCAACTAAGCATAAAAAGATGCCCCGCAGGCAGCTCTCGACGAGCGTCCTGCGGGGCATTTTACTTGTCAGGATCATTCCGGGTCTGCTTCCAGCAGCGTGTCGGTGTTGTCCTCGTACTTGGGGTCTTCGATGGCGACTTCAAGCTCCGTGTTGGTGTCGTCATGATGCAGGTGCTTGCGCAGCCGGGCGGCGAATTCCTCTGACGGGATGCCGCTCTGGCTGGGGGAAAGGTCGGGCGCGGGGTGGCCGTCGGGCAGATGAGCGCCGAAGGCCGGCACGAAGAAGAACCTCCGCACGATGAAGATGAGGGCGATGGCGCTCACGCTCAGCAGGTTCTCCATGGCGGATTCGTGCCCCACCACCATGTGGCGGGCGATGGCGTAGAGCAGCACTTCGAGGCTGGAACCGGGGCTGTGCTTGGCCAGCATCTTGATGAACTCGATGCCGATGACGATGTCCAGCGCCCGCTGTAAGAAGATGCTCACCTCGACGTCGTTGCCGTCGAACAGCAGGCCGGGCATCCACTGCAGCAGCGGCACCATCGACAGCAGCAGGCCGATGAGGACGAGGCCGGACAACAGGATCTCGAGCAGGGTGGCTGCGCTGATGATCTTGTTGCGCAATTCGGCGCGGCTGTGGCTTTCAACACGGGAATTGGACATGGGCAGGGACCTCTCTTTCAAATTTGACCGGAAATCTTTTACAACAGTTCGATTCTATTGTAACAAAAGCGAAAAACGAAGTCAATTTCTTCGGCTGGGAAAGTTAACCAGCATGAAAAACTGGAATCGAAGACAGACAAAAGGGGCCGTCCGCACCCGGAATGGAGTGCAGACGGCCCCTCTTTGTGCTGAAAAGGCGGCTTAGGCCTCAGCGATGGCTTCGATCTCACAGAGCACGCCCTTGGGCAGGTCTTTCACGGCCACGCAGCTGCGGGCGGGCTTGGAGGTGAAATACTTGGCGTACACCTCGTTGAAAGCGGCAAAGTCGGCGATGTCGGCCAGGAAGCAGGTGGTCTTGACCACCTTGTCAAAGCCCACGCCGGCAGCTTCGAGGATAGCGCCCACATTGCGGCAGCTCTGGTCAGCCTGTGCGGCGATGCCCTCGGCGACTGCGCCGGTGGCGGGGTCTACCGGGATCTGGCCGGAGGTGAAGACGAGACCGCCCACGGTGTAGCCCTGAGAGTAGGGGCCGATGGCGCCGGGAGCTTTTTCGGTGCTGATGATGTTCATATCGATTACCTCACATATCATAAATAGGGGAGTCTCCCGCCAAAAGGGGAGCCGATGAAAAAAGTCTACCACCAACTGTCCCCGCCGTCAACGGGCAGCAGGGAACGGTCCCGGAATTTCCGGAAAAAGGGAATGTAAAATTATTTGGAAAAATCTGTGCAAATCATCTTGACAAGAAATAAACTTTTATGATAAAAATAGAGCATGAAAGTAACATTTTTGCAGGAAAAACGCGGGCGCAGCGCAGGCAGGAAAGCCAGCTTTGCGCAGGCGCGTTTCTTTTTTGCAGAAAAAGCGAATTTCTGAACCCTCGGAAGGGGCAGAAAGGATAAGATATGTCGATTTTGGTAGATGATTCAAATAAAACAGCCTGCCGTGCAGCGGAGGCTGGACTGCAGCAGAAAAACTGTGCTGCGCTGGTGCGCCCGGCGGGTACGGGCAAAGGCTGCATCGTGTGGGAGTTGCTGGACGCCCACCCCGAGATGCGCGTGCTCTGGGTGGTGTCCTGCGCTGCCCGTCTGGAACTGCGCCGCGCCCTGACAAAGCGGCTGGACCGGACGCTGGGCGGCCGGGTGCGGCTGATGAGCTGCGAGCAGCTGGCCGTGCAGAATGCGCTGGGCTGGGTGGCGCTGGCTGAGTTCCGGCCCGGCCTGCTGGTGCTGGACGGCTGGAGGGAGATGAGCGCAAAGGACTGGACCGACTGCGTCCAGCCTCTGTTCCGCCTCTGCCCGGGGGCAAAGCTGCTGGCTCTGGGGGAGCCGGACGCTCCGGGCGACAGCTGCCGCGCTGCCGAGGAGATGCTGGCCGACGCCATCGTGGAGCCGCTGGCGCTGGGCGGGGCGATGGCCGAGGGCCTGCTGCCCATGCCGGCCTCCTATACGGCCCTGCTCTGGCCGCTGGAAGATGCGATGGCCCGCCTCCGTGCTGAGGTGAAGAACCTCCATCTGCCGGGTTGCCCTGACCCCAACGCCGAGAAATATCAGGCTCTGAGCCTCGCCGTAGAAAAGCTTCCGCCGGTGGAACAGCTGCTGGCGCAGTGGCTCCCGGATGCTGCCGGGCGGTATCTTGTCCTCTGCGAGGATGATGCAGCGGCGGTGCAGACCGCAGAGCAGGCCGAGAAGCTGTTTGGTGCAGGAACACATATTTATAAGGATGCAGAAGGCTTTGCGGCCGATGAAGCGGCCACCCTCCGGCTGCTGGTCTGTGCCAACGGCCCGGCGGTGCAGGCTTCTCTGGCCGGAATCTCGGGCGTGGTGCTGGTGCGCCGCAGCGCTGAACCGACCGCATACCGGCAGATGCTGGCCCGCACCCTTGCGGCCTGCGGCAGTGTGCCGGTGGCAGAGCTGAGCGCGGCCTTTGAGGCGCTGACCTGTGTGCAGCAGCTGCGGAAGGAGTGCAGCGCGGCGGGGGCAGAAGCCTTCCCGCTGGAAGAGCCCCTTTCTGCCTGCCGCCGGGCTTACCGGCAGCTCCGCCGCGCGCTGGACTCCGACTGGGAGCGCTATTATGCCGCCGCAAAGCAGATGACGGCAGAGGGAAAGACGCTGGAAGTGCCTCGCTCCTACAGCTTCGGGGGCGTGGCCGTGGGCCGCTGGCTGGAAAACCAGCGCCTTGTCCGGGCCGGAAAGAAAAAGGGACGCCTCACCGTCGCGCAGGCCGCCCGGCTGGACAAAATCGGCATGAACTGGCAAAAGCGGCTCGAGCTGGCGTGGGAGAACGGCTGTGCTTCGGCCCGGCGGTACCGCGACAGCCACAGCGACCTGCTGGTGCCGGTCCATTATAAGGATAAGGACGGCTTTGCGCTGGGCGAGTGGATCGTCTATAACCGCCAGCGCTATCTGGGCGGGAACCTGCCGTCAGACCGCGTCGAGCGCCTCGAGGCACTGGGCATGGTGTGGGACACCGGCAGCATCCTCTGGGAGAAGAGCTATGCCGCCGCCGTCCAGTATTATCTGGAACATCACACGCTGGAAATTCCCGTCAAGTATGTCACGCCGGACGGCATGGCGCTGGGCGTCTGGCTGGGCAGTCAGCGTGCTGCTTATAAAGAAGGTGTGCTGACCGACGCCCAAATCGAAAAGCTGGAAGCGCTGGGAGTGGACTGGACGAACCGGAACGACCGCAAGTGGCAGACCGCCTACGAGGCCGCCGTGAAGTACCACGCCGCCCACGGGAACCTCGACGTTCCCACCGAGTATACCGACGAAGACGGCATCCTGCTGGGCAAGTGGGTGTCCCGCCAGCGGTACGCATGGCAGAACCCCGAGCGCAGCAGCGCCCGGGTGACGCCGGAGCGGAAAGCTCTGCTGGACGAGCTGGGCATGAACTGGGAAAAGACCGACTCGTGGCAGCACCGCTACGAGCTGGCCGTGGAATACAAAAAGGAGCACGGCAGTCTGGCCGTTCCGGCCCAGTACCGGACGGAGGACGGCATCTGGCTGGGCAGCTGGCTGTCCCGTCAGAAGCAGATGCTGCGGGAGGGCAAAAAGCTTTCCGCCAAGCGCCGCGCGGCCCTGAAAGAGCTGTTCAAGGGCGAAAAAGGCCGACGCCTCAGCGCCCCGGTGCCGCCCGCGTGCAGCGTGCGGGAGCAGAACTGGCTGGATAACTACCAGAGCGCCAGGCTCTACGCCGAGAAGAAGGGCAGCCTCCTCGTGCCTGCCGGATATGTGGACGAGAACGGCTTCCGTCTGGGCGTCTGGATCTCGAACCTCCGGGCTGCCCGCAAGGCCCGGCCCGGCTCGTTTCAGGTGACGCCGGAGCATATCGCTCTGCTGGACGCCATCGGGATGCAGTGGGACGCCCGGGAGGCCAAGTGGGCCGGGGCGTTCCGCCGTGCCGAAGAGTACTGCGCCGCCCACGGCAATCTGCTGGTGCCGGTGAACTATAAGACCGAAGACGGCTTCTGCCTCGGCGACTGGGTCCGCCGGATGCGCGAAAACTACGCCTGTGCCGAGAAAAAGCTGACGGCGGAGCGCATCGCAAAGCTCGAAGCGCTGGGCATGGTCTGGACCGTGCCGCAGGAGGGCTGAGATATTGCATTTTAGGGCGGAGTGTGATATACTTCACCTCGTCTGAATAGAAAACAGCAGGTGCCTGCCGCCGGGGCTTCGTCCCCGGTCGGGAGGGTAAAAGGGAAGCGGGTGCGAGTCCCGCGCGATCTCGTCACTGTGATAAGGGAGTCCGCTGCCTTGGCGCTCAGCGCCGGTCACTGAAGGCTTTGCCTCTGGGAAGGCGGCAGCGGGCGGTGAGCTTTCAGTCAGGAAACCTGCCCGCTGTTGGTACAGGAGCGTCCGGCTCCGGATCACGAGGAATTGGTCGTACCAAAAAGCCCGAAAGTTCAAAGGGTCTTTTTGCTGTGCCTTCCGCGCGGTGAAAAGGCTCTTTTTTCGTTTGAGCTGGCCCCCGTTTCGTACCCTTTCTATCGGAAACGTACATTCCACACAACAGAAAGGACTCAAACAATGCGTAAGGCAACCAACAAGAACTGGCAGCGCGTCACCGCCGCTGCCGCCGCACTGGCCCTGTGTGCCGGTGTGCTCACCGGCTGCGGTGCATCTTCTTCTACTGCCGCCAGCAGCGCCGCAGCAAGCTCTGCTGCCGCCAGCGAGGTGAGCAGCGAGGAGGCCGATGAAATGGCAGCAAAGAATGTGGCAGACCTCATCGACGCCATCTATGTGCAGGAGCGCAACGAGAACACCGACGCTCAGTGTGAGGCTGCAAAGGCAGCATGGGACGCTCTGACCGACGCTCAGAAGGAGATGGTCGAGGGCGAAGAGGCAAGCCCCGAGTACTTTGGCCGCGACACCGGCGACGCCTCCAAGGACGACGCCCGCAACCAGGACAACATCGGCGACAACGAGATCCTGGTCGTCAGCTTCGGCACCTCGTTCAACGACAGCCGCGCAGCAGACATCAAGGGCATCGAGGACGCCATCCAGGCCGCATACCCCGACTGGTCTGTCCGCCGCGCCTTCACCGCACAGATCATCATCAACCATGTCCAGGCCCGTGACGGCGAGAAGATCGACAACATGGAGCAGGCTCTGGAGCGCGCTGTTGCCAACGGCGTGAAGAATCTGGTCGTCCAGCCCACCCATCTGATGCATGGCGCTGAGTACGACGAGATGATGGAGATGGTGGACAGCTACCGCGATAAGTTCGAGTCCGTCGCCATCGCCGAGCCTCTGCTGGGCGAGGTGGGCAGCGATGCCACCGTCATCAACGCCGACAAGGAAGCTGTCGCCAAGGCCATCACCGCCGAGGCCGTTAAGACCGCCGGTTTCGACAGTCTGGACGCCGCTGCTGAGGACGGCACCGCTTTCGTCTTCATGGGCCACGGCACCTCTCACACCGCAAAGGTGAGCTACACCCAGATGCAGTCTCAGATGAACGCTCTGGGCTACAAGAATGTCTTCATCGGCACCGTCGAGGGCGAGCCTGAGGAGACTGCCTGCGAGAATGTCATCGAGGCTGTCAAGGCCGCCGGTTACACCAAGGTCGTCCTGCGTCCCCTGATGGTCGTTGCAGGTGACCACGCCAACAACGATATGGCTGGCGACGACGAGGATTCCTGGAAGAGCCAGTTCGAGGCCTCCGGCGAATTCGATTCTGTCGATTGCCAGATCGCCGGTCTGGGCGAGGTCGCTGACATCCAGCAGCTCTACGTCGCACACACCAAGGCCGCTGTCGATTCCCTGAACGGCTGAGCATAAGTTTATGATTGCCCGGAAAGGAGTGCCTTTTCGGGCAATTTCTTTTTCCGTCTGCTTTGAATTCGGGCCATTGCGTGTTATAATCTTTTCTGTAAAATAGATACTTCGAGGTATATCATCATGAAACTGAACTATAAATTCGCTCTTCTGCTGGCCGGCGCTGTGCTGGCTGGTTCGCTCACCGGCTGCGGCGCATCCGGCACCCCGGCCAGCTCTGCCGCTTCCTCCGAGGCTGCGGCTTCCTCCGCCGTGAGTGAGGCAGCTTCCGAACCGACAGCAGAGGCTGCTCTGCCCGACGGCGTCTACACCGCCGACTTTGACACCGACAGCTCCATGTTCCATGCCAACGAGGCCAACGACGGCAAGGGGACCCTGACCGTGAAGGACGGTCAGATGACCTTCCACGTCAGCCTCGTCTCCAAGAAGATCGTCAACCTCTACGTCGGCATGGCCGCTGACGCCGAGGCCCACGAGGGCGACTGGCTCCAGCCCACCACCGACACCGTCACCTACAGCGACGGCCTTTCCGATGAGGTCTACGGCTTCGACATCCCGGTGGAGGCTCTGGACAAGGACTTCCAGCTGGCCATCCTCGGCTCCAAGGGCAAGTGGTACGACCATACCGTCCGTGTCGCCAACGCCCAGTCTGCTGCGGCGGAAGCACCTGCCGACGGCACCTACACCTGCGACGTGACCCTCGAGGGCGGCTCTGGCCGCGCCACCGTGGAAAGCCCTGCGGCCCTGACCGTGGCCGACGGCAGGATGACCGCCACCATCGTCTGGTCCAGCCCCAACTACGACTATATGCTGGTGGACGGCGAAAAGTATCTGCCCACCAACACCGAGGGCAACTCTACCTTCGAGATCCCCGTCGCGGCTCTCGACACCCCGCTGGATGTGGTGGGCGATACCGTCGCCATGAGCACCCCGCATGAGATCGAGTATACGCTCACCTTCGCCTCTGCATCCCTGATCGAGGCAAAGTAACGATGAAACGCCGTAATTTCCTGAAAGCCCTGCCTGCCGCCGCCCTCACCCTTGCGGGCTGCGGGCAGCACAAGACCGCCCCGGCCAATACAGCATCCCTCGTGTTCGACCACAGCTATCCGCTGGACTATGCCGCCCAGTTTTCCGCCGACTGCTATGAGGGCGGCTATGTGATGATCGACATCCCGGACGCCGGGCGGTTCCTCGTCGTCCCCGAGGGGGCCGCCGAGGTGGACGACCTGCCTGAGGACGTTGTGGTGCTGCGCCAGCCGCTGGATCATATTTATCTCGTCTCCACCTCGGTGATGGACCTCTTCGTCCATCTGGACGCCCTTGACAGCATCGCCCTCTCCGGCACGAAGGCCGAGGGCTGGTATGTGGAAGAGGCCAAACAGGCCATGCAGGAGGGCCGCATCGCCTACGCGGGCAAGTACAGCGCCCCGGACTATGAGCGCATCCTTGCCGCCGGCTGCACCCTCGCCATCGAGAACACCATGGTGCTCCACGACCCCGAGGTCAAGGAGCAGCTGGAAAAGTTCGGCGTGCCGGTCCTCGTGGAGCGCTCGAGTTACGAGAGCGGCCCGCTGGCCCGGATGGAGTGGCTCAAGCTCTACGGCATCCTGCTGAATAAGACTGAGATGGCGGAAGAGGTCTTTCGCCAGAAGGTGGAGCAGGTGGCCCCTATCCTCGAGCAGGAGAACACCGGCAAGACCGCGGCCTTCTTCTCCATCACCACAAATAACCTCATCACCGTCCGCCGCACCAGCGACTATGTGGCCCAGATGGTGGGGATGGCCGGCGGCGTCTACATCTTCGACGACCTCGAGGGGGAGACGTCGGCCCAGTCCACCATCAAACTGCCGCTGGAGACCTTCTATGCCCGGGCCAAAGACGCCGACGTCCTCATCTACAACAGTACCATCGAGGGCGTGATGGAGACCCGTGACCAGCTCATCGAAAAATGCCCGATGCTGGCAGATTTCAAGGCCGTCCAGTCCGGCGACTGCTGGTGTACGGCCCAGAGCCTCTTCCAGCAGAGCATGGAGCTGGCCGACCTCATCTCGGATATGAACCTCGTCTTCACCGAGGGCTCGCCTGACCCGGAGTCCCTCCGTTTCTTACAGCGCATCGTATAAAAGGAGCTTTGTCATGACCACCACCCGCCGCCTCAGCCTCGCGTACCTCGCCCTCACGGCGGGGGTCGCGGTGCTGTTTGCACTCAACCTGTTCTGGGGCAGTGTGTCCCTGACGCCCGGCGCGGTGGCGGCGGCTCTGCTGGGCCGGGGCGAAGATGCGCTGGCCGTGGGCATCGTGCTCCAGCTCCGTCTGCCCCGGGCGGTCATGGTCGTGCTGCTGGGCGCGGCCCTCTCGGCTGCAGGCTACCTCCTGCAGACCTTCTTCGCCAACCCTATCGCCGGCCCCTTCGTCATGGGCGTATCCAGCGGCGCAAAGCTGGCAGTGGCCCTGACGATGGTGGTGTTTTTACAGCGGGGGCTGCTCACCAGCTCGGCCACCCTTATCATCGCCGCCTTTGCAGGCTCGATGGCGGCGATGGCCTTTGTGCTGGTGGTGGCCCGGCGGGTGCCGCGGATGAGCATCCTCGTCATCTGCGGCATCATGATCGGTTATATCTGCTCGGCTGTCACCGACATCGTGGTGACTTTCGCTCAGGACTCCAACATCGTCAATCTCCACAACTGGTCGATGGGCAGCTTTTCCGGCATGACCTGGGCCAACGTGGGCGCAGCGGCCTGCGTGGTGCTGCCCGCGCTGGCGGCGGCGTTCCTGCTCTCGAAGCCCATGGCAGCCTACCAGATGGGCGAGAGCTACGCCAGGAGCGTCGGCGTACCGGTGCGGGCTTTCTCGACGGCCCTCGTGCTGCTTTCCAGCCTGCTTTCCGCCTGCGTGACGGCCTTTGCAGGCCCCATCTCCTTTGTGGGCATCGCGGTGCCGCATCTGGTCAAGAACCTGCTGGGCAGCGCAAAGCCCCTTTATGTCCTGCCGGGCTGCTGTCTGGGCGGGGCAGCGTTTTGCCTGCTCTGCGACCTCATCGCCCGCAGCCTGTTCGCGCCCACTGAGCTGTCCATCAGCTCGGTGACGGCGGTTTTCGGTGCGCCGGTGGTCATCTGGCTGTTGGTGCGCCGCCAGACACAGGAGGGCCGGGAATGAGCGATCCGAAATTCTACTGCCGCGCCGAGGACCTTGCCATCGGCTACGGCAAAACGCCCCTGATGGAGCACATCGGACTCGGCGTCGGGAAGGGGACCATCCTCACCCTCATCGGCCCCAACGGCGCGGGAAAATCCACCCTGCTCAAGACGCTGGCAGCGCAGCTGGCCCCCCAGGGGGGCGCTGTGCTGCTGGACGGCAAAAATCTCGCGGACTACTCCGGCCCGGAGCGCGCCCGCAAAATGGCCCTGATGGTGCCTCACACCCGCCGCACCGAGCTGACCACCTGCTTCGAGATGGCGTCCGCCGGGCGCTACCCCTACACGGGGCGGCTGGGTGTCCTCTCGGCAGAAGATAAGCGCCAGGTCCATGCCGCGCTGGCCCTCGTGGGGGCCGAGGCGCTGGCGGGCCGGGACTTCAACCGCATCAGCGACGGCCAGCGCCAGCGCGTCCTGCTGGCTCGGGCCATCTGCCAGCAGCCGGAGCTGATATTATTGGACGAACCTACGTCTTTCCTCGACATCAAGGGCAAGGCCGAATTGCTGGCCATCCTGAAAAGCCTCGCCCGGGACAAGAAGATGGCCGTCATCCTCAGCCTCCACGAGCTGGAGCTGGCGCAGAAAGTTTCCGACAAGGTCGTCTGCGTCTCGGCGGCGGGCGTCTCGGACGTCATGACGCCGGAAAAGGCCTTTGCCCGGGAAAACATCTGCAAAATTTATACTCTGACCGATGAGCAGTACACATTCCTCTACGGCGAAGAAAAAGCGCCGGAGGAAAAGCGCCCGCTCTTTGAGCACTACGTCCGCAGCGGCCAGAAGCTCCTGCGCTGCGGCTATACCACCGGCACCTGTGCGGCGCTGGGCGCGGCGGGCGCGGCACGGTTGCTGCTTACCGGCCGCACACCCGAGACGGTGGCCCTCCGCACCCCGAAGGGCATCGTGGTGGAGGTAGAGCCCATCTTCTGCCGCCTGTCCGGCGAGGGGGCTGAGTGCGCCATCCGGAAGGACGGCGGCGACGATGTGGACGTGACCACCGGTCTGCCGGTCATCGCCAGTGTCGCCCTCCGGCCCGAGCTGTCCGGCGAGGTGCGCATCCACGGCGGTGAGGGCGTGGGCCGGGTAACAAAGCCCGGTCTCGACCAGCCTGTGGGCGAAGCTGCCATCAACCACGTCCCCCGGGCCATGATAAAGGAAGCGCTGGAAAAAGAGGCCGAATCTGCCGGGTACGCGGGCGGCTTTGACGTCACCATCTCCATCGAGGGCGGGGCCGAAACGGCGAAGCGCACCTTCAACCCCCATATGGGCGTGGAAGGGGGCCTCAGCGTCCTCGGCACCAGCGGCATCGTCGAGCCCATGAGCCAGCAGGCCATCCTCGACACCATCCAGCTGGAAATGGGGCAGGCGGCGCTTCGGGCCGGAAGCCCCCGGCGGCTCATCCTTGCCCCGGGCAACTACGGCCTCGACTATCTCCACGAGAAGATGCCCGCCCTAAAGAATATCCCGGTGGTCAAGACCTCGAACTTCATCGGGGATACGATGGATATGGCGGCGGCATCCCACTTCGAAGAGGTGGTGCTGGTGGGCCACATCGGCAAGCTGGTCAAACTGGCGGGCGGCGTCATGAACACCCACTCCCGCACAGCCGACTGCCGCACCGAGCTGCTCTGCGCCCACGCCGCCCTCTGCGGTGCATCCCGGGACGTCTGCGCGGCCCTGATGAACGCGGCCACCACCGACGCCTGCATGGAGATCTTAGACAAAGCAGAGATGAGAGAGCCGGTGCTGTCCAGTCTGCTGGACGCCATCCAGCTCCACCTCGACCGCCGCGCCGCCGGGGCGTTCCGGGTGGGCGCGGTGCTCTTCTCGAACCAATACGGCCCGCTGGGCCAGACCAGAACTGCAAAGGAGCTGCTGGACGAATGGAAAAACGGATAGGCACTTTTTACGGCGTCAGCGTCGGCCCGGGCGACCCGGAGCTCATGACCCTGCAGGCTGTCCGCCGCCTCGAAAACTGTCCGGTCATCGCCGCGCCCCAGACCCCAAAGGGCGGGATGCTGGCGCTGGACATCGCAAAAGGTGCGATGGAGCTGAGCGGCAAGACCATCCTGCCGCTGCGCTTCGCCATGAGTCTTGACCCGGCGGTGCAGAAAGCCGCCCACATCGAGGCGGCCCGGGCCGTGAAAGAATATCTCGACGCCGGGCAGGATGTCGCCATGCTCAACCTCGGCGACGTGTCCGTCTACGCCACCTTCGGCTACTTGCAGGAGATCTTGGAGGCCGAGGGCTGCAAGACCGTGATGCTCCCCGGCGTGACGAGCTTCTGCGCCGCTGCGGCCCGGCTGGGCCAGTCCCTGACGGGCGGCATGGAGCAGCCGCTGACCATCGCCCCGGGGCGCTGCGCCGCTGAGGTGCTGGCCGCACCGGGCGCGAAAGTGCTGATGAAATCGGGCCGTCAGCTGCCCGAGACGCTGGCCGCGCTGGCCGACGCCGGGCTTCTGAGCCGGAGCGCGATGGTCTGTAACTGCGGCCTGCCGAACGAGGAGGTCTGGCCCGGCCTGGCCGATTATGACCCGGCCCGGTCGGCGGGCTATTTCGCAACGATTTTGGTGAAGGAGGGGTAAGATATGGTCCATTTTGTAGGAGCCGGGCCGGGCGCGCCCGACCTCATCACCCGGCGGGGCGCGGCCCTGCTGGCCGATGCCGACTGCATCATCTACGCGGGCAGTCTCGTCAACCCGGCCCTGCTGGGGCTGGCGAAGCCCGGCTGTGCCATCTATAACAGCGCCGAGATGACGCTGGAACAGGTGCTGGACACCATCCGTGCCGCCGAAAAGGCCGGAGGCACCACGATCCGCCTCCACACCGGCGACCCCTGCCTCTACGGGGCCATCCGGGAGCAGATGGACGCACTGGATGCTGACGGCATCCCTTATGACGACACCCCGGGCGTGTCCAGCTTCTGCGGCGCGGCGGCGGCGCTCTGTGCCGAGTACACCCTGCCCAACGTCAGCCAGACCGTCATCATCACCCGGATGGAGGGCCGCACTCCTGTCCCTGAGGCCGAACAGCTGGAAAAGCTGGCCGCTCACGGGGCTACTATGGTCATCTTCCTCTCCATCGGGCTGGTGGACAAAGTCCAGCAGGCCCTTCTCGAGAGCGGCGGCTACCGCCCCGATACCCCTGCCGCTGTGGTCTATAAGGCCACCTGGCCCGAGCAGAAGGTGGTGCGCTGCACCGTCTCCACACTGGCCGAGGAGACCCGCAAAAACGGCATCACAAAGACCGCCCTCATCGTCGTAGGCGACTTTCTGGGCGAAAACTACGAGCGCAGCAAGCTCTATGACCCCGCCTTTACCACCGAGTTCCGGCAGGGGACGGAGGCCGGGCAGTGAGCCGGGCATATCTGGCCTTTACGGCAAAGGGCGAGGCGCTGGCCCGTCGGCTGGCGGAAGCTCTGCCCGGCAGCGTGAGCCGCTGCGGCGGAGACGTGACCCTGAAAGGCTGGACGGCGGAGCATTTTGCACAGGACGAGGCCCTGATTTTTGTGGGGGCTGTGGGCATCGCGGTGCGGGCCATCGCGCCCCACTGCAGGAGCAAGGCCGCTGACCCGGCGGTGGTGGTCGTGGACGAGGGCGGGAACTTCGCCGTGCCGCTCCTGTCGGGCCATCTGGGCGGTGCCAACGCGCTGGCCCGGGCGCTGGCAAAAGCGTGCGGCGCGGTGCCGGTCATCACGACGGCCACCGACGTCAACGGCCTCTTCGCCGTGGACCTCTGGGCCAAGGCCCAGAACTGCGCTGTCCTTGAACCGGAGTGCATCAAGCGCGTCAGCGGCGCCCTGCTGGCCGGGCAGACTGTCCGGTACTGGTCGCCGTGGCCGGTGGCGGGGGAGACCCCCGCCGGAGTGAAAAAGGCTGATGCACCCGAAGCCGCCGACTTCGCCCTGACCCTCACGCCGCAGGGCGAGGCGCTCCACCTCGTCCCCCGCATCGGGGTGCTGGGGGTGGGGTGCCGCTGCGGCACGACGGCCCAGCAGCTGGAAGAAGCCTTCGCGGCGTTCTGTGCCGCGTCCGACCTCAGCCCGGCGGCGGTCTGCGCCGCCGCCAGCATCGACCTGAAAAAAGATGAGTCGGGGCTTGCAAAGTTCTGCAAAGCCCACGGCTGGCCCATCACGTTCTATCCGGCCGACGAGCTGAGGGCCGTGCCGGGACAGTTCACCCCGTCGGCCTTTGTGGCAAGTGTCACCGGCGTGGACAACGTCTGTGAGCGCTCGGCGGTAAAAGCCTCGGGCGGGATGCTCCTTCTGCCCAAAACGGCAGGCGGCGGCGTGACGCTGGCGCTGGCCGTCCGCCCCTTTGCACCCGATTGGAGGACAGAGCAATGAGTGAGAGTAAAAAGACCGTGTTCGTCGTGGGGCTTGGCCCCGGCGGCGGACAGTTTCTGACCGTGCAGGCGCAGAGCGCCTTGCAGCAGGCCGAGGTGTTGTGCGGCTATACGGTCTACATCGACCTTGTGCGCCCCCTCTACCCGGAAAAAGAGTGCTACGCCACCGGCATGACCCGGGAGATCGACCGCTGCCGCTGGGCGCTGGATACCGCCCGGGCGGGCCGGGACGTGGCGCTGGTCTGCTCCGGCGACGCCGGGGTCTACGGCATGGCCAGCCCGCTGCTGGAGCTGGCCGAAGAGTACCCGGATGTCAATGTGGAGGTCGTCCCCGGCCTGACCGCCGCCCTCAGCGGCGGAGCGGTGCTGGGTGCGCCGCTGGCCCACGATTTCTGCGTCATCTCGCTGTCGGACCGTCTCACCCCGTGGGAGGTCATCGAAAAGCGGCTGGTCTGCGCCGCCCAGGGCGATTTCGCACTGGCGCTGTACAATCCCTCGTCCAAGGGCCGCCCGGACTATCTGCGCCGGGCCGTGGACGTCCTGCTGGCGAACGGCAAAGCCCCGGACATCCTCTGCGGTTCTGTGCGGAACATTGGCCGGGAAGGGCAGGAAAAGCACATCCTGCCTCTCAGCCAGCTCCGGGACACCGAGGTGGATATGTTCACCACCGTCTTTGTGGGCAACGCCGCCACCCGCGCGCTGAGCGGGCGGATGGTCACGCCGAGGGGGTACCGCCGATGAACGTCGTCATTTTCAGCGGCACCACCGAGGGGCGGGAGCTTTCCCGCCAGCTGGCGGCGCTGGGCATCGAAGTCACCGTCAGTGTGGCCACCCCGCTGGGGCAGGAAGAGCAGGGGAGCACCCCCGGCGTCACCGTCCGGTGCGGGCGGCTCCTGCCCGATGAGATGGCCACGCTCTTGGGGGATGCCGCCCTCTGCATCGACGCCACCCACCCCTACGCGGTGGAGGCGACCAAAAACATCAAAGCAGCGGCAGAGAAGGCCGGGGTAGGATACCTCCGCCTGCTGCGCCCGGCCAGTCCGTTGCCGGAAAACTGTCTCGTCTTTGAGAGCGCAAAGCAGGCAGCCGAGGCGCTGGCCGCAAAAGAGGGCAACCTTCTATTGGCCACCGGGGCCAAGGAGCTGGCGCAGTTTGCGGCCATCCCGCCCGAGCGGCTCTACCCCCGCGTCCTGCCCACGCTGGAAAGCATCGCGGCCTGCGAGGCGGCGAATATCCCCCACCGCAACATCATCGCCATGCAGGGCCCCTTCAGCTTTGCCCTCAATCAGGCCATGATGGAGCAGTTCCATATCCGCTGGCTCGTCACAAAGGACGGCGGCGCAGCCGGAGGCTTCGACGAAAAAGCCGCCGCTGCCTCTGCTGCCGGGGCGCAGCTGGTGGTCATCCGCCGCCCGTCCGAGCAGGGCGAGACGGCTTCCGAGGTGCTGAAACGCTGCAAGGAGATGATAAGATGAACGTGACACTCATCGGCATGGGCTCCGGCCAGCCGGAGAACCTGACCCTTCAGGGCCTGGCCGCACTGCGGCAGGCCGACCTCATCCTGGGCGCACGGCGTCTGCTGGCAGTTCTGCCTGCCGGCTGTACCGAGAACCGCGCCGCCGCCTACCGCCCCGACGAGGTGGCAGAGCTGCTGCAGACTTCCGGCGCAGAGAACGCCGTGCTGGTCTACAGCGGCGACACCGGCTTTTACTCCGGCGCGTCTGCCATGATGGAAAAGCTGGAGGCCCTCGGCGTCCGCGCCCGGGTGCTGCCCGGCCTTTCCAGCATCCAGCTGCTGGCGGCGGCGCTGGGCCGTCCGTGGCAGGGGTGGAACCTTGTTTCGGCCCATGGCCGCACCTGTGACCCGGTGGCCGAGTGTATGCAGGGCAGACCCACCT
>ENA-OYZX01000463-OYZX01000463.1-human-gut-metagenome-genome-assembly--contig:-NODE-463-length-20885-cov-11.215410_pt1 | contig 20885 bp, 3 predicted proteins | sample MGYA00243296_ERZ653489 | MGnify/ENA primary metagenome ERZ653489 (study PRJEB26926, sample SAMN06165098) | human gut metagenome | biome: ENVO:00009003; feature: ENVO:2100002; material: ENVO:00002003... | reverse complement strand
ATCTACACCCTAGAGTTCGTCGGCAGCGTCAGATGTGTATAAGAGACAGGATTTTCTTTTTAACGGTTGGAGTTGCGGTTTACATTTCGAATGTAAATAATTCTTCATCTCAACAAAGGGATGTTAAGAAGATTCAAAGTGAATATAATGATACTGGTGATGTAAATAAGGTATATGAAGACCAAAAAGATAGGCTTAACCAAAGATTGTTTATTACTGTTAAAGACAATGATAAAAATATATATCAAGAAGGTAAGTGGACTAATAAAGTTCCTTTGACAGTTGAGGTAAAATGGCCAGATGGATTAAGTAAAAATGAAAAAATTATAACAGTAAAAGGCAAAAAAGATGGAACTGAAATTACAGTTACAGATGAAGAAATAAAGGATTTGAAAATAAGTGAGTCATGTACAATATCAGCTAAAATAAATGGAACTACATCAAAAATTGAAGTTTTAGTTGATACAACTAGCCCTGATATAGAAATTGAAAAAAATGGCGGAAATTATGTAATAGATAATAATCAAACATCAAAAGAAATAACAACGACAATTACAGTAAAAGATGAAGAAAGTGGAGTTGATAAGGTTTTATATAAATGGTTAAAGGCAAAAGATGATGGATCAAGACCAGATGCACCAGATGAAAAAGATTTAAAAACATTAGAAGGAACAACGGCAAATGTAACAAATACAATTTCAGAAAGCGGAAAATATTATTTATATGTTAAAGCACAAGATAAAGCTGAAAATGAAAGTGAAAAGTGGAGTGAGCCATTTAATGTTATAAATAAAGCAGATGTAGAAAATACAATAAAAATTGCTAAAGAACCAGACGGATGGACAAATGAAGATGTAAAAGTAACAGTTGATTATGGAAATATATTAACTACATTTAGACGTCAAGGATTTGGAAAAACAGAGAATGAAGCAAGACAAGATGCAATAAATAACACAATACAAACTAAAAATCCAATAACAGTTACAGTAAAAGAAAATGGAATAATTTATGTATCTGCAAAAGATCAAGAAGGATTAATAGATGATATATCAAAAACATTAAAAATAGATAATATAGATAAATTATTACCAGAAATAACATATACAAAAAATCCTGCACAAGGGTATACAAACAAAGACGTGGTACTTACAATAACATTAAAAGATCAAGAGGCAAACGATAAGTATGGATGTAGCAAAGTAATAGCATGGCAAATAAGCAAAGATAGTAATTTAGATGAAAACTCTAATAATTGGACAAATTTAGATGAAGCACAAGAACAAACAACAGTAGAATATAGCATAAAAGAAAATGGAACATATTATATATATGCAAAAGATCAAGCAGGAAATGTAGCAAAAGAGCAAATTGTAATAGATCAAATAGATAAAAATCCACCAAAAGTTGAAGTTACAGGAAATCCAACTACATGGGTAAAAGGTGAAGTTGAATTAGACATAACAGCTAAAGATGATGAAACTGGAATAAAAGAAATAAAAATAAATGGACAAAAAGTAACAGCAACTATAGATGAAGACAAAACAGCAAAAGTAAAATATCCTGTTACAGAAAATGGAACAATAAACATAGAAGTTACAGATGAAGCAGGAAATGTAACTACAAAAACAATAACAGTAGATAAAATTGATAATAAAGGACCTGAAGTAACAATAACAGGAAATCCAGAAAATTGGACAAATAAAGATACTACTTTACATGTAAAAGCAAAAGATGATGCAAGTGGAATAGAAAAAGTAACAATAACACAAGTAGTAAATGGTAAAGAAGAATCAAAAGATGTTAATTTTACAACAAATGAAGATGGTTCTATTGATTTAGACTACACAGTAGATAAAAATCAAACAATAAAAATAAGTGTTACAGATAAGGCCGGAAATACAACTACAAAAACAATAGTAGTAGATAAAATAGACAAGGAAAAACCAACATTAAAAGCACCAACTGCTGTTGCAACAACGAATACAGTTACAGTTACATTTAATCAAACAGATGCATTAAGTGGAATAGATGAAGAAACAATAAGATATGCAATAAGAAAACAAGGTGAAGATGAATGGGAAATAGTACAAAATAGTGAAAAAGTAAACACATTTATAAAAAGAACAAAAGATACATTATATGAAGTAAAAACAATAGCAAAAGATAAAGCTGGAAATGAAATGGAATCTGAAATTGTAACAGTTAGAACACTAAATTTAACAGAGCCATTAATTAGACAAAATCCAGAAACAATTACAAACGAAAATGTAAAAGTTACAATATTAGCACCTGATGCACAAGAAGGAACAACAATAAAATATGGAACAGATGGAGTAAATTTTGAATCAATTCCAACAAATCCATATACTTTTGAAGTAACAAAAAATCAAACAATATATGCATTAGTAGAAAATAATGAGGGTGAAAAATCCAATGTTGCAACACATCAAGTAGATAATATTGATAAATTATTACCTATAGTTACAAATATAAGTGCAAGCACAAAAGCAACAAATAGTACAGTAACAATAACAGCAAAAGCAAAAGACCAAGCTCAAACAGAGGAATATGCAAATAGTGGAATAGTTGCATATATGTTTAGCAAACAAACAGACATAACAAATAAATCTGAAGGATGGAACGAAATAACACAAACAACAGATGAAATAACAAAAACTCAAGAAGTATCAGAAAATGGAACATGGTATTTCTATGTAAAAGATGCTGCAGGAAATGTTAATAAAGCAAGTGAAGAAAACAAAATAGAAATAGGAAATATAGATAAAACTCTTCCTATAATAAGTGTAGAACCACAAAATAAAGAAGTATGTAAAAACACCAATGTTACAATACATGTAACAGATGAAGGTGGAAGTAACCTATCAGATTCTAACCAATATGAATACCAATTAGGAGAAAGTAACCAAAATATACCAACAGGAAATTGGTTAAAATACACAAATAATGTAGTATTCAATATAGGTGATAATATAACAGGAACACGTTACTTGTGGGTAAAAGAAGTAAAAGATAATGCACAAAATATATCTAATAAAGAAGGAACAAAAGTTAGCACATACCATGTATTTGGACCATATGTGTTTGATAATAGTGCACCAGAAGTAACATTTACACCAAATGGAAATGACACATATAGTAAAACACAAAAAACAAAAGTAACAGTAACAGATGTAGGAACATCAAATATAAATGAAAATGAATTAAAATATAAATGGGTAGTACAAAATGAGGCAGAACCTGCTGAAAATGAAATAGATACTACATTTATTAATGGTGCCAATATAGAAAATGCAAAAAAAGTTACAGGAAAATATTATTTATATGTTCTTGCTAAAGATAATTTAGGAAATACTAAAAAAGCCAAAAGTGAATTATTCTATTTAGATAATACAAATCCAAATAGTGAAGCACCAGTAAAGAAAGTAGCAACAAGTAGCAGTATAACTGTTGAATTTAAGCAAACAGATTCACACAGTCAAATAGATAATAATACTATTTATTATGGAAAAAGATTAAAAGGTACAAATGATTGGACATGGGAGAAAGATGCAAATTTAACACATAAATTTAAAGGACTTGTAAAGGAAACAACATATGAAATATGCACAAAGGCATCAGATAATGCAGGAAATGGAGAACAAATATCAAACATAGTAGAAATAACAACAGAAAAAATTGATAAACCAACAATTACTACAGACCCAAATGCACCAACAAATAAAAAAGTAAAAGTAACAGTAACATACCCAGAAATAGATGGTGGAAAATACAAATATAGTGAAGATGGAATAAATTATATAGAAGTTAGTTTAAATGATGGTGAATATGTAACATATATAGAAGAAAATAAAACAATATATGCATTAGTAGAAGATGAAAATGAACAAACATCTGAAGTTGCAACATTAGAAATAACATTTATAGATACTAAAAAGCCAACAGTAACAATAACTCCTAATGGAGGAACTTATGAACTAAATCCAGGACAAACAAATGTAAAAGAAAATGTTACAATTACAGCAAAAGACACAGGAACATCAGGTTTAAATGAAACATTACAATATGCAATAACAAGTAGCAATACTCAAAAACCAACAACAGGATGGACTAATTTTGAAAATGGATCTACAAATGAAATTACACTAAATGGAGGAAATAATTATATATGGTTTAATATTACAGATAATGCTGGAAACGAAGTAGAAAATAATGTATCTAATGTATTTAAAGTAAGCTATAAAATTATATATAATGCAAATGGTGGACAAAATGCTCCAAATGCACAAACTAAAGAAAAAGATGTTAATTTAACACTTTCAAGTGATGAGCCAACATGGGATGGATATACATTTAAAGGATGGTCAACATCTAAAGAAGCAGTAGAAGCAGAATATAAAAAAGGTGCAACATATAGTAAAAATGAAGCTACAAACTTATATGCTATATGGGATGCAAAAAGTTATGTAGTAACATTTAACCCACAAGGAGGAGAGGTAACTCCTACATCAAAAGATGTTGTATATAATAAAGAATATGGGCAATTACCAACACCAACAAAGCAAGGATATAGATTTGGTGGATGGTACTTAGAAAACACATATGAAAATAAAGTAGAAGAGAAAACAATTGTATCAAAATCAGAAAATCATACATTATATGCAAAATGGACAAGTGCAGAAAACACACCATATACAATTTATCACTATGTAGAAAATGCAAATGATAATGGTTATACATTATATAAAACAGAAGGAAAAGAAGGAAAAACAAATTCAGTAAAAACATTATTAGATGAAAAAATGGTAATAGATAATTGTACATATAAATATGCAAGCATAGAAGAAGATGGAAACGAAGAAACAAGTTTAACAATTAATGCAGACGGAACATCAAAAGCTTATTTATACTATACAAGAAATAAATTTACATTAACATTATCAAAAAATGAACATGTTGCAAGCGTTACAGGAGAAGGAAGTTATAAATGGGGACAAGATGTTTTAATAGATGCAAGTTTAAATCAAGAAGATGGTTATACATATACATGGGTTAACTGGACAGAAAATGGTGTAGAAAAAACAAAAGATCAAAAAGCAACAATAAAAATGAGTGCACAAAATATGACATTGGTTGCTAATGCAACAAGAAGTGCAAAAAAATATATAGTAACATATAACTCTATAGTAAATGGAGGAACAACTGAAACTATAGAAGAAGAGTGTACATACACACAAAATGTAGACCTAAGCAAAACAGCTGCAAAAACAGGTTATACATTTATTGGATGGAATACTAACAAAGATGCTATAAGTGCATTATCTACATTAGTAATGCCAAATAAAAATATAACTATATATGCAATATTTAAAAAAGATATAAAAGCAACATATATAGATTATAGTGCTACAACAAAGCAAATAAGAACACAAGATATAACAATATATAATAATCAAACAGCAACAATAACAGTTCCAGAACAAAATGAATACAATGGATGGACAAAAAATGGATGGACTAAAGATACTTCAAATTCTGCTGCTAAAGAAATAGAAGCACGGAGGCGGAGAAGTTTTAAAAATTACAACAAATGTTACATATTATGGATTATATACTAAAAATGTAAGTGTAACTTATAACTTAAATGGTGGAGTAGGTACAACTCCAAGCAAACAAACAGTAGAAAGAAAAGTAAATAGTTACTCAATTATAAATATATTTAACCCAGAAGTACAAATTTCTGATTTACAAGCAAGTAAAACAGGTTATACATTTAATAGTTGGAATACTAACCAAAATGGAACAGGAACAAAATATTTAGTTGGAAGCAAAACTAAACTTAGTGAAGATTTAAATTTGTATGCTATATGGACACAAAATAAATACCAAGTTACATTTAATACAAATGGTGGAAGCAGTGTAGAAAATAAAGAAGTAACATATGATTTAGCATACGGAAGTTTACCTTCTACAACAAAAACTGGTTATACATTTGCAGGATGGTATTTAGATAATGAAACATTTAAAAATAAAATAGAAGAAACAACTAAAGTTACAACACCAAATAACCATACATTATATGCAAAATGGGATATTATAACATATAAAATCACATATAATTTAAATGGTGGAACATTAGAAAATGCAAATAAAGAAAGTTATACAATAGAAACACCAAGCTTTACATTAAATAATCCACAAAAAGAAGGCTATATATTTATAGGATGGACAGGAAGTAATGGAAATGAAGCAAGTAAAACTGTAACAATTGAAAAAGGAAGCACAAGTGATAAACAATATACTGCAAATTGGGAAGCAAACAAATATACAGTTTCATTTAATTCAAATGGAGGAAATGATATAGCTTCTAAAGAAGTTACATTTGGACAAAACTATGGTGATTTAGAAAAACCTAAAAAACAAGGATTTACATTTGCAGGATGGTATTTAGACAATGAAACATTTAAAAATAAAATAGAAACAACTACAAAAGTTGGAATAGCAAACAATCATACATTATATGCAAAATGGACAGAAGGTGAATCTGAATATATTGTAGAACATTATAAACAAAATATAGAAGATGACCAATATGGTGAGCCAGAAGTAGAAACTTTAACAGCAGTAACTGGAAGTGAGGTAACACCTGCAACAAAAGATTATGGAAAAGGATTTGAAACACCTAACTTAAAATCAGCTGTAGTTAAGGCAGATGGAAGTACAATAATAAAATATTATTACAACAGAAAACTATTTACAGTTACATTTAACACAAATGGTGGAAATTCTGTGGAAAACATAACTGCAAAATATGAAAAAGAAGTAACATTACCAACTACTAGCAAAACTGGTTATACATTTAAAGGATGGTTAAACCAAGAATTAGAAGTTACATCACCATATAAAGTAGAAGATAATGTAACATTAAGTGCAAAATGGAATGCAATAACATACAATATTACATATTCATTAAATGGTGGAAACCTAGCAGAAGGAATAACAAATCCTAAAAATTACACAATAGAAACAGCAAGTTTTACACTAAATAATCCACAAAAAGATGGTTACACATTTACAGGATGGACAGGAAGTAATGGAACAACACCAAACACAACAGTAACAATTTCAAAAGGAACAACAGGAGATAAGGAATTTATTGCAAATTGGAAAGCAAATGAATATATAGTAACATTTAATCCAGATGAAGGAACAGTAAATCCATCTTCTAAAACAGTAACATATAATGAAAGTTATGGACAATTGCCAACACCAATAAAGACAGGGTATAAATTTAACGGATGGTATACTGGGCTAAATGGAGCTGGAACAAAAATTACAGACCAAAGTATAGTTACTATAACTGCAAATCAAACATTGTATGCAAGTTGGAGTGTTAATAGTTATACAATTACATATAATGCAAATGGAGGAAGCGGAGCACCAGGAAGCCAAACTAAAAAATATAATGAATCTTTAACTTTAAGTGCTACTAAGCCAACAAGGACAGGCTATACATTTAAAGGTTGGGGATTAAATGGATCAGCAACAGAGGTTAAATATAATCCAGCAGATACGATTGGAGCAAATACAATTTCTAATGATTTAGTATTATATGCAATATGGGAAATAAATAAATATACAATTACATATAATGCAAATGGTGGAAACAGTACTCCTGAACCAACAACTGCAAATTACAATGAAACAATACAAATGCCAAGTGCATCAAGAAAATATACAGTTACATTTAATACAAATGGAGGAACAGCACTTGATAATCAAACATCAACATATCAATTTACAGGTTGGTATACAGATGCAACAAATGGAACAAAGAAAGAATATAAAACAATGCCAGCATATAATGAAACATTATATGCACATTGGGATGATACAAAATCAAGTATAACAATTGGAACAACAACAAAAGAAGGTTATACATTTGCAGGATGGTATATAGATGAAGATTTAAAAACACAGTTAACAACAAATGAGAATGGAACATATTTACCAACAAAAGATATTACAATTTATGCAAAATGGAATGCAAATAAATATGTGGTAACATTTGATCCAGGTGAAGGTACAGTTAATCCAACTACAAAAGAAGTAACATATGATTCAACATATGGAGAACTTCCAGTAGCTAAGCTTGCAGGCTATGGATTTGGAGGATGGTATACAAAACAAGATGGACAAGGAGAGGAAATAACATCATCAACAATTGTAAAAATTACATCAAATCAAACATTATATGCAAGATGGGCACAAGGACAATATGTTGTAAAACACTATAAACAAAATATAGATGGAACATATCCAAGTGTTCCAACAGATGTAGAAAATAAATCAGCAGTGCCAGGAAATAAAGTAACACCACCTACAAAAGATACTACACAAGGAAGCTACTTAGGATTTAGTGCACCACAAACACAAACAAAAGAAATAACAGAGGATGGAAATACAGAATTTATTTATAAGTATGAAAGAAAATCATATGATTTAAATATTAATCCAAATGGAGGAAAATATGAAGGTTCTCAATCAACAGTAACAGTTACACAAAAATTTGAATCAACATATACAGTTTCTAATAAAATAGAAGCACCCGCTGGATATGTGGTTACATTTAAAAACTTTGGAGGACAAGATGATTACACTAAAAAAACTTCAACAAAAACATTTACAAATTGGATAAAAACAGGACAAGGAACATTAAATGGAAATGTTTATACATATGGTGCAGGAATTGGAACAATAGTTGCAAATTATAAAAATGATAGTATAGAAATGCCAGACGATCCAACACATGAAGGCTATACATTTACAGGATGGTATTTAGATGAGCAATGTACAAATAAAGTAAGTTTAAATACAGATAAAACATATACACCAAGCCAAAATATTACATTATATTCTGGATGGAGCATTAATAAATATACATTAACAATTTCAAGATTAAGTGAAAATACAACAAAAGAACAAAATTACAACACACAATTAGACTTAAGTACTTATAATAGTAGTGGATATAAAGTAACATTAAATCCAAATTATGACGGTGGAGCAAATACAGTATTAACACAAACACATAAATCTTGGAGTAAAGATGGTTTTGGTACATTAAGTGGAAACATTTATACATATGGTGCAGGTAATGGAAAAGTAACAGAAAACTATAATGATGTTACATTAACTACTCCGACACAAGTAGGTTATACATTTGTTGGATGGTATACAGATTCAGAACTAAAAAATGAAGTAAAATTAAATGCAGACAATACATATACACCAACAGCTAATATAACATTATATGCAAAATGGACCGCAAATACTAATACAAAATATACTGTAAAACATTATAAACAAAATATAGACGGAACATACCCAAGTGTTCCATCAGAAGAAGAAGTAAAATATGGAACAACAAAAGAAACAACAAATGCTGGTCCAAAAACATACAAAGGATTTACAACACCAGCAAAACAAAATAAAGAAATATTAGCAAATGGAACAACAATAATAGAATATAAATATGTAAGAGATTTATCAACATTAACAATTAACCCAAATGGAGGAACATATAGCAAAGATCTAAATATAGAACAGGCATATGAGTCAACATATGTAGTAGATAATGCAAATATAACACCACCTAAAGGATTTACTGTAACATATAATGCAAATGGAGGAACAACAGAAGTTGGAAGTGAAGTTTCAACTAAAACATTTGAAAGTTGGTTATTAACAGGCGGTGGAAAATTTGTAGGAAATACATATACATTTGGAACAAAAGATGAAGATGGAACATTAACTGCAAATTATAAAAATAACAGCATAAATTTAACAACAGCTAAAAAAGTTGGCTATACATTTACAGGATGGTATTTAGACAGTAATTGTACACAAGCTTTAGTATTAAATGCTGATGGAACATATACACCACAAAAAGATATAACAATATATGCTGGTTGGTCTGCTAACCAAGTAACATATAAAGTATACCGTTATTTAGAAAATGCAAATAATGAAAACTACACATTATATGGAGATGTTATAGAAGGAAAAGCAGCAGCTGGTTCAACACTTACACTTTTAACAGAAGCAAATAAAAATCAAATTGCAAATACTAAATATGTAGGAGCAAATTTAACAGGTGGAACTTTGGGAGTTGGAACATCTATTACAACAACAACTGTAGCACCAGATGGAACAACAAATATATATTTATATTATGATAGAAATGAATATACATTAACATTAGAAAAAAATGAATATATAGAAACTGTAACAGGTGCAGGAACATACAAATGGGGCGCAACAGTAGCTATTAATGCAACTGTAAAAACAAATATTACAGGTTATAATGCTTCTGTATGGGATAAATGGACATTGACTGAAGGAAATGGAGTAACAGTACCAACGACAATTAAAGGAAACATTGTTATGACAGCAGGAAATATTACAATAGTTGCAAATGCTGTTAAAGGAACACCAATTACTTATAGTGTTGTATATAATGGAAATGGAGCAACAGGAGGAACAACAGCAAGTTCAACACATACATATGATAAAGCACAAAATTTAACAGCAAATGGTTATAAAAAAGAATATACAGTAACATTTAATTATAATTATTCTGGAAGTACAAATACAGTAGCTGCATATAAATATGATTTTGTAAATTGGAAAGATTCAAACAATAATACATATTTAGATAAAGCAAGTGTAATAAACTTAGCAAAAACTAGTGGAGCTATAGTAACACTTAATGCTAACTGGCAAGAAGGAGAAAATGATCCATTGCCAAGTGCAAAAAGAACAGGATATGGTTTAGCTGGATGGTATACTGACAAAGAATGTACAGATGCAAATAAAGTAGGTGACCCAGGAGCAAGTTACAAAGTAAATGCAAATACAACTTTATACGCAAAATGGGAAGAAGGTCAAGTTGAATATACAGTTAAATATTATATTCAAAATATTGAAGGAACAGGTTATGATTTAAAAGATACTGAAATTAAAGCAGGTAAAACAGGAACAACAACAAATGCAACACCAAAAACATATGTAGGATTTACAACACCAGAAGAAAAAACAGCAACAATTGCAGCAGACAGTTCAACAGTAATTGAATATTACTACACAAGAAATTCATATACATTAACACTTACAAAAAATGAACATGTAAAAGAAGTATCAGCAACAGGGGAAGTAAGTGGAATAACAAATACAAGCAAGTCTTATAAATATGGAGAAAACATAGATTTAAGTGCAACATTAAATGATATTGCAGGATATACATATAGTTTTGTAAATTGGGTATCAAACAATACAAGCTTAGTTGCAAACACAACACAAAAAGATGCTAAAATTACAATGCCAGCAGGAAATGTAACATTAACAGCAAATGGTTCAAGAACTATACAAAATTATACAATTACATATAATTTAAATGGAGGAGCACTTGTAGCAGGAAAAACAAATCCAACATCTTACAATGTAGAAAGTCAAAATATAACTTTAAATAATCCACAAAAAACAGGATATACATTTACAGGATGGACTGGAAGTAATGGAACAACACCAAGTACAACTGTAACAATTGCAAAAGAAAGTACAGGAAATAAAAATTACACTGCAAATTACAATGTTAACCAATATGAAGTAACATATATAGATGTAGTAGGAAGCACAACAGGAAAAGTATTAGGAACAAGTAAAGAAAATGTAAACTTTGGAACACAAGTAACAGGAGCAAGCAAAGGAACAGATGTAACTGTTGGAAAATACTATGCAGGCTATGTATATAGTAGTGCAACAACAGCAACAGTAACAACAAGTGGAGCAACAGTATATAGAATATTTACAGCATATGATAAAACAAAATATACAGTAGAGCACTATGTAATGAAAACAGATGGAACATATGAGGAAGAAGCAACAAAAACAGATAGTACAAAAACAGGAACAACAGACAGCGAAGTTACAATAGCAAACCTAAAAGATAGCACACTATTAGTTACAAATGGAATATATTATAGTTATGGACAAGTAGATGGAAAAACAGTAACAAGTACAACAATAAAATGTGATGGAACAAGAGTAATAAAATTATATTATGCACGTACAAGTGGAACATTAAAGACAGTAGCAGGAGAAAATATAGAAAGTGTTACAGTGCAAAATAGTGTAAAATATTACTATGGAGCAACAGTACCAAGTTTAACAGCAAAAACAATGACAATAGAAGGACATACAGTAACATTTAGTAAATGGACAAGTAATAATGAAACATATGTAAAAAGTAGTACAGTTAATCCATATGGATCATTTACATGGCCAGCAATACCAGATGGAACAGCAATAACATTAACAGCAAGTGCAAGTAAAACACCGAATAAATATGAAGTAACATATAAAGACGTAGTAGGAAGTACAACAGGAAAAGTATTAGGAACAAGTAAGGAAAGTGTAAACTTTGGAATACAAGTAACAGGTGCAAGCAAAGGAACAGATACAACAGAAGGAGCATATTATAAAGGCTACTTATATGACAGTTCAACAACAGCAACAGTAACAACAAGTGGAGCAACAGTATACAGAATATTTAAACCAAGTACTAATACAAAATATACCGTAAGTCGTTATTTAGAAAATGCAAATGACAATACATATACTTTATATGATACAACTACAAAAACAGGAACAACAGATAGTACACTTACACTAAGTACAGAAGCTAAAAGCTTAGAAATAGCAAATACAACATTTGCTGGAGGAAACTTAGTAGGAGGAACATCAGGTGTTGGAACAGTTATTACAAGCACAACTGTAAAACCAGATGGTAGTACAAAAATTTGCTTATATTACACAAGAAATAAATTTACTTTAGAATTAAGTAAAAATGACTATATTTCAAGTGTAACAGGAGCTGGAAGTTATAAATGGGGACAAAATGTAACTATAAAAGCAAATGTAAAAGCAAATGATATTTATTATATATATGGCTTTGCAAATTGGACAAAAGACGGTGTGCAATATGAAACAGAAAGCACAAAACAATTTTCAATGGGAACACAAAATCTATCATTGGTTGCAAATGGTAAAATATTACAAGGTCAAGAATATACAGTAACATTTGAACCAAAAGGTGGAACAATTACAACAAATACTAAAAAGGTAAATTACTCATCTACATATGGAAATTTACCAGCAGTAAATGGACAAGAAGGCTTAACTGCAAAAACATACACATTAACATATAATTATAAATATACAGGAAAGGCAAATTCTAGTAAACAATATGCATGTAGCTTAAATGGTTGGTATAAAGAAGAAGCATATACAAATATTGTAACTAGTGCATCAAAAGTAACAACAGCAAGTAATCATACATTATATGCAAAATGGAATAATCCAAGTGTGACATTGGAAACACCTGTAAGGGCTGGATATACATTTGATGGATGGTATACAGATGAAAGCTTAAAAACAAAAGCAGGAAATGGTGGAGCAAGTTACAGTATTGGAGCAAATACAACATTATATGCAAAATGGATTGCAAATACAGATACAAAATATACAGTCGTACACAAAAAGATGAATTTAGATGGAACATATCCAGAAGGAAATTCACCAATAGCTGGAAAAGTAGAAGTTGTAGAAAAAGCAGGAACAACAGATAGTAATGTAACACCAGAAACTAATACATATACTGGATTTACAGCACCTGAAAAACAAACAGTAACAATAAAAGGTGATGGAACAACAGTAGTTGTGTATGAATATTCTAGAAATAAATATACATTTACATTAGGATCTTTGACAGGTGTAAGTAATGCTGGAAGTACAGCTACTGGAAGTTATTATTATGAAACTGTAATTACATTAAAAGCAACAGTAAATACAGGTTATACATGGAGCAAATGGGAAAGCAGTAATACAAGTATGCAAGCTAATATAACTGGACAATCAGGAAGCTTTACAATGCCAGCAGGAAATATTACAATGACACCAAAGGTTACTGCAAATACATATACAGTAAACTATAATGGAAATGGAGCAACAGGAGGAACGACTGCAAGTTCAACACATACATATGACAAAGCACAAAACTTAACATTAAATGGCTATGAAAGACAGTATACAGTAACATTTAATGAAAATTATGAAGGAAGCACAAACCAAACAGCAAAATCAACATATGCATTTAAAGATTGGAATTTAAAAAATGATGGAACAGGAAATGCATATACAAATGGACAAAGTGTAACAAACTTAACAAGTACTAACAATGGAACTGTGACATTATATGCTATGTGGGATAATACTGTAAGCAGTGCTAAATTAACATTACCAACACTTACAAGAGCAAATTATGTATTTGAAGGTTGGTATAAAGAACAAGCGACTACAACACTTGTCGGAACAGCTGGAAACACATACACTCCAAGTGGAAATATAACATTATATGCAAAATGGTCTTTAGCAAATTATAGTGTAACAACCAAAAATGGTTCATATTACTTTAAAACTCTTGCAGAAGCTGTAGCAAAAGCAGATAGTGATGGATCAACAATAACAATATTACAAACAAATACAGATGTATCTACTGTAATAATTGATAAAAATGTAACGATAAATACTAATGGAAAAACAGTTACAAGAAATGCAACAATTACCGTAAATAATGCAAAAACAGTAACAATTAATGGTGCAGGAGGATTTACAACATCTGCTACTAATACATTTACACTAAATGGAGGAAACTTAACAGTAAATGATGGAACAATTTATTCAAGTGGAGCTGTAGCAATAGGACAAACAGGAGCTGGAACAATTAATATATTAGGAGGAACAATAAAAGGTAAAACAGCAGCAATTAGTAGTTTGCAAGCTGCAACTGTAAATATAGGAAATAACAGTAACTCTATAGTAAGTGCTGAAGCTCCTGTAATAGAGGCAACAGCAGGCTATGGTATAAATTTAACAGGAACAAGTTCAAAACTAAACTTTAATTGCGGAGTTATAAAAGGTACATCAAAGACTACATATAATGGAATAGATGTTGCATTTAATGTAGCAGGGTCAAAAACATATAGAAGCGGTTATGGAGCAAAAACAACTTTAGCAAATTCAGTTTATAGTACAATATTAGTAAAGGCAACAATTGCAGTAAATCCAACGCAAGTATATTTAAATACTACAACAAATAAAACAAAAGTTTTAACAATAACAGGAGCTTCTTTAGGAACATTAAGCTATTCAACTAATGATGCAAATATTGCAACAATAAGTAATGGAACAATAACTGCATTAAAACAAGGTGAATGTACAATAACAGTAAAAGAAGCAAATGCAGGATTAACAGCAACATGTAAAGTAATAGTAGATGATATACTTCCTGTTTGGACAATAGAAGTTGAGTCTGTAGAATAAAATAAAAAATCAGAATTTAAGATTATAATTAAATTCTGATTTTTTTATTTTTTATACAAAAAAGTCGAAAAAAGCTTACGCAAATAAGAAATTTGCGGATTATGTCAAAAATTACGTAATAAAAATGTAAACAAAACTTAATATATGACATCAAAACACGGCAAATAAGCATCCCTAGTATGATAAAAGGCAGTTTTAAATACAATAAAATACCTATATTGATTTTAATAAATTAAGAACTTAAAATATATGTAGAAAATACTATTTTTAAATGTTGCGAAGGGAAGGTATTTATAATGCTAAGCAAATTAAAAAATTTAAAATTAAGCAAAATTACAATTATTAGTATAGCTATATTGATAAGCCTAGCCTTATGTTTTGGCTTTTTTTATGCAGCACTTATAAACCAAGAAAAACAAAAAATGGAAGTAAGTGTATTAGAAATAAGTCCATATACGGAAGAAGTATCAATTTCTGGAAAAGAAATTACACAAAACTATGCAGTTACAACAATTAATGGCAAGAAGTATATTAATAATTTAAACACAGTAAAATTATTGTTAAAAGGAACCGACGAAAACTATAGTGGGAATAGCTTAACTGCTAGCAATATAGTTGTTAAAGTTGGAGGTAGTGTTGTTACACCAAAAACAAAAACACTTGGAAGTGCACAAAATATAACAAATGGTGTTCAATATGAATTAACATTAGCAGGAATACCTGGAAATGGTGTGTTAACTGTTGAAGTTGATGCTAATACCTTAACAGATAAATCACAAAATAAGAATATATTAACAAAATTTGATTCTAAAATAGAGGTTGACAATACTGCACCTACAATAGCTGCAAGTGATATAACATATGGCGATACATTACAAATTACATTATCAGACAGTAGTTCATTAGTTAATAAGTGGGCTATTACATCAAGTAATGTTTTACCAACAACAGGATGGAACGAGATTACTCAAACTCAAAAACAAACTGTAACAAAAACAGGATTAACAGTTGGAACATATTATATTTGGGCAAAAGATTCAGTAGAAAATGTTAGCTCAAAAAGTATTAAAGTTACAGGCAAATCAATAGATAATAGTTCAATTAGCGTAGCATTAAATCCAACAACTTATACATATGATGGAACAGAAAAAAAACCAGGTGTTACTGTAAAAGATGGGACAAATACATTAACAGTTGGAACAGATTATTCATTTGTATATTCAAATAATATTAATGCAGGAACAGGAAAAGTAACAATAACAGGAAAGGGAAATTATACAGGAACTAAGATTGTAAATTTTACAATAAATAAAAGAACATTAACAGTAAAAGCAGAAGCAAAATCAAAAACATATGGGGCAGGAGATCCAGGATTAACATATACATATAGTAATCAAGTAAGTGGACAAACACCAAAATTTAGTGGAGCATTATCAAGAGCTGAAGGAGAAAATGTAGGAACATATGCAATAAATAAAAATACATTAGTTTTGGTAGATAATTCACCATTTTTGGCAAATAATTATACATTATCTTATGTGGGGGCAAACTTAACAATAACTGCAAAGAATGCAAGCACATTTACTGCAACATTAAATCCAACAAGTTACACATATGATGGAACAGAAAAGAAACCAAGTGTTACTGTAAAAGATGGAGAAAATTTATTAGCAGTAGGAACAGATTATTCATTCGTATATTCAGATAATATAAATGCAGGAACAGGAAAAGCAACAATAACAGGAAAGGGAAATTATACAGGAACAAAAGTATTAAATTTTACAATAAATAAAAGAGCAATAACAGTAAAAGCAGCAGATGGAACTAAAACATATGATGGAGCAGCGCTAACAAATGCAGCAGTAACATTAACAGAAGGAACATTAGTAAGTGGACAGAGCTTAACAGCAACAGCAACAGGAAGTATAACAAATGTAGGAAGTACAGCAAATACAGTAAGTAGTGCAGTAGTAAAAAGTGGAACAACAGATGTAAGTGGAAATTATACAATAACAAAAACAAATGGAACATTAACAGTAAATAAAAGAACATTAACAGTAAAAGCAGAAGCAAAATCAAAAACATATGGAGCAGGAGATCCGGAATTAACATATACATGTAGTAATCAAGTAAGTGAGCAAACACCAAAATTTAGTGGAACATTATCAAGAGATGCAGGAGAAAATGTAGGAACATATGAAATAAAACAAAATACATTAGCCCTAGCAGATAATTCACCATTTTTAGCAAATAATTATACAATAGCATATATAGGTGCAAATTTAACAATAAATAAAGCAGCTACAGCAACAGCAGCGGCAGCAGACAAAACATATAATGGAGCGAGCCAAACAGGAGTAACAGGAAGTTATGTAAGTTGGGCAAACTCAACAACAGGAATTGATGCAGGAAGCTATACAGCAATAGCAACCCCAGATGAAAACCATGCATGGAGTGATGGAACAACAGCAGCCAAGAGCATAACATGGACAATGTCAGCAAAAGAAGTAGCAGTAACATGGGGAACAACAATATTTACATATAATGGATCAGCGCAAGGACCAACAGCAAGTGCGGAAAGTGGAGTAACAGGAGAAACAATAAATGTAACAAGAACAACAGGAACAAACGCAGGAAGCTATACATCAACAGCAAGCATATCAAGTGTAACAGGAGGAAGAGCAAAGGCTGGAAATTACAAATTAACAGAAAATACAAAAGCATTTATAATAAATAGAGCAACAACAGCAACAGCAGCAGTAGCAGACAAAACATATAATGGAGAAAGCCAAACAGGAGTAACAGGAAATTACGTGAGTTGGGGAGGAATAACAGCCGGAATAGATGCAGGAAGCTATACAGCAACAGCAACCCCAGATGAAAACCATGCATGGAGTGATGGAACAACAGCAGCAAAGAATATAACATGGACAATGTCGGCAAAAGAAGTAGCAGTAACATGGGAAACAATAACATTTACATATAATGGAGCAGCACAAGGACCAACAGCAACTGCAGAAAGTGGAGTAACAGGAGAAACAATAAATATAACAAGAACAACAGGAACAAATGCAGGAAGTTACACATCAACAGCAAGCATATCAAGTGTAGCAGGAGGAAGAGCTAAAACTGAAAACTATAAATTAACAGGGGCTGCAAAAGCGTTTACAATAAATAAAGCAAATTTAACATTGACATTTAGTGAAAACAGTGGAAGTGTAAGTTACCAAAATGGAACAGGTTTATTTACAGTTACACCATCTGGTTATGTAGATTCAGAAACTGGAACATTGAGCGTTACAAGTGAAAATACGGATTATATAACGGTTACAAGCGAAAATGCAGCAACGGCAAAGAATAATACAGCTGTAACTGTAGGCTATAAAGCAAATCAGTATACTTCTTCAAAAATAAATATAATAGTATCTATAGCAGCAACTACAAATTATAATGGGGTTTCTAAAAATTATGAAATAACTATAAGTGATTCAATTGCACCAACAATTAGAGTAAGTAGTAATACAACTTATGCAAAATCACAAAATGTAACAATTACTTTAAGTGATGAAGGAAGCGGCCTTGCAGCAGGAACATATGGAATAACATATGTTGGAATTCCTGCAACAAATGGATCAATAACATCTAAATCATTAAGTATTATTGTTTCTACATCGGGAATTAAAAGTGCATCAACAAGTGTAACTGTAAGTGATGGAACTGGAATTTATGATGGAACTGCAATAGTACAAAGTATTGTAAATGATGTTTCAGGAAATTCATTAGCAGCAGGAACTAGTGTTACAGGAGAACAATATCTTGATAATACAGCACCAGAATTATCTGACTTTAAATATGCTATTTCAACTTCTAAGCCGACTCAATGGCAAGCAGCAAGTTATAAAATTAGATTTAATATAACTGAAGATCATTCAGGAGTGGCTGGCTTTTTCGTAACAGGTGATATGAGTACTTCTTTATCATCAACAAGTAGTAATTGGATTAGTTATACAAGTAAAACAATAGATATTACTATTTCTTATGGTCCAACAATGAGAATTTGGTTAAAAGATAATGCTGGTAATGTATCATATAAGAATTTTTCATTATCACCAGTTGCAGTATCTACTGAAACAGATTGTTACGTGCTATATCCAACATTACAATCTGCAATAGGAACGGCTTCAAGTAATAGTGATTTGCGGAAATGGAACAGTTTCTGGAACAGTTACATTATTAAAAAATGTTAAAGAAAAAATTAATAATAAGAGAACAGATAAAACTATAACAGTTTCTTTAGGGACTTATAGAGTGGAATGGAGTGAAGATAATACATATGTAATATATAATTATGGAAAGTTAACTCTTAGAGGAACATCATCAACTAGTCAGGCTAATATAGGTTCAACACAATATTCAAATACAAATGGAATATATAATGGTAGTAATGGAACTTTAATATGTTGGTATCTAAGCTTTAATTCTTATAAGACATCATTGAGTAATAATGGAACTGCATATATACATTATTCTGATATGAGTCCAGTAAGTTCAAATGCAATATATTCTAGTGGAGGAACTATTGATTTATCAGGTTCAACATTGAGCGTGCAAGGCTCAAGTTCTCCAACAGTAAGAATTATAAATACAACTTTGAATTTTAAATCTGGAACAATTACATCAGCATTGGGGGGAAAAGCTATATATGCTTCAGACGCATCAGTATTAAATGTATCAGGAGGTACAATATCAAGTGATACAAGGACTTCATGTAAAGATACATTGATAGGAGTTTTTGGCGATAGTTCAAAAATGAATATGACTGGTGGAACAATAAATAATACAAAACATAATATGGCAGTTGCAGTTGATGGGCAATCATCATTTACCATGAGTGGAGGAACTATTAATGCATCTTCTGCCCATGCATTAAAAACGCAATCTAAAGCAAATCCGTCTATACTAATAAATGGAGGAACAATTACTCAAACAACATCTCCTAAAAGTAATGGTGAAACCTGGTGTGCAATTTTGGCAGAAATGAATGATACAAGTACAAGTAGTAGAAATTATATAAATATAAATGGTGGTAAAATTAGTTCTAAATATTCATGTGTAATAGGAATAAGTAATGCAGGAACTGGTAGAGCAGCAATAACAATTGGAAATAGTTCTACAACATACACAAATTCAACGCCTGAATTAATATCATATGAATCATATATAGTTGATGCTTCTAATACGCCAAATAAACCAAGTGTGTATTTTTACAATGGCAGTATGACATCAAAGCAAAGTAGTTATAATAACAATTGTAATGCTTATGTAAGATCAGGATATAGTAGAAAATCAAATTATGGTTCACCACATGGTGCATATTCTGTCTCTTATACACATCTGACGCTGCCGACGAACTCTAGGGTGTAGAT
>ENA-OYZX01000437-OYZX01000437.1-human-gut-metagenome-genome-assembly--contig:-NODE-437-length-21350-cov-5.956797_pt1 | contig 21350 bp, 24 predicted proteins | sample MGYA00243296_ERZ653489 | MGnify/ENA primary metagenome ERZ653489 (study PRJEB26926, sample SAMN06165098) | human gut metagenome | biome: ENVO:00009003; feature: ENVO:2100002; material: ENVO:00002003... | reverse complement strand
AGATCTACACCCTAGAGTTCGTCGGCAGCGTCAGATGTGTATAAGAGACAGCACACGGAGAGCACGACGGAGGCTCCCGTCTGCTGGCAGAGATGCTCCATGTAGGGCCGCGCCACAAGGGAAATATCCCACGAACGCTCGACCTGGCGGCCGTATTCAAACAGGCGCAGCCCGAGCGAATACTTTCCGTCGGGCGTCTGCGTGACCACGTCATACGTCCGCATGGTGGTCAGAAGGCCGAACACGGTACTCTTCGGATAGCCGCACTGCGCCGACAGCTCCTTGAGCGACAGCGGCTTTTTCGACCGGCTCAGAAGCTGCAGCAGCTCCATCGCCTTCGCGACCGACAATATGATATTTCCATCCACCACGGCGCACGCCCCCTTTTACCGTCAGCATAGCGCCCGCGTGATATTTTGTCAAGAATAATCCGATAATACCAATCGAAAATCCGATAATATCGCACGTTCGATTTGAAATGACCGGGATGAAAATGCTACAATGGGTGCAAACGAAAGGATCGGCGCCCTATGGAAGATACATTTGGCAGGAATATCCGTTATCTGCGGCTGTCGGTGACGGAGCTTTGCGACCTTCGCTGCCGCTACTGCATGGCGGAGGAGGGCGTCTGCAAGCGCGGACACGAGGAGCTGTGCTCCTTTGAGGAGCTGCGGGACTTCACGGCGGCCGCCGCGGCGCTCGGCGTGACGAAGCTCCGCGTGACCGGCGGCGAGCCGCTGGTCCGGCGCGGGATCGTAGAGCTGTGCGCCATGCTGCGCGCAGTTCCCGGGATCGAGGAGCTTTGCCTGACCACGAACGGCACGCGGCTGGAACAGCTGGCCGCGCCGCTGAAGGCAGCCGGCGTGGACCGGCTGAACATCAGTCTTGATACGCTCCGACCGGAGCGCTACCGCGAGATCACGCGCACAGGTAAGCTGGAAAACGTGCTGCGCGGCATCGAGGCGGCGGAGCGCGCGGGCTTTGAGAACATCAAGCTCAACTGCGTGCTGCTCGGCGGCATGAATGACGATGAGATCGGCGACTTTGTTCGCCTGACGGCGAAAAAGCCGTGGCAGGTGCGGTTCATCGAGCTGATGCCGATGGGCGTGTGCGCGGCGTGGCCGCCGGAGCGCTTTCTGCCCGCGCAGGAGGTCCTCTCCCGCGTGCCGGAGCTGCGTCCCGCAGGCCGCAGCGGCGTCGCGCAGCTGTACCTCCTGCCGGGAGCGGCAGGGACGGTCGGACTGATCGAGCCGATGAGCTGCGCCTTCTGCGCGGACTGCACAAGAATACGCATCACGGCGGACGGGAAGCTCAAGCCCTGCCTGCACTCGGACGCGGAGCTCGCGCTGCGCGGTCTTTCCAGCGCGGAGCTGGAAGCGGCCATCCGCCGGGGCATCCTGATGAAGCTGGCACGGCACCGCATGGACGAGACCGGCGTCACAGAGACGCACCGCGGGATGTTTGCGATCGGAGGATGAAGATGGAGCTGACGCATTTTAACGAACAGGGCCGCGCCCGCATGGTGGACGTGAGCGAAAAGGCGCAGACCTATCGCGTGGCGCGCGCCGCCGCGACGGTCCGCATGGCAAAGGCGACGATGGACAGGATCCGCGAGGGCTCCATCGGCAAGGGCGATGTGCTGGCGGTCGCGCAGGTCGCGGGCATCATGGCGGCGAAGAAGAACAGTGAGCTGATCCCGATGTGCCACCCGTTGCTGCTCACGAAGGTGGACATCTCATTTGAAATGGAAGAAGCCGCCCTGCACATCCGCAGCGAGGTCCGCTGCCATGGCGAGACAGGCGTTGAAATGGAAGCGCTGACGGCGGTGAGCGTCGCGGCGCTGACCGTGTACGATATGTGCAAGGCCGTACAGCGCGATATGCGCATCGACGGCATCCGCCTCCTTTATAAGGAAGGCGGAAAGAGCGGCGTTTATGAAGCGGAGGAATGAAGAAATGGCACAGGTGACCGCAGTCAACATCAGCGAAAAAAAAGGGGTGCGCAAGCACGAGGTCCCCTATATCGACCTGAAGCTCCGTCACGGCATCGTGGGCGACGCCCACGCGGGCGACTGGCACCGCCAGATCAGCCTGTTGGCTGAGGAGAGCGTGGACACGATGCGCGCCGTCTGCCCCATCGCGCTGGACTCAGGCATCTTCGCCGAGAACATCAACACCCGCGGCATCGAGCTCAGAACGCTCCCTGTCGGCACACGCCTGCGCGTGGGCGAGACGGAGCTTGAGGTCACGCAGATCGGCAAGCAGTGTCACAACGACTGCGAGATCAAGCGCGCGACCGGCAAATGCGTGATGCCGACCGAGGGCATTTTTGCCGTCGTGGTCAAAGAGGGCCGCGTGCAGGCCGGAGACGAGATTGAGGTGCTGAAATGAAGCTCATTCGAACCGAGGACGCGGTGGGTCATGTCCTCTGCCACGACATGACGCAGATCATCAAGGACAAGTATAAGGACGCGCGTTTCCGCAAGGGCCACGTCGTGACGGAGGAGGACATCCCCGTGCTGCTGAGCATGGGCAAGGAGCACCTCTACGTCTGGGAGATGACGCTCGGCATGGTGCATGAAAACGACGCGGCGGAGCGTCTGCTCACCCTCTGTGGGCAGGAGAATATGCTCCGCAGCGAGGTCAAGGAGGGCAAGATCGAGCTGAAGGCCGCCTGCGACGGCGTGTTTCTGGTCGATTCCCAACGGCTCATCGCCGTGAACAGTCAAGACGAGGTGATGATCGCCACACGCAAGGGCGGCACGGCGGTGCGCGCGGGCGACAAGCTCGCGGGGATGCGCGTCATCCCGCTCATCATCGCCGAGGAAAAGCTCCAAAAGGCCGAGCGGGCCGCGGGCGGCGAGCCTCTGCTTGCGCTCAAGCCCTATGTGCGTAAGACCGCCTGCATCGTCGCCACCGGCGGCGAGGTGAAAAAGGGTCTCATTCAGGATACCTTCACGCCGGTCGTGATCGACAAGCTCAGGACCTACGGCATCGAAACGCTCGAGGTCGTCTACTCCGGCGACGGCGTGGAGAATGTGCGTGACGCGGTGCTTGCGATGCGTGAAAGGAAGCCCGATATGATCCTCTGCACCGGCGGCATGAGCGTCGATCCCGACGACAACACGCCCGGCGGCATCAGGGCTGCGGGCGCGGACATTGTCTGTTACGGCGCGCCGGTGCTGCCCGGCGCCATGTTCCTGCTCGGCTATTTTGACGACGGTACGCCCGTCATGGGTCTTCCCGGCTGCGTGATGTACGCGGGCGCGACGGTCTTTGATCTAGTGCTGCCGAAGGTCGCGGCGGACGTTCCCGTCACGCGCGCCGATATCGCCGCCATGGGCGAGGGCGGGCTGTGCCTTGGCTGCAAGCCGTGCCGGTATCCGGTCTGTCCGTTCGGAAAATAAATCCTTCGCGCCTGCGGGCGCGAAGCTTTGACCATTCATTATCTTTCACGAAGGATAACGATAGAGAACTATTTTGAAAGGAAAAAGAAACCCATGAAAAAGCTCGTATCTCTGCTCCTCGCGCTCTCCCTCGCGCTCGCGCTGACCGCCTGCGGCCAGAAGGACACGGCCCCCGACACCACCCAGACCGACGATCCCCAGACCGAGCAGGCCGAGCCGGTCGAGCTGATCGTGTTCGCCGCCGCCTCCATGACGGAGACTCTGACCGAGATCGCGGAGCTTTACAAGACCGCCGCGCCCGAGGTCACCATCACCTACAACTTCGATTCCTCCGGCAAGCTGCTCACCCAGATCAAGGAAGGCGCAGACTGCGACCTGTTTATCTCCGCCGCTCCCAAGCAGATGAACGCGCTCGACGGCAGCCTCATCGGCAACACGGAGAAAAATCCCGACGGGCTTGACAGGATCGTGACCGGCAGCCGCATCGACCTGCTCGAGAACAAGGTCACGCTTGCCGTTCCCGAGGGCAACCCCAAGGGCATAGAGAGCTTTGACCAGCTTGCCGAGCTGCTCAAGGGGGGAGATGTGATGCTGGCCATCGGCAACAGTGACGTGCCCGTGGGCCAGTACACCTTGAAGATCTTCAACTACTACGGCATTGACGAGACCGCCGTCGCGGATAAGCTGACCTACGGCAACAATGTCAAGGAGGTCACCTCTCAGGTGAGCGAGGCTGCCGCCGACTGCGGCATCATCTACGCCACCGACGCCTTCTCCGCCGGTCTGACGGTCGCGGACAGCGCCACCGCCGAGATGTGCGGTCAGGTCATCTATCCCGCCGCCGTGCTCAAGGGGGACAAGGAGGACGCCGCGCGCGCCTTCCTCGCCTATCTCCAGACCGATGCCGCTATGACCGTATTCGAGTCCGTCGGCTTCAGCCCCGCGATCTGATCGGTTTGCAATTCGTACCGCCTGCGCAGCAGCGGCCGAGCGGAAAGAGAAGCACGCCAAATCGTTCCGAAGAAAGACGCCCGCATACGATCCCCAAAAGGTAAGCTGAATTTCGCAGTTCGGGGGTCATGGGGCAGCGCCCCTTGCGTTTCTTGGGGGATCCAAAGGGGGCCATTCTTACGCTAAGAATGGCCCTCTTTGAAATCGCCGCCGCTGGCGGCTGCATCGGAGGTCACCTATGGATTTGTTTCCCTTATGGAACTCGCTGCGCATCGCGGCGATCATCCCATTGGGCTGCCGCCCAACGGGAGCCCTGAATCTCTCCCTGCCCGGCCGAAAATAAATTCTGTCCGCGCCAAGGTTTTGCCTGCGGCAAAACGCTTGTACGCCGCACTCGCGGCGTATGTGGAGCTCGCCTGAGTCTCTGCAACGTCTGAACATCGGAGGTCACCTATGGACTGGTATCCTTTATGGAACTCGCTGCGCATCGCGGCGATCTCCACCGGCATCATCTTCTTCGCCGGCATCTTTGCCGCGTACTATATCGCCAAACTCCCGCGGCTCATCAAGGGCGTGCTCGATGTGGTGCTCACGCTGCCGCTCGTGCTGCCGCCGACGGTCGTTGGCTATCTGCTGCTGCGCGTGCTGGGGCCCAAGCGCGTCATCGGCGCATGGGTGCTCGAGACCTTCGGCGTCAAGCTGGTCATGACCTGGTGGTCCGCCATCTTCGCCACCACGGTCGTCATCTTCCCGCTGATGTACCGCACGGTGCGCGGAGCCTTTGAGGCCTTTGACGAGACGCTGGCCTACTCCGGCCAGACGCTCGGGCTCTCCAACGCCTACATTTTCTGGCGTATTCGGATGCCCTGCTGCCGGCAGGGCGTGCTGGCGGGCACGGTGCTCGCCTTCGCCCGCGCGCTCGGCGAATACGGCGCGACGAGCATGATCGCGGGCTACACGCCCGGCAGGACGGCGACCATCTCCACCACCGTCTATCAGCTCTGGCAGACGAACAACGACGCGCTCGCCTACAAGTGGGTCGCCGTGAACATCGTGATCTCCGCCATCGTGCTGCTGACGGTCAATATGCTTGAACGCCGCAGCCTTCTGCGCGGCGCGAGCCGTGCGAGGAGGGCGAAGGCATGAGCCTGTATGTTGATATTGAAAAACGCCTTGGCGCGTTCCGTCTGCAATCGAAATTCGAGGTAGCGGACGAAACGCTGGCGCTGCTCGGGGCCTCCGGCTGCGGCAAGAGCGTGACGCTCAAGTGCATCGCCGGCATCATGACGCCTGACCGCGGCAGGATCGTGCTCAACGGCCGCGTGCTCTTTGACAGCGAAAAGAGGACCGACCTCACGCCGCAGCAGCGCCGGGTCGGCTATCTCTTCCAGCAGTACGCGCTCTTTCCCAACATGACCGTTGAGCAGAACATTCTCTGCGGCATCCGCGCGGGGAGCCGGTCGGAAAAGCGCGCGCTGGCCGCGGAAAAGCTCCGGATGTTCCGGCTGGAGGGGCTGGAGAAAAAGTATCCCGCGCAGCTCTCCGGCGGGCAGCAGCAGCGCGTCGCGCTCGCCCGCATCCTCTGCTCCGAGCCGCAGGCGATCCTGCTCGACGAGCCCTTCTCCGCGCTCGACAGCTACCTCAAGTGGAACCTCGAGCTGGAGCTCTCCGACCTGCTCGCGGGCTTTCGCGGCCCGATCCTCTGGGTCAGCCACGACCCGGGGGAATGCTGCCGCAACTGCCAAAAGGTCTGCGTGATGGAAAACGGCGTTTCCTCTTCCGTAACGGACATGGAAACGCTGGTGCGCCATCCCGCCACGCAGAGCGCGGCCCAGCTGACCGGCTGCCGCAATTTCCTGCCGGCGCACCGCTGCGAGGGCGGCATCCGCCTTGACGGCTGGGACATTCTTCTGCCGCTGCACGCCGTGGGCGAGCGCGCCACCGTCGCCGTTCCCGACGGCGCGATCACCGTGGAGGGCGGGACCCATACGGCGCGCGTCAGCCGTGTCATCCGTGATCTGAACGCCACCGCAGTTGTGCTGCGTGCGGCGGAAGCGCCCGACGTGCCGCCTCTGTGCGTCGTCCTGCCCGAGGGAGTCCGGGCAGCAGAGGGAGACACGCTCTCCTTTTCGCTCCTCGCGGACCGGTGCCGGCTGTGGGAGGAATGACCGCTGCGCCGGGATAAAAAGCTGCCGCGCCCCAATCGAAAAAGCAGACAAGAGCCGCTGCATCGCAGCGGCTCTTGCTTTTTTCATTTCATCGCGCTTCGACCGCGTCAATGCTTCGTCGGAGGAGCATGCTTCAGCAGCTCCTGGATCTTCTCGATCATGGCCTGTGACGAAAACGGCTTCGGGAACACATAGGACGCGCCGAGCTCGGTCGCGTCCCGCACGATCTTCTGCGTCGGCAGGACCGTCATAAGGATCGTCGAGAGCCGATGCCCACGCTCCCGCAGCTGCCGGAGAACATGAAGGCCGCCCTTATGCGGCAGCATATCGTCCAGCAGAAGGATGTGCGGCTTGTGGCATTGAATCGTCTCCATCACCTCATGCTCCTCCCGCGCGTGGAGCACGTGAAAGCCTCCGTGCTCGTGCAGGGACTCCAACAGCAGCGTACTGAAGCCCTCATTGTCATCTGAGAGTAAAATCCTTTTCCGATGCGGCATTTCTGTCCGCCCCCTCCAATTTGATTTGATTTTACACAACTGACCTTGTATAAAATAACGCGATCGGAGCAATTTTTCAATTCCCTTTATAAATCTTAACGCGATCTTTGCTCCAGCCCGCGCAGGGCGGCGGGTCTGTTTTCACCCGTCCGCGCGGTCATAAATACGCACTCAACGCATGCCATCCAGAATAAATAAGCAGAAGTTCAAAGAATATATTTTATTGTATGTCTATGCGATTGACGCCGCATGTATTTTGTTTTAGAGTATAGATGATCGTCTGTACGCAGTTCCTCTTACGATTGCTCGGCCCTTCCCTTGGAAAAAATCAAGGTACTATGGCCTCGGCTGACTTCTTGCAGTTCGTTGTTACTGCGGCTTTCGGATTTTTTCCCTACACACCCTCCGCAAGACCTCCCCGGGTAAAAGCAACAACTCTCTTCCCATGTAACCGCCACATTTACCGCATGGGATTCGGGCAGCATTGGACTTTGTGTTGCTAAGCACACTCGTCCGTCCCTATACGGCCTACTATGTGATTTCTGTTCGTCGGTTCAGGAGTTTGCCTGCCAGCATTCTTTTCCCTGCTGACATCTATCTTCCTTCAGATTCCACCTCACGGTGAACACCCTTGCCTTCGGCTAACGCTTCCTACTGCCGAGCGCGCAGTGGTCTTTCACCACATAGTTGTTGAACATGTCGGACGCACATATAAAACGGAGCTGCCATGATTGCGGCAGCTCCGTTTTATATTCTTAAATGTAACATATATGCCATCGGAACTCTTCGCGATAGCCGCAATCCGCTTTTTTATCCCTCGCACAGGATGTCGATCAACTCGTCTGCCTGCAGCCCCGCGAAGTAGCGGGCTGCCTCCACGCCGTCCAGCGCCGCCGTGTAGCCGGCGCGGTCCGGCGTATGGCCGACAAAGCGCGCCGCCAGATCCTCCGGCTCCTCCGCGCTGAAGAAATCCCCCTTGAAGGCAACGACGGAGATCAGACCGTGCTCGACCGTGATGTACGCCTCGATCAGACCGCAGCCATCTACACGGCGGCGGCGCAGCATCGTGCAGGCCGGTGAGCGGCCGTAGTTCCACTCCCAGGTGGCATAGCGCTCCGCGCGCAGCTTCTCCACCGCCGCAAGGTCGTCGGGCGTCAGCGGATATTCCTCGCCCTGGTTCTCACGCAGAATGTTTTCCAGCAGGATACGGCGGAACTCCGGCAGCGTGACCCGTTCGGGCAGATGCTCGGCGACATTCGTCACACGGCTGCGCACCGAGCGGATGCCCTTGGTCTGGATCTTCGTCGGGTCGACACGCAGCGCCTCGCCGACAACGGAAAGGTCCGAATCGAACATGATCGTGCCATGATGCATCACACGGCCCTGACGGAGGTACTGCGAGTTGCCGGAGAACTTCTTTCCGTCGATCGTGATGTCGTTGCGGCCGTTCACCTCCGCCTTGACGCCGAGCGCCGCCAGCGTGCGCACGACCGGCGCACAGAAGAGCTTCATATCCAGCGCGCTGCTCCCGCCGGCATCGGTGATAAAGGTGAAATTCAGGTTGCCCATGTCGTGGTAGACCGCACCGCCGCCGGAGAGCCGGCGCACCACGCGGATGCCGCGCTCGCGCACAGCCTGTTCGTTGATCTCAGAAATGGTATTCTGATATTTGCCGACAATGATCGCATTGTCGTTCTGCCAGAGCATGAAGTACATCCGGTCGCGCGGCAGGCAGTCGAACACATACTGCTCCATCGCCAGATTGTAACTCGGGTCTGTCGTCATCAGGTCCAGATAAGATAGCTTCAACGTTGCCTCCTTAATCGTCGTTATCCTTGTCGTTCTCTTTTCAGATGAGCGCTCAATCGCCGCGCCATGATCTGATGGCCCTCCGGCGTCGGGTGCAGACCATCGAGCAGCAGCTCACGCTTTAACCGTCCGTTTGGGTCGAAAAAATCCGCACGGAAGTCGATACACTCTGCACCAAAGCATTTACTAAAGCGCCGCAGCCATGCGCAATACTGCTCCAGCTGCCGTTCCGCACTGCGGAAATCCACCACGGCCGCCCACGCCGGCGGTGCGTTCTCCGCGCAGATCGGCGTCGGTATCCCTATCATCGTATGCACACCCAGGCTCAGCAGCTGATTCAGCATCGCTCCCATATTTGCCCGGGCGCCGGTATCCGTTCCCGAGAAGAAAATATCATTGGCACCGCCCATCAGGAGCACCAAAGGGCGCTGCACACAAATATCACGCTCCGCCAGCAGCGCGCGCAGCCGCACCAGCATACCGCCGGTCGTGTCCCCGCTGATGCCTTCGTTCACGATCTCCCAGCCCGTCTCCTGTGCGCACAGCCTTGTCCACCGCTGGGACGGCCGCACACCATACCCGAAGGTCAGGCTGTCGCCGATGCAGATCAGTTTCATTTCTTTTCACTCTCGCATTTTCCCGAATATGCCACCACTTGTTCTCTGTTTCCGCATTGTAACACACTTTATTTGAAGTCTCAAGAAATATTTGTTGTACTCCGCAGGCCATGCCCCGTTTTCTGATTCCTTGATCCACGCTGCGTCAAAGTCTCACGGGACGAACTGTAGCCCCTGACGAGCATACTTGTCTCGCCGAAGTTGTCTAATCCCATATCGGTCTATCGCTATCGATCCCCGCTATCATGCAGTCCGCTTTGACCGCATCGCCGATCTCCAGCGCCTCCAACAGCTCTATGCAGTATGCATACTGGTCGCGGGGGATGGGGAACGGGATGGTCGCCACACCGTATTCCGGGTGATCACGGTTGCTCAGCACCGCCTGAAACATCATCTTCTACGCTCCCTCCTTTTCTCGATCTCCTCCATATCGGTTTTGAGACAGGTCCCGTCCCTGTGCCAACAGATAAAGCCGTGTCTGGCATGAGGGCAGTCCTTACACCGCTCACTGCGGCGACATACAGGCGGCTCAGTCTCCTCTCGCGGAGGAGTGGGCGCAAAGAGAGGAGAGCTGCGTCGATCGGATTCGTATTTCATCTTGTGGTTCCTCCTACAAAAAACAGCGGCGTCGAATGATCGACACCGCTTACATACTTTGTTCCATTGTCTGCGTCTGCTCCGGAGATTCCGGCAACAAGCACTTGATCTGCTCCATGATGGTCTTGATCTCCTTTTCCCTTCCGATGGACAGGTCCTCGTCCTGCTCGCAAACGAAAGTCAAGGCCCGATGCATCTCGGCGAGTTGTTCCGGTTCAAATAATGCTTCCTTGGGAAGAAGCCCGCTGCGTCGGACAAAGTCGTGCTTGGCCTCCTCGTAGCCGTTTTGGAAGTAGTGACCATGGTGGACACCCTTGCGGTCCCAATCCCACTCCCACGTCACAAACTGGACGCCGCGCTCGGACGGATGCCCCGCCAGCACAGCATCACCAAAGTCAGCGAGGATGCGGTAGTCGTCCTCCAGTCCTGTGGCTTGGAGCTTCGGTGTGTGCTCCATCGCCGTCATGTATTCCGCGGTCATGGCAGCGATATGGATGACGGCCTGCAATGCGTCCTGCGCACCGGGGACGTCGACACACTCCTGCCGGTACAGCATGCTGCCTCTGCCGGAGATCCGGTAGAGGCGCCCTTTTTCCCATCGGACGGGCAGATGCTGATCCTCGATGCGCTCCGGCTCAAAGTCGGCGTGTACCAAGCCGATTTTGAGTTCCTCGAGGTACCGGAGCTGCGCCATGTTGGTTTGATCGTTCATTTTGAAATCCCCCTTGTTTAATAAAAAATACCGAAGCATCTCAAAATGCTTCGGTGGAGTAGGTCGTACTGTGTGTAGCGTCCTTTTTGCTCGCTGCAAATCGAACAATAAAAGGCTCTTATATTTGTGTAGTTTTTTCTGAAAGTTCTGTAGCTCTTTCGCTGTTCAAAATGGGCGCCAAGACTCAAAACTCTCCGCTTTGCTCCTAATCATAGGTTCGAATCCACTCGGACAGCAAAAACTGCCAAAAATAGCTTTCAAAAAAACTGCAAAACTTGAAAAAAAAGAAGACCCAAACCGCCTGATACTCTAAGCGTTGCGCTTAAAATATCCAGAATGTAAAGGTCTTCTGTCGGGTGTTGACAGAAAAGATGCAGGAGCAAAGTCTTGTGCCGCAAGGGTTTGCGGGCTTTTGAGGTTCGATTTTCCGTTTTGCAATTCGAACCCCCAGCATCTTGTGATGACGGATGAATGATCTGTAAATGTGCGCGTGAATCTGTAAATTAAGTATACGTGAAAATACATAAAACGTCAATTCCAATAGACCAATTTTACGAGCCTTTCATTTGAAGATCCTTTGCGCTATCAATCGTCATGTTTGTTTCCTCCTGTTTTTTGTCTTGGGCGTAGCCTGCGTCAACACAATGGCATAACGTAGTCAGGAAAGCTATTCGTGAACCCGGACAAAGATTTATGCCTGAGCTTGTGAAAAACTTACTTAAATAGAAAGTGGAGACACATTAGCCAATCGCCAGTGCGCCTCCACTCATCATTTCAGTCGGATAATCTGATTATAGAGCATTACGAACTCTTTCTCTACCACCATGTTCTCATGGTAATGCCCGAAGAACCAGTACTGGAATCTGCAGCGTTCCTGAATCTCATCGAAGAAGTCTGTCAGCGCATCTCGCTGGTACAATCCTCTACTGAAGGTGTCCTGGACACTGCTGGGGCAGCAATGGGTAATGATGTAATCTACATCCCACCCTGCCTGATTCAGCGTTTTCCTTGCGGTTTCGTATTCATCCTCGCTGGGCAGTTCCTCTTTCCACCAAGACCTGTGGTTGACGCGGAACAGCGCGCCTGCGGCGTTGAGCTGCCGCAGCTTTCGCTCATAGTCCGGATTATCCGGTTCCAGAATGCCGTCCCGGATATCGTGGCTGCTGGCGCCGCCCATGGTAAATATCCGCTTTCCGCAGATGTTATAAAGCTGGCCCCGCATCAGATGCAGGACGCTGGGGCGTATGGCCTGTACCAAGCCGCCGTGCCATTGGCTGATTGGATAGTTGCGGAGCAGATCATAGTTTTCATGGTTTCCGCTGACGAACAGCGTGGTAAAGGACCTGGTCTCCAGCCAGTCCAGCCACTGCTGCTCCGCATCGCCGCCATCCCAGACACCGCCGAAGTCTCCACAAAGGATGAGGTAATCCTCTTTGGTCAGGTCACGTTGCTCATGGAATGCTGCAGGCAGGAGCCTGCTGAAATCACCGTGCGTATCACCTTATCTCGATGTAAGAATTATTCCGATTTTTATATTTTAATGGTGAGCTATCTCGCTTTCATACTTAAAACATCGGAATAACTATTGTGAATTAGTTATGTCCCCCTTATACTGAAATTATCAAATCCTTGGTGAAATTATGTATAAGGAGGGGCATTTTATGAAACAGCACCTATTAGAAAATGGGCTAAAAGCGGTTGCGGATTATTATCTCGGCTGTTCAAAGCATGTTCAAGCAAGCTATGAGCGAGCATGTCGTGTCGTCAGGAAGTTTTACGGAGAATTCGGATTTGAAGAATATAATCCTGCCCATGATGATGAAATTATGAACCAGGTACTTGCTGGAAGAACATTAACTCCAGAATCAAGCTATATGTTTTGCAGATATGTCTTTCGAGTACTTGAGATGATGAAAGACTATTTTGCGGGGCGGCCTTTTCGGAAAAAATATCCGATGTTCTCCCGTTACAAATTTGAGCTTGAACCTGAGTATCTTAATTTTACGAATGAATTTAGGGATTGGCTCAAACTTGAGCCGCAAACCATACTGGGCCTATACTCAATTGCAAGAGATTTCGCATACTACCTTCAGCAGAACGGGCTACATGATTTTAGCGCTATCGACCAGGAAACCCTATACTCATTCATGACTTGGGAGTATGAAACACATCCAGCGACACTGGATCGCGTTGGATACTGCCTGCGTCTGATATGCCAGTTCCTTAATCAAAAAGGTTTTAATGATGTCCCAACGCAAATACTGCCCTTTGCGTTCCCTACTCCAAGAAAAAAGATTTATCCATCGTTCTCCCAGGATGATATCACTAAAATCCTTGCGAACCCAGATCGAACTACCACTGCAGGGAAACGTGATTATGCGATACTATATCTCGCTTCAACAACGGGAATGCGTGCTATTGATATCGCCAACCTGAAACTATCTGATATAAAATGGGAAGAACAGACAATTCATTTTATCCAGAGTAAAACGAAGAACGCTGTATCTCTCCCCATAAACTCTGAAGCGATATCCGCATTGGCGGACTATATTCTCAATGGAAGACCAGCATCCGAGGAAATGAATATATTTCTATCTTTGAAGGCACCTTACAACAGAGTCGGCCAATATGGATGTCTTTCCAGCATAGTTGCCAAACACATACGGGAATCCGGAGTTTGCAAGGAGTTCCGAGACGGAAAATCCTTCCATGCCTTTCGCAGGAGCATGGGTGCATGGCTTCTTGATTCAGAGGCTGAACCAGAGATGATATCGCAGATTCTCGGACATCACAGTCGTGATGTACTGAAGGTATATCTTCCACTTGTCCCATCTAAAATGAAAGTTTGTGCCCTTGATTTTAAAGGAATCGAAATCAGATCGGGGGTGTACAAATGAAATGCACCTTTCACAGTCATTTCGCACAGGACATACAAGCCTATATCTCTCTGCGGGAATCCATAGGGTATAAGGAATACTCATATGACAGATCGCTGCATATGTTTGACAGATTTTGTATGACTCACTTTCCCGATACAACTTCGATTACGCAGGAACTTGCTGAAGCGTGGTGTACACAAAAGGCCAACGAAAAGATGAAAACGCTCCAGCGTAGGGCTGTTATTCTAAGGGGCTTTACAAAATATCTTATCAGCATTAGAAAAGATGCTTATCTGATACCGGATGGCATGATTGGTAAACCAGAAAAATTTATTCCTTATCTTTACTCTGATCATGAATTAAGACTGTTTTTTGATAGTGCTGACAGCCTACCCATCCATTCCATGTCGCCAAATCGTGAACTCGTAGTACCGGTGCTATTTAGGATGATGTACTGTTGCGGGCTCAGGCCCCAGGAAGTTCGCCATTTAAGACGTCGTGATGTAAGTCATATTGACGGTACGCTTCATATCGTTGATTCCAAAAGGAACAAGGATCGTATTGTTGTTATGGCGGAAGAACTGCGCCGTCTTTGCCAGATGTACGATAAGCTAATACAGTGCAGACTGGCCAATCGGGAATTCTTTTTTCAGCATCCGGCAGGTGGAGCGTATTCAGCGGAATGGGTCCAGACACAGTTCTTTCGATGCTGGAGTTTTGCCGGTATAACATTCAATAAGGATAGGCGTCCTCGGGTATATGATTGGCGCCATAACTATGCAACACGAATCATCGCAAAGTGGCTCCGGGAAAAGCGGAATATTTCTGTGCTTCTTCCATATCTCAGCGCATATATGGGACATGATTCTCTGGATTATACTGCGTACTACATTCATCTGGTTCCTGAACATCTGACGGCGTCTGGACTTACAGGCTGGGAGTGTGGTTTGGAGGTGCCGGAGTATGAAGATTAAGGAGAAACGATTCTTTGAACTGATTAGGGAATATTTGACAGTGTTTCTCCCGTTGCAGAAGTCCTCAAGCTCACATACAATAAAATCCTACAAAGAAACACTGAACGCATTTTTAACCTTTCTTTGTTCATACCTACAGAAACCGTTAAAAGATATCTCGTTTTCCAGTGTTACACCAGATTCCATCAATGCCTTTCTCCAATGGCTTGAGGTGGAACGCGGCTGCAAAACCTCTACATTGAATCATCATCTTTCAGTGATACGGGCATTTTTGAAGTATGCGAGCATAAGAGAGCCGGTATATAACGACTGTTATTTGTCTGCGGGACAAGTTGTGCGGCGAAAAGAAGAAACTAAATATATCGTCAAGCACTTTAATGATGATGCACTGAGGGCTATGCTGTTTCAGCCAAATCCGGCGATAAAGAACGAACACCGCGACCAGTTCTACATGATACTTCTCTACGATACTGGTGCCCGGAATAGCGAATTGCTAAACCTACGGCTTCAGGATGTCGTTATTGACACAAGTACACCATATATCATCATTCGTGGAAAAGGCAAAAAGATCCGTTCTGTTCCAATCATGATGGAAACAGTTCGGCATTTTGAAAGTTATATAAAGCGCTTTCACAAAACAACAGACCCAGATTCTCTGTTGTTCTATACTATAATACACCGGCAAATACAGCGCATGTCTGATGATAATGTTGCACGTTTTATCCAAAAGTACGCCACAAAAGCTAAGGCTGTATGCCCTACGGTTCCAGAGAAAGTGACCCCGCATATGTTTCGCCATAGCCGTGCTCTAAACTTATACAGAAAAGGTGTCCCCCTTCCGTTGATTGCGGAATGGCTGGGGCATTCAAATCTCGAAACCACCCTAATTTATGCCTATGCTGATACTGAAATGAAACGCGCTGCTATAGAAAAGGCAACCGGGCAAAATCATCCACTGCGCTCTACAGAAACCTTTATCGAAGAACATCTGCTTGATGATGATATGATTAAAAAGCTATACGGGCTGTGTTGAGAAAAAATTATTCCGATATTTTTCAACTACAATTTGCTATTTCCGCTGTTTTATAGCATCTATCGGAATAATTCTTACATCGAGATAAGGCGACTTATTCCGATATCGGAATAAATCGCCGGTTATAAAAATGGCCATTTCTTTTCTCCCTTTTCTATTCATTCTACTTCCTGTTCCAGCACCACATCCGAGTCTCGGAAGTGGATGTGGATGGTTTCCGCATCCTCCACCGTGATCTTTTGGAGGACCTGCCGGACGAGCTCATTGTCAAATTCCGTGTAGCCCGCGGCGCATTCCATGATACTGTCCCACATCTGCCGGCGTCTGGCAGCCTGTTCCTCCAGATCGACCTCTGCCTGCTGCGCGTCTGCGATCTGCGCCTTAAGGGATTCCTTCTCATCCGTCAGCGCTTTCATTCTGGCATTCAGCTCGGTATCGGCCATGTTGACGAGCAGCCGATCCAGCACATCGCTTTGCTCCCGGCTCACCGCATCCATACGCTTCTTCAGCTGCAGCAGCCGTGCACCAGCCTGAGATAACGCCTGTTTTGCTTCCTCCGCCATGGCCAGCACATCGGGGCAGACCTCCTGCCGGATGGCGGCGTACTCATTCATGGCCGCGAGGATGGCGCTGTGCAGCCTGCCTTCATCCAGTGTTGGGGAGTGCTGGCAGTATTTTGTACCGAACTCCAGCCGGGAGACGCAGCGCCACACGATGCGCTTTTTCCCGTTTCTGGCCCACGTTACCCGCTTGTAGGGGGAGCCGCACTCGCCGCACACCAACAGTTCTGTCAGCGCGTATTTACCGGAGTATTTTCCAAGTTCCGTTTTTCCGCTCTTTTGCAGCACCTTCCGCTTGCTGGACCGGCGCGTCATCTCCTGCTGCACCTGATTGAACAGGTCCCTTGAGACAATGGCCGGATGGCTGTTCTCCACATAGTACATCGTGCGTTCACCACGGTTCTTTTTGACCTTTTTGTTGATGCAGTCCGTCACATAGGTTTTCTGCAGCAGGGCGTCTCCAATGTACTTTTCATTGGTCAGGATATTGTGGATGATGGAGGGAGACCAGCGCTCTACACCCTGTGCGGTGGGAACACCATCCTCCTCCAGCTCCCGCTTGATCTTTCCCAGGGTGCAGCCGTCCAGATACCTGTGGTAAATGCGGCGGATGATCCCCGCTTCCTCCGGTACGATCTCCGGCTGTCCGTCCGCCCCCTTCCGGTATCCCAGCATCTTCTTGTACTGGAAGGTGACCTTTCCCGCCTCCGCGCTCTTCTGCTTTCCCCATGCGACATTCTTGCTGAGAGACTCGGATTCCGCCTGGGCGAAGCCGCTGAACAGGGTGATGAGAAATTCGCTGGATTCCGTGAGGGTGTTGATGTTTTCCTTCTCAAAGTACACCCCAATGCCGTTTGCTTTCAGGAGCCGCACCGTATCCAGGCAGTCCACCGTATTTCTGGCAAAGCGGGAGAGGGACTTGGTAATGATGAGGTCGATGTGTCCCCGCTTGCAGGCGGTGATCATCTTGTTGAACTGCGTCCGTTTTTTCAGGCTGGTGCCGGAGATGCCCTCATCGGCATAGACCCCTGCCATCTCCCAGTCCGGGCTGTCCTGGATCTTCTGGGTGTAGTAGGTCTTTTGCGCCTCATAGCTGTTGAGCTGCTCTTCGCTGTCCGTCGAGACGCGGCAGTAGGCCGCTACGCGCATTTTTCCGTCATGGTGTCTGTGCAGTTCTTCCGGTTTTCTGGTTGCGGGGATCACCCGAACCCGCCGCTCTAAGGTAGCTGCTGTCGCTTCCATGGATCATTCGTCCTTTCCTGTCGCTTTTTTATCCGTAAATATAAGAGTTACTTCGGTATCCTGTGAGATGGTGATATGGGAAACCGCTCGTTGGAAGCGTCTCCAATCCGCCTCTGTCAGACTATCTGACGGCTCAGATTCGGCAGACGGCTCTGGACAGCAGGCATACCGCGCTGCCGCACCCTGCAGGATCAGCGCCATCACCGCTTCCGGCGAGTCTGGCTGCTCCAGCCCCCGGTTGATGGCATTGTCCAGCCGCATGACCTCCGCAGAGGGCGTGTAGGCGGTACAGCTGTGCTGTTCATGGTCCCGGAACTGCCGGACGATCCCGTTTACCGTCGTCTCCATGTCCATGACCGCGGTATTCCCGCAGCCTTCGCATCTCAGATACAGCTTGCCGCTGTTCTGCCAGCCGCCGCCCAGCCGGGTCATCTTCCCGCCGCAGGTGCAGCGGAAGTATGAAGTCAACCGCGCAATGGCAGGCTTCTCTCCGTGGGACTGCTTCCTGGCATTCTTTTCCGCCATCTTTTCCTGCGCCGCTTGGAAAATATCCGCTTCCACCAGTATGGGGTATTCCTCCTTACCGGTGTAACGGGGATTTTCCAAAAGGCGCTTTACCTTATGCTTGTTCCAGAGCGGCACTTCCCGGCAATACGGAATACCCTGCCGGTTCAAGGCGTCCGAGATGGCCTGATAGGAAGCCCCGGCGTTATAGAGCGTAAAGACCATACTGACGGCCCGCTGCTCCTCCGGCACGATTTCCAACGTGCCGTTTTGGATCTGATAGCCGTATAACACCTTGCGGTTGATCATCTTGCCGCCACCTCCCATTGTTCTGTCAGCTCCAAGCCTCCGTAAAGCCGGAAGCGGATACGGTTTTGAGACTCTGCAATGATCTTCTCCACCAGATGTTCGAACAGCTCTTCATCGAAGCCGTCCAGCCGTTCCGGTCCGTTGAGAAGCGTCTGCTCCACCTTGCGGAGCGCATCCATCGTTTCGTCTATCACTTCGTTCTCTGTCAGCCTGCGCCGTTCTCCGCGAAGCTGCGCCAGTCTGGCGCTGATGGCATTCATGCGGGCGGCGCAGATATCCGCGTCCAGCAAGCCATTGGCCCGCAGAGTGCTGATCTTATGGCTTTCTTCTGTTGCTTCCGCGATGGCCCGGTTGATGGCCAGCACCTGCGGATGATTCTGCCGCAGGATCGTGTCCAGTGTGTTCAGCTGCCGGAGGGCCGGGGCCAGAATGATGTCCGCGTTGCTTTTGAGCCTGTGGTACATCCGCAGGAAGGCGGCATGGATCTCCGTTTCCGGGATGCGTCCTACAGGGCAGTCCGCGGCGTGGCGGTCGTGGGTTCGGCAGACCCAGGTCACATATCCGTTCTGGCTGCTTCGGCGCTGAAACACCGTCCCGCAGTTCCCGCAAACGATTTTTAAGGCAAGGGGGCTTTTTTCTCTGCGCTTTTTCTCCTTCTGCGCTTTCTTTTGCAGCAGTGCCTGCACCCGCTCAAAGGTGTCCCGGTCGATAATAGCTGGATGGGAGTTCTCCGTGTAGTATTGCAGGCGTTCCCCGTGATTTCGTTTCTGCACGAAGGGGAAGCCGCAGCTGTAGGATTTCTGGCTCAGAGCGTCTCCGATGTACTTTTCATTGGTCAGCAGGTATCGAATCCCCGTTTCTCTCCAGCATTCCGCGCCGGACTGGGAGGGGATGCCTTTCGCCGTCAGCTGCTCCGCGATCCATCCGGAGCTGCGCCCCTTGAGGTATGCGTCGAAGATCCAGCGCACCGTGGCGGCTTCCTCCGGGACGATCTCAAGGTCTTTCTTATTTACGATTCGGTATCCGTAAGGGGCGGTGCAGGTGATAAATTCCCCACGCTCCATCCGCCGCTGATAGCTCATCTTCTGATTGGCGGAGATGGAGATGGATTCTTGCTGGGCAAGAGAACCGGAAACGCTCACCATCAGTTCGGTGGTGAGCGTTTTCGTGTCGATATTTTCTTTTTCAAACCGGACGCTGACGCCCATGGCGGATAACTCCCGCAGGGCGGACAGGCAGTCTCTGGTATTCCGGGCGAAGCGGGATACGGACTTCACCAGAATGCGGTCGACCTTGCCCTTCCGGCAGTCCCGCATCATGCGGTTGAAGTCATCCCGCTGATCCATCCGGGTGCCGGTCAGCCCTTCGTCGGCATACACATCCACCAGCTCCCAGCCGTCATGCTGGGCGATCTCTTCCGTATAATTGCGGATCTGGGCGGCGTAGGAATGCAGCTGATCCTTGGAGTCCGAACTGACCCGGCAGTAGGCTGCCACCCGCAGATGTTCCGCTTCCCGCGTCTGCGGCGCGATGATTTTTACCTGTGCCATGTTTTTCACTTCCCTGTATCTTTTTTGTCAACACACAAGCTACCACACGATCCGCAGAATATCCAGCACTATTCCCAAACAGTCTGCGGGGAATATTTCTCTCTGGCCAGTCTCTTGGCGTAAGACAGTTCTTCCGCGCTCAGCAGGCCGATTTCCGCCAGATGCTCCAGCATCCGGACTGCCAGCCGATACTGCAATTCTTTCTTTGCGTCGATCATCTTTCTACCTCAAAATATCTCTCCGGCTTTTTCTCCCGCAGAAACCTTGTCACTTCCCGCAGGCTGCCGGTCCTCCGCATTTCCGGCAATGCCTCACTCACAGCTTGGGCGTATCTGCGGCCACGGCAGGCCCGCTCATCCAAAATGGCGATGACGCAGGTATCGCTCTCCGTGCGGATGGCCCGTCCAAAGCCCTGGCGCAGCTTGATCTGCATCTCCGGTACAGCTACCTCACGGATGAACGCACGAAGGGAAGAATACTTCTCCAATTCCCGCTCCTTCCGGGCGTCCGGATAGGCGAAGGGCAGGCGCGGGATGACCAGCAGAGATACACAGTCGCCGGGGAAATCAAAGCCCTCCCATGCCGCGCCGGTGGCCAGCAGCACCGCTCCCGACGTGTGCCGGAACTGTTCAATGATGTGGGGCGCGTTGCGGCCCAGCGTCAGCAGTGGGAATGGGAGAGATTCCTCCCGCAGCCGCTCCTTCACAGCCGACATGGCTGCGTAGGATGTAAAGAGCACCAGCGCGTGACCGGTAGCCGCTTTGATGAGTCCGACGAGCTCGGCAGTCAGCTCATTAAAGTACACATCCGTATCCTCCTCTCTCTGGCGGGGCGGGATTTGCGGAAGGTAGAGCAGGCAGTTGTTCCGGTAGTCAAAGGGGGATGGAGAAACGGATTCCATGACACGGTGTCCCTTCTCCAATCCTGCCTGCGTTTTGAAACGGCGGAAATCGCTGCCCACCGCCATGGTGCCGGAGGTCAGAACGAACGCCTGATCCGGCTGCCACAGGATCTTTTTCATCCTCGGCGTGATATCACCGGCCGCGGCGCACAGCATGGAGCCGCCTGTGCTGACATCTTCGGCAGTGTAAAAAATCATATCTGTCTGGGAACTGGTGAACAGCTTGACCGCGTCCAGCACCGTATTCAGCTGGCAGCTTCCCAGCGGGGAGAGCAGGCTGCCAATCTGCCGCTGAATGATGGGCAGTGTGCGGGCTGGCGCGGTCAGCAAGCACAAATAGGCTTCCACCGGCTCCGCTTCCTCTCTGGGCTGCGCCAGCTTGCGCAGCAAAGGGCCGGTGCTGTCCTCCAGCATTTCTGCCGCCAGTAAGTACCGTTCCTCTTTTAGCTGAAGGATAAGGTTTCGTATCTCTTCTACGGTCAGCGTCACACCCAGCATCTGCTGTGCGGTTTCCGGGAGCTTATGGGCTTCATCCACGATGATGATACTGTGCTCCGGGAAGATGGGGCGTTTTCCCTCACTGCGGTGGATGGCTGTCTCTTATACACATCTGACGCTGCCGACGAACTCTAGGGTGTAGA
>ENA-OYZX01000374-OYZX01000374.1-human-gut-metagenome-genome-assembly--contig:-NODE-374-length-23193-cov-9.092229_pt1 | contig 23193 bp, 26 predicted proteins | sample MGYA00243296_ERZ653489 | MGnify/ENA primary metagenome ERZ653489 (study PRJEB26926, sample SAMN06165098) | human gut metagenome | biome: ENVO:00009003; feature: ENVO:2100002; material: ENVO:00002003... | reverse complement strand
CTACACCCTAGAGTTCGTCGGCAGCGTCAGATGTGTATAAGAGACAGTCTCTACTCTTACTTTAAAAAGACGTGAAAAAAGAAAATGTCCTCCCTCATGAATAATGACCAATAATGAAAGGCTCATTATCAATTGAAGAGCACGAATCAAAAATGTTTCCATCTAACTATTTACTATTTTATAATTTATAATTAACATAATTCTCTGCCAACTACCATTTAAGATGACAAAAGGGACAACGCTACCCGACGCGCCTCAGCATCAGTATCCACATAGTCTTCATAAGTCGGTTCCTTGATATAAGCAACTTTACCCATAGTCTGTTCTATGACATCACTCATACCCAGGAAAGATATTTTGTCTTTCAGGAAAGCATCCACCACCACTTCATTAGCTGCATTCACTATACAGGGCATATTTCCGGCCCGATACAAAGCCTCGTATGCCAATGCCAAATTACGAAAACGTTTGGTATCAGGCTGTTCAAAAGTCAGGTCTGTTATACGGGCAAAATCCAACCGCTCGAAAGAAGATTTCACGCGCTCCGGATACGAAAAAGCATATTGAATAGGCAAACGCATATCGGGCATGCCCAACTGTGCTTTCACGGCCCCATCCTCAAACTGCACCATAGAATGAATGACAGATTGTGGATGAACTACCACTTCAATTTGCTCCGGACGCATTCCGAATAACCATTTAGCCTCAATCACTTCAAACCCTTTGTTCATCATGGAAGCCGAATCAATGGTTATCTTCGCTCCCATCTCCCAATTGGGATGCTTCAAAGCTTGTGCTTTGGTCACTGTTTGCAACTGCTCCATGGTATAAGTGCGGAACGGCCCTCCTGAAGCTGTCAAGATCACTTTCTCCAACCGGTTATTTATTTCCAGACACTGGAAGATAGCCGAATGCTCCGAATCCACGGGAAGTACAGGTATATGGTACTGATTTGCCAGTGCATTAATCAACTCCCCGGCTACAACCAGTGTTTCTTTATTAGCCAAAGCAATAGCTTTACCTGCCTTTATCGCATTTATAGTAGGACGCAATCCGGCATACCCTACCATAGAAGCCAGTACAATGTCAATAGGTTGTGATTCCACAATTTGAGAAAGCGCATCCGCTCCTGCATATACTTTGACAGGCAGATCACTCAGCGCCTCTTTCAATTGAAGGTATTTTTCCTCATTGGCTATCACTACCGCCTCGGGCATGAACTTACGGGCTTGTTCTACCAATAAATCGACCCTGTTATTGGCTGTCAACGCATAGACCTCATATAAATCTGGATGTTCCTCTATTACCTGTAAAGCTTGTGTACCGATAGAGCCGGTAGAACCTAATATCGCTATTTGTTTTTTCATAATGTTGTTAAAATACAATGTATTTTGAGGGATCAATCGCACGTCCCTTATGCCATAATTCGAAATGCAGATGCGGTCCGGTAGTTTTTTCACCGGTATTTCCTACCAATGCAATAGCTTCACCACCTTTCACCGGATCTCCTTCTTTCTTTAATAACGAACCACAATGTTTATACACCGACACAAAATCCTGTCCATGCTGTATCTGAATAACATAACCGGTTTCTGCCGTATAAGTAGACAAAATCACTGTCCCATCCAATGTTGCCAACACACTTTCATTTGGATTAGCGGCAATGTCCACACCGTAATGCCTGTTCTCCAAGTCAAAATTAGATGACATCATGCCCCGTGTAGGACGATAGAATATCAATCCGGAAGCGGCATTATTATCATCAACAGCCGTCAGATTATATCGTTCCGATTCTTCATATTGCTTGCGAAACTCTTCTTCCTGCCTGGTACGTTCCATCAAAGAATCAGAACGAAGAATGGTCAGAGAGTCGATAGATTGGACTGTATCAGCTTTTACTTTCCCGCTAAATATATCCTGAATGTTCATGATATACATATTCTGCCTCGTCACCACTTGTTGTAATGAATCGGCCCGCAAGGCATTGGTCACCACCTGCGCACGTACCTCACTGTTCATATATCCCGGCAAATAGTTACGTAAAGGAGTAAAAACAATGATAGTTGCCGAAATCAGGAAAATTACCGTTACGGCAGACAGCAATACAGACACACCATTGAGTTTGGAAACGTGCAGTCCCACAATCTCCTCCAACGTATTTTCATTGGTAATGGTCAGTTTATACTTAAACTTGAAATTATGCCAAAATGCTTTCCTTCCTTTTTTCTTCATTGTGCGCACCTTCTATATTTATATCAAGCCATCAGGTACTTCGACCGTCAGCAAACGCTTTTTCTTATCCAATTTGATGATAAATTCCTCGTGGGCAGGAAGCAAAAGTTCCTCGCCATCCTTCTCAATGGCAAAAAGGACATTCATCGTACTGTCATCCACCGCCACAATCTCGCCCAACTCACCATGATTCACATCTTCCACCTTAAAGCCAATAAAATAGTTCCAGGTAGGTATATCATCCGAATCTTCCTCCTCACCGACATATTTCTTCGGGAAATAGACCTCTACATTCGTAAACATACGGGCCTTTTCCGAGGTATCCACCCCTTCCAGTTTGACTAAAGCAGTGGTATCTGAACGAAAACGATACTCTTCAATAAAGAAAGGCACGAATATACCGTCTAACAAACAGACCAGATACTCACATTCCACACGGTCAAAAATATCATCCGTAAAAGTGAATGAGATTTCTCCTTTTACTCCATGCGGTTTGTTGAATATACCAATCTTGAAAACTTCATCTTTCTTAATCATGATTGATTTCTCTAAATTCTAGTAATACGTGCGCCAAGCGCATTCAAACGCTGGTCTATATTCTGATATCCCCGGTCTATCTGCTCTATATTGTGTATGCGGCTTGTACCGTCGGCACTCATTGCCGCTATCAGCAAAGCGATACCGGCACGGATATCGGGTGAAGTCATATTTCCGGCACGAAGCTGGAAATTACGGTCATGCCCTATCACAACGGCACGATGAGGGTCACATAATATAATCTGTGCTCCCATATCTATGAGCTTGTCCACAAAGAACAGGCGGCTTTCAAACATCTTCTGATGAATCAGTACACTGCCTTTCGCCTGTGTAGCCACCACCAGTACCACACTGAGCAAGTCGGGAGTCAGCCCAGGCCAGGGAGCATCTGCTATGGTCATAATAGAGCCATCAATAAACGATTCGATCTGATAATGTTCCTGCTCGGGGATAAACAGATCATCTCCCCGCTGTTCTACTCTGATACCTAAACGACGGAAACTTTCTGGAATAATGCCCAAATTTTCATGCGATACATTCTTAATGGTAAGTTCACTTCCTGTCATAGCTGCCATTCCGATAAAACTGCCTACTTCAATCATATCAGGCAACACCCGATGCGTACAGCCATGCAGACTTTCCACTCCTTCAATAGTCAGCAAATTAGATGCAATACCGGAAATCTTCGCCCCCATGCGGTTCAACATATGACAAAGTTGTTGCAGATAAGGTTCACAAGCTGCGTTGTAAATAGTCGTTTTACCCTTCGCCAGGACAGAAGCCATCACAATATTAGCCGTACCGGTAACCGAAGCTTCATCCAGCAACATATAAGTACCTTCCAAATGCTCTGCGCAAATACTGAAAACACTTCGTTCCTCATCATAATTAAAACAGGCTCCCAGTTTCTGAATACCGATAAAGTGAGTGTCCAAACGCCGGCGACCAATCTTGTCACCGCCCGGTTTTGAAATCAAAGCCCTTCCAAAACGGGCAACCAACGGACCAACCAACATGACTGATCCACGCAGACTGGAACATTTCTTTAAGAATTCATCACTCTCCAAGTAGTTCAAATCCACAGTGTCAGCCTTAAATGTATATGAATCAATCCCTGTTTTTGATACCTTGACACCCATATCACGTAACAACTGAATCAGGTTGTTCACATCCAGAATGTCCGGAATATTAGTTACGGTCACTTCTTCCGAGGTCAGCAGAGTGGCACAAAGAATCTGTAACACTTCATTTTTAGCACCTTGCGGGTGTATTTCGCCGTGCAATTTATGTCCTCCTTCAATTACAAACGAAGCCATGGTATCATTTTTTAGGAATTAATATTTCTTTCTTTGGTTGTTGTTTTGTTGCGGTCTGCGCTGATTGTTGTTCTGTTGCGGCCTGCGTGGAACATAAACACGTTGTTGTTCATTCAAATGCAGGTCTTCAGGGGTCAGATTAATCATTCCCTTAGAGTAATCGCGAAGATCATCCAAGATTTTCTGATCCTCCACCCCGTCTTTGTTCCAGTTCAGGAAACATTTCTTCATGTGGTTTGCAATCAGGCTGATCAGCTGCTTCTTCTCCTCACCTTCCGGATAGTCCACTGCCTTTTTAATCATGTTCTCCAAAATACGTCCATAATGACGGTAACGGATTCCATTATGCGGATAAGGCAACATATCGGGTTTCACCTCCAGGCTTTCTTTCTTCACAATTTCATACGGATAATCGATATCCAGCTTGAAATCGGCCATAATAGCCAAATGATCCCATAATTTATGTTTGAAATCGGGCACATCCCGCAAATGCGGAAACATACCGCCCATAATGTTGATAATCGTATTCGCACAACGTTGGCGCTCAGCTCTGTCCTCGATGGTCAAGGCGTGGTCTACCATGTTCTGCACACTTCTGCCATATTCAGGAAGGGGTAAAGTTCGTTGTTGAGTATTATACTCCATATATATTTAAAATTTATGATTTATGCACTGATTTGTTCATCGGCTGTTACAAAAGCTTTTTGGGTTTGGAAGCTACAAACTCTTTCAAATAGAAAGGCTCAAAATAAGCCACATCCTTAAAGTTCTGCCTTACCATTTCCTTTTCTGCCAATGGGAACATCCATTTACCTAACGGACGGATGTCATCAATAAAATGAGCATTGGGATGAGTAATCTGCCCACGGCATTTGGCTGCACCGTTACCAAAAAAATAGACCGGATGTTCATTCAGGAACTCCAAATAGGAATGCTCATCAACAATATCGGCGGCTATTTCCCTTTTCACGCCCAATGCGCGATCATAAACAGCTGCATAGACTTCCATGCGACGTGCGTCTATCATAGGACAGAGCAAGGCATCCTCAGGCAAATCATGATGTAACAACACCGGCACACACAACACCTCCAATGTCGGCAGACCGATAAGTGGCAAATTACGTCCATAGCAAATACCCTTCGCCATAGAAACACCAATACGCAGCCCTGTGTACGAGCCGGGCCCGCAACTCACAGCCACTGCATCCAACGGCATACCATGACTGTCGACAAAAGATAAAGCCTCATCTACAAATACGCCCAGCTGCACGGCGTGTGAAGGTCCTTTCAAATCCTCTTTGGAGAACACCGCCAATCCATCCTCACTGACGGCAACAGAGCAGGCCTCTGTTGAAGTTTCAATATGCAAAATACACGACATAATGCTCTACTTATATAATATAATCTGCAAATATACACTTTTATTTATACTTCATTTCCATAAAAAGATTACTTTTGCAAAAAAACATATTAGTTATGATACAGTCAATGACCGGATACGGTAAAGCAACCGCTATATTCGGAGAAAAAAAAATTAACGTAGAGATCAAGTCTTTAAATAGTAAAGCAATGGACTTGTCTACACGGATCGCTCCTTTATACCGTGAAAAAGAAATGGAAATCCGCAATATGATTTCCAAATCATTGGAACGCGGTAAAGTTGATTTCAGCCTGTGGATAGAGAAAGACGTTTCGGATACAGCCACTCCCATTAACGCCGCCCTTGTAGAAAACTACTACAATCAGATAAAATCTATTTCCGAAATGACCCATATACCAATGCCCGAAGATTGGTTTGCAACCCTTCTACGAATGCCTGACGTACTGACCAAAGCCGATGTACAAGAACTTTCGGAAGACGAATGGGAGGTAGTCCGCCGGGTAGTGGAAGAGGCCATCAACCATTTGGTAGATTTCCGCAAACAGGAAGGAACCGCCTTGGAAAAGAAATTCAACGAAAAGATTGACAACATCGAGCGTTTGTTAAAGTCCATCGAACCCTACGAAACAGAGCGTGTAGCCAAGATACGTGAACGCATTACAGATGCTTTGGAAAAGACCATCAGTGTGGATTATGATAAAAACCGCCTGGAGCAAGAATTGATTTATTACATTGAAAAATTAGATATTAACGAAGAGAAACAACGACTGAGCAATCACTTGAGATATTTCCGTGAAACCATGGCAGGCGGTCATGGACAAGGAAAAAAACTTGGTTTCATAGCACAGGAAATGGGACGCGAAATCAATACGACTGGCAGCAAATCCAATCATGCCGAAATGCAAAACATCGTAGTGCAGATGAAGGACGAACTGGAACAAATCAAAGAACAGGTGTTAAATGTAATGTAACCGGTTCACATACCGGACACCATTCTCATAAGCAAAGAATCAAGATATGGCAACAGGAAAACTTATCATTTTTTCAGCCCCCTCGGGTTCGGGCAAATCAACCATTATCAACTATCTGTTGACACAAAACCTGAACCTGTCTTTCTCTATTTCTGCCACCAGCCGCCCTCCTCGCGGAAAAGAACGGCATGGTGTGGAATATTTCTTCCTATCTCCTGAGGAATTCAGACAACGCATTGCCAATAATGAGTTTCTGGAATACGAAGAAGTATACGAAAACCGTTTCTACGGAACCTTGAAAGCACAAGTGGAAAAACAATTGGAAGCCGGACAAAATGTGATTTTTGACGTAGATGTGGTAGGCGGATGTAATATCAAAAAATATTATGGCAGCCGCGCATTGTCTGTTTTCATTCAACCACCCAGTGTAGAAGAACTCCGTAAACGCCTGCAAGGCCGTGGTACTGATGCCCCCGAAGTGATTGAAAGCCGAATCGCAAAAGCAGAATTCGAATTGGGGTTCGCCGATAAATTCGATACCGTGATAGTAAATGACGATTTGGAGAAGGCAAAGGCGGAAGCACTGAAAGTTATTAGAAACTTTATTGAACAATAAGACGATGATCAAAGATCCGAAAAAACTGGCCCAAAGAATGTCGATACTTTGTATCCTCATTGGTTTTATAGCTTTGGCTGTAGGCATCATTGCAATGGCAATGGAGCAATACATTATTGCCATAGCAATGGGTATTGTCACTGTAGGACAAGTATGGAATTACAATAAATGGAAAAGAGTAAGATAAAGACTGGTATTTTCGGCGGCTCATTCAATCCTATCCACATGGGCCATCTGGCACTTGCCAATTATTTATGTGAATATAATGGACTGGATGAAATATGGTTTCTCGTCTCTCCTCACAATCCATTAAAGCAACAAACGGATTTATGGGATGATAATCTGCGATTGGAACTGGTAAAACTGGCCATTGCGGATTATCCCAAATTCCGGGCTTCCGACTTCGAATTCCACCTGCCTCGTCCTTCCTATACTATACACACATTGGATGCTTTACACAAAGCCTATCCCAACCGGGAATTCACCCTTATCATTGGGGCGGACAACTGGCTTCTATTCCCCCGTTGGTACAAAGCAGAGGAGATTTTAAAGAATCATCATGTAATGATCTATCCCCGTCCGAATTTCACTATTGATCCAACAACCCTTCCTCCTTCCGTGCAATTAGCCGATACTCCGTTATTGGAAGTCAGTTCTACTTTTATCAGACAGGCACTGGCGGAAGGACGAGATATACGATATTTCCTGCATCCGGCAGTATATGAACGACTGAAAAAATAAAAATCCCCGGGAGGATACAATCCAAATTCCCCGGGGAAAAACACATCAATTATTTAATCTAAAATTCAAAGGACGCACTCCATTAACGCTTTGCCAGCAGTACCTTACTATTTATCAATCCGTCCAACTCCCAGCCTGTCGTATCCTTTTTATATGAGTGCCACGCCAAAAACTTCCCAGCTTCATCTAACGTATATACATATTTCTGCGTAGGGACAAACGCTTTTTTATTTTTATTCCACAAAGAATAATCAATATGCGCTTCTGTGTCTGTGTACGTAACTTCCATACAATAATAATTTATCCAATCCGTGCCATTCCATTTCATACTTTTCTTCTCTATGATTTGTCCCTTATCGTTGTATCTGAACTCAAAACGATACTCCGGAGTCAGGAAAGTACCTTCCTGTTCATAAACGACCTTAGCCGACACCCGACCATTTTCCACCTCTTCATTTGTAATCTTCACAGGCTTGGCCGCATTCAATGTTAATACACTTGTCATTGCAAAAAGAACTGCCATCATGGCTTTAGTGAGCATTGTAGTTTTCATAATGTCTTATTTTTAATGTTTATAATTCGTGTTTATTTGTGTCTTTATTTATAAGACGCAAATGACTCTCAAAACGTTGCAACATGATCCGTTTTTTTTCTTGAGTCGCTTCACTTTATAAAGTGCAAAGTACATGCCATGGAATTAATCCACTAAGTATCAACAAGTAAACATAAAAAAGGGTGTCCGATTATGGACACCCTGTACATTATTAACGGACAAACAGTCTATTCTTTCTGCTTTTCAACACGATGCAAGACTACCAGAACAACTTCGCTGGGAGTAAATAAACGGACGTCAACGCGCGAAGTACCCAATCCATTGGTTATAATAATCGGAGTACCTTTGCTATTCTCTTTCCAACCAGTCAGAAAACGGTTTCCATAAATAGAGTGCTTTACCGGAGAATATTTTTTAAACAAGCTCACCTGCCCACCATGAGTATGCCCCGCTAACACCAAATTGGCATTCGACACATCGGTATCTTCTGCATAATCGGGAGTATGCGTGAGCAATATAATAAAATCATCCGCCGGAAAATGCTGGGATGGAGAGTCACCATTCTTTTTTAAATCAAACGGATTGCGTACACCGCTCACTATAATATACTGACCATCTTTCATCAGCTTATAGCTTTTATGTTCCATCAACCGCACATGATTCTTTTGCATGGCCTCCACCACTTCGGAATAACAATAGCCATAATCATGATTTCCCATCACAGCAAATGTTCCGTAAGGCGTATAAACTCTGCTCAAGGCGGTGAACAAAGTATCCAGATTTCCACCTTTCTTGCCACGATAATCTCCACCCAACAGCAAGACATCGGCATGCATTGACTTTAATGCCCGCACCGCGCTGTTCAATTCACTCCTCTTAAAGCGACTCTCATAATGAAAATCCGAAGCAAACCCTATCCGAAAACCGTCAAAAGCGGGTGGAATATCATAACTATAAAAATCATATTGCTTCACACGCCCTACCCCCGGAAACTCGGACAAAGTAGCTGTGGCGCAAGAAGACAAAAGAATAACCGCTAAAAGCAAAAAAAGAAACTGTTTCTTCATAATCCTTTCTATTTGGAGACAAAGATACAGAATTAATTGTTTTATCTTTGCACAACCTTAATTATAAATAGAAATGGAAATTGTTCAAGTTAACTCAATAAAAGCATGGCTTCTAGCCGCCCGCCCTAAAACATTGGCAGGAGCCGCCACTCCGGTTTTACTGGGATGTGCCTTGGCCTATGCAGACAGCTGCTTCCAAATGACACCAGCATTGCTTTGCTTTGCCTTCGCTTTTCTGATGCAGATAGACGCCAACTTCATTAATGATTACTTTGATTACCTGAAAGGCAGTGACCGTGAAGACCGTTTGGGTCCTGAACGTGCCTGCGCGCAAGGATGGATCACACTGAACGCCATGAGAAAGGGAATCGCCCTGACCACAGCAACAGCTTGTTTAGCAGGGTTATGCCTATTAGCTTATGGAGGGATTGAAATGATTCCAGTAGGAATTTTATGTGTTTTATTCGCTTTTCTTTATACAGCAGGACCTTATCCGCTAGCTTATCACGGATGGGGAGACATACTTGTCATTGTCTTTTTCGGATTTGTACCGGTAGGCTGCACTTACTATGTGATGTGCCGTGACTGGACTTGGAATGTGACACTCGCCTCTCTAGCTTGCGGACTGATTATAGATACCTTGTTGATGGTGAATAATTACCGTGACCGCGATCAGGATGCAAAAAGCGGAAAGAAAACAATCGTAGTACGCTGGGGAGCCAATGCAGGGCAACAATTATACTTATTTTTGGGATTGGCTGCCGCATGGCTTTGTTTATTGTTTATCCCGACCGGGCACATTTGGGCTGCATTATTACCCCAAATTTATCTGTTACCTCACTTCATGGCATGGCAAAGAATGGTAAAAATCAACAGGGGAAAAGAATTAAACAGCATATTGGGAGAAACCTCCCGCAATATGCTGCTATTCGGCGTATTACTAGCATTCGGCCTTATCCTATAATCTTCCAGCAAGATCTTGCCAGAAGATATTTCCCAATAAAGCGCAACAAATCATTCCGCTTTCTCTATCAATACAGTGGCATAAGCGGAAATGCCCTCCTCCCTGCCCGTAAATCCCAGTTTCTCTGTAGTGGTAGCCTTTACGGAAACATCATCCACATCAATCCCCATCAAATGAGCAAGTACCAACTGCATTTCCGGAATCCGCGCTTTCAATTTAGGACGTTCAGCACAAATCGTTGCGTCCACATTACCTACTTTATATCCTTTTGCAGCAATCAGGTCCACCGTTTCAGCCAATAAAATCTTGCTATCAATATTCTTGAATTCACCCGCAGTATCAGGAAAATGATAACCTATATCACGCATATTGGCAGCTCCCAGCAAAGCGTCACAAATGGCATGAATCAACACATCGGCATCCGAGTGTCCCAATAGCCCCAATTCATGTTCAAATTTTATTCCTCCAAGCCATAGTTCACGACCGGTTACCAGTTGGTGCACATCGAATCCAAATCCTACTCTTATTTTCATCTTACATAAAAATCTAATAATTTCTCACCTTCCAAATACCCCTGCAAATGCTGTCCTATGCCGACTGGCCCTACTCCCACAGGAGTCCCCGTATAGAGCAAATCTCCAATCTTTAATGTAAAAAACCGACTAACGTATGCAATTATCTCATCCACCTTAAACAACATATCCGCAGTGTTGCCTCTCTGCACTGTTTTTCCATCTATATCCAAATGAAAGTTTAAATTCTGTATATCCTTAAATCTGTCTACCGGCACAAAATCACCTATGGCAGCCGAGCTATCAAACCCTTTACACAGCTCCCAAGGCTTGCCTTCCTCCCGGAACCGCCGCTGAAGGTCACGTGCCGTAAAATCTATTCCTACCGTCACCGCATCATAATACCGACTGGCAAAACGCGGAGCAATATTCTTTCCCAAACGATTAATACGTACTACCAATTCTGTCTCATAATCCACCTGCTGAGAAAAATCAGGAATAAAAAACGGCTTGCTGTCTTTCAGCAGAGCCGAATCCGGTTTCATAAAAATAACCGGTTCTTCCGGTAATTTTTCATCAGCATGTAACTCGTGGCAATGTGCAACGTAGTTCATTCCTACGGCTATAATCTTCATATTATTATTCTTGAATTACATTTAATCTGTTAAACATTACAGCCAGATGAGCATAAAGTGATGTATTCTGCACCACAATATTTTCCGGTACACGAATACGGAACGGTGTAAAGTTCCAAACAGCCTTAATGCCACCCGCTATCATTTTATCTGTTATCTCCTGTGCTATATTAATAGGCACAGTCAATACCCCGATATTCACATCACAGGATTTCATTTTTATCTCAAATTCATCCGAATGATAAATAGGAATTCCATTTATTTCCTTCCCGACCAATCCGGGATTAATATCAAACGCACCTACTATCTCTAATCCAAAATGATGCAGCCCCGAGTCGCGCAATAAAGCACCTCCCAAACTACCGACACCAAACAAAAAAGCTTTATGCATTTTGGTAAATCCCAAGAAACGCTCCAGCACCTCTATCAACGCATCAATCTCATACCCCACACGTGTACGGCCGGATATATTTACATAAGAAAGATCTTTCGCTATTTGGGAAGCATCTACATTGATTTGCTTGGATATTTGGGTAGAAGACACGTACGTTTCTCCCTGTTCTTTCATCAGTTTCACATTCGAAAGATACCACGGAAGCCTGCGCAAAGTCGGCTCAGGCACTTTATCCGAGAATTTATGCATACGTATATCCATCTTTTTCTTTAGGTATTATCATTAGGTAATTTGCAAAAGTACACTTTTATTTGTTACATTGACGGATAGAGTATAAAAAAAGTCTTATCTTTGAGTATTCATTTAAGCAAAATTCACATGAAAAATAACGATTGGAAAGAACGTCTGAATGTGGTTTATTCCACAAATCCTGATTTCAAGTATGAAAGCGTTGAAGAGGAAGCGGTTGAGACATTAGATAAAAAACAACAGAAACTCCGTATCAATATAGAAAAAAAGGACGGGGTGGCAAAACCGTGACATTAATCAACGGGTTCATCGGAACAGAAAATGACCTGAAAGAGTTGGGTAAATTATTGAAAAGCAAATGTGGAGTAGGCGGTTCAGTAAAAGACGGGGAGATCCTTATCCAAGGAGAGTTCAAGCAACGGGTCATCGAGTTATTGAAAGCTGAAGGATATACCCAGACCAAATAACCGGAAAAAAGAAAGGGACTGTTGTCACACAGTCCCCCATTCTATAATTGCGGAAATCTTATTCAGCACGTAAAGTGAAACGTTTGAAAGCAACGATCTGCAATTCAGGATCAGCTTCCTTCAACACTTCTCTTACAGTCTTCTTACCATCCATGATATCCTCCTGGTTCAGCAAGCAAACTTCCTTCAAGAACTTACCCAGACGACCTTTAGCAATGTTTTCAATCATCTGTTGCGGCAAGTTGGCAGCTTTTTCAGCAGAAACAGTAGCAATGATTTCCTTAGCTTTGGCAATATCTTCGTCAGTAATCCAGCCCTTAGCCTTGTTACTTTCCATGTGCTCTTCGCTGTCTACATGTGCAGGGTTGATACCAGCCTTCTTCAAAGCAACTTCAACAGCCTTGTCTACTTGTTCTTTCTTAGTTTTATCAATAGCTACCTGTATTTCAGCTTCTTTTACAGATTCAGGAACACCGGCTTCATCAATTGCAATAGGATTCATAGCGGCAATCTGCATAGCAACTCCGTGAGCGGCAGCTTCAGCTTCCTTATTCATGGCAACAATAGTACAAAGCTGGTTATTTCCCTGGTGGTTATAAATAGAAGTATAAGCACCTTCAACCACATTGTAGCCATCCAATTCCATTTTTTCACCAGTGATACCGCTACGGTCTGTTACTGCATCCTGTACAGTACCGTTACCCATAGGCAAAGCCTTTACTTCTTCCAAAGTCTTGCATCTGTTGGCAACAGCAGCATCCAGAATAGCTTGAGTCAACGCTACGAAATCAGCATTTTTAGCAACGAAGTCGGTTTCGCATTTCAAAGCGATGATAGCAGCAAATTCGCCATCCTTTTTTGCCAGCACACAACCTTCAGATGCTTCACGGTCAGAACGTTTTGCAGCAACAGCCTGTCCTTTTTTACGGATAATTTCCATTGCTTTATCGATATCGCCGTTTGCTTCAGTCAAGGCGTTCTTGCAATCCATCATACCAGCTCCACTAATCTTACGAAGCTTGGTTATTTCAGCCATAGTTACAGCCATAATATTCCTTTATTTTTTAATTGTTAGTAATATCTTTAAAACAGAATTGAGAATTGAAAATTGAGAATTGAGAATCAACAGCATAATCTGCCCCTTCCCCAATTTTCAATTCTCAACTCTCAATTTATACTATTAAGCTTCTTCGTCTTCTTTCAAGAAAGCGGCAGCCTTAGCAGCATTGATAGCTTCTTCTTCGGCTTTATCCATACGAGCCTTGGTATTTTTCTTCTTACCAGCACCCTTAGGAGCATTTTCACCGGCAGCTTCCATATCTACTTTTTCAGCTTTTCTTTCTTCCAAGCCTTCAGCGATAGCGCCACAACAAGCATCCAAGATCACTTCTACAGACTTAGTAGCGTCATCGTTTGCAGGAATCACGAAGTCTACGTTTGAAGGATCTGAATTTGTATCAACGATAGCAAATACAGGGATACCCAGACGGTTAGCTTCACGAACTGCAATGTTTTCTTTCAACACATCGATAACGAACAGTGCTGACGGCAAACGAGTCAAATCAGCGATAGAGCCTAAGTTCTTCTCCAATTTAGCACGCTGACGAGAGATTTGCAGAACTTCTCTCTTAGAAAGGTTTGAATAAGTACCATCGTTGGTCAACTTATCGATAGTAGCCATTTTCTTCACAGCCTTACGGATAGTCGGGAAGTTAGTCAACATACCACCCGGCCAACGCTCGATTACATAAGGCATATTTACAGATGCAGCCTTATCGGCAACCACCTGCTTAGCTTGTTTTTTAGTAGCAACAAACAGGACTTTCTTTCCTGATTTAGCGATTTGCTTCAAAGCTTCAGCAGCTTCGTCAATTTTAGCAACCGTCTTGTTGAGGTCAATGATGTGAATACCATTGCGCTCCATGAAGATGTAAGGAGCCATTGCAGGGTTCCACTTTCTTTTCAAGTGACCGAAGTGGCAACCGGCTTCTAATAATGTATCAAAATTTGTTCTAGACATTTTCTTTTAAATTAATCGTTTACTTTCTTTTTTGTTTCTTCTAAACCAACCGCCGGGTAGTCTGAATCTGAAGAGTCCCGGTAGTTTAGATACTAAACGCTTTTTCAGTTGAGAGTTGAGAGGTGAAAGTCGAGAATTAAGCAACTTGTCCGCCCCAACCGTTCTCCAACTCTTAACGTTTACTGAACTGGAATCTACGACGTGCTTTCGGTTGTCCCGGTTTCTTACGTTCAACAGAACGAGGATCACGAGTCATGAAACCTTCAGAACGGAGAGCAGCCTTGTCCTCAGCATTGATTTTCACCAGTGCGCGGGCAATTGCCAAACGCAAAGCCTGAGACTGGCCGGTGAAACCGCCACCGCAGAGATTAACTTTGATGTCGTACTTTTCAGCAACACCCAGCTTATTCAACGGCTGTTTAACTACATACTGAAGAATGCTTGATGGAAAGTACTCTGCGAGGTCTCTCTTATTAATAGTAATCTTTCCAGTACCTTCGCTTACGAAAATACGTGCAATTGCACTTTTACGTCTGCCTAATGCATTTACTACTTCCATTATCTCTTATTTAAGTACGTTAATATCAATCATTTTCGGGTTCTGAGCATCGTGCTTGTGCTCACTGCCGGCATATACATACATATTACTCAGCAATTGTGCGCCCAACTTGTTCTTAGGCAACATACCCTTTACTACTTTTCTCAGTAACTTGTCATCACCGTTCGGTTTTGCCTGCAAACGGGCAGGAGTGATTTCTCTCTGGCCGCCGGGATAACCTGTATATGACAGATATACCTTGTCATTCCACTTGTTACCGGTTAATTTTACTTTGTCGGCGTTGATAATGATTACATTATCGCCACAATCTACGTGAGGGGTAAAGTTTGGTTTATACTTTCCTCTCAACAGTTTCGCAACTTTTGCGCCCAGACGACCCAATACCTGGTCTGTAGCGTCAACAATGACCCATTCTTTAGTCACTGTAGCTTTGTTTGCAGAAATGGTCTTGTAACTTAAAGTATCCACTCTTAATTGTTTTTTAAAATGTTACTACTAAAATGTTTTTCTTCACCGCAAGCCAGTCATCCCGGACAATGGAAGATTAACTCGCTATGAATTAAATGCTTATCCTTTTGAGATAATAATCGGCTTGCAAAGGTACGGTTTTTCTTAGAACTGGCAAAAGTTTTCCACTTTTTTTTAGAGAGCCACTTGGCTGATATACAACAGACAAAGTTATCCTGCGGAGAAACGAAAGAATCTCCGCTAGAACAACTCTTTATGATGCGGCCTTCATCGGCCAATGCCGTCATAGAAGACCTTCAAAGCTGCATTGAGAAAGAAACGGGAAAGAGAAAGAAATATCAACGGACAAGGTCCTCGGGGAATTTCGCGGGCATGCCCACCCGCTTCCATGTTTCATGGAACCATGTATTCAGTTCATTCCCATTCAAGTCCTTAGCTATAAAATACTTCAGGTACATTACCCCGTCGTCCCCTATTTCAAACTCCAATATATTGTCTTTGTGGTCCAACATGGGCAGATGGATGTTTTTCTCAATACTTTCCTTATAGGAATTATCCGTCAGCTGCTGATAAGTCCCATACCCCGTGATGATGGCATCCTTGCCAGGAATCATTGTAAAGTTGACAATGCGGCCGTCATCACTCAGCACTTTAAAGGTATTACTCGGTTTCAATATCCCGGGAACATCCGGGATTTCGGACACATAATGACATAACTGCCAAATTCCTGCCAGTTCCGCAGGCCTAAACTCTGCGCTCTCCTGCGCATTGGCTCCCGCTACCGCAAGCAGCACCGCTGCCAGCATGGTAAAGAAATAGTTCCGTTTCATATTCGTATGATGTTGGTTAACGTTATGTCGTTCCGCTAGACACAAATATAAAGATTTATTTTGAGATTATAACATTTTTGGGTATAAAAAAACCGCACAAACAACAGAATGTTTGTGCGGATGATTTTATCCAGTTTGTATATTCCGAAACTTAGAACTCGGCGTTGCGCGGCGTACGCGGGAACGGTATGACATCACGGATATTCGTCATGCCCGTAACGAACAGCAGCAAGCGCTCAAAGCCTAAACCGAACCCGGAGTGGGGACATGTACCGAACTTACGGGTATCGAGATACCACCACATATCCTTCATCGGGATGTGAAGTTCGTCAATGCGCGTCATCAGCTTGTTGTAATCCGATTCACGTTCGGAACCGCCAATGATTTCTCCAATCTTCGGGAAGAGTACATCCATGGCACGCACGGTCTTGCCGTCTTCGTTCTGCTTCATATAGAACGCTTTGATTTCCTTCGGATAGTCAGTCAGGATAACCGGACGCTTGAAGTGGTCTTCCACCAGATAGCGCTCGTGTTCGGAAGCCAAGTCAACTCCCCAGTACACCGGGAATTCAAACTTATGCCCTTTGGCAACAGTCTCTTCCAATATCTTGATACCTTCCGTATAAGGCAGGCGCACGAAGCTTTCTTTCAAGACACCTTGCAGACGTTCAATCAAGCCCTTATCAAACATGTCATTGAGGAACTTCACATCGTCGGCACAGTTGTCCAAAGCCCACTGTACACAATATTTGATGAAATCTTCCGCCAGGTCCATATTGTCCGTAATATCATTGAACGCCACTTCCGGCTCAATCATCCAGAACTCTGCCAAGTGGCGGGGAGTATTGGAATTCTCGGCACGGAACGTAGGACCGAATGTATAGATGGCTCCCAATGCAGTAGCGGCAAGTTCGCCTTCCAACTGTCCGGAAACAGTCAGGCTGGCCTGCTTTCCGAAGAAGTCATCATCGTAAATAATGGAACCGTTCTCATCTTTCTTCAAGTCGTAAAGGTTCTTCGTAGTCACCTGGAACATCTGGCCTGCGCCTTCGCAGTCGGAAGCCGTGATAATCGGAGTATGAAAATAGAAGAATCCTCTGTCATGGAAGAACTTGTGGATGGCAATCGCCATATTATGACGAATACGGAACACAGCCCCGAACGTATTGGTACGGGGACGCAGATGGGCTATCTCACGGAGGAACTCCATGGAATGACCTTTCTTCTGCAACGGATACGTGTTATCGCAAGTTCCCAGCACTTCGATTTCGCGGGCCTGCACTTCGGCCTTCTGACCGGAACCGACAGATTCCGTCAGCACACCGTTCACGCTCAAACAAGCACCGGTAGTAATCTCTTTCAGCATCTCCTCATCGAAGTTACCCAAGTCTACTACAATCTGCACATTATTTATTGTAGAACCGTCATTCAGCGCGATAAAGTTTACTTGCTTACTACCTCTGCGGGTACGAACCCAGCCCTTCACGTTGACCATAGCGCCAAAATCTTCACGCTTCAGCAGGTCAACAATCTTTGTTCTACTAATCTTTTCCATAAAACAGTTATTATACCTTATTATATATTACTCAAAAGAACCCATGCGCAGGAAGTTCACCTCTTGTTCCGTGAGGTAACGCCATTCGCCGCGGCGCAGGCCTTTCTTGGTTAAACCGGCAAAATACACACGGTCCAGTTTCATCACCTTGTATCCCAGCGATTCGAAGATACGACGCACGATACGGTTCTTGCCGGAGTGGATTTCAATACCGACATCATCTTTCTTGAAGTCATCCGTATAGCTGATGGCATCTGCATGGATTTCCCCGTCATCCAGTTGAATACCGGCTGCAATCTGCTCCATATCGGCTTTTGTCAGGTTCTTGTCCAAATGCACATGATATATCTTCTTCTTCAGATACTTGGGATGCGTCAGCTTGGAAGCCAGGTCACCATCGTTTGTCAGCAGCAATACACCTGTAGTATTGCGGTCCAGACGACCTACCGGATAAATACGTTCGTCGCATGCGCCCTTCACCAAATCCATCACCGTGCGACGTGCTTGGGGGTCATCCGAAGTAGTCACAGTATCCTTCGGCTTGTTCAGCAGTACGTAAATCTTACGTTCTATGCTGACCGTCTGGTCGTGGAACTTCACTTCATCACCGCGCTTAATCTTGGTTCCCAATTCCGTCACCACCTCTCCGTTTACAGAAACGACTCCGGCAGTGATGAATTCATCAGCCTCGCGACGGGAGCAAACACCGGCATTGGCCAGGAATTTGTTCAAGCGGATAGGCTCGTTCGGGTCCACAAACTGCTCCTTATATTCTATTTGTTTCTTCTTGCTGTACTTAGCATTGGGGTCATAATCGGCCGAACGACGGACTGGACGGCTATAGCTGTCTCTGTTGCCGTATCCGCCAGGTCTTCCACCACCCGAATTGAAGCGTGGACGATAAGGACGGTCACCACCCTCATTATTGTAGCGAGGACGCTGCGGACGGTCGCCATCTTCGCTGTTGTAGCGCGGACGATAGGGACGGTCCGTATTATAAGAACGGTCGCTGTTGTAGGAGCGGTCGCCGTTATAAGGACGTTGCGGACGGTCACCACCCTCATTGCCATAACGCGGGCGCTGCGGACGGTCACTATTATAAGGGCGTTGCGGACGGTCGCCACCTTCGCTGTTATAGCGCGGACGGTAAGGACGGTCACCCGAATTGTTTCCATAAGGGCGTTGCGGACGGTCGCCGCCTTCGCTGTTATAGCGCGGACGATAGGGACGGTCGCCATTATCGTTATTGTAACGAGGACGCTGCGGACGGTCACCATTGTCCGCACCAGGATTAAAGCGCGGGCGATAAGGGCGGTCACTGTTATAAGGACGCTGCGGGCGGTCCCCGTTTTCACTGTTAAATCTGGGGCGATAAGGACGGTCGCCATTATCACGGTTGTAAGACGGACGGCTGTAGCCACCTTCCTTGTTAAATTGGTTACCATCGCGGCCGGCACCTGAGTTCTCCTCTGCGGAAGAAGCATCACGCCAAGTTTCGTTTTCTGTACTCATTGTTTTTTATTCGAATAAAATTAAACCTTGGCCTCACGGCCATTCATTGTCTCTATTATACCTTGAATTTTATATGTTTCTATAACAATTGCCGGAGTAAAAAGTTGAAATTCCTCCGGTACACTTCTGTGGTTGCTTAAATTCCCGTATAAGTATGGGGGGTAATCACCCGCAATTCTTTCTTTATCTCTTCACTTACATTCAGTCCCTCTATAAATTCCTTGATAGACGCTTCCGTAATGGCCTGATTGGTACGGGTCAACGCTTTCAACGCTTCATAAGGATGCGGATAGGCCTCGCGGCGCAGAATGGTCTGGATAGCCTCGGCCACCACGCTCCAGCAATTGTCCAGGTCACGGTAGATGGCCGGTTCGTTCAACAGCAACTTACGCAAACCCTTCAAAGAACTTTGTATGGCAATAATGATATGCCCGAACGGCATACCCACATTGCGGAGCACGGTAGAGTCCGTCAAGTCACGCTGCAAACGGGAAACCGGCAGTTTTACCGCCAAGTGCTCAAGAATAGCATTCGCCATGCCCAGGTTTCCTTCCGCATTTTCAAAGTCAATCGGGTTCACCTTGTGCGGCATCGCGCTGGAGCCCACCTCACCGGCTTTAATCTTCTGCTTGAAATATTCCATAGAGATATATTGCCAGAAGTCACGGTTCATATCAATCATCACCGTATTGATGCGCTTCATGGCATCAAAGATGGCAGACAGATTATCGTAATTGGATATCTGGGTAGTATACTCCTCGCGTTCCAAGCCAAGCTTTTCGGAAACGAACTTATTGCCGAATGCCTTCCAGTCATATTCCGGATAAGCCACATGATGGGCATTGTAATTACCCGTAGCGCCACCGAACTTTGCTGTCACCGGACAAGCCTTCAGCGTTGCCAACTGGCGTTCCAGACGGTAGACAAACACCATTACCTCCTTGCCCAAACGGGTAGGCGAAGCCGGTTGTCCGTGTGTCTTGGCAAGCATGGGGATAGCGGCCCACTCTTCCGCATAAGCACGGAGCTGCGCTATCAGTTCCTCTATTTGAGGATAGTACACCTGCTCCAACGCCTCCTTTACAGACAAAGGAACAGACGTATTGTTGATATCTTGTGAAGTCAGGCCAAAATGGATGAACTCCTTATAGTCGTCCATACCACCCAACTTGTCAAACTCTTCTTTCAAGAAATACTCCACAGCCTTCACATCATGGTTCGTCACGCTCTCAATGTCCTTAATGCGTTGCGCGTCGGCTTCGGAAAAGTTACGGTAAATGTTTCTCAAGGTTTCGAAAACGCCCTTATCCACCCCTTTCAGTTGCGGCAAAGGCAGCTCACACAGCGTGATAAAGTATTCTATTTCAACTTGTACACGGTATTTAATCAGTGCAAATTCTGAAAAATAGGCAGCCAAAACATCCGTTTTGCCTCTGTATCGACCGTCAATCGGAGAGATTGCGGTAAGTAAATCAAGTTTCATACGTCGTATTTATGATGATAATTATCGGACTGCAAAATTACTGCTTTTTTCTGAGTAACAAGACATAAAGGATAAAGATTTTAAGAAAAGGAAGTTAACGGATAAAAAAATGGCCTTACAATCACTTGCAAGACCACCTTCGAATGAAAATTTCCAGTGGGCGTTGACGGATTCGAACCGCCGACCCTCTGCTTGTAAGGCAGATGCTCTGAACCAGCTGAGCTAAACGCCCTTACACTTTCTTTTCAAAAGCGATGCAAAGGTATGGCTTTTCTTGAGACCTACAAATTATTTGCGATATTTTTTTTCAAAAAGTTTTCAACTGGTATAATAACAAACTGATTTTCAATTATAAAAAACAAGCATACAGAGTCTCCCCGAACGTATGTCCGGAAATACAATGGAGGCTTGACTTACAGGATTACATCCGACACCTAATAACACGTGCAGGATTACCTACCGCCACACAATCGTCCGGTATATCCTTTGTCACCACACTGCCGGCTCCGATCACACAACGGTCACCTATCGTCACGCCGGGACAAATGACAGCCCCGCCACCAATCCAACAGTCTTCGCCAATAGTTACCGGATAAGCGTACTCTTTGGGGTTACGGCGTTCCAGATAGTCCATTGGATGATGTGGAGTATAGATTTGCACACACGGACCTATCAATGTATGACTTCCGATGGTGATGAATGCTCCGTCAAGGAACGTACAATTGGCATTCACAAATACATGCTCACCCAAACGGATGCCATCGCCATGATCACAATAAAAAGGCGGGCAAATAACGGAAGTAGCCGGAAGATCAGGTATCAATTCTTCAAGTAGTCCCCGATAAGTTTCGTCATACGTACTCAAGCACCGCATTCGTGCCAATAACTTCTTGGCATGTTCAAATCTCACCTGTAATTCAGGTGCCGACATATCCGCCAATTCACCGCTACGCATTTTTTCTATTTCTGTCATCTCGATTCATTCTGTTTTTCCGTTTGTAAATACATATTTTGTCTCGTCCGAAAGCTGTTCGTTAAATTCAAACCCTTCCCAAGCGAATGTCTTCAATTGTTCAACAGATTCTATCCGGTTCTTCAGAATATAACGAGTCATCTCGCCCCGCGACATTTTAGTATAAACCACTACCGTAGCCAATTTTCCGTTTTTCCAGACGTGAAACTCGGGAGTTATCACACGAACCTCCTTCTCAACCCGCTTCCAATCGAAAAGTCCCCGCATTTCGTCACTTGCCAGATTACAAAGCACCCCACCGGCTTTCTTGATATCTGCAATAAACCGGTCTGTAAGGATTGGCTTCCAATAATCAAACATCGTTCTGTTGCCGGGTTCAGGCAACCGTACATCTCCCTCAAGCCGGTAAGGCCTAATCATATCGAGAGGACGCAACAACCCATAGCAGAATGAGGTCAATCTCAGATGATCCTGGGCATAGCAAAAGTCTTCTTCTGAAAAGTCCTGGGGGTGAACTCTTTTAAAAACAATCCCTGTATAAGCCAACAATGCAGGCAATTCCCGTGTACCCTCCGAGTGAAAAGCCTGATAGCGTCTATAATTTTCAACAGCAATCTTAGGATTCACCTTTAACAGCCGTTCCAACTCCTCGACTGAAAATTGTGACATCTGCAGAGCAACCTCCGCTGCCTCCTTCCGGAAGCCGGGAAATGTAGTGAGAGGCGTTTTTGTCTTCGAAACGTCACTCATAGTTTTGGCACAAGATAAAAGTATCAGCATAGGCATTTTTCCTTATTTCAATGTTTCAAAGGAACAAAATTAATAGAAAAACGGCAGTATGCACTTTTTTTCTTATTTTTGTGCAGTCACTAAAACCTGAAAAACTAACATTTTACCTAAAATGAAGATTAAACGACTCTACTTACTGGGAGCCTGGCTCCTTTTGGGCGTCAGTGCTTCGGCCCAAATCACAAGTATTCAACCACAACCACAGCAGGTCCTTTCACAAGCCCGAAACCTGAGCTTACCGGACACCTATCTGATTGTTGGAGATACAGAGGCAAACACACATGCCGTCAGTGCCCTGAAAACCCTGCTTGCCGGAAAGCCTGTCTCTTATACACATCTGACGCTGCCGACGAACTCTAGGGTGTAGAT